>Ga0179593_1594627_pt1 | contig 14003 bp, 21 predicted proteins | sample CZODoug2_1_08_16_FD_185931 | JGI IMG/M metagenome (GOLD analysis project Ga0179593, IMG submission 185931) | Vadose zone soil fungal communities from Angelo Coast Range Reserve, California, USA - CZODoug2_1_08_16fungal (PacBio error correction) | ecosystem: Environmental > Terrestrial > Soil >...
GAAGGTAAAGCAGCAAAGAGTGGGTCTCGACGGTAAGGAAAGGGGGTGGGAGATTAAGAGGAAGAAGATTCAAGTGGGTCTGCGCGGGCAAGATAGAGGCGGGTCCGTTGGTGCGCAGCAGATCACAAGCGCAGGAAGAGGGGAGAGGATTGTAAAGGGGGGGTGGCGTATGTCCAGACAGAAATCGTGCGGCGTAAGAACAATGCGGTGCGGAAATCCAGTGATAAAGTGGGGGGGGGGTGTGAGTTGGGGGATAGGGAAAGGGGAAAGAAAAAAGGGAGGGGTGGAGGAGGGGGGGGTTGGGAAGGTGGGGGTGTTAAACGCAGAAGACGAAAGCTGGACGGGAGCTAACAGCAAACTAGTGGGGTGGACGTTCGATCTCTCATGAAAGACTGCGTGAAGGAGAGAGAGCAGGACGCCGAAGTAAACAAAACGACTGGAAAATTCAGCTTTAAAACAGAGAAAAAAGGACAGTTCCGTCCGGATTGTAGGTCGGTGTCAAGGGGAAGCGACGAAAGGATGGGGGGATGATCTGAGGTCGGGGCACAAAAAATACCACCGTCAGGCCGGGAGAACGGAAATGTTGTGCCGAAGGGCCTGGTTGGGGGGGGGGAGGGGGTGTGGAACAAACACCACGCGAGGACAGGGGTGAAAGGGGGCGCGTGTGGGCGGGGAGGGTGTGTGCGTGCAAAGTCAGGGGGAGAGACTCGTGGATGGGACCATCTTACAAATGAGGGGTAGAGAGGAATGGAGAGAGCGTGGTGCGTGAGAACTAAGAACTAAAGAAGTCCAGTGGAAAGGGTGGCGATGCGCGGGAAACAGGGGAAAACGGGGGGGGCGGGGCGGGGGGCGAAAAGCCATGGAGGGCTAGGGTGGCCATAAGGGCATCGTGTCGAAAAGCAGGGGATTAGCATGGGGAAGGTTGGTGGCATTTGAGCGAGATGGCGGCATGCCAGATCGGGCCGAGCGCGGTCTGTAAGAGTGCGAATAGAGGGAGTAGGGTCCTGGAGACGAGGGGCGGAGCATGCGGGGAAAAATGCTCCGGGGGGAGGGCAGAATCCCGGCGCGCGGTGAGAGGGCGGGAGGAAAAGTGACTAGTAGGTGTGATGGGGGTACTCGAGGGACGGGGATCTTTCGTCCCTGACGGAACTCAGATGGAGTGTAAAAAATGGAAGAGAGCGGATCGTTTTGAACGGGGGTGCCCGCTGGGGACGGTGAAAAGAGCGAACGGGATGGGACGATATATGGGCAGGCGGTCGGGGTTGGTTGCCAAAGGGGGGGGGGGGGGGGGGGGCACGCCGGCAGTAGGTATATGAAGAAACTAAAAGGTGTACGCGTGTGGATCGGAAAAAGGATGACACATTACAGTGTTCCCTAGGGGTGGAAGATTCACAAGGAAAAGACTTCTCTTGTGCAACAAGGAAGGTGAGGGGGAAAAGAAAATAAGGTCTGTGCGTGGGGGCGGTAAAAGATGTGGCGGGATGGGGGGGGTGACCTGGAAACGACAAGCTCGATGGCAAAGGAGGAAGCAGTGGGGGAAGAGGAGAAAACGACCCGACGCCAAAAACGTTAGTAAAAGTTGGGAAACTAGAGCGGGATCTGAATAACGCCGTTTAAAAAGGGACGAAGGGGCTACGTAGAAAAGGGTGGAGGTTGTGAGGGGACCTGGGATGCCGGGCAAAACGGGGAAAATTGCTCTCACGGGGTAGGACGCCTACGAAAAAAAATTGGCAGAGGGGGTAGCAGAGGTGAAAGTAGCTGTTTGGACTTGGGATCTCGGCATTCGCCAAAAAGACTCCAACCACGGGAGGGAAAAGATATATCTTCCTCGAAAGACGGGCGCCGGGTAGAGGAAGGGAAACTTCAGAAGAAGAGGACGTTCGGTCGGACGCGTGAGAGAAAGACAGAGAGTCTTTAGGGGAGGGTACGGCTATCCGAAAGGAGAGGAAGAAAAATCGGGAAGGTGGAGGGTGAGTAGCCGGCTCACTGAGACAGCCGAAAAAAGGGGCGAGTTAAACCCGATTAAGGAAACAAGTTGGGGTAGGGGGGAAAACCAGGTCGGAGGACGGGTCTAAAGGAGGAAGTCCCGACAAAAGGGGGCCGAGGAATAAAAGGCGGAGTTCTTGAAAGGTAAAGTCAAAAGGAAAGGGAAGGGGGAGAAAAGTGGCAGTCGACCATTAAGACGGCGTCTCCCAAGGAGGGAAGAAGACTGTGAGTGCAATCTCAGGGGATCTTCGACACATGTGACAGCTCGAGAAGGGAGGGAAATGGAGATTCGTCGAAAAAAGTCCTGATAACCACGGAAAAGGAGAATCCGTCTCGCGCGGAGTTGCTCAGGAAAGAAAAAACCCTGGCCTCGGGAGAAAAAAAGTGTAAAAGGTGTCATTAAAATCCGACGAGGGCCTGGCCATAAGAGATGTAAGCAAGCGATTAAAAATATGCCCCAGGAAAAGATTCGGTCCTTAGGGAAGGGAGAATGGGTAAAAATAGGAGAGAGGTTTGTTCAACACCTCGGCCTCTAGGGCAAAAGGGGCTAAGGGGGGATACGCCGGCTAACAAAAGGGGGGTCCAGAAAATATAGAGACGAAAGTGGGGGGAGCGCGCGGACAGCGGTCGTCAAAGGAGCACCACCGTCAAGTCTGTACAAAGGAGGAAAAGGGATCGAAAAAACGGCAGGAAAACAGCGTCAATAGGAAAGCCGGAGAGGAATCCACAGTTCTCGACAGCAGAAACAAAAAAAAGTAAACTAATAACAAAAGACAAACCACCGTGCTCAGAGGGTGGTGAGGGAGCCGTCTAAAACCATTCCGCTGGGATTGCTTGCGGGGGGGGAGGGAAGTTGCGTGAAAGAGGTGGGGCCGGCGGGGCTGTCTGGTGTGGGGTCGAAAAAAGCACCGCGACGTGCACAATGGACGAAGTGTGCGCTCTGGTCTATGCAGCACGAAGAACTGGGAAATAGCTCAAAAGGAAAAGAAGATGGAAGACGAAAGGGGAGGGAAGAAGGGGAGGAAGGACAGAAGATCAGAAGGGGAACGTCTTAAAATCCTCTGCCAGAGGAAGAATGTGTGAAACGAAGTTGGAAGGCAGAGGAGGCCGGCGGACACCCAAAGTAAGGTGAGATCGTGATGAAGGAAGAGCAGAGATAGAGGGGGATGGGTCGGGAGAAAGATAAGGAGAGGGTAATAAGAATTACGTCGATTGAGGCAATCCGAAAGTTCAACGTTAACCATAGGTAAGAGAAGGGGCGTCAAGACCAGTCGAAGAAAGGATTGCGAACGAGAACAAGGGTCGTCAATGAGAGGTTTGGAGACGTGGCGGGGTGAAAGTCCGGGTTCTTGGGAAAAAAGCCTTTACCACCAGTCGGCGATTCCGGCTTGAGGGGGAAAGAGGATGGGGACCGAAAGAGGAAAGGCTAGTAGGGCAAGAGCATGAGAATGGTTAAAAACAAAAATAAGGAAAGGCCTTCTCTGAGAGGTTTCATGGAGAAAGAAACGTCGGCGCCGGGAGAGGGAGCTCCCGTAAGGGAAGGGCGCACTGATGAAAAAAAAAATCTTAATCAAAAAGAAAGGGGTCGGCCCGGTAACTGAGGAAGAACCGACCTCTGCCGAAAAGGACTCGAACTGGAGTCGGTACAAAAGGCCGCGCTCTTCCAAGCCAGAACAGGAGGAGGAATATCGGGGGGAGTGATAAGCTTGGTCTTGGATGAAGCGCGGCGTGATGGGGTGGGAAAAAAAAACACGCTGCTTGGCACGGACCAAAAGACGGTAGAAAGGAAAAAAGAGAAGAACGGGCGAAAAAGGAATCAGTCAAACACCCCAGACTAAGGCATAGAGTAGAAGATTGAATGGGCCGGGGGGGTCGAAGTGCAATCACCGGCATCGGGGAAAATCACGAGCTGAGTAGGAGGACCGTTCACGGCTGTAGCGGGGAGGGGAGAGAGTGGATCGCGGGGGGGGGGGGAGGCGAAGGAGCAGAACGAGAGAGTGGCGTGTCTCAGGGGGGAAAAAAAAGAAAACTAGATATCTGGGGAGGAAAGGGGGGATCTTCCAGGGAGGGAAAAATCAGTGATTACGGGGGCAGGTGCTCGGTTGAACGGAGAGCAAGTGGAGGTGGGAACCGAAAAAGAGCAATACATGGGACATTGGGAGCGCCATTAGTGAGGGTTTGGCGCAAGCGGTCGCCGGAGGGGAGGACGTTAACGGTCCGGAAAGGAGAAGCAGGGAATAAAGAGGAACGCTAGGTTTGTCCGTGGAAGCAGCCCACGCTTCACGAAAAAGGAAAGAGACCAGGCCTGAGAAGGGAAATTACGGAGCAGCTCGCGCCGGGGGGGGAAAAGTAAATCGTACGGTGTGAGCTTTCCAAGTTAAGGTCAACGGACGGATAGGAAGGGGGCAAAAACTTTATGAAGGGGGGTTCGCAAATCCAGGGCGAGGAAAGAGAATCGGTTCTGCATAGGGCGAAGCCCGGCTGTGGGGTAGAAGGGGGGTTACCCCTTCCTGTGTCAAGGGGCGCCGCCACCGGAAGAGGGTAAACGCGTTGGGAATGGTTGCTCAAGAGCAGCAACCTGCGATGGCACGAGTAATGTGACGCGGATAGAAGGAGCGGGGTCAAGTTCGTGCGTGTGGGAACTTGGCAAATGTACGGCAGTGTCGGGGGAAGGGGAGGAGACACGCGGACGCGAGGGGCGAAGGCCATCGGGGACTGAGGGGGGGCCGCTTAAAAACCGGGCACAAAAAAGTTGATAAGGGGAGGGTCTTCTGAAGAGAGAAGTGTATGTCGCCGATCGACAAGGAGCAAAGGGTCGTCCAGAGAAATCTCGGAGGGACATCTCTCGAGATCTTGCTGCAGGGAGGGAGATGGTATGGGGACGCAGGGAGGCGGGAGTAAGTGGATATGACCCAAAAGTCAAGGTTTCGAGAAGGGGAGGTATGCGGGGTAAAGCTCGGGAGTCAACTGAAAAAGAGGTATAGGCTCTGTGCTCAGACTAGTGTGGCGAGGTAAGGGAAAAAAGAAGGGAAAAGTGGTCGGCGCGGACCACTACGGAAAAGTAGAAGTGGCAAAAGGTCGTAAGGGAATCGGGGCGCCTGAAGAATGTGGGGTTGTATAAGAAAGGGTTTAAGGGAGAAAGGAAAAGGGAAAGTGCAAATGTTGAAAGGGAAGAGCTAACTGTAAGATTCCGGGGGGGGAACGAGGATAGAGCTGATGTCGAACGTGGAACTGAAAAACTGGCGGCTGGAAAGGAAAAAGGTGGAAAACCTAAAGAGCGTCGTCAAGAGAGGGGCTCAGGGACCTATGTAAGGAAGTTGTCCAGCCCTCACATGAGAGATAGGCCAGGGAGAACTTGGAAAGGTCGCTGGCTAATTCGGGGAGGACGACTCGCTCGAAAGGGGGGAATTGTGGACTATGGCGGAAATACGCGGGAAAGGTTGGAAGCCGCGAAAAATCGATAGGCGGCCTCGGGGGGGGGGCAATCTGTTTAGGGAGATTCCGTGGCCGCCGGGAAACCCAGAAATCTCGCAAGTGAACAGAGGGGAAGGCTGGGGCTAGGAGGGCTTTCGAAGGGTTCCGGGGTAGAACAGTTAGTACTGCATAAGACTGGAGTATCAATATCTGCAAAGGGAAAGAAGGGGATGGGGTAGGAAGAGGAAGAAATCCTCGACTGGGTCGGCGCGGACGACGTCACTTCCACCAGGGAAAGACCGACGTCAAAAAGATGAAGCGAAAGTTCACGAAACAAGGGGGATACGGGGCAAGTCTTCGAAAAAAGAACAGAAACGAGGGCATAAGACTGGAAAAAATGAAAGGGGCGCCAGTCTTCCCACTGTCTTCGGCCGGGGGCGGTGAACCTAACGGATGGAGTTGTCAGGGAGGCCGGTCTTAGAAGGGAAAAGGACACACGTCATCGTAGTTCGGTGGGAGCGAAAAGGAGGAAAAAGGCTAGCAACAGAGAAAGTCTTTCTGCCAACGTCGCGAAACTGGACAAAGTCACCGAAAAAAAAAGAAAACTGTTATGAGGGGGAGGGAGAGATGGAAGGAGCGGCAACTCAAAGATCCCGTGACGGAAGAGAACGAGGACCGATAAAAAAAAGTACGATCGAGAGGGGGAAGGGAAGAGATGCAAACAAAAACAAGATGAGTCGTCAAGGAGCGAGGAAGCCTGCCGGAGCCCCGCAACCGTTAGGGGGAAACGGGCGACAAAGAGGACAGAAGAGCTTTAGAACGGAGGCCACCGGGCCGCTAAGGGGGGGTCGACGGTGGCGCAGTTGGGTGGCTGAAGGAGAAAAAAAAGGAAAGTGGTTGCCGGGACGGAGAAATAGCATCGCTCATCACTCTAACCTCAGGAAGATGCGGGAGAGAGATAGAGTGGAAACGGCGACTAAATGAAGGAGGGCCAAACAGGCAATCGACACACTGGGAGCTGGAGCTGGGCTCATTCCTAACCGATTAGGGGGGAAAAATGCAGTAACCATTCACAAGGGATACAGAACAACATGAGGGGAAGTAGGCAAAGGAAAATCTTAAGGGGGGCGTGAACTTGGGAAGATCGGAACAGGGAAAACGGCGAGAGCATATTAGATCCGGTCGATAGAGGGAAGAAGGAGCGTTTTAACAATTAGGGGACTGAGAGGACGGCGAGGCGTTAAACGGAGGGTAGGAAAAATGGGGGGGCGTCAAAATTCAGAGAGGAACGCTCGGCCGAGTTGAAGCTTTGAAAAAAAGCTAATGCTGCAGAGCGAGGGGGCACGGTAGACCGGGAAGGAAGGCCATCTTTAAAACACCTTTCCTAGAGAAGGAGATAAGCGCTACGTAGGAGAAGGGAACGGGGGAGTCTTCACGCGGGAGGTAAAGAGGGGCCGGATCCGCAAAGGAAAAAAAGAGTGGGTGATTGGGGAGGTCGACAGGAGGAGAGGAGTAGTCTAACGAGAAAGAAAGGGGGCCGGACTTGAGGAGGAAGTTCCATGTCCGTCCGAAATTTTCAAAGGGGTCGGCGGTCAGGAGGGAGAATGACGAAGGGGAGTGACGGGAGCGTAGGAGGAGCTGGGCTAATCAGGCACGGACTTCTAAGAAGTGTGTTGGGCAATAGGGGGGGGGCGGGGGACAGGGGGGCGGTGCCTGCAAACGTGTGAACAAACCATTAACAGAAAGGGCACTGGAGCTGAAGACTGAAACCGTGGTTAAAAGGCCAAGTCACGTAAGACAGGATGAGAGGAAAGAAAGAAACATGACAGATCTAAAGGCGGTGAATATAATCCTGGTAGGTAGAGGGTGAGTAACAGGAAGCGACGTCTCGAATGAGGGAAACAGCCTCTGAAACCAAATAGTTAATCCCCAAAGGGCCGACCGACGTATGGCAGATAGCGAACCTGTGGGGGCGTAACTATACGAGGCGGCGTTATTGGCGAAAGAAGACACATGGCAGGTAAAGCCGAGGAGGGGAGGATGCGCCCGCCAGGGGGGGGGGGGGTTGGCATCGGTGCAGAGGTCGTGTGAGGCAGCAGCGCGGGGTGGTTTCCACACCGGTCTGTTCGAGGAAGAAACAAAGCGGGGGATCGAGAAAGAAGGAGAGGACGTAAGAAGGAACAGGCCACCAAAAAGTTCCTTACGTCATGACCCGAGAGATAGCTCAGCAGCTGAGGTGGATGGATCTTGGTTAAGAGGGGGAAACGGTTTTCGGAAAGGGACAAAAAGAAGGAGAGATAAACACGTCTAGACTCATTAACGGACAAAAAAAGTGGTCGGGATAGCTTATACTTGGTCAAGGGAATGGGGGTGCGGGACAGGGGGAGTCCCTTGTGAAATCGAGTTTGTAAAAAAAGGGGGTAGCATGACCTGGGAAAGTGGGGGGATCCTAGGGTGACTGAAGATTGTGAATCGGACAGTATAAAGTAATCCCTGTTCCGAAGGCAAAACAATGAAAAAAGAGAACGCGGGGCAGGTAAAGCGTATGGGAATCGGTGTTCGTACCCAGAGAAAAAAAGGACAGAAGGGTACGTTAACGGGAGCAGTGGCGATCAGAAAAGATGGTGTCACTGGGGGTGAAAGACAACCCAAGTGAACAAAGGAACCAAAATCAGCACGTGTATGCTGGAGAGAAGAAAATGGTAAAAGGATGTGTGAAGGAAGAACGAGAAACAAGACGAAAGGGAGAGTTCTAGGACCGGAAGATTACCACTCTTGGCTGGCGCAAGGAGCTCAAAAAAGGGGAATCGAGGAGCTAAAACACGGTCAGAAAAGGAAGGGTGGAGCGCCTTTTTGTGGGTGCCACGTCTTCTTAGGACCGGGGGAGGGGACGCGCGTCCACCGATTACCGGAAAGGGGGCTTGCGTGTTGAGGGTAGGAATACTAGGAGAGAGCCGTTTACCGGTTCACGATAGGCATGACGCTCGTGTAGAAAGCGAGGGGGAGCAAATAGGGGCGGGGGGGGAGGGGGGGAATCCAGGGGTCATGGGTCCAGAAAAGTGAGGGTATCTCGGGCCGTAAGGTGAGCGAGGAGAACGGAAATAAAAATAAGGAGGGAGGGAGACTCTCGTAAAAGAGAAAACAAACCAGAAAGGTGGTGGAAAGGGAGTCGGGGGTTGCTGAGGATTCGGAAGGTGGGGCAGAAGTTACGAGAGGGTCGACACACATCCAGAAGGGGTGCCAGCGCGAGCGAGAAGAAGAGGGGGGAGGGAATGGATTGAAAGGTCTAGGGACGGGGGCTTCCGTAAGGTATAGAGGTGCGAGACCGGCCCGAAGGGGGCAAACGGGGGGTGCGGGAGGATATCGAAGGATATGCGGGAAATGGATAATGAAAAAAAAGTATTCCTGGTAACTCTATGGGAGGGGGGGGGGGGTGAAGGGCAGAAAGGGGGAAAAAAAGTATGGGATCCCGGCAACTTACAAGGGCTGGTGAGAGTCAGGGAGGATAGCCTGGGGGCAGGGGAGGGGGGAAACGGTAAAGGGGGGGTCGAAAGTTGGTGGGGGGAAGAATTTTGCTAGGAAATAGCGGGCTAAGGCACGGAGGTGGTGGATACAGAAAACGTCCCTTCGAAAGAAATGACGAGCGTGAACGAGAGTTAAATAAAGGACGTCGCTAGGAAAATTCTTGCCCGAAAATGGAGGGGGCTGAAAGAAGATCTTGGGGAAAAACATATGAGCTGACAGGCTCTATGTGAGGTAGCGTGAAGTGTTCCTGCCTCAAAAGAATCGGAACGTGGAAAAACGAGTAAGCTGATACTAATATGAGAAAAGAAGAGAAATACCCAGGCTAGGGAAGCAAGGCTATGGGGTGGGCTCTCGATACTTCGACGGTAATTGGGGAAGGAGTTTAACTAGACAGATAAGGGTACTGTAGATGAGGAGGGGGCGTGTGTGGTCGAGGGTGGGCGTGCAAATGCAAGAGCGTGAGTAGATCGCCACGTTGAACGCCGAGGGCGGGTCTTCTCTAAAGGAGAGAAAAAGTATTACTGGACGGGGGGGGGGGAAAAAAGCCAGCGCCTGAGAGAGGAGACTCTCGAGACCCAAAAACGGGTTGGAGGAATAAAAAGGAGGGCTAATGTGGAAATAGAGCGGTATCCGTGATCCACTCGAGTAAAAAAAGAAAGCCGTAGCGGGCGGGGGGAGACGGGGGGGGAGGGGGGGAGGGGGGGAAAAAAAAGTGTGATCACCAGTAGCATGCTGAGTCGAGCACGGAGGGAAGAGGAAACGAAGAAAAAAAAGAACGAAGCGACAGTGCCATCCAGTTAACGGGGTCAAAAGGAGTAGGGAAGAGTACGCAGATGGCAAACTTGGCAATAAAGAGGGGGAGAAGGCAGGCAGAAGGCAAACCGAGGAAAATCGAGGGGCTTGGGTCCGGGAGGCGTTGTATACTGAATCAGATTCAAGTCCTGAGTAAATGCAAGGGGACTTAGGGAACGGACCAAAGTAAAAAAAGTGGAACCAGTAACAAGAAAGGGGTACACCTTACAGGGGGGGAAGACGGTCAAAGTCATACGATTCGGTCAAAGGGGGATCTCGGATACCAGTAAAACGGGTGAAAGAGTCTGCCTCGGAAAAACCGGCACCCTGCGCGGTCGTGAAAATCGGATGTAACAAACCCGCCTTTCGACAAAAAAACGAACAAGGTTAAGCGTGGCGAGAAAACGGGGCGTGAACCTAAAAAGAGCAAGAAACAATCTTTCGGGACGAAGTGGTTGGCGAAAAGTTTGAGTGTCTTTCATACTTTCAACCAAGGTGGGGGAAGAGCCACGGCTCCTGGGGAGAGGGAGACGAAAGACCAAGCTAGACCTCAAAAGAGGGAGGAAAATCACAAAAGAAAAAAGGGGAAGTGTGCGCCGGGGGGTGAGGGGGAAACAAGCGGAGGAGCTACGTTGTATGAAAATCAACAGGTGGGATTCTCAGGCGCTATCAGTGCAGAAAGAAAAAAGCGATTCGTGACAGGAGAAGATAAAGAATCTCTCAAGAAGCGACGCTCAGAGAGGAAGAACCCGGGCTGGTACTAACGTATGAGAATGGAATAACGTACGATCGGAGGTCATAAAATGACTCAATGACAAGCAGGCGACGGAACCAAGCAAGAATGAAAAGAAAGAAACGGTTGTCGGAAAGGCGAAAAAAAGATCATACTGGGCGAGGAAAGGAATGACGAGTGGGGGGAGGGTCGAGGGGGATCTGGAACTTTTAAAGGACTTCTAATCGGGGAGAACAAAAGAAGTAAACAAAGTTGGTGAAGGCCATTTCCGAAGAAACGCAGAAAGGAACGGGAGAGAGAGGGCTGCGGGCAGACTCGAAAAATATATCAAAGTTAACCGATCTAGAAAGGGAGGGGGACAGGACATCCACCCGCGCTCGACAAAGAGAACGTGCTGAAAAAAAATTGCTTGGGAAAGGATAAGCGTAAGGGGGGAAAGAAGAAGCCGTTAAAAAAGAGGAGAAAGGTGAGAACTTGTTAGTGGTATCCTAGCAGAGATCGGCGATGCGATGAAAAAGAAAGGAAAATAGACTGACTTCCTTGTACAAGAAGTTAAAGAGTCTGGCAGGCTGCGAGATTACGACAAAAGGACCAGGGGGGAGGGGAAAAATGGAAAAAAACGAAGAAAGAGAGATAGCGGGAGGACAAGAGAGAAAAAGAGAAGGAAAGGCAATCTTAATTTGACGGTCAGCTCCCTGACGGGCCCACGTAATGGACAGTGTGGACTGCGTGGGTGCAAAAAAGGAAGGAAGATTTACGGGCGTCAGGTAATATAACACACACTGAAAAACAAGGGGCGTAGTTGGAGTTCGTGTCAGGGGCCGAAGGGACCAAAAGCGGGAACGGTAAGGGCGATCAAAGTCGGCGAACATACTGGGGCTAACAAGAAATGCGGGGGCTGTGAGGAACTGCTGGGCAGGAGGAAGGAAGGTTGAAGAGCCGTACGGGAATGCGCCCGGAAAATCGCGAGCAGAACCGAGGGAGAGGAGAGAGTTTCAAAAAACTAACAGGGGGAGGGCAAGAAAGGGGGGATGGCAACGAATTACGGGTAGGGATTGATCGAGGAAGGGAAAACAGGGTGCCGCGAAACTGGAACAAAAAAAAGGAGAAGAAAACGCGAAGTGACGCTTGGCAGAAAACGGAGTAACGACCAGATGGGGAAAACGACTAGGGAGAAAAACCGGTTAGGAATTCAGCAGGATCGAAAAAAATCCTCGAACGTCTCAAAGGTTAGAGGTGACGTGGGGTAACAAAGAAAGGGGGGGAGGGGGATCATTGAGGTCGGGTCCAGAAGGGGGGTCGATATGTCAATGAAAGGGGGGAGATGGACAAGCAAAAGGGGGAGGGTCGGGCTGCACACACGTCTGAAAGTAGAGACTTATGCGCTGGTCTGCCAGAGAAGGGACGAGGGAAGGTGGTTTGGGTAGTGAGAGAGAACAAAAGAGAGGAAACCGGGTCGAGATCAAGGGGTTGCGGAGGTTCGGGACCGCGTAGGGTTGGGGGGGGAGACTAGCGTGGAAGCGTGACGGGCGGGTAGGAAAGCCTGTTGGGCGCAGGAGTTACCACAACCAAACGAGCGCGGGGAGAGAAAGGTGATAGAACTTCGTGGTTACAGGACACGAGACGTGACACACGGCGGGCCCAGGGTGAAACAGCGGAGGGGGGGGAAAAGCCGGTGCAAACCGATGGGGTTTGGAATCGTTGGGGGAAAATGAACTTAAAAAAAAAAAATAAAAACAACACGGCGAAAAGCTGGGTGGGCGTAGAAAAGAGGGCAGTGTCGGTGGTCAGAGAGAACCGCAATTGCGCGAAGTACTTGTTGCACCAGAGGGGGGGGACGGGGGAACAAGGAAAACGTACTCATCGGGAGGATACATCGGGTGAATCGGGGAAAAACGCTTCGTGGCTCAAGAGCCGAAAAAGGGGGGTTAAAAGGGTGGCAATCCTGCAATGGCTGAAAATAACGGGGTAATGGGGAGCGGTGCAAAGGACTGGTACGCTTGTGTGAGGGACGGGTGTTTGAGAAAGTAAAAGTCAAAAGAAAATACGGGAATGCCCATGTGAGTAGGGTCAAAAAAGGGCCTCTCAGAGATGGGGAAATGACACGTGCGTCCACCGGATAGTCCGGGTGTAGGGGATCGGGACTCAGGAAAAAATTGGGACTAGTTCGGAAAAAAATACGAGAATCCGGAGGAAGGGCAAACGAAGACCAAAGCAGGGTTTGATTGGGGTTGAGGGAAGCTGTTGTGGCAAATGGTGGGTACCAGGTCAGATACGGAGAAGCTAGGGTCGGAAAAGGGGCAGGAGCTGCTCGAGTATAGGGGCAGGCGAGTAGAGGTCGAAAGGATCCTGCGCGCCGCGTTATTTGAGAACAAGCACGGGAAAAGACAAGTCAGTTTGCGGAGGAGAAGAGACTGGGCCTCGAAAGGGACTTGTGGGGCAGGTAGGATCCTGAGCTGACTCAACGGTGTAGTATGCGGGGGGATTACTTCCCGCCAAGAAAGGGGACGTCGGACACGAGGAAAACGTCAAACTGAAAAAAGTATAAGCGGGCAAAAGGGGAATAACCGAGCAGTTCTAGAAAAGGGAGATGGAGTCTTGGTGCCGGGTTATAAGAGGAATATGGCGGGAAAGACGAAATTAATCCTAATCGAAAGGTCAATGGTATGTAAAGGCGCACTTTGCCAGGCACAAGTTGTAGGGCAGGACATTTCTTCCAGTGGGGGAAGAAAAAGAAAAAGCGAGGGACGTGTGGAAGTTCAAACGAACAGCTAATGAAATCGGTCCCGGTATACAAACTGTGAAAAAATTAGAAAAAACGAGAACTGATACCCGACTAAAGTAAACAACAGTCAAGTGACGTGAAATTTTGAACTCGAGTCTCAAAGAGGAAGGTCGTACTCTCGAAGCAGGAATGGATGAGAAACCCAGAGGTGAAAGGGGGGCACTGGTGTGGAATTCTGCCTTATGGCCTCCGTAATTCATCGAGCGGTGGGAAAAAAATAGTAAAAGAGAAAGGTTCAAGAGTGACTTCGGTCCAGTTGGGAGGGGGGGCCTGTTGGAAACGGAGCAGCGCTTTACGAGTTCTGGAGAGACATCACAAAACAGAAGGGGAACGAGGGATGGACTAATCGAATCAGGCGCAGGGAAGAAGTCAACTTCAAGCGCAAAGAGAAGCCGCAAGTCAGGAGGGGAAACTTTCATGGGAGGAAAAAACGAGAGCAGTCCCAACATGGCATTAGGACAGCTATCGAAGTCGGGCAGGAAAAGGATGTGAAAAGAAGAAAGACATCAGAAGATTTTTCTAAGTCTGCAAGGACCGTGAGTGAAGAACCCGTCAACGCGAGAGAGGGGGACAGTAGAGTTACGGAAAAAAATCGAGGAAATCAAATCCAGCTCCAGACACAAATGAGAAGGTCGTGGGTCAAAAAATACCAAACGGATCAGAAAAAAAGGAGGGAGGGGGGTGAGGGATAGAGAGCCAACAACACAATGGGGGAACCTGATTTTGCGACACACGAAAGGACGAAGAAAGACGAAGGAGACGAGACCG
>Ga0179593_1282406_pt1 | contig 14002 bp, 17 predicted proteins | sample CZODoug2_1_08_16_FD_185931 | JGI IMG/M metagenome (GOLD analysis project Ga0179593, IMG submission 185931) | Vadose zone soil fungal communities from Angelo Coast Range Reserve, California, USA - CZODoug2_1_08_16fungal (PacBio error correction) | ecosystem: Environmental > Terrestrial > Soil >...
GTCGGGTGGAAAAAACCAAGGCCGGAGGAGGAGACCAAAGAAACTTAATGGAATGGAAAACAGGGGGAGGGGTATACGAAGGGGAGAAAGTTAAAACCTGCTAAGTGTAGAGAACCGCCGCTCAAAGTCTGGCTTTCTTGTGCTACGCGGAAAATGAAGTCGAGAAAGCGTCACCAGGCGAAAGTCACTTCAAGAAGAATACCACCTCGTCGCTGTGGAGGCTCGGCATTTGGCTCGGGGAGATTTTTCGCGCACATTAACGCACCAGGGGGGTGGATCAAATGAGTGGGAAAAAAAAGGGGCGGGTCAAACTGCGCGGAGTGAAGATGGATACGAGATCATGATGGATTGAGTAAATCTGGGGTAGTTGTTAAGAGGTGAAAAAGAGGGCGTCGGGTGGCCTGCCCTGAGGAAGCGGAGCTTGAGGCCTGAAAACTGTTTGCGAGTCGATGGCGCGTGGGGAAGCTGCAGACAGACACGGCATAAAGGCGCTGGAAAAAGGTGGGGTGGGAGTCCTACCACACGGAGAAAAGGAAGACCGAGAATACACAAGGAGATGCGCGTGAAGGCGGCTGGGGGGGGAGAGGCTTCAAGGTCGGGCGGGGGATAGAAATCTGCACGTTTGTATAGTTGAACCCGACAAGGAGTGAACCCTGTCTTTGCGCGCAGCTAAAAATGCAGAAGGGATGGGGAGCAATGACGTGGGAGTGAGTGAAAAAGAAACATCCTATCTCGGAAGGGGAGGTTGAGAAGAAAAGACGGGGTTGGAGGAAATTCAGGTGTAGGGAAGTGCTCGTAAAAAACTAGCTCGACTGAGAAAACTCAGTCGACGTCATGGGGAAAAAGGCGAAGGCTCCTGCGCGGTAAAGCGACGGGCCTCTAAGTTTAAATCGCAGCCAAGAGAGGGGGGCAACAGACGAGGAACGCGGACGCGGGGGCTAGTTGAGAAGTGAAAAAGACGAGGGGATAAACGGCAAAATATTTGGGGGGAGGGAAAATAAGATCCGTGCAGTAACGTGACGGATAAAGATCACCCATTGGAAAAGACAAACGGCAAGAGGGGGAGGGTGACAGAATCAAATACCGAGACTTGAGGGGTGGGTTACGTGCAGCCTTTACCGTGGGGTCGAAACAGGTGACCCGGCATAAAAAAAAAAACCGACCAACAAGCATTGTTAAAGGGGTGGGGCGCCAAGGGGGAGCGGGCTAGGGCGTGGGAGTAAAAGTGAGTCCTAATCCGAAAGCGGAAAAAAGGAAAAAGTCCTGAAAGCTAAACATGTTTCACTATAAATACCCGTGAGCATACGTGGGGTAAATGAAACTTAGGGAAAAGGAACGATACAAGGCCCTTGAAATGTTGAACAACGCATAGGGGTTCAAAGCTTCGCGACTCCAAAAGAAAGCAATTCTTACCGGGGGGGCGGCACGGCGGGTGGGTGCGCCCAGTCTTCTTTAGTTGTGTTATGAAGGGGGGCAATGGAGAAAGAGCGTCAGGAAGGGGGAAAATCAAAAATGAAGGGAGGAACCGTCCTTGGATAAGAACGCAAGGTCAGTGCCGGTCAAGGGACACCGACGGCGTAAATCCGAAAAATGCACGACGCAACGACTTTGGGAGTGTAGGAAAATATGCAATCGAGACAGTTAGGACAAAATATTGACCGAATGCCGCCCAAGTGAAAGGCACAACCCACCGCAAGGTCGAAAAAGGCCCTGGGAAGGGGGGAAAATTAGGTGAGGCTGATGGAGAACATGGAGTAAAGACCGTAAAAAAGAACTAGCCAGGGGAAGCGGGGTAAGCAAAACAGAAATGACCGCGGTCGAAGGACGTTTACCGGGTCCGGAGTACCAAACAGAAGAGCATCGAAGGTTAAATCCTCGGGTACGTTTTCATGAGGGTGAACGAGGCCCGGAGCGTACAACGAAAGTCGCCGAAGCAAATGCACAATAAAATGCGTTCAATGACTTGGAGAGAACCCGAAGAATTTCAGGAAGGGTCTTCGAAGCAGAGAGTCGTAAAGTAAGTAAAAGCTTTGGGGGAATAAATGATCGAACCGACCGCGTTCATGTTAGAAAGAGAAGAATGTGAAGGCGTACATCTTAAGTCAGAATTGACGCCCGGGGGCTTACGGAAGGCCAAACTAAAGGAATGATACGGTTATCAAAAAAAACTCAAGGGCAACCAAAGCGCTGGCGGGTAACGACGAAACCGATACATTCCAAAAAAAATGTGGCGACTCAATCTCACCGCCTGATCGAAGTAGACCTGCGGCTTCGACGAAAAAGGTGGACCAAGAGGAACAGGCCTGCTCTTTTAGCAAGGGGGAAGGACGATGAATCAAAAAAGGGGCCATGAAAAAGTGGAAAAGTCAGTGAAACCAAGGGATCCAGGCGCGTTGGGGTAAAGCACGGTACGGAAGATCGAACAAGGCCAGAAAACGCAAGAACAGGAGTGGGGGGAAGAACCACTCAACACTGAAACTTAGAAAAGAAAACCCACGCGTAGCACTCAGGGAAAAAACGAACGTCCTTTTCGGATCTTTCTCATGAGAAAATATGAAGAGGGGTCATCAGAACATTTGAGTGGTGGACAAGTATCTAAACACGGAAAGAGGGGCCGAGCCCGAACCACCCTGAGAGGAAGAGAATCCGCAGGATGAAAACAGAATACAGGAAGGGTGCAGGAACGCTACGCGAAAAGGGAATGTCTGGCGGACAGAGAAGCGCGAGGGCGAGAGAAAGAGTAAGGGGTTTTGACCCACCAGGAATAGAAGCACAAAAACTGGAGGAAGGAAAAGAGAGAGAGTTAAAGTGGTGGAAAATCGAAATGATTTTTACGTCTGCCAGAGCGGGAGAAATGATTCAAGAAATAAGGGCTTCGCAAAAGGTCGGGAGACTGCAATCAGATTTAATTCGCCCCAGTAAAGAGAGGTTGTGGGTGGCAGAGGAAAATTCAGCGGTGTGGAGAGTAAGGAGAAAGAAGTGAAAAATGACAACCAGAAGAAAAGGTGAAAATCAACTGGACCGAAGTCGAAAAGGAACAGATTCAGGAAAAAAGGGTGGGTCAGGCAGGCGCACAGGTGTTGGAAAAGAATCATGGGCAGGGGGCGTTCGGGCGTGTCGTTCTTTAAGGAGGAAGAACATGAGCTCATTGGGGGGATCCACAATGTTCACGGATGTGAAGACTTTAAGGGTATCAATGGTTCGGTCTAAAGCGAAGGCAGTGAAGGGGTCACCTTTGGGAAGAGCCTCGGCCGAAGGGACTTCATCATATAGGGGGAGATTGCTGCAGAACACCTCCAGACCAGGGGATTATTCAGGGGCGGCCGCACCGGCTTGAGCGCGGTGGAGTTGGAGCAACATATCACGAATCGGGGGGCATTTCATGATTCTAGCCTGAAGGCCGATCAGACGCCTCGGGAGAAATTAACCGATGTCGATCGAAACAGGCCGCGTGTCTTTTCACTTCCGTGAAAATGGGGAATAGCATGAAGATCTCACGGAATTCGCCTTGCCAAAGGCCAGGGCAGGCTGCGGACAGGGCCAATCCTATTGGTAAGAAGGCGGGGGGGGCATTTTGAGAAGGGAGAGTGAAAGTTCCACATAATTGAAAAGACAGGGGGAAAAAAGATCTATTCACTGCTTCTGGAAAGTCTTATCACCCCTTACTCCGGGTTTTGGACTAACCAATGGATCGGTCTCAAAACCTACCAAAAGAGAAAGGGCGGCCCGTATCGTAAGTTGATGGTACGGGATTACTACCCTTTTTTTTCCAAGATGCCATGGGGAAAAAAGAGAAGAAATTCAAAGAATTGCCATGACGGGGAAAGCAAGGGGTGGTCGGCTTGGGGGCGTGGTGGGGAATCATCTTTGCTTAAAGGGAAAAAAGGGGTGCCTCCAATGGGTCGGCAGGGTCATATGCCGAAGGCAAAGTGTGAGGCGGTATTGTTAGGAGTCGCGGCAGGTTGGTTCACTCAGGACCCTGACTGCAAAGCCGGGGGAGAAATCATTGGTTCAAGGAAGGAAGCGATTGGGGTTTGATTTTGTCATCATTGGAGGGATAGCTAATTTCAAAATGCATAGGGATCAAAAAAGCAAGAAAGACGGAATGACGGGGGAAAGGGCGCTAAACGCCTTTAAAATGGAAGGCGTGGAGAGGGGAGGAGATCGCGAAGGGCTTGCAAAGCGCGTGTGAAAACATCGGCAAGGCCAGCTGGATGTTCTAATTAGACTGAAGATAAAGAGTAAGGTTAAATGGCTGGGAGAGGGGGTTATAAGAGGAGGGTGCGAGGTTGCCTCTCACGAAGGAGAATGGACGTTGGAAGGGAACGACTGAGACGAATCCTAAGGAGGAGCCACAATCAAAACTTATGGCGATGAGGGGTGGAGGGCGGGTTCAATTCCTTTGGAGAAAAACAGGACAAAGGGAACGGCAACGTCTGGAAAAAAAATCAGCTGCGTATGGGGGAGAGGTCAAGAAAAAGATGGAAAGGGCTTGTTTTTACAGATATAGGAGGTCTACGGAAGATCTTGAGAATGGGACAAGGAAAGTGCAGGGAGGATCGTATTTTCACTATATAAAAAAAAAAAAAAACAAAGCATAGGAGGGGCAAAGCAGAGTGAGGCGCGCCGATGTAGACATCTCCGGTAAGGAGCAGGAGCGACTAAAGTCGATGTAGTGGATAAGGAGCTGCCGGGGGGAAAAGAACACTATAAGAACACAGGGGAGAAGTTGGGGGGGAACTAAAACAGGACTTGCGGCGCCAACTTCATATCGGATGGAGAACGAAGAAAGAGAGGGGGAAAGGAAACGTGTCAAACGAATGGTGTGAGAAATACAGACAGGCCTTGTCAAGTGAATATGGAAAAACAAACTTTCAGGAGAAAAATAGAAAACGGTGCAAAGATGTTCGACTTAACCTACGGGGCCCTGCATAGTAACCGCACAACGCCGAAGTCACCAAGAAGATAAATGTGAGATTCGCCGGCTCTTAATTTGGTGTGAAACAAAAAGGGAAGGTGAAGCGAATATAGGAAGGGTATAACCCTCAATCCGGGGGGGGTCTCGCACTAAAAAAGAACGCAGACCTTGAAGGCAGGTAGTTAGGAAAAAGCTCAAAGCGGAAGCGGTCCGGACACACAACCCCCAAAAAAAAAAAAAAAAAAAGAAAGCCACTATCTGGGAACGTTTGGGGCCACGCAAGATTCCTAAAAAAGATTGCTAATTAACAGGGGATCTAAAAAAAAACTGAATAAGAGAATGGTTGGGAAAAAACGACGACAAAGTTAACAAAGACCTACTCATCAATAAGCCGAAGAAAAGGAGACCAGACTGTCAAAGTAGGGGGAGGACTCAAAAATAGACGAGGTGGTAATTCCGAGGACTCAGTGAACGAAGAACGAGAAGTGAGTGAAGAGTGGCGAGGGATCCAAACTGAAAGGAAAGCAAAACGCTATTCCCCTCAGAAAACTAAGAGGGAAAGATGACAAGACGTCAATAGCCGTGACCCGTCTAAAAAAATACCTCAAGACGGCGTAACACGGCCTAAACTGCAGAAAACATCGTGAGTAAGGGAGAATGTAAGGGGTGGCATGCCACCCCCAGCGAACTTTACTAAAGGAAAAAACACCAACGAAAAAGGAAGGGAGTTGTCGCGATGTGTTCCGAACCCAGGAAGGCTCAAAGTCTGACTAAAGAGTATGTCCTGGTAAATCAGGGGTCGGGGAAAGTTGAAGAAGGAGAGGATGGGTGAGATTCAAAGCAACAGGCTACTTTATCTATTTTCAGCCGCAAACAAGGTAGAGGCGGGGGGGAATCAGGATAGGGAAGACCAGGGAGTTGTGATCGAGCATAGGCCGAAGTAAATGAAAAGGGGACTGCAGCGCGGAAAGCGAAGAAAAACAAAACACGTAGGGGGTCAAAATCGCATTGCAAACAGCTCTGGGGGACAGGTAGGCGCAGGGCGAACAAGTGGGTATGCCAATGAGGGAGGGAAAAAATTGTGGGTCGTTCAAATTCAGAAGGATTCCTATTTTAGGAAGAATGATTGGACTGGAAGTCAATCGGTTAGAGCTTTCGCTGGCAACGTCCAGTCGCTTTGCCGCACACGGGCCCAAGCAGGAGATGATCATGAGAAACAAACAGGTTGAGAGGTGTAGAGGCTAAAGGGGGGGGGAGCAGTGCTGCCAAAAAAGTCATCGCAGCTTCTGGGGGGAAAAGAAAGTTTTGGAGGGTTCCTACCACAATCCAGGAATTAGAGGGGAAAGGGAACGGAGAATACCTTAATAATCGGGCCTTCTTCGGGGTTTGCTGAAAAAAAGAAAGGGAGGAAAGGGGAAGGGCGAACAGACTGCAAAGGGGGTTAGAATGTGCAAAGACCCCGGTCCAATTGAAGGGGTGGAGAATCATTCCAAGTGAAATGACTGGTCAAATTAGGGGGTCGCACTTAGGGGAAACCTTAAGGAGCGGAAAGAGATAAAAAAATGCAGGTGTGGAAAGAGGGAAGGTGGAGGCAACTGGAGAAAGGGCGAGTTCAAGTAAAAAGGGAGGAAAAGATACTGAGAAAACTCATCGAAGTCGAAAAGGGGGGCTCCTAGCGCTTGGGAAGCCTGCCTCTATGAAAATACGCGAGGAAAAAAATAATGGCAACTCCGATAACGGAAGAAAACGGGATAGTTGAATCGGAAAAGATACTATAAGAATTTTGGGGCCAAGAGCCAGGAAGGAAGATAAGGTGAAGGATACCATATCAGCACATTGAAAGAGAAAAGTTCCAGGGGGGGATGACCGGCCAGCCAGCGATATGTCGGGTTAGGGGTGAAAAAAAGCCAATTGACCCGGGGGAAGTTGGAGAAAAACAATTTGCCGAATAAAGTCCTTTCCCGAAGAAAAAAATACACTAAAGGGGGTGGAAGGTGTAAGTCCGGGATTATCTGACCGGGGGTCGTGCAAGAAGGAGTCCCGAAAAAGCGTGAGCGTTCAACCGCGAGAGATAAAAAATCGCCAGGGAATTTTGGAAGAGAATAACTCCTTATGCGGCAGAATGAAAAAACTTTTTGGTTCAGTAGGACAGTTAAACAAGCTATGCGCATGCCTGATGTGGGGGGAGAAACAGAAAAGGTGAAAAAAGAGCTAGCTCGAAGAAAACTTCAACCGCGGGGAAAGAGTGGCTAACAAGACGAAGCTGGGAGGGAGTTTGTTGATGCCAGATGCACATTAAGCGCAATTATTAAAAGAAAAAGCGTGAAGGGAAGTACTGGCAAACTCAAATCAGTCGGGAAACATAAGACCGGCGGGGAGAGAAAAAGGGTCACGAAGAAACGAAGGTGTCCGAGTGTCGGCAGAAGGACAACAAAAAAGGGGACAGAAGGGGGAAAAAGCCGCAAGATGGGGGAAAAAAAAAAAAAAAAAAATTTTTAAAACCAAACCCCGCAAGAGAACAACCTTCCCTTCAGGCAATGCTTTGGCAATTCTTAAAGGGGGCCCAGGTTACTCTAAGTTAAAAGAGAAAAGCAGAATCAACTAGATAAGTGCCAGAGTCGCGGTGGGAGCGGGGGTGGAAAGAGAAATTTACCAAAAATCAAAAGGACCACAGAGGAAATATTTTCATATGGGGGGGGCAGGAACGGATTAGGAAAAAAGGACGTCGACGAATGCAAAAAAAAAGACCGGCTTCAGGGAGGGTCTCAGAGAGGGCATGTCTATGGAGGATAAGACGACGTTCAGTTTCAGGCCGGTAAGACTGGGAATCCCTCGGACAATCAAGCGGCAGGGGAGGGAGGAACAGAGTCTTACGATTAGACATTGCCAAGCCGGCCAGGGGGGACTGCAGAGAATAGGCAAAAAACAAGATGGAGGGGATTGACTGGTTGCTCCAAACTCGACGCCAATCGTCGCAGTCAACAGAAAAAAGGGCGAAAATGAGCTGCTTTTTCAGGCTCAGGGCTCACCGCCTGGGAAGAGAAGAAAATGGCGCCAAAAAAGAAGAAAAAAAAGGGGAAAGGAACAGGCGGCGGGAGGTGCCAGAGATGAGATGACTATTCACATTTCAGTTGGGGGGTTCAGTGAAAACAGGGATCCAAGCGGAAACTCGTCGGAACGGAGGATAAAAACTAAAAACCAATCAAGAAAAAGATTTGGTGATACAAGAAACTCAAAAGCGACCTGAAAGAATAACCCCACAAGTCGGGGGTCCGCCTGCGAGAGAAAGGTGACAGGAGATCGCGTCCATTGATAAAAAAATCAGGAAAGGAACGGAGTCTCATCTTTAAAAGTTGGTTCGGAAGAAAAAAGCTGAATTTACCGGCAACGGAAAAAAGAAAAAAGGCTTCACGGAGGGGGACCGGCAGAAGTGATTGCATCCGACGAAAATGGGGGCGAAAAAAAAAAAATAGATTGGGGAAGGAATTAACGCGCCCAAGTAAAAAAAAAACGAAAGGGGGTTAAAGATTTTGTCCCCCATTTGCCTAGACAAAAAAAGAGGGGGGAGAAAAAGAAAAGAAGGGAGGTGGATCCCTGGTTTACTAGAAGGCGAAAAAATCAGCCAGAAGCATGGGGGAGACTACGCAAAAGGTCAAGGGATTCTGCTGCCAGAATGGGAAAGGACGAACCGGTGTTATCTTTGGTGCTGTAGAGGGGGAAAGGAAAGGTCATATGCAAAAAAAAAAATGAAAGGAAGCTTCTCTCAACATATTTAAAAAGACCGGGAGACAAGGGGGCACATATAAGGGCGAGAAAAATGTTTTAGTCAGGTCAAAGACTACGGTGGGAGGGGGGGAAAAAATAAGAAACTTGCAAGTGCGGCGTGGTGAAGGTCCGAACGTGGGAAAGCATCATTGGGGGGAAATGGGGAACGAAATGGGAAAAAAAAGGGGAAAAGAAGTGGCATAATGAAGTCGTCGAAACGAAGGCGTTACGGGAACGTTTTTCAGACCTGAGGTGCTGAGGGAACCACGAGACAGAGGGTAATGCGAAAAAAACATCAAAGGGATTTTTCGCTTTGAGTATGGGAAGCAGACGCTGTGGAGAGGGAAGGAGTGGAGGGAAACAGGCACGCAAAAGTGAAAAAAACATTCGAGAAAGTCAAGGCCGATTAAAGTGTCGAAGATAAAATTCACAACGATGGGTCGATAGGCAAACTCTCCGAGGTTGAGGGGAGGGGGACTTGGGGGAGGGAGCAGTGGCATCGGGACTGACGATAAAGATGCTAAAAAAGAAACGGGAGGAAAGGGGGAGTCTTCTACGGACCAAAGGGGGGAAAGCAAGGAATGGGCATTTTGGGGGGGGGACGCGACGGCAATTTGGAACGCGTCCGCAATGAGCAAATCATTTTTTGAAAACGGGAGGCAGAGGCCTTCTGAAAGTCTTGCACAAGAGGGGGATACGTAAACATACTCACGACCAAAAAAAAACGGGTAGGGGGCTGGGGTTACGAGTCCCACTAGTTAAAAAGGAGGAATGTGAATAGCAAATAGTCAAAGAATTACAGGGAAAAGTGGGAAAGGGGTGGTCGACTTGGGGGAGGGGGGGGGGGGTAAGAAAAAGGAAGCAGATGTCCAAAAAATTTAAACCGGATTTCATTCGGATGGGAAACTCGAAAAAACAGGAAAATTGGAGGCGGGAATTTTTCGATCTCCAACGCGACCAGCCAGAAGGGGCGCATCAAGTGGAGTTACCGGAAGTCAATCGATTTGGTTGGAAATTTGGACAGAGCGAAGGGGGGGAACTATTCATGGCAGCAAGCATCAACAAACTCAAGAAGTCCCTTCACAAGGGCGTCCGGTGGCGCCTCACAACCGTGGAAGAGGGAGAAGTGAGGATCTAGGAGATGAAACGAACGGGCATGAAACAAAGCGTGGGCAATCAAAGGGGTCTGGCATCTTGGAAAATGGTAGGGGATGTAATGAACCAAAGTACGTAAATGATGATAGTTAACTTTGTCGAGTTGAAGAAGCGGAATTTGCGCGGGGGAAGGAAAAAAGAGCGGAGCAGAAAGCAAATTTATTCACCGGCCAACGGAAAACGAAAAAGGCGGGCAAAAAACGGAAATGAGAGGAGGAAATGTTATGTCTCGTGTCACCTTTTTGTCGACCAAAAAAGGCTGCTCCAAAAAAAAGAGAGGGAGTGGGGTAGGGGATGCGGGGGGAAAGGAAAGATGAAAAAGGGAGGTGACCTTACTGTCGGTATACCGTCAAAGAATGGAAAACGTATGGATAGTGACGACATCCATGGCGTTTAGGAGGGCAAAGTAAAGATCCGGCTCGCGACGGCATCAAAAAAGGTCGTGAATCGGCGCGTGGGAATAGCGAAAAAGTCGCCGTGGAGGGGCTAGGGGAAAAACTTCTCCTATCGTCTGAGAGTGTTAAAAGAGTCTCGGTTGAGAGCAAAAAAGGAGAAGAACCAGGGGGGAGAAGTGTGCCGAAAGACCTTTGACTGAGAAACACCCCCCAACCCGCCAAAAGCTTCTGGTAATAGCAGTTCCAACCTCGCGCTGGAAAGGCATCGGAAAAGTGCGCCATCGAATCCTCATTCCCCGTGAAGGGCCGACACTAAAAAAAACCCAGTCACAACGTCTTAGGAAGATAGACCAGAGGCAGAATTCGCTGACCAATCAAAGCGCGTCTATGACACCAACAAAAGGCAAACGCGCATCTAATGGGGAAAATGCGAGAGATTGTGGTGTCGTAAATAACACCACGCCTGTTGAGCAGCGAAGAAGGGCCGTGTCGGGCTACGCAGCCACGCGCACTGTAAAAGACTAGTAACCTGCCAGGAAGGGCCGGCGCTGATAAAAGTCCGGGGGGAAGGCGGAGCACATCGGACGCTTAACGTTTCCAGGGACGCGGGGGGGATTTCAAAAAAAAGATGGCTAAGGAAAGAATGATATCGTCAGGGAAGGCGTGAACGAGCATTGTGTTACGCGAAAGTGTGGTAAAACCATCTCACGGCTACATCCTCCCCATGGGCGTACCTAGGGCGCCCTTCTCCAATGAGATGGAAGAAGAAGGAAATCTACGCTGTGGGTAGGAAAGTCTCCGGATGATCGCAATTAGAAGTGCGGTTGACAGAGTGCTAGGCAAAGGAAAAGGGAAGCGTAAAAAAAAAAAAACGATGCCCAGACGGCAAGACAAACCTTAAGTCGGCTGGAAAAGTGGAGAAGGGAAGGTTTGAACCGTCTAACGCACATCAAGAACTCTGACGGCGTACAACGAGACCACTGCGGTTCAAAGAATACTGGACTTGAGTGGAGAAAGAAGGGGAGACCCAGCGCGAATTATCAGACACCAACAAGGAAGGAAACGAGATAGAGAAAGGAGGAAACCATTAAAAGAAAGAGAACTCAGGTATGAACCTGGAGTGTAAGCCGGTTACCAAGGAGGGAGAGATGGGGAGAAGGGCAAAAACGGAGTCAGAAGACCGAGAGACAGTCGTAAGGGCATTGGAAGGGCGCAAGGTGGGGGCTGTTATAGAGCAATAGTCAAACGGGAGAATTTCGCTTATACAGTAGCAGCGAACACCAAGCGTCCGATTTGAGAATGCGGCAGTGGGAAGGAGGAAGGGGAGCAAGGCACAAAGGGCGCACACATTGGGGTGAAAAGGGGAAAAGGTTGGAGTCAACGTGTCAAAAGGAGCAGAGGCATAGGACGAAATAGGGGATGGTAAGTCATGGGTGCATCGGGATCTGTAAACGGCCAGAGTAAAGAAGGGAACCGGCGAGGTCAAAATGATCAGAGGGAAGAAGAAAATGGGAAGTTGGACGAGCGAAAAGGTGAAACGTGTCTTGCGGAGAAAAAAAGGGGATACGGGTATTCTATGTCTGGACAGTCAGTGGTGTGAAACCACACAATGAGGAGGGGGGAGGTTAGACGGGAGCGAATTATAACAAGAGTAGAGGAACTCAGCACTAAAGTTTTGTTGGTGCTCGATGCAGGAAGGGGGGGAAAGGCTGCAGAAAAGAGAAAGTGGTATAGTGGGGGAACCAAGAGGGACTTTCTCCTGTGGCATTCAAAAACCCCTGCAAAAGGGAGAAGGGCGCATGACTGGAAGTGAAGGGAGAGAGAGCGGGGGGAAAACTCCCTAATATGAAGTTTGTGGCTACGCAAGGGGAGGACACGGATCGAGAAAATTGAGAGGGGGAGAGCAAAGACGAGCAGAAGGGGTTAAACTAAAGCAGTAGTTATCTAATCCAGGATAAACGGGAAGGATTTCAAAAGCGCGGGGAAAGGAAAAAAGAATCACTCCGAGTAACTAAAAGGAAAAAGGTTTATCGGGGGGGGTGGGACGGAAAAGGCATTAGGTGGAGGAGAGATCCAAGCAGGAGTAAGACGGTGAACGGATACCACATCAAATGTCAACGCCCCTGCCAGAGGTTGGTGGGAAAAAAATAACAATACCATCGAGAAAAGGGGGCGGGGGGTAGGACCATTCATACCTTTCAAGTGACGGGAAAAAATGTGACCCGAGACAAAATAAGACAATCACGCCAGTGTTTGAAGGAGACGAAAATGATTACCGGCTTTTCATCAAAAAGAGGTCAATAGGGACAGAAGAGTGAAAAAGTTTTCGCAACCTCTGACAAGATGATAAAATCTCCAGTGAAAAAATGGGTCATATCATAAGAAGGGGACGAAGGTGGGGTCATGAAAATGATTTCACCAAATCCAAGGGTGGGAAAGACTTGAAAGCAAGTCTAGAGAGAAGAGGAAGCAAGGCTACCGCGTCACAGAGGGTTAAAGCAACCGCATGAAAAAAAAGGACTTGAGTTTGTTGATGACCAGGGCACGGAAGAGATCGCACTAGGATCAAAGCAATCTGGAAGGGAAAAGGTACGGGTGAGGCCAGGGACAGGGTCCAGGGGACCAGCCGGGACCTGGCGATATACGAAACACGCAAACAACCGAATGTTGGACGAGTGGACAGGGCAGAAAATCAAGAAAAGTTATTACACAATCAGGCCCGAAGCCGAACACCATGAAAAAATCACCACAAACAACGACCACTCTTCCCTGAATGGGCAGGAGGGGGGGCGGGAAGGCGAGGCCCAGGGCATTAAAATTTTAAACTAGCGGGTCAGAGTACAGCAACGAAGATAAGGGAAGCGGTAGAGGGGGGATGCAGGGAGAAAACGAGCGGCAACAGCAGCTGTAGTACGTGGCCCATGGGGGAGAAGGTCAAGGATCTTGCAACTTTCCAGTCTAAGCAAAAAGACCTGACCGGACGTTCAAATAGGACCCTTGAGAGACGAAGAGAGAAAACAATTGTCGTGGAGATAAAAAGAGGACCGTAAGAGGGAAGCTTGATCCTGGAACATGAGACACGAAAGCGGCGATTGTTCGAAAACCAAAAGTCTGGATACCTTAGAAATGGAGCACGGCCGACGTCAAAAGATGGTCCCCCATATGCACTAATATATTGTTCAGGCCAAACCAAAAAGGGGGAAAGACAAAAGCCTTGGGGGGTAACTACAAGCGACAAGTATACACTGGCTGGCGGTGTCTGCGCAAGAAAAACGCCTGGAAAAGGTCCCATAGTCAAGCGAATAATGTGGACAAAGAACCGGGCCGGGAGAGGAGACGATGCATTAAGTATCTCCACTGGTCCAGGGGGGTTCAATTGAAAAAACCGGGATCCACAGCAGCGGGAATGGTCGTAAAAAAAAAACAGAAGAACAAAAAACCACGTCACAAAACAGGAGGTTTGAAAAAAAAACTCCACCGGGTGACGCCTGCAGAAATACAAAACGCTAAAAAAGGTTGAAGAACGTTGCCGTGGCAGGCTAACTCATGTGAATCTACTGGGCGCAGGGGGGAAAGGACATGCGCATCATTATGTGTTGGTGCATAATATCGAAAGTTTCCGGAAAACCACCAACCGAGAGCGGTTGAACTGCGGGCGAAGGGACAGCTGGGGGGCGCCGACTCGACCTTTGGTGCTAAGCAGCGTAGTCCGGCCGGAAAAGAAAAGAGCGCGGGGGAAGCAGAAAAATTGGGGGTGATCCTCCCCACA
>Ga0179593_1393200_pt1 | contig 14002 bp, 14 predicted proteins | sample CZODoug2_1_08_16_FD_185931 | JGI IMG/M metagenome (GOLD analysis project Ga0179593, IMG submission 185931) | Vadose zone soil fungal communities from Angelo Coast Range Reserve, California, USA - CZODoug2_1_08_16fungal (PacBio error correction) | ecosystem: Environmental > Terrestrial > Soil >...
CCCATGCTTCACCGGAATAGTCCTCAGTCGGCTCGATAGGGGGGAAGAACGCGCGGACCCGGATCTCTACCCAAGATGTCGAAGCCGACGTGAAAGGGGCCGTAGGTCAGTTTTCCAAATGCATGCCTCGAACGAACGGATGGAAAAGGAAAAGGGCGAGGGGGTGTCCCCCCCGGACCTCGATGATAAAACGGCGGACGGACAAAATCGCTGACACCGCACGGCCAGCAGAACCCGGCAAGTCTCGGACTCAGCTGCTACAATGACGTAGGCCTCAGAACCGGTATCAATGGGCTTTCAAATGGTCCCGGAAGGGGGGCGGTACGAAAGACGTCCGCGGCTATCGCTGGACCAAAACCCTGCCTTTCATCAGGGGAGGCTACATTTGCACGGCCGACCTGGCGGGGGAGGGGGGGGGTTTCTCTAAAAACGTCCAGACGACTGGTTCACCTTCGGGATGTCGTGAATGAGAAAACTGGAGAAGGGGCGGGCCTTACCCGAGATGTAGCTTTTGGCTTTATGGTGGGGTACCGAAAAAGCAATCTTGTGTTACGCCGTTGAAATAAGGTTTTCCGCGCCAACCATATTTGGGAACAAGTTTACCGAAGTGAGGCGCACACATCGGGTAAAGCAGAAGCAGCTTCCAAGATCTCTATACGTAGAACAGGTGGACAGTCCTCAATGCATTGCACCTCCCAAGAGTCCAGACATACTATAACTTCAGTTATTAAAAAAAAAAACCCACTCGACAGGTGAAATGCGTGCGAGCAGACAGAGCGTGTGACTCGTGAATGTTGAATACCCACTATCGAAGTCGGTTGGCCCTTGGAACAAAAAGGGGTTATGCATATCGCCGGCGACTCAAGTCTCTGCGTTCAAACCCAGTAAAAAGGGAAATCGGCTCCTCGAAGAACCGGGAGATCTTAGGGCAGGCCATTCAAGGGTGAAGTGGTAAGGCGGAACACCCCGCTTTAAACTGCAAAAGGTGGCTTGCCTTCACTACGAAGAAAAGTACAGCATAGCTGTTTGACACCCCTCGCACACACAGTAAAGACATCCTGCCTGACGGAACCCTGAGAGAAGTTAAACGCTAACATAGGGGTGTGCAGGCCCCCGAGGGGTGCACGAGGGTCCACGCCAAGCGAATAGGTACAGAAATTGCGTTACTTGATAAAACCATACCATTATCACAAGGAAAAAACGGGAATAAAGAATCGTCCAGGTCTATCTGAAAGCCACCCGAGGAAACCAGGGGGGAGTGGGCGAGTCACACGGTGAAACTGTCCAGTCAAGGACACATAACACACTTGAAAAAACGGCAAATGCGGGCATAACATTCGGGCTAAATAGAAAATTAAAGAAAAAGGGGCATGTCGAAAAAAAAAATCAGAATGAAACAGACCAGGATGGCGTAACCGTCGCGGGATATAATGAGCAAAAATCGTGATGAGATCACTTCTGACGGAGGGAGCCTCCCCCGTAGCAAAAGGAAAAAGAAAGCGTACGTAGCAGCGTGAAAATGAAAGGAGTAGAGGTGAGCAAAGAAGGGCTGTCATCAGTCCCTCTGAATAGTCTCTACCTCGACGTGACCTTCGCTAAAGCGGGGATGGGAAAACAGAATACAGTCAGGACTGGTCGTTTGAAAACGGCCAACAGAAGAAGAAGAAAGCAAATAGGGATCACCTGCCGTAAAAGGGCCAAAAAATCTTACAGGATCTGAAAAAGAACCCAAATCAATAAATATCTAATGGAAAGGAAAGGGTGATTATCCGGGCATGGTCTTCCAATACTGGGGATACACCGCTAAACCCAATACGGCAAAGGACAGGAAGGGGCGTAAGGATGTACCTGGAAAATATGCTTAAAACAGCAGAGGGAAAAGAAGTTGGGGGGGGTTGCGTGACTGGCAGGGTCCTTGATTATCGGAAAAAAAAACCAAGCATCTCCGAGTGAAAAAACTCCCGGTCCACCTGGGGGAAATGAATGGTAAACTCGGCTCAAAGCAAAAAACCAAACTGATATTTCCGATCAAAAAAAATAAATCCCCTACGAAAGAGAGGGAACCCAGGGGGGTAAAATTTCTGGGGGGTTAAATCAAGTCTGCAAGTTAACGAAAAACAAGAGAAAGGTCACAACAAGTTCCTCGGGCAAGGGGACACAGGGACACGGAAGGTTCTGGGAAGTGCTATCTCAAGGCCTGGGACCGTAAACAGGTCCCATGTCAGGGGCCGTAGAAGTCACACGGGTGGGGGGATTACGTGCCTTTCACAGGCAAAAAATAGAGGCCAAGTGACCGAGGAAAAGGGCTAAGTCAATCCGCGCTGAAAAAATAAAAAGGGGACCAGATCCGGCAGAAAGAAGACAAATCCTACTCCTAAAATGCTAACTACAAAATTCCTTAACGATACCAGGGAGGACCAGAAAAAGAGGGAACGACGTAAATTCAGGGTCCATTCCGAGGGAAAGGGAATACTAGACTGGAGTTGAGGCCCCGGGGGGGAAAGAAAACGTATAAAAGACAGAAGGGGGGGGCCATCACTAAAAGGGGGTCCAAAGTGGGATTAGAACAGTCAAGACCAGAAAAAAAGACATAAACGACCTCGTTTTCCTGGGAAGGGAGGGCGAGGAAGTGCAAAGTTCTTCCACAGATATAAAAAACAAATGATGAAGGGGAAAAAGATTAAACATGTCTGGACAGTAAAGAGGGGGACTGGTCCCTTCCAAACGAAGGGGGAACTCCTGGAGAATTGGGGGATGTTCTTGGAATCCAGGGCGATGTAATCAGGGTATACCTTGAGATGAAGGAGAAAAGGCAGCTCGGGACGTTGCCATAAACGCGATAGGCATTAAAGTTCGAAGAGCCTTGACGAAGCACGTCAGGATTCGATGTCTATTGGGGTTCCGGGGGGTTTGGAGTGGGGAGTTCGAAGTGGCTAGGAAGCGTTCTCGGACACGCGTAGTACGTTTTGCTAGAAGGGGAGCCGAGCCTACAAAAGGGACAGCGTATTTGACTGCTGGGGCGGACAAGGAACGTACGCGGGCGCGAACAAAATTCACAGCTGGGGACGGCCAGGCGGCTGAGAAAGTTCCTCCTCAACTCGGCCGGGAAGGGGGAAACCCGGCCGGAAGGGTTGGGGGGGACTGTGATGGACAGGAAGGGGTCACCTATGTATGCGGGGGGGGGGGTTGCGTTTACTTCTACTTCATACTGGGGGGGTTCGGTTCCGTATGGCACTAGCAGGTTGGGGAAGACCGTAGCATCAACCTTTTCCCGACCAGGTTGTCAAAGAAGAGCTTGTAGCTAAAGGGGAAGGGCACTTGGGGAAGTATGTCTGATCCACAAACTGCCCAAGCGAGGGCCTACGAAGGACCGCAGGAAGGGAAGGTCAGGTCTCGGGGGGGAAAAACACGGGGGGGAATGGTTTCTATTATTGTCAAGGGTGAAAGGTCCCTCTAATCACTTGGTTCATTCTAGAATGGATGGGTTTATGGTGGTGGACGATACTTTACTATTTTTCAAAAAGGGGGGGGGGGGTAAAAAGTACAGTGAAGGTGTGAAAGAAAGGGGGGGGAGGGCAAGCCAAGAGCTCAAGAATCTATTTTCCAACAATGGACATAAACTATATCAGGTGGGTGCAGGAAAAAACAACGAGGAACTGGGGTTAAGGCGATGGGTTATCAGGGCCACTTATGAGCCAGGGAAGGCCAGCATCTACAGCTAGAGGTGACGGGGGGTAAACATCTGTCCCGTATTGCGGTGGAAAAGGGAATGGGGGAGAATCGGAGCAAACGAAGTTAAATAATCAGGGACCGCAATCTATGCTAACGCCACCTTCGAGTGGTGGGAAAAAATCATATGGGCAGAATAAAGGGCTCATAGCAAAACTCACCGCAGACTGTTGAGAAGTTACGCTTACCGGTACACTCGCAGCGGATGAAAAGGCCTTCGAGCTCGGGAGGGGTATAGAATCAAACTTAGGCTACCTATCATTGGGTGGCGGCAACGCGGACACTCATCAGGCAGGGGGACAACGCCGAAAAAAGGTGTCCGTAAGCGGTTGGGACAAGATCTGGGCTAATTGGGACAGCATTCTTGTAAAAAGGTCAAGCGGTTTATGAACTCATTCTATTCGAGGAGATGAGGGATTCATAAGAACGGGGGGGTGAGGGGGGGTATGAAGACGTTCATTTGTGGAGCCCGCCGCGCGACATGTAGCGGAGGGAGGTCGGAATTCCGGCTCGAAGGAAGAGGGAGGGCAGGAACCTTGGGAGCCTGGTTAACAGAAATTGGTCAAGGGTAGAAATATGGAGGCGGGTTTGATATCGCTTGGACTGGAAAAATTGTTGGCAAAGGGCAGGAGCTCTCGTCACTTGGGACAAGCCCAGAACCCGGGCCGTTGCCCGGTGTAGATGGGAGCGTTAGTGAAAGGGGGGGGAGAAATGGAGATGGAAGAATGGCAGGTCGTTAGGCCATCTTGGGGGCAGTGGGAAAAATACCTCCGCTTGGGGAATAAGACGCACTATTAATGGCCAAAAGAGAAAGGGTTCCAGGGGATAAAATTGGTGTGCTTGTCTATGGGGGAGAGGCAGACTCCTTCGAAAGGCCCGAAGTTTTTGCTTCTGTGGGGGGCAATAGTGAGGGGTTGGTGGCGGTTAAATGGGAACGCGATGAGCAAGAATATTGGTGGCGGACAGAAGAAGGTAACTACGGCGGTGAAGCACCGGTCAGTAGTCAGGGGGGCCTTGCGTAGGACCGAGCAGAGTTGGGGGGGGCCAATCGAAAACAAAAACAAAACGAGGAGAAAGAGAATTGGGCGAAAACCAAAATTAGGCTGGGAAAAAAAGTCTCACCTTGGGAAGTCTCAAAAACGGAACAGAAAATACTGACCTGTCGTGATCTGGGAGAAAAAAGATCCGAAAAGGGACGGGGTCCAGGGGACACAAAAAAGACAAAAAAGGGTTAAAAATATGCCCCAGTCCGACGGGTCTCTTGACAAGCCTAAGAATTTCCTGGGGGTGCCTAGCTGGCCCTCAAATCGGGCGAGGCAAGGCCCAATTTGGCCTCCTTCCCTCATCAGTCAGATGGGGACTGGTAAATCAAACTAAAAAAGGAAAGGATGGAAAAGCTTGAAAAGAAGTCAAGCAAGAGGGGGGGGCAATCTAAAAAGTATACGATTAAAATCTTCCCTTTAAGGGGGGGGAAGATAAAAGGGGGGGCTCTCCATACCTGCCACACAGAAGCCGGACATAGACAGACCATAGGGGGATCTAAAAATATGTCTCCGTTATCGAACTGGAAACATAGAGAGTCCAACGTTTACGGACTGATCATATAAGCCAAAATCGAAGAATCACCATTAACCGGAGAGGGTAAGTAACGACTGCTGGGCCAAAAAGGTATCATCGAGAAGCCAACAAGTCGAAGGCCTCAATCCAAGAAGAAAGAAAAAGGGCCTTGTACTTCACAGCGGAAGAAAAAAAGGGCAGGGGACTTCAACGACGAAAGAAATCAGGGGGTCACCCTTCGGGGGGGAACACATGAAGTTCATCGGGGAAACGCCTGATACCCGCGGGGTAGACGCACGGGTTCACCGCAAAAAGTGTGACGTGAGTGATCATATCAAAAAAAGGAAGGGGGGGGGGGGCTCCGTTCTCCAACGGACCTTGTGCCTGGTAAAAAAAGGGGCCGTCGGTCCCTCACTGGACACTCAAAGAGGGATATCTGGGATACATTGTAGCTTACGGAACATAGAATCGCCAAAACTCGTAAGTTGTGGGGGTAAAAGAGAAAGGGGACGAACCTGAGATAGGAGGTTAAAACTTCGTGGAAGGCTTCAAATCCCCCGTAGAAAAAAGGGAAGAAATCCCTGACTTGAAAAAAAAAAAGACAGTTCGCTGTAATATGGCAGATCCCTGGATATCGTCTAGAGAACCCTTCTGGCGACGTCGGGATGCAAAAAGGAAGACGCTATAAGAGATGAAACTTGCTGTCAGAAAAAAAGGGGGGTCCTTCCATGTACCAGGTCGGATTAAAGAAAAAAAGCAGAAAAAAGTCAGCAACAGAGGTCAAAGAAACCTAAAAAAAAACCAAAATCAATCCTAGAAGAAATGGAAAGTGGGGGGGGGAGTTCACTGGCATAGGGGGCATGGGGGGCAGTCCTCAAAGCGCTGCAAATCGGGCAAAATCGTCAAAAGGGGAAGGGAAAGGTAAACCTAGAGGAGGGACAGACAGCACCGAGCCGAGGGCCGCGTATTGCATACGCAAGACGGAAGGCAGTAACTCCCAAACTCCAATGGGCAAACAATCCCAGGCACACGTGCGCGGGCACTCACGAACCGCGGTGCCATCGACAACAAAGAGAAAAGGAAGTCAAGGAAAAACAAAACGAACATAGTTAAGAAAGAGGAAACGTTCCCGATCGAAAAAAAGAACCAAGGCATTCGACATGAGGCAGGAGGTGTTAGCGGGCGAGGAAAAAAAAAGTGGCTCCCGACCAAAGCTGAAAAAAAAGATCCGCTCACGGGAGACGGGATGCAGCAATGCATAAAATAAATGTCAAAGCCAGAGATGGCAAGAACTAGCATACTAAGAACCACCCGAGGTTAAAAAAAGCAAATTACATGGGAACAACAAAGTAAGCGTCAAACGAAACAAAAAACACCAAAACACTTGAACTCGAAGACGCGGAAAGAACCTGAGATTCTTCAAAATATTCGAAGCGGGGGGAAAATCGAGGGATGGTGAAGAAAAAAGAAACTCAGAAAAGGAAGAAAGTACCCACTCACATCAACGGAACGTGGTTCAGACAGGCCGTAAAGTACAGAAGGATTACGCCCATCCGGGGGGGCCAAAAAAGACGTCCATGAAGGGGGGAGGGCATACTCTCTCAAAAGGAGTAGGAAAATATTCTATTGGGGACCGGACTGACAGGGGCACGAGGCTTAGATTTTGAGTGCTGAAATACAGGCGCTTTAATCCCAGGTGGGGGGGGGGGATTAAAAAGACCCTGCTTATTCAAGGAGTCAAGGGGAGAAGTCCGGGCGATCTATCAAGGAAGAAACTGGAAAGGAGCCGTTTGACGAGCGGGGAAGCAAAATTGTTTCAAAGAGGGGTTGGGAGACTTATGCTTTGGGGGACCGCGAAGGAGGTCGATAACAATCTTACTGTGGGTCGCAAAGTCCGAGTGGGTGTCTAAGTAGCACAACATCTTCAAGGGGGATCGGGGGAGGTGGGGAGTGAATGCTGTCAAGGCAGACGAGGGAGGGACGAGGGTATTACACCTTACTGAGGGCGTATGAAAAGTTGCGATTATCAAAGATTACCCAGTCGGGGAGTGACATTCGAACGTCCAGTCCGGTCTGTGATTTTAGATGGGAAAAAAGTTAAACATAAGTTTCTTAACTATTTCTCACTGGGGGGGGGGGGGGTGGACTAACGAATTCGGGAAGGAGGGGTGCCGATGGGAGCATTGTGGGGGATAAAAGAGAGGAAAGAAGGAAACGTGTCCGGTACAAAGTTCACCGGGAAAGAAAAGTCAGGGGGCTCTATGGAAGTGCGGGGATTCAGGGATTGGGGGCTAATCCAGAAGAAAAAATAAAAAAAAAAACATCTCTGGTGGTCAAAAGGGGAAAAGACTTTCAATTCAATGTAATCCGGAACGGGGGGTGGGGTCTAGTTATGTCAGGAGGGAGACAGATGACCCAGGGAGGGAATGGACACTGAAGTGAGGAGGAGGGGGGGGGGGAGTCTGTTTATTGCAGGTAATATTTTTCAAAGGTACGTGACATTTACAGGCTGATAAAAAAGATGCAAAAATGCCTGGCGAGGAAAAACGACCACAATTTAAGCAGATGGAAAGGTGCAATGAAAGAGGGAAAAAAACGAAGGGCAAGGCAGGGTGGGAGGTTGTAAGGGAAGGGAAAAAAAAGAGGCATCATCAAGCAATCGGGGGGGGGTGGAGCGTGCATCTCAGTGAGGCGGAGGGAATCCACCCGTTTAAGGTTGGCTAAAACAGGGGAACGAAAAGGTAATCTAAGGTCTCGTAAAAGTTGCCCCCTTCTGGGGGGGATAGGGGGGGGGGTACATCGCGTAAATTTCTCAGGACAGGCACTAGGAGTTTCAAGTTTTGGACAAGGACATCAGGGGACCGGGGTAACGAAGAACAAGGAAATGTGCGCGAGACGATAGGAAAGGTGTATCTTATCGAGACGGAAAGAGTTGCGGAGCCTATACCTTGGGCTAAACCCCTGCGGGGGTGATCTGGCCGGGCCAGGGGAAGATCTGGGGCCGGTTGGTGTCAAGACGGAACTCGTAAAACAGCAAGTTTAATCAAGCGGGAATTAAATGAGAAGATAAACTACTTGGGAGAAGCAGGGGGAAACATTTAGCGAGACGGGGGGGGGGAGTGGGGGTCTCGACGACCTTAGTGTGTTGAAAAAAAAAATCATAAAGAGGAAAAAGGGAAAGGGTGGGGTTCAGGACGGAGACAGGGGGAAGATGGGGGGCACTTCATAGGGCAGAACGGGGGTATCCTTTTGTGGGAAAGGAGGGAACGGGGGGCGGCGGGGAATTGAGGAAAGGGGGGGCTGTGCTTTCCGGAGAATACTGGCCTTCAGGCGCGCTGGAGAAGCAGATACCTGGCGAAAATGTAGAGGCGCCCTGGCTTTGACGAGGGGTAAATAGGGAGATGAACGCCTGCAAACAGGAGGGATCAACATCTGTTCCAGGGGGGGGAGAAACGCAAAGAAGGAAGACGCAAATAGGAGGATGCAAAGAGGGGAGGTGGGGGGGCCAGGGGGGTAAATATTACTGGGTGTGGGGGGGAAAAACGGAGAGGCCTATTCAGAGCGAAGAAGGCAGCTACCTGGGGGGTAGTTCCTGCTGGGGGGGGGGGTGGAGGGGGGCGTCCATTACTAGAAAGAGGAACAAAAGGGGTAATATTTTTGTCCGCAGCGCGGGAGGGGGTGAATCCTTGAGGGGCAGCAAGAAAGGAGCCGAGCACATTTGGGGGTCAAAAAGGAGAAAAAAAAACAAGGTAGAGTAAGGGAGATGGTGCAACAACCAAAAGAGGAAACTAAACGGGGGACATCCTACTCCGTAAGCCAGGAGGCTTTCAAATTTAAAGAAGGGGAATGGACTTCAGGGGAGATGAAAATATTGGCGACATCTTGCCAAGGGAGGAAGGAAAAGGGAAGCCACCAAAAACGGGGAGGTCAAATACTCAAACGAAGGGGAAATGGGGGGGTCACCATAAAAAAAAGAAAGAGAAGGCCGTGGGCCTAGCTTGCACAGACACTCAACCAGAAGACGCCGGGCCTTAAACCGTCTCGGAACAAGGGATATAAAGGGGGGAACCAAAAAGGGAAGAAAAGCCCTGGGTGAAGGAGGAAAATGATCCGGTCAAGCAGGGGAAAGAGATCTACTTCTCCTAGGGGACCGAAGGGGGGAGGGTGAGGAGGAGGCGAAAAGGCACCGACCTTTACCCTTCAACTGGGAATCAAAAAACAGGGAAATTCCCGGTTGATGGCAAGGGTCCACCTCGCACCACAATGAAAAGGTGAATTGATAAAAGGAGATGAAGGAAGTGGGAATCGTATCGAAGTGATTCCCTCTTCTACGGAAAAATGGCCTAGGGAGGCATATCCAACAAAATTCAAACCTTGGCAAACAAGTAAAGAGCTAAGGGGGCAAGAGAAATCTCCTCGAGACGCAGAGAAGAGTACAGCTTGACGTACCCACTTGGGGGGGCCCCTCAAAAACAGCAGATTGGGGTGACAAAAGGAAAAGCTGAGGGGGGGAAAAATGGAATGAATGCGTTGAAGGACAATGAAAAATACTCCAAAGTAGGTGGAATCCGGAAAATAGGTCAAGGAGGGGCGGTTATCATATCCCCAAAGACCGGTCAACTCGCGCCCCAGATAGACGAGGAGGTAACAAAGGGGCCCGTAAAGGGGTAAATACTTACATCCCCTTCGGGCGGCGGAGTGGAAATAAAGGGAAGAAACTGTCCCCATCTATGAACCAAAAGAGAGTGGGAACCGGAGGGGCGAGTAGAGGAAAAAACCATTAAGGAGAATAATCGTAAGGAGGTGGGAGAAAAGAACTCACCCCCGTAGGAGCAAAGAGAGTCAAGGGCTTAATATATGGCCAAAGAACCCATGAAAAGATGCCAGCGGGAAGAAGGCAGGGTCATCAGGGAACCGAGGAAGAAGAGATACTCCTCGACGGGGGGTCAGGGGGATGCAACCGATACTCAAGGGGGTCGGGGTAGTAAAATAGAAAAACAAATGGGGGAGACATCTTTGGGGAAAACAGAAAACAGACTTACTAAAGTGAACTCGTAGAAAAAAACATAAAGAAGTAGACTAATTTCACTTGAAAAGGGGAAATGAAAAAAGGGAGTGCAGGACTTTTGCCAAGGGGGGCAAAACCTCCCCCTCCTTGGAAAAAAGAGAAAACACTTAAAAAAGAAACGGCTTGTAAACACTCTGGGAAAACCAAGGCACATAGAGGGGGGCGGACGCTGTATTGAGACAAAATTTCCGGCATGAAAAAGACCAGAGTGAACAGGGGAACCAGGAAAAGGGGAGCCATTGTGACCTAGAAAAAGGGAAAAAGGCTCTGTTCCCAGAACTAAACTCCTTCTAGGAAACATCAGGAAAAAATAGTAAACTAGTGAAAAGGGAAAAACGGACCCATAGAAAAGGAAGAAAAGAAGGCAGGGGACACCTTCACAAAAACGGGGGGGCGTCTCAAGGTGGGGCATCCGCACGGGGCGCGTCAGTTGGCAGATCCAAAAGACCCGCTTGAAGTGGAAGGCCGCATAAATCATCAAAGTGGAAAGATCCATCCGAACTGGGGGAGTAAGGAACTCACTATCCTGGGAAGAAAGGTTTCCAAGTATACAAAGGAGACCTTTAAAAAAACCTCGATAGAGAAAAGTACAGAAAAAACAAACTAAAACAACAAACTACAGAAAAAAAAACAAACACATAAAAACTCAGGAAATCCGCCAACCCCGAGCAAAAACTGTCCGTATAAAAATAGACTGAAAGAAGAAGAAGGAACTGCGACACACCTAGTTGGGAGGAGTTCAATAAAAAGGAAGTAGAAATGAAAAAACCTATCTCTGTTATGAAGAAGCGAGATTCATAAGTGGGATCAGCAAAAAGTGGGTACCTCAGGGGAAAGGACCCTGCAGACAAGAAAAATAATCTTCAATAGGGGCCGAAGATTCCGATTCAGGTCCATCGCTCATCATCACAACACCACTTATTGGGGAGGAAATCGAAAGTCGGACTGGACCCGAGGATTTCCTAAAGGCGTAGTGTGCTTGTGACTGTGCAAGTTAATACGGTGGATAATGGAAGATGAAAATAGGGGATCTCTTTTGCGAAATGAAGTCGATCGGCAGTCAATGGAGGAAATCAAAAGGGGGGCGACGGAGAAGGGGAGCGGGGTGGGAGAAGAGGAGGTTAAGAGCGTGTTAGGATGAGAAGGGAAGGGGTGCTCTTTCTTTGAAATTTCTCAGTGATTGCCTTAATTGTGTAGGTTCAAAAAAAAGGGGGGAGGGAAAAAGGATTTGCAAGGAGGGTTCTCTGTAGCTTAACGGCGCTCTGAACTGTCTAAGTTCATCCTTCGCTGGGGAAATAAGGGGGGTGAAGGTAGTGGGGCATGCCATAAAGTAATAGTTGAAAGAGAGATATTTCAAACCTGAATCGAAATCTGAGGGAAAAAAGGCCCGTCTGGGCGTCACAAGGAAAGAAAAACTCTTCGTGCCGGAAAGGAAAAAGACTGGCCTTGGTAGGTTCGGGGGGAATGTGAACTTCAGGTGTCAGCGGAAGTTTTAACTATTTTTCAAAATTTTTGGGAAAGTAGGGGGCATTCTTTGGGTTGGGGGGGGGGCACAGATCAGGGTGGGGGGGATGGGAGGAATGCTCTCATGGGTGGGGAACGGGGTTCACCTCAAAAATTGGTGGTTCTCATTAAAAAGCAAGTCAACTGGAGATGGGTAGGAAATCATTCAGTCCTAGGGGGCCCCCAACGGGGGGCGGGGTAAGCGACGTTCAAGTCCAGGTAAATTCAGAATGGGGGGAAAAATGTGAAGATTGATTGGGTCCCAGTGTCAACAATGAAAAACGAGGGTTAAACCAGTTAAGGGGAAATTCAAAGGAGAGGGTTGGGGAGGTTTGGGATGCCGCATAGGGATGATTTTCTTGTGGACCGGAAGGGCTAAAAGTCAAGGGATGGGGTAATGGGATCTGGGGGGACATGCTAGGGTAAACACGGGGAAAAAGAAAGGCTCAGATAAGACGATGTCCAGGGAACTAATAGCCAGAAGGAGTCGTAGGGTACCTTAAGTGGGAAAAGAAGAATTAAAGAAGAAAAAAGAATCTGGGAAAATGGGGCGCTCGGGGGGAAACGTCTGTCTTTATCACTAAGGAGTTGAGGACTCCACTAATTGAACGAAGAAGGGGGGGGTCGAAATCTGACGAAGGGTTGAAAAAATTATTGGGGGGGAGATCAAGATTGGGGGGAAAATGTGCTCATTAGCAGAACGAAGTGAAATGTGGAGTGACCGTTGAAGAAAAAGGAGTACGCGACAGGGGAAGAGGGGAGGGACCTGCGATTAGTCCGGTGAACGTTGTGAGGAGTCAAAAGAAATACAGTTTCGGAGACCTAGATGCTCACCTAAGAGAAAAGAAACAACGTTGGCAACGGAGAGGGAAACAGGTTTAAGAAGAGGGGGGCGGGGCAAAGATAGAGAATTCGTGATTGAAAACAGCAAAGGGGGGAGGAAGGGGGGGACATTACCTTCTCAGCTAAAAAATAAAGAAAAAAGGTGAGTTCCGGGGAAGAGGGGAAGGGTCTCTACTGGGTGGAAATTTGGGAGACGACGCAGTGAATCAGTTCCCTCTTAAGAGGGGGAAAAGAGGAATGGGTCTCTCAGGAAAGGAGAGGGGGAGGGAAGGCTAGTCAGAAGAAAAAAATGTGTTGGACCGGGGGGTTCAACGGAAAAAATTTGGATGAGATAAAGGCTTTGGGGAAGTCTATTGGGACTTGGATTCTTAACGGTTTCAGCGGGCCTGGCACGCGAAGCGACTGTGTTCTCAACTCAGATAGAAGATGAACGGATTTATGACTTAGAACCCTAAGGAACTGTGAATGGGCGGGCGGAATGGTCACATAGGGTGTCGTGACTGAAAATAGGGGTAATACCGATCCATCTGGAAAAGGAAGACCCCTGGGAATTGAAAAGATGGGGGCGTCATGGCCGGGGCTGAAAGGGGGGGGGGGGGCTTCGCTAGGACTATTACCCGGGGAGGGACGAAGTCTCATCTTGGGGCGTGGGAAAGGGGAGGATTTTTTTTTATGCATTTAAAAGACGCCTAATGAAAGCAACAAGAAGAAGGGGGGCATCTGAACGAAGGAGTAACACAGACGGCAGGGGGAATCCTGGAAAAAAAGTTAAAGACCTGAGATCCTAAGCAGGTGGGGGGGGGGGGAAAAAAAAAAAGCCCTCGCCTCAACAAAAAAAAAAAAAAAAGGGGAGAGGGGGGCGAAAAAACAAACGCTGATCTCCAGAAGGCGGCAGCGCTGGATAAAAAAAAAGACCGGATAACGCCTTAAAGGGGGTACTGGAGGTCTGGCCAAAATAGGAAGAAAAAATCGGGTGAAAAGAGGGGGGGGGACTGGACGTCTGGACAGGCAAAGGAACCAAAGAACGAAAGTCACAGACCACCACGAACTTACACTTTGCATGAAAAACCCGTCTAATGCCTCTCCAGAAAGGGAAGCACAAAAAAGTACCTACTGACAACGAGAACGCAAAGTTGACAATCCTTCATCGGGAAATGAGGTCTTTATCACTTTGGGGGAAAATGTCAAGGAAAAAAAGGGTTAAGTGGCCCCTCAATGGAAACCTTTGAAAAAAAAGCGGAAGGAACAGATACAGGTAGGGGGAAACACCCACTACAACTCGACCGTGGGAGGGGGGAGACC
>Ga0179593_1481605_pt1 | contig 14002 bp, 11 predicted proteins | sample CZODoug2_1_08_16_FD_185931 | JGI IMG/M metagenome (GOLD analysis project Ga0179593, IMG submission 185931) | Vadose zone soil fungal communities from Angelo Coast Range Reserve, California, USA - CZODoug2_1_08_16fungal (PacBio error correction) | ecosystem: Environmental > Terrestrial > Soil >...
GAGGGGGGAACTCCTGGGGGGGTGAGAAACTATATGCTGTATGAAAACAAAAAAAAGAGCAGTGGGTTTGGCGCTTTGCCACAGAAACTGAGGGAGGACTATTTCGAATTAAGAGAATCGCTAAAGAAAGAAGTACTGGTCCGAGATCCATTAAGACACAGGTGGGGGGGGGAGGAGGGCTATCGTTGAGGTTGAAAAAGAAAGTGAGGGATCTAGAATATAGGTTGGGAATGCATGTAAGTTACGGGGAGGGATCGCAAAAAAGTGTTCGGCCATAAAATCCCGGTAAACCTGGGAAAAAAAAAGCGAGGGGAATGGAGGGAGGAGGTGGGACCTCTCAATGGGCCAAAAAATCGGAGGCGCTCCATACTCTGTAGAACCATATGTGAAAACGGGGAGAGAATACGAGGAAACGTCATACTCCTAGCGGTTGAAACTGAGGTGCCATTAACTCATAAAGCTCAATTATGGAGGATTATGGGGGGGGTTGAAAAAAAGATTACCTAAAGAAAAAAGTGGACTTGGGGTGCATATCCCTTTTGGATGTACTGCTAAGGGGAAGAGGAGCTGAGGAGCTTTTAGAGATGAAGTCACGATCAATGTAAAGTAGACGGTTAAGGAGGAGCAAAAACATTCCATTCGAGGGAGTAATGAAGGTGGGCCATTAACGGTATTCAAGGGGAGCGGAAAAAATCTCCAACTTTCGACTGACCAAGAAGGCGAGGGGGACAGAGTGAAAGCAAAGAAGGGGAGAAATGAGAATGTTCAGGGGGTTCCAGGAAACAGGGGAGAGAGCAAAAAAGGAGGAGGAGAAGGGTGAAGAATTGGATCCAAAAAGCTAAAGACTAAAAGCATGAAAGGGGAAAGACCGGGCGGTCATGAGGGAGGAAGTTGGCGATGCATGTGTAAAAATTTAAAAAAGGGGAGGGGAAAACGTAAACACTCCAGTCGAAAGGCTAATAAAAGAAAAAGACCGCAGTTCTCGATCGCTGAATGGATAGGGGGAAAACAATCAGAATGAAAAGGAGACTGAACCCGAAAGGGAGGACGAAAAGAAAGGGGGGGCGGGACGAAGAACGCCAAAAAGGGAAAATTCAGAAAACACGAAGGGGGAAGTCTTTTCGAAAGTCAAGCGTACGACCCCTGAGCAGTGATCGAACTATGCGCAGTAACATGCTTTCTCGTACCTTTGGTGTCAGAAAAGGCGCCAGGAAAAAACTCTGGTCGCAGCAGCGAAGGGGGCCTATAAGTTGAGAAAAAAAAGGGGTGACGGGATCGATGATTTCCACGCTGATCCTCACAGAGGGTGAAAACTAGGCTCGAAGAATCCAGGGTAGGGAGGAAGTTAGTGTTTTCCATCAAAGACGGGGAAAAAAGGAGGAATGGTCAACAGTTCGCGAGAAATCCTATACGCGGTCTTAAAGAAAAGGTAATCAGGGTCCACCACAAATCCTAGTGGGAAGGTCCTGTATTCATTGAAAGTTCGGCTGGGAAATTATAATACTCAGGAGGGGCAAAGCCCTAGACTCTCCTGTGCTTGTGGCGGGAAAACCCACCAAAAAAGGAGCGTGTGTTGTGGTCCGTCAGCAGCTAAAAAGCAAGCCACAACTTAGATTCGGATCGCCACGAGCGCGGCACGGGGGTGGTATCACCAGTCGTCTCTGAGCCATGGTAGGGGTATACGCATGCTACTGTGCAACTGACGTAGCGAAGACCGGAACCCCTAAAGAAGTTCAATTAAGGGATAACAGTATCCGGATGACCACTGAATACGACCAGGGGGTTTCGACGAAGTCCTATAAGACAGACTGATATACGGTTAGATGAGGAAGATTGGGGGGCCGACAAGAAGTTTTACTCTTGGAAGATAGAAAATTATTTTTGAACCAAAGCGATAGGCAGAGCAATTCCGGATCCGACCCCTTGGGGCGACGGGGAGCCAAGGGGAACCAACAACATAGAGTGGAAATTTATCCCTGGGCTAAGACAAATGAGTCCGGAAAAAAAGGGCGACAAAAGAAACGGACGGACCGACGGGTCCTGCTGATAGAGCACAGGGGGGGTCGTCGACAATTTTGCTATTCCCGGAATGAAAAGGGCTAAGAAAAAAAAAGGAAAGAACACAGGGCTGTGTGATAGGCGATGCTCGGAAGGGGTAGAAATCCGTTGCACGTGCTCGGTACATGGAAAAGATGAGGGGAAAAAATATTAGGGGGGGGGGTGCCCTCTTTCACTCGAAGAAAGGTGGGGAGGAAAGTCGAAAAGTATTTTGGATATCTATGAAAAAATGAGTTCAATTTTAAACTTATATACCAAATGGAACGTGGCTATTCAAGGAAGAGGGAGATGAGCGATGTTGGTAGCGTTAGGCCAAAGGTACGTTAAGCAAGGGAAAAAGCAGCGGTATCCAATAGCGGTCGAAAATATGAAACGGAGAATCAAACCCTCTTTGCATCGGTCCTCTTGCTTTGTATGGAAACGGAAGAGAACAAGAATAATATGTCTTTGTGGAAAAAGGAGGGCTAGGAGCCAGCTCTAAAATGGATAGTTTCGGAAGTACGCGAGGGGCAAGGGGGGGCCTTTTGAGTGAAAACAGCGACCGAAGGAGGTTTGGGAAGCCCAAGGCCCGGCTGAGAGGAGAAGGTCCTCCCCGGTCACAAACAAAGAAAAGATACACGCAGTCATCCAACAAAACGGGAAAAGAGGGGGGGGGAGTTAGAGGTCATTTTTCTGTGGGGAACTAGGGATGAGGACTCTCATGTGTTTTGGGCGCAAAAATACGGGGGTCTTCTGAAAGACTAAGGTGGAGAGGTAGGGACTCGAGACTCTCACTCAGGAATAGGGGGGGATGTACAATCCTAGACAAAGGGACTTTTTGGAAAATCTCAGGGGGGGAACCTCTAATAGGGGGGTATGAGTCGCATTCAAGCCAGCGGAGACGGGTTGGGATGACTTCCTCCCTATCCGTAGGCAGTAGGCTTCTAGTGGATACGAGCAACTGACTCTTGGGTGATAATCTGGTGCATAAGGGGGGAGATAAAGCTGCTCACCGAATCAGAATACTTCGGAAAAAGGAAAGAGAAAAAGTGCCCTGGACACGTTTCATTGATAAGGGGGGAAGGGGAAAGGGATGGCGAAGAGAACTCCTTCGACTGAAAATTAAGGGCGACAAAAAAGAGGGGGGACCGGAATGCACCCGCGCTTGCCAGATTACTGAGCAACGGGCGGGGAAGGGGGAGTAACCGGAAAGTTTTCTTATTCCGTGGGAAGGAGGAAGGGAAATCCAAAAAATTGAAGTCAAAAAAGGGGAACAAGAACAGTTTGGGGATCTATAACAGACAGACGTGTGTGGGGGGGGGGGGGGGGGGGAGTGGTTGTTGTGGGGGGGGTTGGGGGGAAAAAAGGGTGGACAGGGGAAGGGAGGACGCCTTGTTGTGGGGAATCTATGGGAGTCTAAGGGGGGTTATCAATTATATTGGCCAAGACGGGGGTGGGTGGTAGAGAGTGTATCTTCCGAACACGGGTCGAAGTAGGGGAGAAGGCCTAGTCCTGCGTTTGTTAATCACAAAAAAGCAAAGAGATAGGGTTAAAGGGGGGGGGACACTTCGATTCCATGACCCCTCAGAGGCCCTATGGGAGATTGAGAAATAAGGGGGACTCCCACTACTTTACCTAAGTCTGAGAATGGGCACGCGAAAGGAATCTATTTCAAAACACCAATGGAAACTTTTGGGGGGGGGGGACGGCTGAACATCGTCATCTCGAACCGGTCAGTGACCGGGAAAGGCAAGAACGAGCGATTGGCTCAGACTCAGGAAACAAGCCCGGAGAAGGGGGGGGTATGAGTTAATAGAATCTCACGGGCTTGATGTCCGAAAAAAAAAAAAAAATAAAGGAATATGACTTGCGAAAACGGGGATTGTGTGGTTGGGGGTGTGGGTTGCACCCCATCACTTGACTCGAAGACTGGGGGATGTCGAGGACGATTCAATCTCTCCTGAATCCTGTAAAAACCGAGAAAAGGAAACCGGAAACAGAGAAGTGGGTGTGGCGAGGGGAGGGGGGAAAAAGACAGCTTACTCTCGCGATCTGGTGAGGAAGGTGAAAAAAGGGAACGGAGGACCTATGAGTGGGAAAGAAAGGAGAGGGTCTTCACGGCGAGAGTTTTGTGAACAAGGATGGTAGATAAGCGTAAGATTGGACAGACCCTTTCTGACGTCCCGGGAGAACAAGGTGGGCCGCGCTTCTCTCACTCGTACTCAGACTCCGAAAGGAGAAAAAGGGGGGGACACTGCAAGGGAGGGGGAAGAGTTAAAGCTAGGGTCGGTCAGGGAATTTTGAGAAAGAGTACATTTTCGGTTTCATTGAGAAGTGGAAGGGAAAAGGGCGGGGAAAAGGCAGAAACAGGAAAGAGAAGGGAAGGGGGGGGTAGATGGTACCTTGATCCCGGTAGGAAATGGAGTGAACGAGAAACGAACATTCGCCGAGGTTACGGTGGTAACCAAGAAGGGGGGGGGGGGGCTTGGAACCAGACATATCAACTGAACTGCCAATTTCCGTTCTGTACCGGCGGGGCGTAAGAAATGAGAAAGGGAGGGGGGTATTTTCCATGGAATACGACAAAATCGGAGAACCAACAAAAAAAAAGGAGGGGGGAAAGGGGGAAAAGAGAAAAAATGGTAAGCAGGATCCGTAAAATCCCCAGGAGAAAAAAGTCTTGGACACTCTTGGAATAGCAGATTTCGGTTATTAGGGAGGCCCAGAGAGAAAGAAAAAAGGCAAGGAGGGTTTCCCCGGAAGCAATGGGGTAGGAAAAGGGGAATACTACCATCCGCAGGGTCTCGCACTACATGGAGATGGGTCAAAAGAACACGAGGGGAAGGGGCGACGAGGGGGACGTCAAGAGGTAGAAAAAAGAGAAAAGACGAATACAAGGGATAGGGAGTGACCTTGGGGATTAAGGGAGGGACGAACCTCAGGGGGAATATTCGCTTCAAAGCAAGGAGGAGGGATGGGCGTCCACCGTTCTGAGTATGCGTTCGGTTGGTAGCCAGCAAGAGGGGGAGGAGTAACCTCGGTATTGCTCGGAACGGAAAACAGGTGGGAAAATAGCTCTTTCCACGACCTCACCAGGGGGTCATAAAGAAAGGGGTGGACAAAAAAAAAACAATTTTGGGGGGCGAGCATCGAACAGACGGGCAAAAGGGGGAGGGGGGGAGTTAGATCGCGGGTCGGAGAAAAGGAGAACATTCCACCGAAAGGACGGAAAAAGGGTGGGGGGGGGTCGTTTCACTGTATCGCGGGACTTCCCGCACAAGGTTAGCAGTAAAGTGACTACAGAACGTAGTAAGCTCAGTGTTGGGGGGGGGGGAGGTGCAAAAAGCCCAAAAAAGCATTGGATCTTGTTTGGAGCAGAGGGGGGGAAGAACACAAAAGGACGTGATTCGATGACACCTCCCCAAGAAGGGGGACTTTGTTGGGCATCCGCAGAGACTTAAAAAAGAAAGGGTCAGGAATAAAGAGGTGGGGTGAGCACTGAAACGAAATGGGGAAGACCGGTACCAAAAAACAAAAAGGGGGGAAAATTGGACAAGATGCACGGGGGCGACCGACATGTACCAAACTGGACTAAAAAAGGCGGGGGGGGGTTCCTATTCGGCAGAAATCTTCCAATATAAAGGGATAGGGAGGCGGGAAGAGGTTAAGGAAAGTTTTCAAAATTACATAATGGGAGTTGTAAAATCTCTAGTGTGAGGGGGTTTACAAAAGAAGAACAGGGATAAGTCTCCATCCGCCCGTTTTCGGAACCAGAAGAAAAAAAAACTCTTCGATGTCAGACTTGATCCACGGAAAGCCAATGGGGACATGAAAAACCCGAAATTTACCGGATGGAACCGTCGCGGGTTAAGCAGCAAATGGATGGGGAAGTGTCCGGCAACTGGGGGGTTCTGAAACGGAAGAAGGGGGGAAATGCTAGCCAGACGTGAAATGGTGGAAGAAGTGAACTAGACGTCCGAATCCTTCCAAGTCGCGGAGGGAGCAAGGGTGAGGGAACATAAGGCTTTCCTGAAAACGAGGGAAAAGTTTGTCGCCATAGCAAAAAGAGGGATAGATTGAAAAATGTTGGCATGGCAAGAGTCTCAATGCTTGGGCCCCGAACTTAGGGGGAAAGAATGTGGGTAAATCGCTAGGGCAAACCGGGGGATTTAATCCCCCGACAGAGATCGAAAAAAGAGGAGAAACCTGTATCAACTAGGGAGGCGGATCCCACCATCTGGGCAGCAGTGGGCAACGGGGGGGGGGAACAAAAGGGTGTCGAGGAAAAGGATGATTGAGGGATGGGATATGGACCATCTCGGCATGGGGGGGAGAGTAGTCCGGGGAGGGACAACAGAGCAAGCATTATTAGTGAGAGGATATTGTGTTTGGGTGCGGGACCACAACACACTGATCTAGAAAAGGCCTCCCTGGTCAAAAACCCTGCATCGCTAAGACCCAGCGGTCCAAAAGGGGGGGGAGAGAGGAGGGTATGATTGGAAGGGAAGAGTGCGACTTTCTCTTATCATTTTTTGGGGGACGGGAGGGGGGCCAAAAAAAGGAGGGGAAGAGGGGACGATAGGGAAGGGTGTACTCCTCAGACTCTCGAACGAAAGAAACAAAAAAGGGAAGAGAGAGGAGCGGTTCCAAACAGATCATGTGGGGCTCGAATGCGCAAGAACAAAAGCGCGGGGCCCGCTGCCAGATGTGGTGATACGACGGTCAGCCCTTAAGTAGGGTAATAGGGGGGGGGATACGCAAAAACAAGGATCGGAGGGGGGATAAAGTACAGCACGTCCTAAAAATCTCAACCCGACAAACATAAGGACTTGGGAGAAAGAAAAAACCTGCACATCAAAGTCTAGGGCTTCCAAGCCGGTTTCCATGGGATGGGGGAAACGGAAGCGGAAAGAAAAAAGGAGGGTTAACAACTCGCTGACACCCTAAAAACCAGCTTGCCACGGATATTGAGCTTCATCCGACGGCTGAGAGGGGGGATCAGTAAAGGGGGTCATAGATCTTGGTAGTGCATGTTGGGGAAAAAAAAAAAACAGGAGACGCACTTAACTACCATTTTGCTCTAACCGCAGACAGGGGGGGGCGACGAAGGTGGAAAATTTCAAAAAAGGTGTGTGGTGCTAAGATGGGCCGATGCGGGCAGACCGGGTATCAATGAGGGGGGAACATCAGAATGGTTTGGTTAGTGGCTCGCCGAGGCGAGGAAGGGGAGGAGCTTTTCTACATCTCCGCATTGGGGAGACAAAGCGGGGAGGGGAATGAGGGGGAGTTTTCGGATTCGAGGGACAATCGGAGGCAGGCTATATCTTCGAACTCAAGACAGAGTCGTGGGAAGGAGGGAACGTTCCTAATGGGAGGTGAAGGTGGATGCGTTTTACCGTATGCGTTAGGAAAAACTGTGTCTGTAAAGACGGAATCCGAAGAGCTATTGTCTCTCTCTCTGCGGAGGATAAAAGCTGAAGGGGATTCTTATTTATTGTCATGGAGGGGTATTTCTCTACTGAATTCGGGCTAAAGAACTACTCCATTGATGGTGTGTGGTGGTGGCTTTTTTCAACCCAGACTGTAAGATCTAGGTTGTAGGGAATCGGAAGTTCGAGGCGAATAAAAAATATCAGTGAAATTCGATCGACGGTTTTCCTACTCGAAAAAAGGGCGCTACCCCAATTGGGGGGGGAAGATGGCCTATCTTGAGGTTTCCGAAATCTAGAGGGGGGGGGGTAAGGAATATATTGGGGGGGGAAACACTCCTTTGTCAAACGTCAAGGGATGAAAAAAGGGTTCGCAATAAAAGCAGATTCTTCACGAGCGCAGGGGAAACAAGGGGGGATAGTAGGGGGACAAGAGGGTCGCACTTGTGGGGGGAAAGGAACGCGCGCCCAGAATCGTCTACAAAGTTTGGGCCGTTCGCAGGAAAATAGAAACCGGGGGCACAACGAAGGCAAGGGGTTGGGGGGAGAAATGGTCACGCTAGGGCCGTCCCAAAGCGAGTCGTCGATTTAATTTTTAGAAAGGGGAGGAAAATTTCGGGGGAAGGGATAGGGACTGCTAGAACGGAACCTTTGGCTTGAAGAGAAGCGTTGGAGGAAAAGGGAAATGGATCCTATCCATTTGAGACACTGCGGGGAGGGTTCAAGAAAACTTCGTCCGTTATTAGGGGGTGCACCATGGGGGGGGGGGGCGGTATTGAAGCCATGCAATCTCCAAGTCTCTACGACCGCATTCTTCTTCAGAAAAGGGAATAGGGGAGAAGAGGGGGGAAAAGGGGGGGAAAGTGCAAATAAAGCTCTCTGCACACAACAAAGATGAAAAGGGTGTAAGCTGTAAGTTTAATCCCCGACCATCTCATTCAAAAACGGGGGAAGGTTGCCAGGGGGCAGAAAGGGGGAGGGCAGATAGGAAAGGTGGTTGAGACATGGCGACGAAAAAAAGAAAAACTGACAGTAATCACTCAAAAAACTAATTGAATGTTCCGTAATCCTCAGAAAATTCTTCTCAAAAAGGGGGGAGGACGGGGGGGCAAAATCAAATACACTTTTCTACAGACCTGCTGAGAAAGGAAAGGAAACGCCACGATCAATTACAGACAGTCGGAGGGGGGAAGACAAAATTAAAGAAGAACGTAAAGAATGGGAGGGGGTCTGCGACGAAAGACAGGCCGTGACATTCTTTCGCGTCCACCGGGATCTGGAAGGATCGAGTTAAGGGGAAGAAACAGAGGACGGTCCACAATCTGGGGACCGTCGTATGGAGGAAATTTGTCAAGAAACTGCGAAGCGATACCTTCCAATCTACAAATGTGGGAAACTCGCAGGGCAGTGAAGAATCGTGGGGGGGAGAACAGGGGGGGGGGGGTGGCTATCATTCGGTACGACAGGAAAAGAACGGGAAGGGGTCCAAGAATAGAGTGGGAACAAGTTGGCGACCTCACCGTGAAAGAAAAAACCAATTCCCGATTGGTTTCGCCGTGAAGGGGGCGGCAAGGGATACTCAAGTGTTATATTAATTATGGAAGGTGTAAAAAAAGAAGGAGAATCTCTTAGTATTGTGAAGCGAAAACAAAGCGTAGGCTGGTTTAAACGAATAGTCGCGAAAAGACACTAAGGAGGATTCGGGCGAAGATACAATCTCGGGTCATGGATTCTTTGTGGGGAGGCATGGAAAGACAAATAGAGGCTTTTCTTCTCGGGCTCTGTGGGAGAACATTAAAGTTCTATAAAGTCAGGAAGTGGTCCCCAGAAAGAAATTGGAAAGAAATGGGGAAGGACGTCACTCTTAAGAAGTTAAAGTTCCACGCTACGGGTCCAGAGGGGGGGGGGGAAGCCGAGAAAAAATATAGAAAGAGTAGGAAAAGCGCGAGGTGAGGGATGGAAATAGGTTTTCCAAAGGCAACTAATTTCTACGTTGACCCGGGTCGGAAGTGGGGATCCACCAAATCAGAGGGGGGACGACATCTGGACTGCCATCAAGCCCAAGGGGGAGACGGATAAACTAGAGGAAAAAACAACACCGCCTCGGCAGGCAAAGAAAGATCAAATAGATTCATCACGAAAAAGGACGAACCAAACAAAGGGGGCGAATGCCAGGAAGAATCTCAAGTGGGGGCCATTCCGAAAGCTCAAGAAGTTAGGTGGGGGGGCATTCCGGTAATCACAAGGTATGACAATGAGGAAAAAAATGATAGAAAAGGGAGGACGGGATAATGGGCAGAAAACATAAAGTACGTCAAGAATCAGGCAAGCCAGGGAATGAAAGGTAGCGAGTATATATTATACCTTTGGGGCGAAGGGGGGCTCGGGGGAAGGAAAAAGGTAGAATCTAGCACAAGGGATAGTGAGGGAACAGTGGTTGTGCAAATTCCACTCGGCTGAGTCTAATGGACTAGGAAGGCCGGTTCGTCTGGTGGAAGATGGTGATCCTTAGCACAACCCGATGCCCGGGGGGGGTTAACGTTACAACCGCTGAAGCGGATCCAGAGTAGCTCTAAGGGTCTAATGTAAGAGACCTTAAGTATCAAAAACGATTGGACGTGCTATCTAGCGTATTGATGTACTGAGAAAGAGTTTACGGGGGGAAAAACCGGAGGGGGCTGGGGGGGGGGAAACCAAATCCGATCGGAGATGATCCTCAGAAGAAGGGAAGGGGGGAAACAGGCGTACACTCACGCACATTTGAGAGGTGCAACAGAGGCCGTGGGGGGGGGGGGGAAGACAACCAGCGTAATACAATTCGGGGGATAATGGACGCAAAAAGAAAGAAAAAGAGCAAGAAGACTCTCACAACAAAGTTGGAGAGAAAATATAGATTTTAGAAGGGGGGGGGGGGGGTGGGGACGGGGAGGGAAGGGGTTAAAGAAAAGGGTTGGGAAAAAAGGCGGGAGAAAAAAAAAAAGTACTTCTTTAGCCTTGAACTAGAAAAGGGAATTGCGAGGGGGGGCTCAGGAAGAGATAAAAGTAACCTGCTCGGCGTCTCTCGATGCCTTATCTGGGGAATATCATGGGAAACAAAAAGGGCGGGGGTGATGCTCTTAAAACCTGCTAATGCAAGGGAGGGGGGGGGGGGCTAAGGTGCCTCTATCACGTAGTTTTCGTCGACTGTGCAGGGGAGGAGGAATACTTCTGTGGGATAAAGGATCGTTGGCCAGACGTAACATTAGGGAAAGAAAAAGAAGCAGAGGAGAAAAGGGAAACCGAACCCTTTACCGGGGCCAACCCTTGTCATCGCTATCCCAAGAGTAGACGCAGAGGGGAAGGGGGGCGGGGACGACGGGATGGGAAAAAGAGGGGAAAAAAATCACAACTGCAGATTGCCACGTGAGGGGGAATAAAAAAAAAAACGATCTGGATCACTCCTAATGGGGTTCTAGGGGATGGGGAAGGGATCACTTGAATTCAACCACGGTGGCAGACACTGTAACTATCCATTGGATGAACCTTCAGAAAAGGGGGCAAGGTTCACTTGACTTTGCAGGGTTTTGGGGGGGAGATAATGCGAGGGGTTTCTTTGACTAAACGTGGGGAAAGTTATTCCTCGCCCTTTGTTTTTTTACTAGCAGGGGGGAACCAAAGCCGGATTGAAAGGGGGAATATTGTGCACGTTCTACGCGAAAGGTAGGAAAAGGTACAATAGAGACGGGTCCTTTTGTCAAAAAGGAAAAATGACTTAAACCAGGAAATCGGCATAAAGGTCGGGAAAGAAAAGGGCGAAAAGCGACCCGATGGACCGGTTATTCCCTCATAAAGCACTCGTGCTTATGGGGCAGAAAAAGGAAAAAGGGGATGGCGGGCCAGTATGCAGATTAGAAAAACGTTTCGTGGTACAAGAAGAAAAAAAACTCTCCCGGAGGGGGGCTCCTCTCTATTCGGATCTACAATCCCGAGGAAAAAGTGGTTAATCGAAGAGGGCACTGGATGGGGATTTAGAGAACTCTAGGGGGAGTGGATGAAAACAAAACAATTGTTGGGTTCTCCGGTTTGTGACGCCAAGTAGGGAAGGGATAAGGGGCTACATGCTAGACATCGCTCAATCTACATCAAACTGTATAAACAAAAAAGGAAGAACGCTACCCTCAATTTTTGGGTGTGCGAGGGGGAGAAGCTGTTGGGGGGACCAAAAACCGCGGGGGATGTCACAACTCTAGATATTTGGGGCAGGAAAGTCCTGTTACGGATCGCGCAGGCAATAAAAGAAACGATTCTGAAAAGCAAGCTCGAGTGGAAAGCGTAGATTAAGTGGAAGAAATCAGGGGGGGGGTAAAAAACCATTATCGACCTCGCGCCATCTCGGGAGTGGTGAAACCAAAAGGAGAAGGAGAAAACACTCGCCTGTTCAGAAGGACGGAGGAGGGAAGGTTAAAAAACGCATTCAATCTCGGATTTCGTCAGGGGGGGGACATATAACGGATGAGGGGGGGGGGCATTGGGGGGGTTTCTAAAATAGGAAAATCCCTAAATTGTCGGGGTGTGAGAAATGTGGAAAGGAAAAATATAAAAGGCCATGTCAGGGGACGGAAGCATCAGTATCTAAGTTGAGTAAGGGGAAGGAACGATAAAGGAGAAGAACGCATGGATGTGTAGGAAAAGATAAACAATTCCATGAAAAAAACGGAAGTGAGGAGGGGGGACCGGAAGAGTGGGAAGCGGGGATCCATCAAAAAAGACTCAAACTTACCGAATCCTGCGCTTGTACAAGGGGAAAAATACGGGGGAGAGGTAAGGGCAGGTTGATTCCAGGAATAAGAAGAAAAAGATCCTCGGGGGAAGAAAAAACAACATTAAAGGAAAGGGGAATAGGAAGGGGGTGTAATATGCTCCATGTCCCTGAAAAAGGAGCACAGTCTTTGGGGTGCCGCCCGACTGGAAGCGCCAGGTCAGAAGGGGAAGATAAAAATAGAGAAAAGGTTACCGCAGGGGGGGGACTCGGGAACGGCTAAAGGGGAATTTTCTCTTTAGCCCCTCAGGAAGGGTCAAGAGAAAGGGAAAAATGCCCTAAATAAATTCTCTCTACTTTGACGAGGAAGGGGGGTCTGAAAGATACTCCAAAGACAGCCACGACAATTCAGGGAGGGGGAGGGAAAATTGAAGAAGAAGACCACTGAGCTTTAAAAGAGTTCCAGGCTCGGAACAACCGTGGAAAGGAGGGAGAGGGTCAAGTCGGGGGGGAGTAAGATAAGTTTAAAGAGGCATCACCAAGATTGAGAGGGGCTGCCGATAAGGGTTCTGGGAAAATCAAAGGCGGACTGGGGGGACACATCTACCCTTGTGGAAAAACCTCGAGCAATATAGGGGTTAGGGGGAGTGTTGGGGGTGGGTATCATCGCAGACGAAAGGGGGAACAAAAGAGCGAGTGACCGTATGCGTCGTGAATCAACGATAAAAAAGCGCACCAAAGTACTAAAGGGGGTGAGAAGGTGGACCAAAATAGCGCGCGGGAAGGAACAAGGTGATAAGCGATGGAAGAGAAGGTGGAATCCGAGAGAGAGGATTTGGGGAAAAACTTCAACATCGCCCAAACACAGAAGGAAATTGGGTGAATCCCCAAAATACATCTATTCGCGGACAGACAGAGGGGGCGATGTAGAAACGAGATGCGGGGTTGATCATAATCAGCTAGCTGAAGAAAAACGAATCGATGAAACGGGGATTCAGAGAGACTTTGGGATAGAAAACTGAAAACTGAAAGTGGAGAAAACAGTACTGGACCAACCCGAGAAGTAAGTAGGACAAGGGACACTTGCTCCGGACAGTGAAAGAGAGTAGGGTCCATTCGTGGAGGGAAATTCGAAACATCTAGAAACCCAGCGGGTAATGGTAAATAGAAAATTGGAAAAAACCCAGAAAAGAAAAAGAAAGCTCGATTGCGGGGGGGGTATCCATAAATGCGGGCGGGAGAAGCCCACATCTTAAGACCATCCGCCGTGATGGCGTCTCACAAAAAACACCAAAAATCCTCATTAGATGGGGAAAAAAGGACTGAGAAAAAAAAATGGGCAGGATCAACACACACCGGGCGCATTTTCAAACGGCGGGGGGGGAGGGACGGGAAAGGTTAACTGGGGGATATTTTGGGGTTGGTAACCGGAAAAGTGAGGACAGGGCTACTTAAAAAAGATTGAACACTTGGTGGAGGGATCGCCAAAAGCAGCCGGACGGAAAAAACCTAGACAGTGTGCATGCGGGGAATCTATTGAAACATATACAGCTAAAGGCTGGGGAAAATCTTTTAAGCCCCAATTCGCCGATTGGAGACAAGGGGGGCAAAAACTCGGAAAGGAAATCTCATGGACTTTTACCGAATTAAAAAAAAAAAGTGGAAAAAAGAAATGTGTATCGCGTATGCAAAAAGATGAGTTGGGTAAAAAAGGGGGAAGCGCTGAGTATCAAATGAGGCGAAGTACAAAGGGGGGCGGCCGGAGAACTCGAAAGGGAATCGCAAGGTGAGCACATCA
>Ga0179593_1537607_pt1 | contig 14002 bp, 22 predicted proteins | sample CZODoug2_1_08_16_FD_185931 | JGI IMG/M metagenome (GOLD analysis project Ga0179593, IMG submission 185931) | Vadose zone soil fungal communities from Angelo Coast Range Reserve, California, USA - CZODoug2_1_08_16fungal (PacBio error correction) | ecosystem: Environmental > Terrestrial > Soil >...
GGCGAAGTCCGCTTATACAGGTCTTCCCAGCAATAGCGATCCTTCCCGTTTACTCCGGGAAAAAGAAGGAGAGGGAAGCCAGTTCTTCTACACGCTGGAAAAAAAAAAGGGAATAAAGAAGGGAGGGGGAAAGGGGCGGTCCGGAGTCAACACCGATGGCTGTTCCGCCGTTTTTCTCATCTATACCACCAGTTGGAGGAAAAAAAAAAAAGAGGAGAAAGCGTCGCGGTTCCCTAAAGAGGGATCCCCGCTGCTCCTCGACAAGAGCCAACATAACGCTCTCAATACCTCGCGAAAAAAAGGAGAAAAAAGCACAGGAGGAGAGAAACAAAAGTGAAACCCTGCTTGGTCAAGCGCATCGGAAATTCCGCCCTCTTCCTCTTTCGCAGGAAAAAAAGAAGAGGAGGGGGAGGGGAAGTGGGGATCATTCTCGTGAAAAAGAAGAAAGGAGAAAGAAAGGAAAGAGTAATGTTTTCGTACGTCTGATCGCGGTCCGTGGTCTGATCGCGCAATTGCTCCTTTGAGAAAAAAAAAAGGGGAAGAAAAAAAAGGAGGGAGCGAAGGTCGAAAGTAGTTCGGTGCCTTTAGTTTCCAATTCCAAGGGGAGGGAAAAAAAAAGGAAGAGGAGGAGGGGGGAAAAAGGAGGAGAGTGCGCATGCGCTGGCGCGACCCCCGGGAGGGGAAAAAAAAAAAAAGGGAGGAGAGGAAAAAGGGGAAGGGGAAAGAAGAGAGAAGCTCGCCGATTTTGAGGCTGAGGCCAGGTGCACATGCTACCATCTCCGGAGAAGAAAAAAAGAAAAAAAGAAGGAAAAAGGGGCGCACCTCGGACAATTCCCAACTCATGCAGAACCATGATTCTCGAAGGTGGGAGAAGAAGAAAAGGGGAGAAGTCGAAAAGGCGTGCGGCCATAGGTGCAGCATAAAAGGCTCCATTGCGCGATCACCCTACGGAAAAAGAAAAAAAGAAAAAAAAAGGAAAACGGCCACTAGTGCTCTGGTGACCGCTTTCGTACGTACCACATGAAAAAAAAAAAGAAGAGAAGAAAAAGAAAGAGAAGAGGGGAAAGAGGGAAAAGCGGAAGGCGACTAGATTTCGAGCGCTTGACCATCATCTTTTTTCCACGTAAGGGGAAAAAAAAGGGAGATAGGGGGAGAGGGGGAAGAAGGGGACTCACTAATTTAGGACACCGGAAGCGGCGAATATTCTTGGTCGCGAGGGAAGAGAAAGAGGGGAGAAAGGTAAACAAAGGGACTTAATTTCATTCCAGGACACCGGAAGCTCTCTCATCTCTGTTCTACTGGATGAAAAGGGGGAAAAGGAGAAAGGAGAAAAAGAAGGGAAAAGCGCGTTCCTATTTCAACGCAATTGCTATTCCCCGGTACTGATTCTCTATTTTGCTGAAAAAGGAGAAAAAAAAGAAAAAAGGGGGGGGGAGTAGAGTTGTTGACGAAGCTCAAAATCTTTCAGGAAAGAAGAGGGGGAAAAGCGCCGAAAGAGGCTGTCAGATCATCTTGCGTGACCCGGAAAGAAAAGAAAAAAAAGGGAGAATCCGAGTGGAATCACTTTCCCGCCGGTTATGTGAGAGAGAAAAAGGGAAGGGGGGAATAACGACCTGAATTGTTTACGCCGCGGGCTTTTGCTTTTTGTATAAAAAAAATAGGGAAAAAACATTGCGGCACGCTCTGTCGTTGGTGTGCGCCAGGCCAAGCAGCTCCGAATTGAAGAAGGAAGGAAGGAAGGAAAAAGAGGAAAAGGAAAGGGGAGTCCACGCCCGTGCGTATTCTGAGGCCATTTGTTTCATTCTTCAAGAAAAAAAAAGGGAAAAAAAAAAAGGGGGGGGGGGAAAAGAAAGATTTGCGCATGTTTTGCGGCATGGCGATTAGTGTAGGATCACGCGTTGGGGAAAAGACGAAGAAAAAGAAGAAGGAAAGGCGCCAATCGGCCCGCATACAGAGCTTTCGCGTTCTGAATTTCGCAAATATCCCTGCCTGAGAGAGGGAAAAAAGGGGAGGGGGGAAAGAAAAAAAGAGCGATACGACAGCACGTCCTATCCGAGATCCGCTAACTGTAATCCCTCCCTTAAATACCTCGGAAAAAAAAGAGGGGGGGGAGGGAAAAGGAAAAAGAGGAACGTTGAGCAAAATTTCGAACTCTCCAGCATCTTTAACGAGTAAAAAAAAAAAAGGGGAAAGAGGGAAAAGAAAGAAGGAGGGGAAAAGGAGGCTCGCGAGAAAGCCCTGCTACTCATCCTTGCCAAAAGAAAGAAAGGGGAGGAAAAGAGGGAGGGGGGGAGTAGGAAGGGCCCAAGTGTTCTCAAAAGCCGTATCGCCCGATGAATTTCGCATTCCAGAAATCCGAAAGGAAAAAAAGGAGAGGGAAGGAGAAAAAAAGAAAAGGGGGCCTTCGCGCCACAACCACCCGCGGAGTAGGGTCTAAGTGAGAAAGATACTCGTATTCCCTTCCGAAAGAAAAAAAAAAAAAAGAGAGAAAAAAAGAGAAGAAGGCGAGGTTCTCTCTCTGTTCGATAGTACATCATGGAAAAAGGATGAAAGGAAATAAGGAAAATGAGTTCCTCTTTCACGAGCTAGCACATCTCCAATCGACTCCATGATGGTGTTTTCGCTCACAATCTCCAGTAAAAAAAAAAAAAAGGAAGGGAAAAGGAGAGGGAAGAAAAGGGGACACTACTCTCCGCGCTTGGTGTGGCGAATATACTTTTGATTTTTCTCTCTTCACTAGGGAGGAAGAAAGAAAAAGAAAAGAAAAAGAGGGAGGGGGAGTTCTGGAATGCGAATGTCAGCGGCCGTAACGGCTTTGTTGGAACACTTGCGGGACCGGCCTTCCTCAAAAGGAGAAAAGGAACAAAAAAGAAAAGAGGAAGGGAAGGAAGAGGTCCGCAGGGTTCTCGCGAGCCTCCTTTTCCCAATTCCGTATTTAGTTGCCATTCTTGGGAGGAGAAAGGGAGAGAGGGGAAAAAAGAGGGGAGGGAGGAGGGAGAAATTATTTGCTCATAAGCGCTCGATTTCTCTATACGCCGAATTCAAAAAACGACTGGAAAAAAAAGAGAGGGAGAGGGAGGGGGGGAAAGAAACGGAAGAACGAATCTCTTGAACCTGCATGGAGATGTCGAGTCCTTTCAGTCCGGATTCAGTTCTCTGCTCTCTTACTATGACTGGAAAAGAGAGGAAGGATGGAGAGAAGAAAAAAGAAGGAAAGATCAAAAGGGGATTCCTGGCGGGGCTATTCTTCTCTGCGACATTCGCCGCGAAACTCCTTTCTTCGTGCAAAAGGGAAAAAAATAAAAGAGAGAGAGGGTAGAGAAAAGGAGGAGCAAGCGTTCCTACCCCCCGCTTGCTCCTACATCATCAAAAGGAAGGGAGGAAGACGGGTATTTAAATCCAGCGTATAAGACTGCACCACTTTCCTAATACTACGCAAAAAAAGGGGGGGGAAAAGAAAAGGGGAAATGAGGGAAAAAACCATTCGGATCATTCGGCTCTCTTCCTTGCGCACCCCGCACTCCATCGAGTGAAAAGGAAAAAGGGGAAAGGAAAAATAAAAAGCCCGCGGAGTAACAATTCCTAGTGTTCTCATACCACCCTGCAAAAAAAAAAAGAGGGAAAAGAAGGGAAGGAGAGAAAGATTGCGCAGTTGGAGCCAATCCCAGGACGCGACAATCGCTTTTCCCGCTCCGTTTGAAAAGTAAAAAAAAAGGAAAAAAAGAAAGAGAAGAAAATACTGTCTGAAAGAGTTTGAGCTTCGTCAATAATACGGGAGGAAAGAAGGGAGGAGAAGAAGGAAAGGAGGAGAAGAGGGGAGAGAGGAGAACAAGTCGTCCGCAATATCGAATCAGTTCCGAATCGCATGCGTTTTGAATAGTACTCGCTCCTATCCCTAGAAAAAAAAAAAGAAAGGGGAAAAGAAAAAAGAAAAAGGGGATCATCCCGTAGAACAGAGATGCGAGAGCTCCCGGTGTCCGGGACTGCAGAAGAAAAAAGGAGGGGGGAAAAGAGGAAAACATTTTTTCCCTCGCCATTCTTCGGGAACGCTGCCACCAAAGAAAAAAAAAAAAAAGAAAAGAAGAAAAGAAAAAAAAAGAGAAAAATAGCGACGCACCCCAAGACCTATTACCAGTAACCCATCTGCTTTGCGGAGGAAGAAAAAGAGGGGAAAGAAGCGAAAAGGAGAGAAGAGGCCTCCGCTTTTCAAGGACATCCTGTAGTTCTCCTCCATCAAAAAAAAGAAAAAGGAGAGAGAGAGGAGAAGGGGGACCAGCTCGTGAGGAAAAAAGAGGTAAGGGGAGGAAGGGAGCTCTAGCCTTAGCAAGTTCCGAGCGTATCTTTTTCGTACGTCGATCGCGTCCGAAAAAAAAAGAAAAAACGTTTGAGTAATCTTTTTCCTCAACCTCTTGTACCGGAGGGGGAGAGGAAGGGGAAGGAAGAGGGCGGTGCGGTTAGCTCCAATTCCAACAACTGGACTTCATGTTCTGCCTGATTTTGGAGAAAAAGGGCAGGGGGGGGAAAGAAGGGGGAGAAGAGAGGCGCGACCCGGCGATGGTCGCATGTGCACCCTTGGAAAGAAGAAAACTAGGGAGAAGAACGTGAGCAGCTCGCCGCTTTCTTCTTCTACAAAAAAAAAAAGAAAAGAAGGAAAAGATAACACCACCGGACCGCGACGACCCCAAGTCAGCACCTCGTACATCCACCCCTCCTGCAGACCCTGCAAGTCCCATTTTTTTGCACTGTTCCCACGAAAAAAAAAAAGGCGAAACGGGGGATAAAGGGAGGACAGAGGAACTCAAACGCGTGCGGCCCATAGTTGCCATGCAGAACATTCTCCATTTCTCGCTCCTACCAAAAAAAAGAAAGAAGAAAAAAGGAAAGGAAAAGAAGAGGGAGAAAAGAAACGGAGTGCTCTGGTGCACAGCTATCGTACCGAGAATGAGCAACTTGACGCGCAATAACTCCTTAGAAAAGGAAAAGAAAAAGGAGGAAAAGAGAAGAAAGAGGGGTGAAAAAGAGTGGTTTGCAGAGCCCAGCCCCTTGCGGAAAGAAAGGAAAAGAGGGGGAAAGGGGGAGGGAGGGGGTGCTGTTCGCGAGTCTTGCGAGCGTTATTTGCTCTTGTCTCGGAGCTCGGGATCCAGAAAAAGAAAGAAAAGGGGAAAGGAAAGAAGAAGAGAGGAGAAATTTTGCTCGATCTACAAACCTGCGGAACACCCTTCTGTTTTACTAAAATAAAAAAAAAAAAAGAGGGGAGAAGGGGGGAAAGAGTGGGGGTTTCTCTGCTTGTCGCCGAACCTGGAATGGCAGACGACGCTTCTGTTCCAACTTCTGCAGAGAGGAAAAGGAAAAAGGGAAAGGAAAGGGGATGGAGAAAAGGGGAAAGAAAGAGAAAAAGGAGGGGGAAGAGCTACGTGCACGCGGAGGCTGAACGTTTTCTTTTCGCGAGACAAGGCGGGAGGAGAGTCGTCTGTATGGGAAATAAAAAAGGGGGGAAAGGAGGAGAAGAGAGGAAGGAGCATCTGGCGGGACAAACCGGAGCTGTGACAGCGGATTGTCGCGTCCTGGTTTCTCAACGCAAAAAAAAAGGGGAAAAGGGGGGTAAGGAGAGGAAGGGATAGAATCAAGGTTGCAGGGTATAAGACACTGCCTTGGTTTACTCCGCGAAAAAAAGGGAAAAAAGGAGGGGAAAAGAAAGGGGGGGGGGGAGGAAACGCGCTGTCCGTTGTGGTTCGCCATTTGTTGGTGCAAGAAAAAAGGGATCAAAAAAGAAAAAAAGGCAATTCCCCAAACTCTTAACGTCTCATTTCATGAAAAGAAGGGAGGAAAGGGCGTCATCAATAACACGCTGGATTAAAGACAGTCTCATCCGCGACGTTTTTTTCAAACTCCCTGCTTTTGGGGGGAGAAAAAAAAGGAAAGAATGGAAGAGGAAGGAAAGAGTACAGCAACGGCATCCTTCCCATCCTGCCCTGGACGTCGACCATATTCTTCCTGGGGGGAAAAGAAAGAAAGGGAGAGAGAAAAAGGGAAAGAGAGGAACCGCGAATCCTGTTGGATCATTCGCGTATGTGGTTTCCGCCTCAATAACACGAGAAAAAAAAGAAAGACGAGAAGAAGAGAAGAAAGGAAGACGGCATGAAAGAACCCGACCATCTCCATGCATGTCAAGAGAGTCTTCTTCCATTGTCCGGCGACGAAATTAGGAACTTCATAAACGAGGGAAAAGGGAAAAAAAGAAAAAAGAGGGGGAAGAGAAAAAAAGGAAGGCCAGGCAGCCTGCCAATCGGTAAACTCTAGTTCCGCCAGACTTGCAACTTAAAGAAAAAAGGGGAAAGGGAAGGAGAAGAGGAGGGACTAAACCCACTCTAGCCGTGTGTTGCTGACCCCGCATCGATCTTATTGGGGGAGAAAAGAAAAGGACAAGAAATGAAAGGGGAAAGAAGGGGAAAGAGGAAAGAGGTGAAGAAAAGGAGCACAAAAAGTGATTCCTCTTGTCGATTCTAGTGCCCGAAAAAATCCAAACTTATCTAAAGGGGAAAAGAGGGAAAAATGAAGGATGGAAGAGGGGAAGGGAAAGGGGGTCGACGATTCAAGACGACAGCGGGCGATGGGATGGAGCTTCGTTCGCGCAACTACCATCATGGAGGAAAAAGGAAGAGGGAGAAAGGAGAGAGAAAAAAAAAAAGGGGAGGGAGGAAAAGAGAGAGATGTGCTGCCAAGACTCGCTGAACCAACTATTTCCTCTTCACGAGCGAGCCAAAGCGAGAAAAGAAAGAAGAAAGGGGGGGGGGAAAGGGGAAAAAGGGGAAGGAAAAGGAAAGGGAGGAAGGCCTCCGATCTCTTTCTCCCACTTAGACACTACTCGCGCTTGTGTGGCGGACTATACTTTTGAGGGGAAAGAGAGGGGAGGAAAAGACGAGAGCAGAAGCCCAGACTCCCAATCGGGCTGGTCTGATTCTGGAATGCTAATTCATCGTCCGATACCGGCAGGGAAAAAGGAAAAAGGGAAAAGAAGGAGAAGTGGGGGGGGAAGGGGGAAAAGAGAGAGCCTGCAATACGGCGGCAGTATGCGTTTCCGCAGTTCTTTCTCTTCGGGAAAAAAAAAAAAGGGAGGGAAGGGGGGGAAGAGGAAAAGAGCGGGGGAAACGGGGAGGGGGAAGGCCGGCCGGGAATAATTCTTCCTCGTTAACCGATTTGCTGATTATTTCTAACTTTTTGCTCATAACGGCGAAGAAAAAAAAAAAAAAAGGGAGGGAGGAGCGACCCCCGGAATACAATCTCGGGAAAGAAAGAAAAAAAGGAAAGAGAAAGAGACGGGAGGGAGGTGAGAGAAGAGCGTCGCGACACAAGATCGCCCTCATTGCTTTTCTTGAGAAAAAAAAGAATAGGGGAAAGGAGGAAAGAATGAAAGAAAAGCTCCGTCATGCGGGCCGCATCTTGTCTCTCTTAAAAAAAAATGAGGAGAAGAAGAGAAAAAGAGGGAAAGGAGGAATGACCCACCGCGTGCTCCTACAGTAAATCGCCTTCCTCAAAACATGAGCAAAATCGTTGTTAGTGGGGGGAAAAAAGAAGGAAGGAAAGAAACGAAGAGAAAAAAAAGAAGAAAAAGGGAGAAGGGAGGGATGACCAGGCGCCTTCCGAGTTTGGGAACTTGCATTTCCATCGACAATTCCTTTTCCTGTCTAAAAAAGGGAGGGGGAAGAAAAAAAAGGAAACGGGAGGGGAAGAAAGGGGGGGGAATTCATCCGTGGAATTCCCCGTGCTGTTCTCCGCTATCAACTAAAAAGGGAAAAAAGAAGAAGGAAGGAAGGGAAGGGGAGAAAGAATCACCTGCTGGAATTTCTTCCAAGAAGGGAAAAGAAAAGGAAAAAAAAAAAAAAAGAGATGGGGAAAGAGACAGTTTTCCCCGCCAGATGATCTTCAGCATCTTCTTCTCCTTCGAGGAAAAAAGAAAAAAGAAAAAATAAAAGGAGGAAAAATGGGAGAGGGAGGAACTAAATACGACGACTCTCTCTCCCCGCCTTCGTCCTCGCGAAATAGAAAATCTCAGAGAAAGGAAAAAGAAAAAAAAGAAAAAAAGGAGACAGGGAGGTGAAGAACTAAGAGGGACAAGCCTTCACGCTGTCAGCAGTTGGAAACAGAAGCGGTCGTCTTCTTCTGCCCATAAAAAAAAAAGGGCAAGAAGGGTTAGAAAAGAAAGGAAGAAGCTCCCGGTGTCCGGACTGAATAAATGTAGCCGCGGTTCCGTATTCCACACCTGTCAAGGGAGGAAAAGAAAAGGGGGATAAGAGAAGAATTGGAGGAAAACGATGACACCACCCCGACAAGAAAAAACAGGCGCGCCCCAACAATGATTCTACCTCTTCGGTGTCCTAAATGAGGGATCCCATCGAGAAAAAAAAGAAAAAAAAAAAAAAAAAAAAGGAAAAGGAAAAAAAAGGAGAGAGGAGAAAGGGAAAGGGGGACGGGGGCTGGCTCTGCAACCCGGACGTTGGAAAACCGCTTGCTTGTCAAGCGCATCGGAATCGAGAAAAAAAGAGAAGGAGGAGGAGAAGAAGAAGAATGAAGTTGCTCACCATATCCTGATGAAGGAGTTCTTTGCGGTTCCATTTCTCATAAAAAAAAAAAAGGGGAAAAAAAAGTAGGGGAGGAGAAAGAGAATCCGTGGCTGCCATGGGTCCCTCTAGCCTTAGCCAAGTTCCGAGCGTAAGGGAGGGGAAAGGAAAGAAGGGGAGAAAGGGAAAAGGAAATGGGAGGAGGACCGAGGGGACGACACGCTTGAGTAATTGTTCCTCAACCTCTTGGACCTGCCGTTACGTCCGTCTCGAATTTTCTGACAGAGGGGAAAAGAAAAAAAAAAAAGGGGGGGAAAGGGGGGAGAGAGAGGGGGGGAGGGAAAGGAGGGAGCATTGCTAGCTTGACTCGAGCTGCGATGCGCTTGTCGCGACCCGTCGATTTTCGTCATTTGCACCCTTGGCAGAAAAAAAAAAAAAAAAAAAGGAGGAGGAGCGGGTGAAGGGGAGGGGCTGAGGCCAGGGTGCACATGCGACATCGCCGGGTCGCGCCAGCGCATCTTCCGCAAAGGAAAGAAAAAAAAACAAGGAAAGAAAAAGAAATCAACTCATGCAGAACAAAGAGTCCCAAGTGTTTTAATTTGAACTAAATCTCACCAGGGGGACGAGAAAAAAAAGGAAGAAAAGATGGAGGGAACAGAAGGTGCATCAGAAAGGCTCCATCTTTGCCGATCAATACACTGACCTCGATCACGACGGGGAAAAAAAAGAAAAAAAAGAGAGAGAAAAAAAGTAGAGGGGCAACTTAGTAACGAGAGATGCGCAACTGACCGCAAGAACTCCTTCATCAGGATATGTTTGCTCAACGCGAATTCTTATGATGAGAAAAGAAAAAGAAAAAGGGAAAAAAGGGGGGGAAAAAGTAGTGGGGGAAGAGCCACCCCGTGCCCTTTAATTGCCCAATCCCTATGGGTAATGTATAGGTCTTGGTGCTGTTCCAAGTAAAAAAAAAGAGAGGAAAAAGAAGGAGAGGAGAAGACAGGCTTGGATGCGGCGCCGGTGGTGGCAGCGGTTCCCGAGAATGTCGAGTAAGAAAAATGTTTCACGATTTCTCCACTGGCGGAGATGGAAAAAAAAAGGGAAAAAGAACCGGAAGCTCTCGCATCTCTGTTTCTACGTATCGAAACTGTCGTGGGGAAAGAAAAAGGAGGGGAAAAAAGGAAAGACGGAAGGAGAGGAAAGAGCGCGGTCCTATTTCAAACGCATGCATTTCCCGGGAACTGCTTCGCTATTTGCCGGGAATAAAAAAAAGAGAGGAGGGAGAGGGCAGGGAGGAGAGAAGAGGGAGGGGAGGAGAGTCGTCCGTATTTAAATTGACTAAGCTCAAATCGTTCAGACAGGTACTGGAGACTGTGGAAAAAAAAAAGGGAGAAAAGAGGGCAAAGGGAGCGAAGGGGGGGGCGCCAACTGCGCCACGCATGGCGCTCCAGTCACTATTGGACTCACTTCCCGAAAAGAAAAGGAGGAAAGAAAAGTGGGAAGGGGGAGGAAAGACCTAATTTTTTACTCCCTCCGCGGGCTTTTTGGTTGATCGCGGAGAAAAGAAAAAAAGGGGGGGAAGAAAAAGGAGGGGGGGGGGGGGAAGAGAAGAGAGCCGAGGGATCGCGACTTGGTGAACGAAGCGCCAAGGACTTGTCGATGTCCTTCCGTTCCCAAAAAAAGAAAAAAAAAAAAAAAGAGGAGAGAGGAAGTGGAGTCTTCCTACCGCCTGGATAAAGACAGTCGCATCGGCGACGGTTTGTTTTCAAACATCCAACATTTTGCTCAGGGGACAAAAAAGAGAGAAAAAAAAAAAAGGAAAAGAAAAGGGGGGGTCCGAAGACCGCACGGCACATCCGGTCCCATCCTTCGGACTCGCGAAAGAAGGGGGAGAGAAAAAGGAAGGGGGGATAGGAGAGAGGGGGTCAAGACGCAAACACGCTGATGCGATCTTTGTGTCCGCGACTCGTAGAAAAAAAAAAGAAGAGGGAAGAGGAAAGAGAAAGAAGGGAAAGGAGAGGCGATTCCGGTGTCGGCGACGAATGGATGAACGGCATAACAGGGGCATCTTTTTCCTTCTGACTAGAAGAAAAAGGGAGAGGAAGGAGAAAAAGAGAAAAGAGGAAGAAAGAAAAGGAAAAAGGGAAGAATGGAAAAGAGGCTCGCGAGAAGCCCTCGAAGCATCCTTGCCATCTATTGACTGCGATCGATGGGACGAAAAAAAAGGGAGGAAGAAGGGAAAAAGACGGAGCGACGAGAAGGGCGCAATTCCAGAAATCCGACCATCCCGCTTTGTGAGGGAAATAAAAAGAGAGAGAGAGGGGACGAGAGAAAAGAAAAAGTTAGTACGGGCCACAACACCGCGGAGTATTGTCCTAAGTGGAGAAATAACTCGGATTGAACTTCTAACTTCCCTTGAAAGACAAAGAGAGACGGAAGGAGAGAAAAAAATCAGGGGGGAGGCGATGTAATGTGCTCGCTCGTGACATGAAATCAAGTTGTCAGCGAGTCCTTTGGCAAAGAAGAAAAGGGAGGAAAAAGGGAAAGGGACAGAGGCAAGGAGAGAGAAAACTACATCGACTCCTATGGTGGTTTGTCGCGCACGAACGTCTCCAATCCCCCTCTTGCCCGCTGAAAAAAAGGGAAGGGAAAAGGAGAAAGGGAGAAAAAAAAGAAGGGGGGAGGAAGACGTTTGATTTTCTTCGGCACTAATATCCCCGAAAGCGAATCACTTTTTGTCGACTTTGCGTCACGGCGAGAAAAAAAAAGGGAGAAAGAAGGGGAGGGGGGAAAAAGGGGAGAAAAGCAGGCAATCAAGAAGAGCGATGCGGGGTTCAGACACACGGCTAGAGTTGGGTTTTTTTGAGGTCCCAAGAAAAAAAAAAAAAGGGGAAGAGGGGGAGGAGAGGAGGAGAAAGAAGGGGAAAATTCCGATTTAAGTTGCCATTCTTTGGCGTAACTATCGTTTACCGATGGCATTCTCCTTGAATAATTCTCCTCGTGGAAAGAAAAAAAGGGGGCAAAAGGAAAGGGAGAGAGGGGGGAAGGAGAGAAAAAATGCAAAAAATGGCCCCCTCGTTTATGCGTTCCTCATTTCGTCGCCCGACACCGGAGGGACGATTCTTGCCCTGCATTTATATGCGGAGGGGAGGAATAGGGAGGGAGGAGAAAGAGAATAGAGAGAAACAAGAGAGCAGCGGTGTCTTGCGGCTTAACCACATACGCGAATGATCCCCCTGATTCCTGGCTTTGTATGAAGGGAAAAAAAAAAAAAAAAAAAGGGGAAAAGGGAGGAAGGGGGGGAAAGAAAGGAGCAGGAATCTACACTGCAGTCGCAGCGTTCCTGACCCACCGCTTGCTCCTACATAAATCGCATGAAGGAGAAAAAAGGAAGAGGAAAGAAAGAGAAAAAAAAGGGACGAAGAAGAAACACCGGGCGAGTTGTGACGCCCCTCGCCCGTTTTCCGCGTTTGGGCCCGTGAATGTAAGAAGAAAAACAAAAGAAAGAAAAAGAGAAGAAAAAAAAAAGCGAGGGGGAAGAAAGGTTGGGGGGGGGGAAGAACCGGGGAATTCCCCGCTGTGGCCGCTATCAACTCAAAGCCTCGGATTAACATTCAGTGTCGGCAGAAAAAAAAAAAAAAAAAAAAAGGAGTGTAAAAGAGTGACGGAGAGCAGGCGTTTGGCGCATTGAGCCAACCCGGACGCGACAATGCTGTTTTTTCCAGCTCCGGTTTTCCCGCCAAAAAGAAAAAGAGGGAGAAGAAAGGAGAGAAAAGGAGAAAAGGGGGAGCGTAGGCAAGAAAGAGCACGTACTCTCCTCCCGCTTCTTCTCGCGAAAGAAAAAGAGGGAGAAAAGAGAAAGAGAAGAGAGGGAAGGGGGGGCGGGTGAAGAGACGCTTATGACATAGCTTTCCAGCGCTGCAGCAGTGAACAGAAGCGTCGTCTTGCCCATTCCAGTTTCTGAGGAAAGAAAAGGAAAAAGGAAAGAAGGGGGAAGAGGGGAAGGGGAAGAGAGGGGGAAAAGCGGGGCCGGAGTCCACCGAATGGTCTGTTCACGCAGTTTGTAGAAATCGAGAACACATTTTTCTACTCGAAAGAAAAAAAAAAAAGGAAGGGGGAATCTAAAGGGAAAGAAAAGAAAAAAAGAGAGAAAGAACGCGAACATCACCCCAAGACTATCCCAGTACCCATCGTGCTTTCGTCATAAAGGTCAAAGGAGAAAAAAAAAAAAGGGAGTAAGGGGAAGGAAGAGGAAGAAGAGAAGACTTTCGAAGGTACAGCATGTAGTTCTCCTCCTCAGCCCCGCGTTGCGCACCATATTCCTTATGGAGGGGGGGGAAAAGAAAAGCGAAGGGATAGGATTAGAGGGGGGAAAAAAGAAGAAAAGAGGGGGGAGGCCGGCTCCCGCTTCCGTGGCTGCCGGTTCCTCTCTAGCCCTTATCCCTTTCCGAGCTTACTTTGAAAAAGAAAAGAAGGAGGAAAAGGGGAAAAAGGGGGAGGGAGAGGTGCCGCAACCTCTTGGACCGGCGGTACGTCTGCTCGAATTTCGAGTAGTTCGTGCTCTTGGGAAATGAAGAGGGGAAAGGAAGAAAGGGAAGGAAGACGGAAGAGAATGGGAAACGCGAGCTGCGAATGCGCTGTCTCGACCCGGCGATGGTCCGCATTGCACCCTGGCCTCAGCCTCAAACTCGCTATCTTCTCTCTAAGAAAAAGAGGAAAAGGAAAAGGGAAGGGAGAAAGGAAAAGGAGAAAAGATGATGAAAAGAACCAGGCTCCGTACCGCGACGAACCCCGAAGTTCGCACCTCGTTACAATCCCCAACTCATGCATAACATTAAGTCCAATGTGGAAAAAGGGGAAAAGAGAGGAAGGGAAAAAAGGAGGGGGAGAACAGAGAAATACAAACGCGTGCGGCCATAGGTGCATCAGAAAAAAGGCCGCATTTGGCGTCGATCACCCCGGAACCGGGAATAAAAAAAAAAAAGAAAGAAAAGGGACAAAAGAGGGGAAAAGAAAAAGGAGTGCCTCTGTGCACAGCTATCGACGAGAATGAGCAACTTGACCTCAAAGAACTCCTGTCATCATAGGGGGAAAAAAAAAAAAAGAAAAAAAAAGGGGGGAAAAAGGTAAGGGTAGGAGGAAAGAAGTGGGTCCAACGTCGTGGTTTGTCAGAAGCCAGCCTCCGTTCCCTTTATATCCTCAATCCCGATGGGTACTGTAATATTGGAAGGAAAGGAAAAAGGAAGAGAAAGGAGGAAAGAAGGGAGAACAGGAAGGTAGAATACATTCTTGGCGCGCCTTTGTTGGCAGCGTTTCCCGAAGAATTCTATTATCAAAATTTTTCTTCCTCAAGGGAGAAAAGAACAAAAGGGGAAAGGAGTGGAAGAAATGAAAAGGGGGAAGCTCTCGCATCTCTGTCTAAACGGGATTGAAACGGGGCGTTTTTT
>Ga0179593_1559643_pt1 | contig 14002 bp, 15 predicted proteins | sample CZODoug2_1_08_16_FD_185931 | JGI IMG/M metagenome (GOLD analysis project Ga0179593, IMG submission 185931) | Vadose zone soil fungal communities from Angelo Coast Range Reserve, California, USA - CZODoug2_1_08_16fungal (PacBio error correction) | ecosystem: Environmental > Terrestrial > Soil >...
TTCAATACGAAGACAAATACCGACTTCCGAACCAACGAACGCAAGAAAACACGTCCTCTTGCGACCCGTGACGACAAGGTCGTGATGAAAGACTGGCGATCAGGAGAAGAAATCCCGCCACGCATAAAAGAACTCGCGTTTTGCTGGAGGCACCACCGAAGATGCCTTTGCGGCTGGGGAAGTTCGACTCCAAACTCGATCAAGATAACCCTGCTCCGAAAGAAAAGACTGGACAAGGAGAAAAAACCTCTAATCTTTGCTATTGGGAAAAAACCACGACTTTCTTTCTTAGCGGCCACGACGTGATCGACCCGATACCGTATTGAAGGGGGGACAGCTTCGGTCGCGTGGGAAGCCGCCACCGAGATCCTGCAAGCAACTCAAACTTCCGGCAGAAAAGGGGGCTGAGAAGAAGATTGCCAGGAGAACACGAACTACCCTGGGGAAAGAAAGAATTTTTATGGAAGAGCAAAGCTTACTTCTGGTACAGCCGAGCCGAAAGCGAATTATTATATCTCCCAGCCCACACCGAAAACAGATCATGCTCGAAGAACTCACGAAAGGAGAAAAATCGTGCCGATCTGGGGTTGTTGGCCAGCCCAAAGGGGAGGACCATCGCTCTTCTCAAAAGCAGCCAGAGAAAGAGAAACGCCAACCACGCCCGAGCTAGCCAAGGATTATCAAAAGCAAAATCATGAATCTTAAACAAATCGCCAAAGCTCTCCACGCGAAAGAAAAAAGTGGAAGCATCAGGGAAAACCAAGGAAAGTGGTTACGGGCCGCGATGTCGAGTCCATGGGCCGCGACCAGAGGAGAACTCGCCATATAGAAAGGAAAAAGCAGAAGGGAAGACAATCCGAACTCAACGCTGAGCGGGAGGGACTACTGCTCCCCACTCGCCAAATCTCGCCGACGCCATCGCTCAAAAAGAGCGGAAAGAGATTCCAAAAAACCACAGAAAAACCGTCACCACTTCGTGAAGGTAAAAACGAAAAAAATGGGTCAGGAGGAAAGCGGGGGTCCGCAAAAATCTTTCCCGCGTTGAGAGAACAACCCGGAGAAGGAGATTTAAAGAGGGCTGACAATTCGGAATAAAAGAAGCGCAAAGAATCGCGAACCTCGAATATCTGATTCAGGAAGAAAACACTCCTCACATGGGGGGGAAAGGGCGTAAAGGGGAAAAATCATTGGTATGAGGGAATGAAATCGGGGACAATATTCCGGGCGCGAAAGCGGCCAAAGAAAACCGAGGTTTTCCCGAGTAGTCCTTCCCATCGGAAAAAAACCAGGGCAAACACGCGCTACTCATGTCCGCACCACAAGCGTAAAGCGCCTGAGGGAAAAAGAACACCTGAAAAAAGTAACATCAAAGGATTTTAAAGAAGAGTGGAGCTATATTCTCTGAGGGGGGGAAGTCGTCCCGATACCAACGAGCCAAAGTCCGCTTTGGTCAAGCATTACAGCGTTCTCGCCCAAGAAGAGAGGAGTTCGAGAGAAGTCGCAACTCAAAAGGGAACGAAGACACGGAGGAAGGGGCAGGCCCGCAGCCTTCCCCATTTAAAACCTGCTCGATGAAATCAAGAGAAGAAAAGTTAAAGTCCAATCGAAAAGAGGAGGTGTCTATAAATGCGAACAGAGGGGGAAAAAAGACTGGACCGCGACATACTGGGGGAATTCTTTGGCATCTAAATTGAAGGAGGATACGGAGCCTGCCAGGAGCCTTAAAACCTGGCATAAAGAAGGGAAGCGAACAGAAGATGAGATCGAAGAAACGCCCCAAATTCAAATGGGGCGAACGCTCCCATAAGAAAAGGAAAGTGAGCCTGGGTCCACCTCCTACGCAGGGGGGGGAAGCAGAAATACCAACGCCATTCCAGGAAATCATGTCTCCGCAATCAGAAATCGAACGAGAAGCGGCGCTGGGAAGGTAGCCTTAATTGTCAGAAAGGAGGAAAATGTGGGGAAGGGTAAAGTGGCAAAAGTCAGAAGGAAACTGAAGTCACTAGAAATAAATCCAAAAAGCTTCTATGGGTGAACCCTTGAAAAGAGGGAGATCTAAAATCTCTGTGCAATAAAGGGGGGAGAGGGTGATAAGAGCGCAAAACACAAGAGGAGGAGAATAGAGAGAGGGGGCACAGAGAAGAGTAGCGGGTAGATTGGGAAAGAACCTCGAAAAAAGCATTTCTTCGATGCAATGAGGGAGGCAGTAGGAAGGATGACTTTTGAACTTCGGAAATGACAAAAAAAAGGCAATTCAAAAACCAGTTTTAAAGGGCAAAAAGCGAGCGGGAAAAAAGGACGTTTTGGCGGTCGATAATTCGGCCTGCGGAGAAATAGGGGGGGGGGGTGGAATGAGGCCGCCGTCAGGAGAGTGGGTGAAGCCAGAAGGAGAAGTAAGGAATTGCGGGCGCGTTCGAAAAAAAGGTGAATTTGGGGCGTTCAGAAAGGGGGGCTCGAGCGTGGGGAGGGGAGACTGATCGCGGAAAAAGGGATCCCGGAAGCGGGAGACAGATTCCAAAGCTAAAGGAGCGGGACAGATCTGGGGGGTAAAAAACTATGGGAAGAGGATTTATCGACAGGATCGATGACATAGTCCCCTGAAGTGAGGGGGAGTCGAAGCTGATGGAAGCGGCGTCCATAAGAAAAGCTTGAGGGAAGGGTCCTTGTCTTGATGAAAGCAGAAGGCGAAAGCTTTGAGGAAGGGTCACCGTCGAACGGGGGCTTCACGCAGGAGCAACGCTGTTTACTGCGGAATAGGTGAGGACGAACTCCATGTGGAGGCGAGATAGCTCCACGCGGGGAAAACGCAACTTTGTAGTAAGAAAAAGAGGAGGCTTGGTTACGTGAAAGAGCGATAAAGAGAGGAAACGTAGCGCAGGGGGGGGTTCGACTATGGGAAGGAGGGGTGCCCCTCGCTGGGAAAAAAGGGACGGGTCGCCCCGCGATAGGGGATTTCATCCAGAAATACATTCGAAAAAAAGATCATGGCGGTACTCGTGGAAATCGAAGAGGTCTTAATCAAGATTCGAAGGAGCTGACTTTGAAGGGGCTTTATGGGTAAAGGAAGGTTAGCATCCCAGTAACATAGGAAAAGGGGGGGGGAGATGATCTCAAAACGCCAAGGATTTTGAAAGAGATTCGACAATTTGTTCGAAAGAACTTCACGAAGTGGTGAGTTCTCGTGGAAGTTGAAAGGAGAAAGCGCTGAGTCGGGGAGAGAAAAGGGAAACGAGTGGGCATGCAGTAGTGAAAATCCGGTGAGGAAAGACGGAGACATCTCTGAGCTTTTCGAAACGAACCATTTAGAGGGAAAGGGAACATGGACTAAGAAAATCACCCACTTCGGTGGAAATTTGAGAAAGTGGACACTTTTAGAAATGGAGGGGAGACGGGTTACAGAGGCGAGGGTCAGTGGGGGTTGGTAGGAAGGGTAGGCCGAATCATGCTTATGTCTCGGCGAGCGAAGAGTTTGGCGCGCATGCTGGGAGATGGAAAAATCGAAGGGGTCCAACAACACGGGGGGAAAAAACGATTTCGAGAGGAGTGTCTCTATCATTATCTCTAGGAGGGGGGGGGGATACTAGGGCGCTTTCGGCTTTCTGAGGAGCGATGTCGTTTGAGGGTCCATCAGAAAAAGGGGAGAAGGGAGGGGGGGGGGGGTGGAAGGCGCGGGGGGGGGGGGGGGAGGGGATGAGGGTGGGGAGGGGGCGTGATAAGGTAAGGGGGGGGGGGGGGGGTGGGAGGGGTTGGAAAAATTCTCGGTGGTAAGAAGGGAAATTCACATTTCCGGAAGAAGGAAGAAAAGAAAGAGCGGGAAGTTTGAGAGAGAAATGTCGGCCTTGCGCAAGGGGAAAAGGGCACCCTGAACGAAGAAGGGTAGCGGGTTCGATCACGTAAGAGCTAGCAAGAAAGGTCCGAAAAAAAAAGGAAAAGGAAGGGGGGCGCAATTGATAAACGCCAGTAATGGGCTCGTTTCAAAGAGGAAAAGGGACCGGGTAGGCCAGGGAGAAGCGCTAAACAGCGAAAGTGCATCGAAAAAACGGCGAGATGTCTAAGGGGCTTTGGGGAGGGGGAGAGGAAAAGAAAAAAACAGAGTGACTGTCCGGCGCCGGACAGCAGGCGGAACGGAGGACGCAGATTACGGGAGGGGTTCGACGAAATAGGGAACTGAATGATCTCTCTCAACACAAGAGGGGAAGAGAATCATAAACCCAGAAAGGAAAGGAAAAAACCACCCCTTCCTCTTTGCTGAGAAGACAAAGGTCGTGATGGCAAAGACTGTGGGGGGGAAAAAAAGAAATGAAAATCCTCAAAAGAGAAGCCGTGGGGTGAGGGGGGGAGAAAAAACGATGCCTTTTCGTCTGTTAACTTCTAAATCCAAGAAAAATACAGGCGAAAAAATTCGCCAGTACTGGGGAAGGGAATACATATCTGGGTCGAAGCTTTGCCTAGGGAGGGACCAACACGACTTTCTTGAAAGGCGGCCAAGGCGAAGGAAAGTATGGGAAGGCAGAGTCGGTCCTTTGAAAAAAGGAGGCCGCCACAGGCACGAAAAAAAGTAAAAAAGCTCTAATTGCTGAGGACAAGAAGATGCCGGGTAAAAGGAAGAACCATTGACCAGGGTGGACGGTATCTCAAAATACCGGAAAGGGCTTACAGACGAAAGAGGACTTAATATCAAAGAGAAAAAACAGAATACCGAGCAGGAAAAAGGCTCGACTAACGACGCGAAAAAATAGGGAAGATGGACAATATTTTTTTGAAACGGGGAAGAAAAAACGCTGGGGGGGAAGACGCAACCGAAATGCGAAGAGCGATCCCTCGCGAAAAAGATATCCCAAAGAACAGAGGCAAAGAACTGAAAAAGTAAAAAAATAGACAGCCGCCCTGGCCAGGCCAACCTCAAGAGGAGATCCAGTGGGAGCGATTTCGAGAGGGGGGAATCGTAAAAAACGTGTGGGGTCGGAGGAACTCGAAAAGGGGAGAGAAACTCTCGAAGATGGCGCCGACGCCAACTCACGCTGAGGACGTCTTGCTCGACCAGAAAAAAAAACCGATAGCAGAGCCAAAAGCGAGAGAAAAATTCGAAAGACCAATCCCAAAAAAAACCGAAAAAACTCAGGAATGTCGGAATTGTAATCGACTCCAAAAATTTTCGAAAGAGGGGAAAGGACGCTAAAATTCATGGCCCTTGAGATCATCTCCAACCAGGGGAGTCGGGGGGGAAAGGAAAGAGTGCGGGCCTAACCTCTTCGTAAAAACAAAAGGCAAAGTCAGCGAAAGGAAGAAGAACAGCGCCGAAGAAATGACAGTTCACGCAAGGGACGGGAAAAAGACGCTCGCGGGGGAGGAGGGCCGAATCGAGCAGGGCAAAGCGGCCCAAGAAGGTGTCCAGCCAATCCCTTACAAGAGGGAAGGAACAAACCTTAGAAAGCGAGACGTCATTGGGGAAGACACCAAGAAACTCCGGCGATTTGGAAGCCAAAAGGGAAAAAAGGCAGGACTAAAGAAATCGCGGGAGAAAAAGAGGAGCGCTCCATTTATTAGGGTCCTCATCCTCCCGTCGGGGAAAGAGAAGCACAGGGGGCGAAAAAGGGGAAACACGACTCTAGGTTCTACGCGAATCTCTCCTTAAGGGAGAATTCTTCTGCAGGAGCCAGTGCTAACTATTACAATTAAGAAGAGAAAAAGACGCCTGCACGAAGGCTTCTCTATGAAAAGAGCGCTCCCAGAAAGGAAGGTGAGCACATCGTCCAGAGAGGAAGAACATACAAAGAACCAATATCTTTCCCGCGAAATACGGGAGTCTTGGAAAAAAATCTTCTCATTCGGAGTAAAAAAACGTCCATGCCCTATCGACGCGGAGCAATCCCTGAGGAAATAAGAGGCCCAAGTACAAAAAGGGGAAACGCGCCCGCAATTGAAATGGAAGTCAGACCTTGAAAAAAAAGTAGGGAGAAACTCTACGCCGGGAAAGTCCTTCTCACTAAAAAAAAGAAAGAGTCTCAAGGAAGAGAAAGTAGAGAAACCACACGCAAGTCTTCCGCGGCGCGGGGACTGGTAGCCCGGAAAGAAAGTAAGACAGGGAGGGAAAATTCAGAATTTGGGAAAAAATTCGAAGGGGTAAGCAATTCTGGGAAAAGGGAGTTACTTCTGCAATCTGAGAAGCTGGCATCCCTCTAAGAAGGAAGTCGGTGGGGGTCTCATCAACAGAAAAAAGGGGGGAAAGAGAGAGGGCTGGAAGAGTGAGGGGTGATTTCATATTGCATGACTAAACAGGGGTACCAACTCATTGAGGAAGGAGAATGTGGGCTTAGGAGAGGGAAAGTTTGAAAGGAACAATCGTAATAACAGAAAAGGAAGCAAGTCGGCTACCATTGACGGCAACGCGCCGCGGAAGAAAGAAAAGTCCGATAAAATCTGAAAAGAAGAGGGCCAGTGTTGACATGGCAAAAAAAGGGGGGGGGGGGGAGGAAGACGAAGGTCCTAATTCCATGGCGAGCGACGTTCTAACGGAGATTGGAAGGCTTCGATGAACTTCTTCGGAGAGAGTGGCGCGACGGGAGAGGGGGACATGGACGGTGAAGGATGAGAGGAAAGCGGCGTTCAAAAAGGGGTAGGGGGGGGGAAAGGAGTAGTTAAGGGTTCTTCACGAGGAGGGGGTGGGGATCGAAAGAAGAGAATCGATTCGAGGGGCAGGGAACCTTTCGTGAGGGGGTCGCGTCGAGGGGAAGAGGGAATTCGGGGAAGTTTTCCGGCGGAGGGGGGGGAGAAAGTTCTCTTGTCTTAGGTAAACGAGGAAGTCTGAAGCTGGAGAAAAATTGAAAAACTTAATAGAGAGCCTTGGGTTCGAGAAACGAGTTACCGCCAAAGAGGGAAGGGGGGAAAGGAGATGCTTACTAATATTCCCTAAGAGAGGGGATCCACAGGAGGGGAAAATTCCTGAATCAGATGCGCTGGGCAGTGACGTTAAAGCGAGGACGGCGATAAATAGATTGTCAACATTGGGAGAGCTTGCTTACTGACGGAGGGGAAGGTTTTAAGGGGACTCCTTCGAAGGAAAAAGAAGAGGACTGTTGTCCGCCCTTTCAGAGAGATATTTTCGATTTCATAAAAAGAAGGGAACCGGTTGGGCAAGGCGTGACCTTCTCCATGTCGAAAGGGAGGAGGACTGATCAAGAGGAAAAAAGTCGCTGACTTGAAGGGGGGGGAAAGTTGGTACAGGCTGTCCAGGGCCAGTGACAATGTCCAGCCCTCGAACAAAAGGGGCGATGATAAAAAAACAAAGGGATTTTTCGCGGAAAATCGACTTACCAGGGAAACTTCGGTCAAAAAACAGGGAGTTTTTCGAGGGGCGGAGGGACAGGAAAAAAAGAATCATGGGATCGAGGAGCGCGGGTCGGCCGAGGAGCGGAGGGGGGGCAGAAATAGTTCTAGAAAAAAGAATCGTGGTGACTTCTTTGATTCGAGCGGGAAGAACCAGGGGGGCTAGGTCAGAAAAAGTTCGTCTGACCCAAGACCCTCGACAAAAAACCACAGAAAACCAAAGTCGGGAGGACTGCCACTTTTAGAAAAAGAGAAAACTTGGCATTTCGGGATTGCCAGCCGGTAGGGGATCAGTTGGGGGGGATAATTCTCTCGGCGAGAAAGAACTTTTGAGTTGCGAAGCTATGGCAACCCGCCAATGGGCGAAGGACTGGGAAAAATACGTGAGAAGGGGGGGGCCCCGAGGAAGGAGGGTCGGAGGGCTCTCGGTTCGGGGGGGGGTTGGTAGATCTAAGGCAATTCGCTTTCTTAACACGGATATGTTTTGCTAGGAAAAGAGGGGCGATGGGGAAAAGTGAAGATGAACATGGGAAAAAGCTTCATGGCTTCCTCAGCAATAGAGGAAGGAGTTCGGTCTCAGCGAAAAAAAAAAACTCTAAGGGAACCGACAGAAAAAAAAAATACCTTTATCTAGGGGGGGGGGAACGTCGTCCTTGGCCCGAAGAAGTCGTGTTTTGTTCCGAAAACAAAAAGGAAGCGGAGAGGCGCAGGTGGGACAGGACCGTTGCGATTTTTGAAGAAGGAGATTACAGGGGTTTGGAGTCGAAAGGAGAAGAGGACAAGTCATCGGCGGTGGAAAAAACCGGCGAGGATTGGAGAAGGAAAAAGAAAAGGGTCGGAATTTGTGGAGAGAAAAGAGTGACCTGTCGATCGAAAAAAAGGGAGTACTCGACGCCAGAGACTTCGGGTGGTCGAATCGTCTGGGGAGGGAAAGAATTATCTCTCTAAAAAAACACAGGAAGTCATTGAATAAAAAAGTCCACCCCCCGCCGCATAAGAAAAGAAAAAGGTCCTGATGGAAGGCGAAGAGAACTCTGGGCTCTTCCGTAATCAACACGAAAGAAAAAGACGACGACTCTACCAAAGAAGGGGTTGGTTGGGGGGGGGGACTTGTTTTCGCTGGTTGGGAAAGAAAAATCGAGCAAGGACCAAACTCTCGGCAGTTGGGAACTCGGGAAAAAAGACTGGCGCACTTGAGATGGGAAAAACCAGAGGGGGGGGAAAAAAGCCTTTCTTGCTTCAGGAAGGGATCGCACCGATCCATAGAAAGGGACAAGGGGCCGCAAGCTGCCGGGGGAGAAGCGCGAAGAAAAAACGAAAAAACTTCTATTTTTAACATGAAATGCATCTGCAAAAAACAGAAAGGGGGAACCATCGGAAGAATTGGAAGAGAAAAAATAAACCGAAAGTTAAGGGTAAAAAAAACGAAAGCTCAGTTAGGGGACCAAAAAAGAGCAAGAGGAGAAGACCGAAATCGTTGCCGAAGAAAAAGTATGTTTGGTTGGACAAGGACCATCAGGGTTGCCATCAAAAAGAAAAAAGCATGCGAAAAACGCCCGACTCGCCGAAGGAGGAGACAAAAACATCATCATGATCGGAGAAAAAGGCGTCGGCAACCGAAAGGGGGGAAGCCGCGCAACTCTCCATTGAAAAAGGAAAGGAAACCAAGTGGGGCGAGTCCATGGTGAAGCGACCGTCGAACTCGCCATCGAATGGTTCAAAAAAAAACGAATATTCAGGAGCGTAGAGTCGAAATGGCTGAAAAACCCAGAGCTCCTGAAAGCCGACGCAAGGAGAAAGCACTCTAGGAAGGAGCACATCGAAGAAAAAACTCGTCACCAAAGAGGAGGGAAGCTCGACGAAAAAAGGAGATGTCCGCTAAAAATCCTGGAGGGTGGGGGATAGTCCACCAAGTCGAGGATATGGAAAGGAGAGAGGCCTAAGACAGGGAAGAAAGGGGAAAAGTCAAAGTCATCGAATGAGGAAAAGGACGATTCGGAATACTAAAAAAGAGGACAGGTCCGCTTACCGAAAGCGATCGCGAAAAATTAAGGTATTCGGAGAAATCTCAGTCGAAGAGGCCACGCCCCGATGTTGAAAGGCGTGCAAACGCGAGAAAAAAAAAGACCCACGGAAAGCGACGGCAATGGTCCGAAAACATCCTCGGAAGTTTCAAGTCACCAAGCCCAGCGAAGGCCGCCCTACAAGGGCGTTTTAAGCAGCGTGGAAAAAATGACTAGCATAACCGGAATCCCAAGTCCGAGAAAAAGTACAAAAAAAACTCGAAGGGCGTGAAGCTCGCTACGCGCAAATCGCAAAAGAAGGAGGAACTAGAATCCCGTGCGATACAAAAATGAGACATTTGGGACGAAGAAAAAACTGCACAAAACTCCTGGAAGAAATAAGCTTCGACCGCCCGAACGGGGGGGGGGAGCACAGTAAATTCAGGATTCGAGGAAGAACCAAAGAGGAATCCTGAAAAATTTTCACCGGAGGTTCATTCCGGGGGCAAACTTCCATGTAGCGGCAATCGAGCTCAGAAGAAGAGTTCACTCGACAACCCAAATTCAAAGAGGGCGGAAAAATCTACCACGTCGCAGAAATGGATCGCTGGAAAAAAAAAGGAGGGACTGAGCCATTCCACAGAAAGGGGGCAAGCATGGGAGACCGAACCTCCATCTAAAGCAAAACTCCAAGAGTTTTCCCGCGGAAACTTTCATTAACTTGGGAGACTGAGGGCAGACATTGGGATTGCAAAAGTCAAAGGCACGGCATCTAAGCAAGGCGTGGAGCGAGTTTAGGTGCGGAAAGATCAAGGGTTCAACAAAGACTCTTTTCGGGGAAAATAAAACGAGCAACAGGAGGGAAAGAAGAGGGAAAGAAGAACGAGTAAGAAAATGTTAGATGGAAACAGAAGTAAACTCGAAGAAAAAGAATTGCAAATTAACTTTAGTGAAGGGCATTTCTCAAGGATGACTTTTGCAAGGGGAATGCAACAAGGCAACAGATCTGCAATTAAAAAACAGGTCCTGCAAGGGAAAGTGTACGTTTTGGGCGGGGAGGGGAAGAGGCTTCGGCCTGCGGAGAAGCAATGTTGTGAGGATCCAGGAAAAAAAAGGAGGTGGAGGGGAGTCTAAGTTCCAGGGCGACTGGAGGGTCGCGTTTCGAAATGGCGGGGGGGAAAATTTGGGGCGTTCGGCAGGCTGTTCGAAAATTGACATTTTTTCGAGGGAGAAGCAGGCCGAATGAAAGCAGAGGTCCACATAATTCCAGAAGGATGTAGCGGGACAGAGCACGAATGGCCAGGGGGGGGGTCGACTAATAATGTGCTATTCGTGGCGCGAGAAAATCTGATTTCAGGGGGAGACAGGCGGAGCGCGCCAATGGAAAGTGTCTTCGTGGAAGGCTACTTCCTGGAGACGCTCGAACTCGAGAGACAGCCTTCTGTGGGATGGGGAACTTGGGCTCAGGGGGGACGAGGTAAGCCAAGGGGGGGACTGAACTATCTCCACTCGAACGCCATGACTGGACAAATAAGGAGGAAAAAGCGCCGGCGGCGAGAAAAGTGCGGCGTGCTGACGGGTGGTGCCGGAAAGATGGGAATGATCTTCGCTTTGAGGTCGGAGGGGAAAAAAGAGGGGTGCCGTGGAAGAAAATTCGCATCTGTCTACCACAATGCCGGAATTGTAAAAGGCTAAATGCGAATGTCGGTGGGAGTCCTGAATCAGATATTCGAAAAAAATTTGACTGAGTGTACGACGGTCCGAGAAGGTTATGCAGCATCGAATTGACTTGGATGGAAAAAGTTTAGAGGGAGGCTTTTTCGAGGGGAAAAAGGGTTTCGTCAGAAAAGGGTTTACGAGGGGTTGGCCAGGCGGATTGGGAAGAGCGGGAACTGCGAGGAAGCTGGCGTCGCGCGAGGAAAAAAAGCAGCAGTAGGTCGAGCAAAAAAGTTCGGGCGGGGAGGGACAGCTTCGAGCTTTGAGTCGGCGAACGCATTTCGGAACGGGAACAAGGGGGGAATAAGGAGGAAAACTTCGGTGATTTTCCGAAAGAGAGTTGGAAGCAAGGGCTATTTCGGCTTGGGGAAAAAGGGAGCCGATCATGATGATGTTAGGGAGAGAAACGCGGCTAAGGGCGGAAAAAGGGACGGTGCGAAGAGCGATGAAAGGAAATTCTGCCAAAAAAACGGCCACGAGTTCGAAGGAGGAGAGTCTAGCATGATCTGCGAGAGGATGGGCAGGTGGGGAGAGAAGGTTCCGGGAAGTCAGCCGTCAAGCGAGGTGGACCAGCAAGGAAGAGGGTTTACATCTGTCGGGCGTGAAGATGCACATTGAAAAACGGGCAATCTTCTGGCTTGAGGGCCGGAAGGGGGAAGGCTATCGCGGTGGCGTAAGGGCAAACTGACAAAAATGCGAGGGAGGGAAAAAAGGGATCGGGTTCTATCAAGGGGAGACAGGGGGGCCGCTAAGCAGAAAGTAGAACAGGAGGGGGAAAAGAGGTATCATTGCGCCAGTCCAGAAAAAAAAAGACGCGCTCAGTGACCAGAGAGTTTGTTATTCGAAGACGGCTAAAGAGAAATGCATCGGCGTGGGGAAAGAAAAAACGCGAGGATTTTCTAACTTCTTTGGTTCTTGGGAAGGACTACGCCCAGAGTGCCTTAGGAAAAAAAGAAGGGTCGTCACGGAGGAAGGGGAGCTGTGCGCGGGGTGGGTAAGTCGTCTGTGTCTTTCTGTATTGACTGAAGGAGAAACAAAAACGGAGGAGTGAAGTGTTGAACTAAGAAGAAAACCTCCGCCTCCGCGAAAAACCGTCCTCGAGTCGCCGTGACCAAAGAAAATTTCACTCTGGGGAGCAGGATCAATCACAAGAAGCCAAGGCCGACTCTACCAGGGATGCGCCAAATGAGGGGGGGGGGGGGGGGTTTTCAGAGGAAAAGGGGAATCCAACCGAGCAATACCACCCACTGTAACCTAGCCGCGAAAAGCGCCAAGGACTGGCGACCACGAGAAAAAAAAGTGCTATTGGGTTCGGAAAGGGGAGAAACGCCAAGGCCTATCCCGGTATGACGCCAGAGAGCGGAGGTCCGTTTGCGCAAGCTGCCGGGAAAGCGGCTAACAACTCCGAAAGAGGGATGAGAAGTCCCTGACGAGGTAATCTTCGAAAGGAATTGTGGATGAGACAAAATACAAGGGAAGCTGACGTCTGAAAGGGAAAGAAGAAGGAGCATTTATGGCCTGAGACAAAAGGACGAGAGAAGAAAAAAACTACGCAGCAGGGGAAGAGCTGGACAAGTATGTGGGGAACAGAGCAAGCCAAGCGCGCGTTTGAAACCGCAGCCAAAAAAAAATCTCGCCAGAGGAAAAGACAGCAAGAAGAGGCCGTCGGCAAAAGAAAAGAATCGCCCGCCAGAAAAAAAAGCTCTCCAACTCTCAAGGGGACGAGGGGGAGGTGGGCCGCTTATGTTAGAAAAAGAAAAAAAGGAAAATCTTCGCCATCTAATTGGAGGGAGGAAAAGCTCGAAGATGTTAGCAAGCTGATCACAAAGACTGCCCCCACTCACGACGCAGGACGTCTCTCGAGCCATGCGCGCTGGAAGATTCCAATCCCGCACAGGAAAAAAGAGTCACCAGCTTCGTGAATGTAGAGAATGAAATCCAAGAAATCCCTTCCCGCGGGAAAGATCCAAACAGTAGTAGAGAAGAAGCCATTTCCAAGGAGATGCTGAGATTCGGAAAAAAAAATCAAGGAAAAAAAGAAGGATCTATTCAGAAATCGAAGGTCCCACGTACGCCATCGATCGCGGAGGTCCGGCATTGTAGTGAGGGAAATAACGCAGGAGGGAAAAAAAAAGGCCCCGATGTTTCCCGCGAGGGAAAGATATAGGGGGGAAAAGGCACCACCGGAAGAAAGAGAAAGAGACGGCTGGTCCGCACGAACAAAGCTTGAAAAAAGCCGAGCCCAAAAGCCCAGCTATCTGATCGGAAGAAACATCCTCGAAAAAAAAGCCCCACTGGGAATTCGCTCACAAGGAGGCCGCATGAAACCCCACCAGACCAAAAAACGAGCCCAATCCGCGTGGACATCGTGGAGGAGAACTTCTCGAGTTCTACGCAAAATCTCTCCATGGGGGGGGGAAAAACGCTTCTCCTGAGCGAAACGGGGCGCCCTCCGCTTCCAACCATTAAAGAACGCCTGCCTCTATGAAATCAAGAAGGGGAGCGCCCGAACTCAAGGGTAAAGGAGAAAAAGATTATGTCGCTAAAAGCTAGAAAAATGTCCCGCTAGATCCTGTAGCTTTGGAATTCTGGGGAACGCCGCTTTCATTAGAAGAAGTCACGTCCTGCAAACACTTCAGAAAGGGCTCGCGAACAGAAAAGAGAGAGAACGAGACCTTTTCGACGCGCAAAAATTCGCCATGTACTTAAAAGGTGAAAAGCCAAAGGAGAAAATCGGCATCCTTAGAAGGAAAAGGAACAACATGGCAAGAGGGAGACCGAATCCTACAACGATCTACGAAGCCACAAACGCCATCTTGAAAAAAGAGGTTGCGGAAAGAGATAATTAGAAGAAACAGAGGAAAATTGCAAAAGTCAGAAGGAAAAAAAAAAAAAGTGCTAAGGCAGAGGGGACACTGGAGTAAGGATTCTGCAATCTGCAAAGGAAAAAATCTGCA
>Ga0179593_1688267_pt1 | contig 14001 bp, 17 predicted proteins | sample CZODoug2_1_08_16_FD_185931 | JGI IMG/M metagenome (GOLD analysis project Ga0179593, IMG submission 185931) | Vadose zone soil fungal communities from Angelo Coast Range Reserve, California, USA - CZODoug2_1_08_16fungal (PacBio error correction) | ecosystem: Environmental > Terrestrial > Soil >...
CGGAACCAGAAGTTTTCGGTGATCATGTGATCTGATTGGAAAACAATTGAAAGGAAAGTATTCATTTAGGGGAAGTCACTCCCCCCGAAAAAAGATGAAGAGCTGTATGGGATAAAAAAAAAAACTGGAAAAAAAAATTGTGGTGGTTACAAAACGGCTCCAAAAACAACGAAAGATCTAGTTGGGGGGAGAAAGGGGAAAAAGTGGAGTAAGAGTTGGGCGGTGCTCTTTCACCTCTTTATGGAAACAAAGCTACGTCAAGTCAAAGGAGGTCAATCTCAAAACGTGTACCTGACTAGGGGCCTTTCCAGAGGGGTAGTCTTCCCCCGCCCCCCTGAAAACGACACACGACTTCGGGGGAACCCGAGGAAGGGGAAGGGATCCGCTTCAAGAAGCTAACCTAGTTTCCACAGTAGAAGTAAAAAAAGTCCCCTTTAGGGGGAAGTGATCAAAAAGAAATGGCTGCTTGAACAATTACTCAGTGATAGCAAAACAGACGGAGCAATAGATTCCCATTCAAAGGACCAGGGTCCGCAGGGAGGGTATGATGCACGCCTTCAAGAAACCTTCGAAAAGGCGTCTGAAACGGCAAGTTTGGGAAACGTAGGGGAGGATTACTTCTCTCGCAGAGGGAGCCCTAACGAAAAGAGGGGAAGAGGACGGAAGATCTTCCGGGAGCAACTAAATTTAATAAGTAAATTCCCGGAAACCGGGAGATACCGGCTCCCTTCCGCAGGAGCAAAAGAAGACAATGGTTTTGAACCAGGAGTTTGGGGGAAGGGAGGACGCAAGCCCATCATCTCAAAAAAAGGCGGAAAAAGATTGCGTAAAAGCTTAGGTTGAAAAAAACTCTGTTCAAAAGAAAAGGTTGCGACAGCGGGGAGAAGGATAGAAAGTAGTGCTACCTGTAGACACCTTACGCGTTCCGGGAATCTGAAGGGCTCGGAGAAAGAACATTTCTTCCGGGAGAGGAAGATCAGGGGGAAGGACCCGACTAACTAAAATTAAGCCGACAGAGGTGAAAAAGCCTTCAACCTTTTCTGTGGTTATGGATCTATCACGAGGGAAGTGCGTGACGAGAAGAAAAAGAAGCTTAACCAAAGGTTGAGGGGCTGGGAACTCAAAGGACCTGGGTGAGATTTGTCGAAGCAATTATTAAGGGCTTGATTACAGGAGGGACCGAGGTCGAAGCTGCCCCGGAAAGGAAGCTGTAAGCAGGAAAGGAGGAGCCCGACCGAAGAGGTCTTCAGTATTGTCCAAAGAACTATCAAGAGGGCGTGAAGAGTTGTACACGCAAAAGGAGTAAAGAACGTCAAACCCAGGCGATACCTTCGGCCTTGGAATTGAGGAAAAGCGCGTCCCGGTAGCTTGCTGAGCAGGGGCCATCAAGGAAGATCACCGGGGGGAGGAAAGGACAGTCCTTGCTAGGGGGGACAGGAAAAAAACTATAGGCAGGGAGAACTTTTTGAATCCAAAAACCCCACAGGGCGCGACAGGGTTCTCAGTTTGTTGGGGGATGAAAGACAGCTATTAAAGGGGAGGGGGGGAAGGAAGCCGAAAAAGCGCTAAGCTAAACGAAAACTACATGAGGGGGTTTCGACCAAAAGCTCACATGACAAGAAAACGAAAAGAAATCCCATGGTTCTCAACCGATCTCGGAAAAGAGACTTACGGCACAGCCGGGGTGGGCGTCTCTGGGGAGGGGGGCGAAAGACGTCTAGTGGGAAAACAGCAGAAAGAAAAGCCAACGGGGGAAGTGTGGACCACCCTATTTGAAAAAGGCGACCGAAGGGAGAGTCGGGAGAGGAAGAAAACGGAGCCCCCATCTAAGGCGAAGTTGTCTTTTTGCAGACGGACCAAACCAAGGGGGGGGAGAGGAAGTGGGCGTCGATAGCTGCACAAGGGAACTCCAAAGGAATTGAGCAAGTCCGCGAAGCGGAAGGGGTCAGTGAGGGGGAGCCCCCGACAAAGAAACCGCCAAAAAAACTTTTGTTGACAAGGCTAGAAGACGAAAGAGGCCGCCCCAAACGGGGGCCTAAACAAAAACACCAGGAGGTTTTACAATTCAAGGTGGTGCCGAGAAACTTGGGTTCAAAAGGGAGTCTACTTTTATGGAAGCAGGAAACGGGGGTACTTGAGCAAAACGGCCACACTGAAAAAGAAAATGCAAAGGGGGAAGGACGAATTACAAAAGATGCAAGGATATGGGGACCGCGTATCATGAGGAAAGCAGGGTACGCCTTCCTCCTAGGGGAGGAGGCAAAACGGCTTCAATCGGAAGGGTCACACTAAGTTAAGTCCTGTAGAGGAGGCAACCCGCCATGAGAAGGGAAGGAACCGTACACTTTTTCGCAGAAGAATTCAGAAGAAGGAAGGGGGCTTCAGGGAAGAAGCCGTCGCACATACCAATGTAGGATCATGTAAGCCGTGCCGTCTGGGGAAGGAAAGATTTGCAACGGCACCCAGGGACCTAATCCTAGCGTTCGAGATCCGCAGTTTGAGGTGCCGGGAGAGGGAAAGAAAGGATCCCCGCAAATGGAAAGAGGGCGAAGGGTCGAGAAGAAAAAAACTAGCCGAGACCTATTTTTTGTAACTTATTCAAAAAAGAGCAAAAAAAAAGAATCGAAATACGGGAACAAGGGGAAGGAGGGTAATCTCTGAAGGGAGCCCTGACAAAAAAACGCCTCGCGGCGCAAAGGAATGAAAGGCAGTCTTCCCTAATTCTGGGAACGAGGATGTGCGGAGGAAGAGTTTGAAAGAAAATTGTAGGTCAAAAAAAAAGAATCTGTGACGGAGGGAAAAAGCTTGGAAGAATGGGAGGGGGGGGACGTGAACTCTTGTTCTTGCTGGGGGCCTCTTTTGCGAGTATCACTTGAAGAAAGGGGGGACGGGTAGGAGGGAATACTGCCCACTTCACAACGAGGAAAAGGGGTTCAGAAAGTCTCTTCCCTGATGGAAAAAAAAAAAACGCGCAGCGTGCCATAGCTTTCAAAAAAACAAGAAAAAAGTGTGAGAAAAACAGCTGCCTCGAAAGGGCCTAAGCCGTCTCCGGATTATCGGCACAGGAAGAAAAAGAAGGCTTATGCGCGAGAAGAAAAGGCAGGAAAAAGAGGATCTCTAAGAAAATGTCGCATCATTAAACTTTCAGAGCTCGGGAATCGCTAGTGATTCTGATGTCACGACGAGAAAAGAGAAGGAAGGAGTCCAGGAAGAGCTTTTGGGGGAGAAAGGGGAACAGAGTATTTTCTCACGGGCCCATGAGCTCTCTGTCTAAGGGAAAGGTGAAAGAGATCAGTTTCAAAGGGAGGACGCGCAGGAGTAACCACATCGTGTCTAGAAGTAACCGTGGAAAAAAAGGTCATCTCAAGGAGGAGAAAAATGGGGGAAAAGGAAGGGGGGGGGGAGGGGAGCGGGGGGGGGGGGGGACGAGCTCAAAGCATGTAAAAAAAAAGAAACTAGTGCGCAGAGAATAAAAAATCAGGGGATGAGAAACGACAAAAAAAATAATATCTATTGAGCTGATTCATGCGCATGAAAGTACATTAGTTGCCGCTCCAGGGGCACCATTATACTCAAGAAGAAAACTCTTCCGCGCCAGGGAAGGGAAGAGGGCGGGAGGGGGGAGGGTCTTTCATTGAGAGAGAGGAGTTGTAAATCTGCAGAAGAAGCCGCTTCTTTCTGCCAAGAGAGAGGCCCTTGGGCCTGCCAAAAGAGTCACGGAGAAACCCCCAAGGCCAGACCTAAGAAGCCGGCTTTTGAAGGAAGAGTCAAGAGGAGACCTGCTTCTCGAGATCCAGGGGGTAGACGCGGGCGAAAAAAAAGGGCGCCGCTTAATTTTCTGAGATGAGCTCTCTGGGAGAACCATCTCACATCTTCTAGAGAAGGGCAGCTGGGAGGATGGCGAAGGGAACGTTGTACATTTTAAAGCAGAACCGGGGGTTTCCAGCGAGGGAAGAGGTGGGTTATGTCACGAACTAATAATACTTCTATGAAAAAAAAAGTAAGAGAGTTTGGGGGGGGGGGAAAAGTCCGGCGGGACGCGATCAGTACTGGTTATTTGTAGAGAGCCAAGCTCTTCAGGGGAATTTACAAAACAGAGTCCTAAAAGTATTAAGGGGGAAAAGGGGAAGAGGGGATGGGAGACGATGTATTCAATTTCAATTTCATCACGAAGAGGGGCCAAATCAGGTCTCGCAAAAAGCAAAGCATTCGGTGATAGGGTTGTCTACTCTAAATTCTCGAAGGATTCTTGCCTCGGAAGAGAAGAGAGGAAAACTGGCGAGGGGGGGGGAGCGGTGTCGCGAGGAAAGGAGGGATCTCCGTCAAGATAATAGTTGAAAAGACGGCTTTAGAAAAGGAGAGGGGGGGAGAACCAATTTCTCCTCTTCCATTGCAGCAAAGAGGTTAAAGAAACAGGTACTGGGAAGGGAACGGCGAATAGAAAAGTAAGTCGGTCCACCAAGCTGTTTAAAACTAACCTGTCGTCACGAAGGGGACATCTCCGCAGTGGGAGAGCCTTCTCCTTTTGTAGGGGGGAAAGAGTAAAAAGGGAAGGGGGGAAAAGGGATCGAAAAAGGGGGGGGAAACGGCATTCTCAGGGGGTGGGGTGGTGCATGAAGCTGGTACAATAGGAAAGAGGCTGAAAGCGAGAGAAAAGAGCTTATTATTTGTGCGCAAAAAGCGGGGGGGAAAAGAGGGACATTGAGGAAGGGAAGATCGAATGGAGGGAAAGTCGTTGACGACCTTGGGGGGGGTAAGTCTCTTTGCAGAGTGTTTTCCAGAGGGGGGGAGTTAAACCTCTTCTAGGGAGGGGAGGGGACTGAGAAAAGCCCTGGGGGAGTTATCTGAAAAAACGTCCATTAAGTGGAAAGGAATCTGTTGTTGGGTCACGCAAGTGGGGCCATCTATATCGTTCTGGAAAAGCCAAAGGGCATGTTTTCGGGTGATGGCAGTCGTCTCCGGAGAATCTTGCCCAATCACACTTCCGCAAAGGAGGATTTCAGGAAGGAAGTTGAGTTCAAATCCAGTGGCAGATGTGACGACCTGCAGCCATTCCCTTTCGAGGCCATCGGAAACGAATGAAAAAAGAAGAATAGACTTGAGGTTCAACACGTTTTTCAGAAAAAAAAAGGATGGGAAGCAAAAAGGTGGTCCAAAAAATCGTTGGGAAAACGAAACTGCAACCACCGTTTTATGCACTATTCCCTAGCGTCTGCTAACCTGAGGGCTTCCGGAAGACAAAGAAAGAAACGTCCAAAGGGGTTGCCGTCAATGAGAGGGGGGCCGGAAGGGAGCGGGTAGACTGCACGAAGACTATCCGGCTGCGTATCTCATTCTTATCTTTTCTTGCAAGGGGGAGATAAAGCATGGGGGGGATCTTTGAGGACTCCCCCCGCAGAAAAAGATGAAGTTAATCTTTTACAAACATCAATTTTACTAAATGGGAAAAAGTCTTCAAGCAGGGGGGGGGATTTGCCTAGAAAAAAGAGTACTATTTTGTCGTTATAGACACTAGTGTCAACTAGCATGCAACATACCGACGCAGATTAAATTACCAAGGACGGAAAAGAGGGGGGGGGGAAAAGGTGGGAGATCTTCAAGAGTCTTAAACTCACTCTGATAGGAGACGCAATGGTCTTTGGTGTAACAAGGAGTGGTCTGGGAGAGTACAAAGATCGTACATCTGGAGGCAGGGGCGGTATCCGTAACAAGAGAGGGGCGAAGGGGAAAAAAAAGGGGGGCTTCTTCTGAAAAAGGGAATAGGCCGTGAAAAACCCGGAATGACGGGAAGAGAAAACCTGATGCCCGGTTCAGAGGAAGGGCTCGCACGCCGTACAAAGAAAACAGGAGGGTATTAAAAGGAGGGGGGAAAGAGATCTACACGGAGGGGGGGGTCTCATCGGTCAGGGGGTTCTCCAGAAACATGGAAGAAAACTGCTTCAAGCTTCGTAAAAAGAAGGTCTTCCAAGATTCCGAAAGGAAAGGGGGGTAAAAATCGAAAAGGGGGAAAAAGGGAAAATTAAGAAGGGTTTTAACAGGAGTTTTTGAAGTGGGAAAACGAATGTGGATTACGAAAACAACTTGAGGAGGAGGGAGAAAGGAGAGGTGACTTTCTTCCGAAAGAAAGAAACGCACTGTGGACAACAAAAGGGGGGAGAAAAGAACTGACGGGGGAGAGGGGAACGTATAACACTACGGAGGGGCCGGATTTGCCTATCATGAACTGTAGGGGGAGAGCAGCATTGCCTAACAGTCTTCCGTAAAAAAATGGTCTTTTAGGCTCCTACTAAAGGAAGATCATAAAATAAAAAAGCTGCAAAAAAAGGGGCACTCAACCTAGTTGAAGAGGTTTAAGGCGTGCGAGACAAGAACCGGGGGGGGGGGGGGAAAAAACTTTTCTTTCTTGGAGAGTATTTGAAAGGGGGGGGGAGAGCACGGAGAGGCAAATTAAAGACGTCGTTCTTACCTTAAGGATACCTGTACCGATGGGAAGACTATTAGCTTGCTCGGAACGCGATCCAGACCGAACCTACTATGGGAGGGGGGCAGGAAGGTCACAAAGCGAGAAGAGAAGTTTTAAGAAGTTGTACAAGCTGAAGGGGAGAACGGTCAAGCCGCTGGGACGATAGTAGCCGTTGACTTGCTTCAAAGGCAAAAAAGGTCGCTGGAGCCTGCAAAGAAGCGGAAGAAACCTAAAAATAGGCTGTCTAGGCGAATCAACTAAAAAGTTCGAATACTTTTTAAAAAAAAAAAAAAAAGGGGAGGGGCTACAGGAGAAGTTTTTTGTAAGAGCGGAACCGAGGATGGTGGATACGGAAACCGTCCGCAAAGAGAAAGAGCGAATCCTACATGCTGCGTCAATTCACGTGGGTCGGGGGGGAAGAAAGACAGAATTAGCAAGAAACTCAGCCGGACTACTAATGGTTCTGTGACGTCCTCTCCGGGGCGGGAAATTTGACGGCTCCTAAGGTAGAGGGGGGGGGGCCGGGGAGGAGGAAAGCCAGGGGGAAGGAAATATTAAAGTATGGAAGCAAGGCAACGAGTTGGAAGGGGGACCACCCGGATTGCGGCGAAGGGTCCCGTCATTCCTTAGAGTACTCGGAAAAGGAGGAAGGGTGGAGTCTGCCCTCAATTCTACTAATGGTTGTCATACGGCCCAAACGATGTCTGAGGAAGGGGGGGGCGGGGGAAGGAGAACAGGCTTCACATGTGATTGAAACAGAACCAAATTAATTTTGCCGAAAGGAAGCGGAAGGTGAGGACTCTTTAAAAATGGGGCTAGGCGCCGAAGAAACATAAGACAAGGAAATTTTAGCTACAGAAGAACGGGGGATGCGCAAAGACCTAAACCAACACCGATTTCCGGATTCATGAGGAACGATAAGCTCCCTTTAAGGAACCACAAAATTGTAGGACCTAACGTCAGTGGAAAGATTCGGGGGAACTCACAAGAACTCGAGTAACTCACTCGGGAAAAGGCACACAACTATATGTTTTCCTCCATCTAGGTAGAATAAGGAAAGGGCCTCTGAACGGGGGCCTAGAGGAACAAAAAGGTTCATCGCTTTCAGATGGAGGAAATCCTTAGGGGAAAAGAATTTTGTGTACCAAGGGAAAAGCCATGCGAAAAAGGGGGAACGAAAAAAAAAAGGGACCTTCCCATCAAGAGACGCGGTCTGCAATCGATATACACGGGAGGCCGTCAAAGGGGATAAAAAGACCAGACCGGTGATGTGCCGACTCCGAGGTTATGGAAATGACAAGTGTTGAAGGGGGAGCAGGGGGGGTAGCCTGCATGTTGGGCCCCACGCAGTGAATACGTTTCACTGAACCCGAAATGTTAATCTTCGAAGGGTCGATCCCCAGACAAAAAGAAAGAAGATAAAAAAGACCGACCCTGGAGGGGCTCAAAGCTTCCGTATTCTCACCAATAAAAATTTACAAGGAATCCGACAGTAATCTCGACTTGCTCACAAACGTGGGATTGCATCAAAGAGAAAGGGAGGGAGTCTCAGAGGGGGGAAAACGAATGCTTCGGACAGAGGATGATCTGGTGAGGAGAAAAATGATTTGGAGGTGATTACATTTAGAAGGAGAAGAATACTATCTCCTCTTTCAAGAGTCAAATCCGGTTGGGGAGGAAAATGTGGGGGGGGGGCTTCGGGATCGGAACATGGAAGAGTATCCTTGAGATAAAGCCTCGCCGTATTGGAAAATCACTCGCCGGGACAAATCCACACTCTGGGGGAAGAAAATTCTACGTAAGGGGGTGAAATACACTAAGACTATCTGGGGAAAAAAGGGGGCTAATTCTTGAAAAGGTCCGGAGGCAGAGAAGCCGCTATCCTGCAAAAGATGAAATAATGCTATGCGTAGACGCAACTGAGCCGGAAAAACGCAACAGGAGCGCGGCTCTCCGCTTTCGCCAGAAGAGAGAAATGACACGACAGCGAGACTTTCCATTAGAAGAGTCACGCTGAAAAAGGCCTTAGGAGGGAACAAGGCTGTGGGGGATCAGGGGAGGGGATGTGTTCAGAGGGGAGAAAAGGATCTCGCCCTTGTTAAAAGAGTGTGAGAAAGTGGGATCTTCGCGGGGCTTTTCAGAGTCGATGACTGAAACTAAAAGCTGCAGCGCAGAAGGAAAAGGGGGGGGGAAAGGGGGAAAGTTTTGCGGCCGCTTTTAGAATGGCACGAGCGCAAAGGGGAAGAAAAAGGTGCGTGCCAGCGGCAAAACAAATCGCGGCAAGGATAAAAAAAAAAGGGGGAAGGAAGGGGGGGAAAAAAGGAAAGTTCATTCGATCAAAGGCAAAATCGACAGGCGGGGGAGAGAAGATACAGTCATCAAGAGGCAAATCTTCCTCAAAAAAAGAGAGGAGTCTGGGAAAGAAGAAAGGGGTTCAAGGAAGGGAAAATCGCGCATATAAGGTCAAACTCCAAAGTCCGCTAAAGTAGAGAAGGACGGGGGAACAATAGATCACATATTCGGGGGAAAGGGAAACCAAAGGGGGAGGACATCCAGAAAAAGCAGCTTTTCGCACGCGTTACATAATTAAGGCAATAGCTATCAGCGGAAAATTTCATGATTCGCAGTGATGCGAAAGCGGGAGGAGGAAGGGGTTGAGGGGGAGGGGTTCGGGAGGGAGGGAAAATCTTTCTTTCTAGGGCAATCTCCGGGCGGCGCGGCTTCTGAGGGGGGGGGGCGTTGACCCTGGGTAAACCCTGGGTTTTTGAGCAGATGCAGGAGGGAAGAAAGGGGAAGGAAGACACGTCGGAGTGGGGGAAACCATTCCTATTGGGGGACTTCCCGGCTAGTGCTGGAAAGACCTTCCTCATGACGGGGGAAGGGGGATACAGAAAGCGGTTGGGGTCCAACCGCCGCAAAGTCCACCAAAAGAAAAATTAGTCAGGGGTGTGAAGGGCGAGAGGGGAGGGGGAGGGAACTCATTGTCATCAAAAACGAAATGGGAACACAAAACCCTTTTTAATCCAAAAAAGAAGGGGGATCCAGGCCGCAGAATTCGGGGGGCTACGCGAAAGGCCAAGGTGCAATTCTGTGAGAACAGCAAGTGGAGAGAAAAACTGTCTCGTATTAAAGGGGGGAAAGTTAAAGGGAAAGCTTTCAGTGTAGGATAGAGGAAGAGAATAGGTGGGGAGGAGGTAGGCACAGGGTGTGGGTAAGGGGGAAAGTTTCTCGCTCATTCAAAAAATCCTTGCCTCTTTCTGTGAGAGCGCCCCAATTAGCCCGCGGAATTGCTGTATCCTGGGCATTGCAAGTAACTGGAAGGAAGGGGAAATCAACCGGATGGAAGTTACCTCTCTAGTATTTGGCAACATCTGGGGGGAATAACTGGCGGAAGTACCGTCACTTGGAGGGGGACAATTGGATCGAAGAGGGGAACGGCGCACTGGAGGCATTAATCGGCTTCGACGGCAGGTAATTAACTCTAAAAGGGGAGGAGCATTCGAATTGAGGGTTTCAGCTCTCTGAAAGGCGAAGTAGGAAGAAATCGAGAAAAATTTTTTCTCTCCTCATCAAAATTCAGCATTCCTCGCGCATGAGGAAAATATCTTTTACGGAGGGGGTTAGTGGACTGATTGGAGGGGAAACATTGTGCGTTGACACGCCTGCCCCTAACTTGGTTCGGATTAAAGGAAAGGGTCGGACCAAAAGGGAGAGGAACCTGTCATTAATTAATTGGGAAGTCAAAGAGGGTGTGGGAGGGGTCCACAGAAGAAGAACCGGCATCATTCTTCAGCGAAGAGAAAAGGAACCAAAATGTGTGCGGGTGGAGGGAAGGGCCCGAACAGGAAAAAAGGCAAAGAAGCGCCACTCACACTCCGAAGGGGCAGAATAAGGAGGGGGAGGGGCAAATAAATGTGTCCCTTTAGTTCCTCCGCCAAATCAACTTTCGAGAATCGCTTTTTTCCGGAGGAAAATAGAAAAATGCTAAAGAGGAGAAAGAAGGGGGGTAAAATATCTGTCGCGACGATAACCGGGGCGCCACCCGCCAGAAGCTAGAACGGCAACTCACCTTTTGGGGGAATGTAGAAAAGAGAATTAGCGAGCCCGTGTCTTCGCCTAGACCAGAGACGTCCACATGTAAAAAAGCGGCCGAGACGGCGAGAAGAGGGTCTATCCTGCCTGCGGGGGGATACAGGCATGAAGGGGGAGAGAAGGATGGGAAAAATACCAGGAAAATCATTCTACGGGCTTTTCTGGCCGGTGGCAACTCCAAAAAAAAAGAAAGTCAGAAAGGTAGGGTACAAACCTTGTAGCCCCCCTTTTCAGGAAAAATGTTCAAAAAGTCTACGAAGGGAGAATTGTGTTCTGTCCTATCAAGGAAGGAGTGAACCATTGGGGGGAGAAAGGGGGGGGGATTGCCGAGAAACGGCGACCTGACGCGCTTGAGCATTAAAATAAGGGTATACGTGGGCGTGAACCGTTCTACTCCGTGAAGGGTACAACTTCTTTAACGAGGGGGGAAGAAAAAAATGCTGTGGAAAAAAAGGGGGCGGGAAGAACTACATTCGTCCTTTCGCGTAATCACTCGGGAGGATTGCAGTTCGCAAGGGGAAAAGAATGTGCTGCTTACAAAGTTAAAAATCATGTCCTCAACCCTGACTTAGAAAGGGAAGGAGAAGAAAAGGGGAAAAGGAGGGAGGGCCTTCAAAAACTCTCCCTGCTTGAGGAAGGTGGACAGGTCGGCGGCTAAGGGGAGCAGCTGCGTGTGGAGAGGAAAGAAAGAATCAGAAGAAGAAATAAGGAGGGCGTGCTTCCGAGCAAAAGCCTTATTCTTCCAGATCAAAAAAGGACTACGTAGACATCCGTTTAGACTGAGCCCTTCCGCTGGAAGAGGGGTTAAAAGTTGTAGGAAAAAGAAAAAAAAACTCTCTCAAAAAAAGAATCTTCAAAGAGATTGTGGGGGGTGTGGGGGGGGGGGAGCCGCCTTCGTTTTACAAATACAACTCCTGAAAGGGGGGAGTTGGGGGAGGGGTATCTGCGCCTTAGACAACACCTTACTGAGGGAAATAAGAACTTTAGTGCTCAGGAGAATAAAGGGGGAGAACATTCTTCGCTTCGTCAAAAAGGAAAAAAACCCCGAAGGAAAAGGCGGAACTGCCAACCTTGCCGTGTACTCAACCGAGGTGGGAAGTTTTTGAGGCTGTGCGAGAAGAAACGGTTGCGTGCTTGGAAACGGGGGTTGCTCCGCAGGGTTGTTCAGGAAAGTGGAGAGCAAATTAACCTAGGAGATGTACCTTGCTACAAAAAAAAAAAATGCAAAGCAAAGGACCGCTGTTCGGAGGAAACGGACAAGAAGGTATCCATAACAGACAAGACCGTTATTGTCCACAAAGAAGGAGGGGGAGGCTACTACTCCCGAGGGGGAAGGTGGTAGCAATAGGGGTTTACAACGCCCCCGGAGGGGAGGGGATACCCTTCAAAGGTGGAAGGTGCTCTCAGGATTCAGTGGGAGGAAAGAAAAACACAAGTTTACTATCCCCTCACAACGCGGGTACGGAGGGGGTCTTGCTAAAAGAAGGAAAACCATTGCTGAAGACTGAACACCACAAGGGAGAAAAGTGGTGGACTAGGGGGGGGTAAAAAGAGACATTCTTTTTGGGAATGGGAGTGAAAAAACCGTCCGAAAAGAAAAAACATGCTTAGCTCAATTCCGGGTGTTCGCCATCCAAAAGGCGAAAAAAAAGCAGGGGGAATATTGTTGGAAAGGAAGTCCTCTTGCCGAGACGGGTGCCCTACAGGTTACGTCTCTTTAAGGAATCCCGGGGGGGGGGGGGGGGGGAAACGTAGGCTACGAAGGGAGAAGAAAAAGGCCAGGGGGGGGGTATGTTTTGGAAAAAAAAAAGGCATGTTGCTCCCGGCAAAGAATCTCGCGAAAAGCGTAGTGTCTCCCCCTCACGCTAGAGAAGAATAAAAAGGGTGGCGTTTTCATACTTGACACCAGTGCTGATCGAAACGGGGGGCGGAAGTATCTTCAGCGGCACACATTGATTAAAGAAAGGGAAGTGGAAAAGAGGGATTGTGGGCGTTTCTAATGTCTACGGCGAAGAATGAAGCCAACAACAAAAGTGGGGTTCAAATGTTAAGAGAGGAAGAGAGAGGGTCTCAAAAGGAAAGCCACCAACGCAGATTCTGCTGGTTTGGGATAATCGCTCCCGGGGGGGCCTACCCCGGAAGAAAGGGAAAAGAGGGAACCTAACTCAGGGAATTGGGAGACTACACTTGGCGGGACAAACCTCTATAAAATTCAAAACCAGTAGTAAAGATATTTTTTCCTCATCGCGAGCACATGGAGGGGAGAAAGAATCCTAATCTAAAACCTTCAGCGGAAAAAATCTTAGGCCGTCGTCTATTTTTTAAGATGACCTCCAAAGGTTCGAAACGACCTTCCATCGAGCAGCTCAGAAAGCCTGTAAAAACTAGCATCCTCCAAAGGAGCCTGTCTCAGTGGAGGAGAAGACAATGGGAAAAAAAAGTTGAAGAGCTCCAAAGTAGAAATTCCCACCGAATCCGAAGAGGGGTCGGGGGAAAGCGATCCGCATTTTGGCCCTAGGAAGGTTTAAGGATCATTTAAGCTGCGAGATTTAGATCCCCTAGCAAGAAAGGCTACCATATTTTAACTTATTCGAAAAAAAGAAACAAGAAAGCGATGGCTGCACCAGGGAAACAAGTGAGAAGGTTATCTCCGAACTTCTGCCAAAGAAAATTCACCGGCGCGCCTGGAGAGGCAAAGTTTCATGCAGGGGGAGAGAGGGGTTTTTTTTTTTCAGGCTTAGGGAGGAAAAAGGTTTGGGAAGTATGACATGAGAGAAAAAAAGATACGATCGCCAGGGGCACAAGTCAAAATCCGGATAGTGGAAATGACTGGATGGTGCGTGGGAGCCGAAAGGGCTTGGCGAGTATCAACCTCAAAAGAGGCGAAAATTAGCGAATACCTCGCCGTGAACTGGAAAAACCCACTTGACCCCTTACTGGGGTGGAGGAGAGAACTTATTGAGGGTGCCGCATACCCTCGCGCAGACCGGCATAGCTGGCCAAAAAAAAAAAATCTTCAACAGAAACGGCCTCAAAAGAAGAAAAAAAGCGAAAGATGCCCTCGAATCAAGGGGCGAGAAGATCCGCAACGGCCGACAACCACGTAGAGGCGCTCTCAGAGGGCTCACGCAATGCGAAAAGTGAAACTGTCACGCTCACGGGCGCATCAATCTTTCCTATTATGGGGAGGAAAAGGGGATTTAGAAGGAGAAGGCTGGGGGTCTCCGCTCCGGGAATTGGACTATTGGCAGGCCCGCGGCCTCATCCGCTTGGGCATAAAAGAGGACAGTTTTCAAAGGGAGAGGGAAGAGGTGCCAAAAGACTTCCCCTCCCCTTAAAGGAACAAACCGCGGGGACGATTGGGAAAGGAAGGAAACGTTGCGGGTAGCCTGAAAGGAATACTGTGCTTTTGGGTGGCGTGGGCAAAAAAACAATCACGGGACAAA
>Ga0179593_1511086_pt1 | contig 13999 bp, 11 predicted proteins | sample CZODoug2_1_08_16_FD_185931 | JGI IMG/M metagenome (GOLD analysis project Ga0179593, IMG submission 185931) | Vadose zone soil fungal communities from Angelo Coast Range Reserve, California, USA - CZODoug2_1_08_16fungal (PacBio error correction) | ecosystem: Environmental > Terrestrial > Soil >...
GCAGGTAATACCATGCCTTTCAGTACAAACCGCTCTCCTGCTCTTTCTTCCCTTACGGAATGGTGAGGACGAACGTGAAGCCTGGGATCCTGGCTTCCACTCCTGGGTAGGAAAGAACCACTCGAGTGACGTGACGTTTCGCCAATCAGAATTAAACTGAATCTACTTTATCACACGGCCCAGAGGCACTTGAAGGCCTCCTCTCAAAAATTCAATCTTGAGGGTGTGCAAAGGACCATTAGAGGGGGAGACTAGACCCATCTGCTACAAAGAAGTCCGCAAACTCCTCGGGAAAAGGGACGGTCTGGTCTGGAACGGGGGTCGGGAAAGAATGATGAGTGTGTGTCGGCAATTAGGGCCGAGGCAGACAAAGGACGTCTCGAAAGTCATTCAACCCTATCCGTGAATGAACCGTTAACAATTTCTAGCTGGGGGGCCTGGCATACATGTCCCGGAAACGTCCCTGTCGTAGCGTAGCAGGGGGGAAATAGGTCCCGGGGGGAGCAAATATTCCAGGGAAAAAAGGTTGGGACGGGGGCCGGCTTTGAAGAACTATTCGCACCCAACTAGACCACGAGGAACCTTGCAAAGGCTGTACTGTGGGGGGCAGGATCGCGAGGGGCACGGTTAAAGGCTACAAAAAGGCGAGAAAGAGATGGTAAGGCGGGTGGAAGGGGAATCCAACACTTGTTCGGGTTACCCTGGGGGGCTTGGATTGCAGAACTGGTGGAAAAGTTTGGGACTGGAGTGGGGGTTCCGGAGGCGCTGCGAGAAGGGCGTCAGAGCCTGAAAGAAATACGGGAAGGTTTGGCCGCACGAGTGGAATTCTAACAGGACAGGATGGGACATGTACGGAGAGACCATCTGCACTTGGAAAAATGTAAGCGAAGAAATAATCCTAGCGTCAGCATCGCAGCAAACTTTCCGGGGAGCCAAAGACAATTGTCGAAATAACCGGGTCAAGCTTGCCTTAAACGAGAAAGCCGTCCTCAAACTCCCTGCAACGAGAAGAGAGGCCGAGCCAATTGTTTGGAGGGAGGGGATGGAGGAATTAATACCATGCGATACACAAGCACAGAATGCTACCGTATAAGAACAGATAGGAGGCCATAGCGGAGAGAGAGGACGATAGAAAAACAACACGGATTAGTATGAAAAGGAGAGATTGGGTCAGAAGGGGGCCCGGAATACTATCTTGACGCAAGGAGGGAGGATACTGGAAAAGCATTTGATAAGATCATCAGAAGAAAACAGGGTAGCGAAGCATCTCTACGAGAGGGTAAAGACGGGAGTGGGGTAGGAAGGAGCGGAGACAGAGGGAAACATATTATTAAACGTGATTTGCGAAAATGTTACGCGAAAGTGTAAATTCTCAAGTAAAGGAGTCTTAATACAAGGGGACAAAGGGACGATTGTTCAGAAAAGACGCCGGGGAAAGGTGAAGGACTGGGTTCAAAAAAAACCACACGATGGGAAGGGCAAAGTCCCGCATCGGAGACTCCTAATCAAACCACCTACAGCACCAACACGAAAAGGCGGCCGCCAATCCCTCGAGGGCGGGCAAGGGCATCCGGTGGTCCCTGAGTAAAACTAATCGGCGAGTGAGGGAATGGGTTCAACGAACAGTAAAAGGGAGCCTGTCATAATAAGCCAGGCAGAGGGGAGTGGTGAATATGTTCCGGGAATCACTTTTTGACCAGAGAACGATGCGATGAGGAAAGGGACCGCATAAGCACCGAAAAGGGACCTGGAAATGTGACCGGCCAAAAAATAAAAACACATTTTAAGGAGAAAATGGGGGTTGGTTCCGGTAAGAGATACGTGGTACGGAAACGGTGAAAAAAAGGACCGGACCCACGGTGAAACCGGACTCATCACAAATCATCGTACCTGCAGAGCGGAGTGAAAAGGCAAAAGGCTGGGTGGACTCTGGGGTCCATCGTGAAACTCAAGGGGAAACCTACCACGGATGAAGTTCGAAAGGAGGGAAACGGTTGCAGGGAGAGGGGCTCCCGTATAAAAGCTTTATGAGGGACAGGAAAAAAAAGCCACAGTGCCAGGCCGAGGTGGGGATGAATTCGTAAGTGCAGGAGCAAACCGCGGTGGACGAAAGAGAGGGAAAGCAGGTGTCTACAATACACTGTGACCTGCTGTATAGAGTCAGGGGTGGTGTGTTGTGTGGTAGGCAAAAAAGGGGGGCCGGAAAAACACGGGGTAAGGAGAAGACTATCCATCCGGCAGGCACTATAGTGAGGGAGTTGAAAGACTCGACGAGGATTTCAAGAAGTCGAACTGGGCTAGTGAGGGGGTGTGACTGTCAATCGGCTCAAATCACAAAGCTGCAGTGTTGACTTTAAGACACGAAGCAGTATCCCTAAGGCGGAGGGGATATAGTAGAGTACTTCTTCTTCATCCGAGAAAGGGGGGCCTACTCAGGGCCCGGTAATACCTTGGGGGGGGGGGGGCACCGATCCTCCGTGTAGACAAAAAATGGGTACATTGAGTGTTTAGGGGGTTTAGAGGGTTTGTTGAGCGGGGAATTACTGTGGAGGTATGAAGGCGGGATTGTGGAAGGTGGGGAGGGTCAATAAATTCAAACGGGAGCATGGCGCCGAGACCCGTGTAAGCAACAATAGGCATGGGGGTTTTCTATGTTTGGGTAGGGAAGATGTGTCAGTGGGGAAAGCACTAATCTCCCAGAATGAAAGCTCAGCTGTCAGTTGATTAGAATTCTCCTAGAAGGGGGGGCCTGGAGAGGAAGAAACCAAACCAGAACCGAGGGCAGAGCAGACCACCAAGGGGAAAAATAGAGAAGGTACACCAATAAGGTAAGGGCAGGGTAGGGTTGGAAATGAGAGACCACCTCAAGCGGGGACGCAGAATCGGAGAAAAAGGTCAGCTGATGTGTTAAAAGGAGGGCGAAAAAGTCGGGGGGGGGAGCCTCACCAAGCGGTCGCAAAAAAGACCACAAAGTCTAATTTCGGCGTTAGGGTTAGAGAACTTGGACGACCTCCAGTGGGAAAAGTTCTGCATCCAGTCAACTACCGATTGATCCTCCCCAAGGCCGGCACCCAAGAAAAAAATAAAACTCACCAAGACTAACAAAAAAAAAAAAACTGACATTGGGGCGGTGCAAACAGACTGTCTCTTCGGAGCTCTTAAGGAGAAAAAACCAAAAACCCCGAGTTACAGGCCCGGGGACTGCCTCGTGGGTTCACTACTGAGACAAAGAGAATGAGAAGAGGAGTGTCTCAGACCGTGAAACCTCAGCGGTGAGACGGTGCTCATTGCTATCGAGGAAGAAACTCAAAGGCAGGTCGGCCGCTGGAAGACGCCACCGTCATCAAAAATTGAAGAAACTAAAAATTCCTTTAATGCGGATTTCTTAGTAAACGGAGTAAAGATAAACCTGGTGGAGACACCGTTAAAACTCCTCTTCCCCAACCTCCGACACAAAAAAACAGGCGCTGTATCCAAGGACTACAAAACTGCCTCCGACACCGGCTAAGGTCGCGTACTCCGGCGTCGAGCAAGGGCAGGGAAAAAGGCTCTGGAACACGCGAATTGAAAATACTGAAAGTGGTACATTGCACTGGGAGCACCTAGAATCAGACCAATCTCTGGATCAAGTGGAGCGCCAAGACGCAAAAGGGTCCGTACGATCAGAGCTAAGATCAGTGGATTGCTTTCAAACGGAGGAGAAAGGGTGGAGTCAATTGAAGACCCCAGACCGTCCGAAAACTCGAGGAAGTCCGGACGCTGGGGATTCCGTCGGGGGACGGCTACAGGGGGTTAGGTCCCGGTAGGGAAAACACAGAGTCCAAGTAAGTATATGAAAGGCAAGCAGATAAATTTAACGAACCACTGGGTTAAAGGGATCAGTGTGCCAAGGGATCGGTCACAGTTACCCGGGACAGATCACGTTCTTCAGAGGCAAATCCTAGGCCAAGACGCAAGAAGAGGCGGGGGAGGGTCCTCCTTGGGGCGAGAAGTCTGAATCAATTAACTCGGCAAGGCCGGGGGAACTGGAGGGGGAATGGAGAAGTTCTCGGGGAAAGTGGTTGGGGGGCCCCTTCTCTAACGATCGAAGGAGGGCTTTTCTTGGGTCCGAAGACGTGACCCTTTGAGGCGGGGCAGGGATTAACCTCCTGCACTGGAAAAGGTCTTTATGGGGGGGAAAAAGGAAGGCGCTTCAATGATCCTCTAAGGGCCTCCATCGACTGGGGCCGACAACGGTAGCAACGGGAACTTGGAGGGAAAAAGGGGAAACAATAGTTCCCTGTTAACAAGAAACAAGGAATCCTTGGTAACGTCAACAGAGGGGGAAGGGGTAGGGAAAAAGAAGGAAAAGAAGCCATAACGATTGTACTCAAAGAGAAATAAAGAGGCCGTACCTGAAGAAATCCCTGAGGAGAATATGGTGGGATGCTCTGGCAGACATTTTTGTTATGAAGAAAAATGGAAACTAATGAAAAAAAAGAAATCATAAATGGCTCCACTTATCCTAAAACTCAGGACGCCAGCAGATCGAAAACTATGATAAAAAGTTTCTAGGGAACCGGGAAGACGTCCTAATCATTTTTTCCGGAAGAAAAGTGCGCAGCGGGAGATTTGAGAACAGGGGCGTAATCCAGTAATTCCAAACAGGGGCGCAGGCATCGAGAAGGGGAACGAAGGGAGGGGAGAGCACTTAGAAAAGGGACTTCAAAAACGTAAAAAGGGAGGAAGGGAGGGGGAAAGCTTGATTTTAGAAAAAGGGTACATTCTTAAACAAGGGAGTTCTAAGGTTAACGTGCATTTCGAGCAAGGGGCCTGACATGTAGTAAGCCCCCCGCGTGGAATGTAAAAACAACGGGCGATGCATTCAAAGGTATACTCCTGGACGACTAAGCCTATTCACCACCCGAACAGCCAAATAGGTCAAACGTTCAGTCAATGTGACAAGCCCGCGCCGCAAGTTTCACTGGATAATTGGCTGGCCCAAGCAGACTAAGGAGATAGAGAATGATTTTTAAAACTGAGCGGGAACCCTGCGTTCTAGGCCTCAATACAGAGATGGGAAAAGGCCTATAAGCTCCTATTTAGGAAATAGAAGCAAGGGTTGAACGGTCGGGAAAAAAAAGCTCACTGGCCCCTCGAGTCCGAGAAAGAGCAGAAAATTATCTGGCCGGGTACCGGGGAAACGAGAAAGGGAACAAGCGAGGACACCTTGGGAAAAAAAAACTTTAGAAACGTAGAGGGGGTGCAGGTCCCGTGCAGTCACGTGCGGAAGAAGGAACTCCATGGGAAGACAAAAAAAAAGGCAAATAACAAACATTGGAGCAGACCGGCAGCAATAGGCCCGGGCCAGGAAGATATTTGCGGAACCGAAATGGTGAATAAGGGGAATAGACCAACATAAAGGGGCAAATTTTAACAAGGTCAAGTCAAGTCAAACGGGAGTTCTTCACATGGGGGGGGAATCAGGTGGAAGGGCGCTCCCTTAGATAAGGGGAGGGAGGAGTTGGTGTCATTCACAGTTACAGGAAGGCCGAAGTGGGCAAGAAATTCGGCGTTGAAGGGAGAGAAAGCCCCAAGTAAATTTTACGAGGAGGGGGCAAGAAGATGGAGAAAAACTGAAGGCAATGGGCGCAAGGGGGCCGGGCTACAAGTCCGGGGTACTGGTGGGGTTTGGTGGTGTGGCTCGGACTTTGGGAAAAAAAAAGGAGTGTAGCACACCTAATTGGTAGTTGCAGGCAATACGTAAAGACTTCCGAAGTCCGGCCGAGTCGGGAACTGCGTAGCGTAGAGAGTTGAGGGGAGGTGGCAGGGAATCGACATGGAACGATTTGGTCCCTATTACCGTCTGAATGGAAAACGGATCAAGGTCGCGGGCGGGGAAATGTGACGAACGACGATCTTGGTGGAATAATGAGAAGGGCTCCGAACGTAGTACTACTAGCAGAAAAGGAAGACCTTGGACTCTACTCCTTCTTCAGAAAGGGACTAAAGAGAAGGCGTTGTTTCACCGGGGGGGAGGGAAACCCAAGTTAGGGGGGAATTGGACATTGGAGGGGGGGGAGTGGGGTTACTTCTGTGAGGCCGGGGGGGGAGGCTCAGAGTTCTGTAATGTAAGGGTGAAGACGTGAAGAAGGGATCTGAAGGGACTTCGCCCAGCCAAGGAACTAGGGGAGGAAAAGAAATTCTGTCATTGGGGGGGTTGCAAGGTTTGAGAAAAGTTCAAGAGGGGGCTTGCGACCCACCTGGGTAGCGAACCACGAATTCAAGGGAAAAATCAGAGGAAGGGCTAGGCAGGGAGGAAGGAGAAGAGCCGTGATTTCAAGGGAAAGCCGACCAAAAAACGACAGAAAAGGGTGGAATCATACTACACCAAAAAAAAAAATGAGGAGGGGAGGGATTACACCAGGGAAGGTAAGGGCCTGGGGGAATCACGGTTTTCACTGAAGAACGTAAAAAAAAAAAACGGAGAGGCTCATGAATCTCGGAGCTGCAGACGAAAGGGGGAAAAAGCTTAAAGGGGGTGCCTGAGAAACTGTGCTACAGGCAGTGGGGGGATCCAATCCATAAAAAAGGAATCGGGGACAAAGAACAAGTAAAACAAAAAATGCTCAGAGTGTTTGGTCCGGGGGAGGTCCGTCTCAACGACCACTGTTGGGGGAGACCGGGAGGTAGATGAAGGGGATGGCCCAAAACGTTAAAGCAAAAGAGATTACCTCAAATGGGCATACCACTAAAAAAAAAAGACCCCCGAATCACTCACAAAAAGGAAAAGCAGACCAATTACCTGTGTGACCGGAGGGCTCGACAGAAAAGCAAGGAGATGCTATCAAAGTTAGAATGGGAAGTACGATTGGCCGCCCCAACTTTAGGGAAGGGACTCCCCGAATGAAAAGAGAAAAGTTACCAAGTCGGGTAGAGAAAAGACTTCTGGCAGTAGTATAAAAGTGCCCTACTAATGCAAGGGGGAGAATTAAGAATTCACCCGAAATACCAGTGACCTAGTAAAATCTTTAAAAGTAGGGATTTCTTGCAACGACGAGGCATAAGGACAGGGAGAGGAAAGCCGAATAGGACCTAAGTCAGGATTTGCTCGGAAGTGGTTACTAAAAAACGGAGGTGGAGGTGGACATGAGGGACTGCCAGTCAAGCAATAAACAAAAATAAACTAAAAAAAATCACCCATTCTCTTTAGGGCCCGGAAGGGAAGCAGGTGGCCTTCCCAGGTGCGAAAAAAGAGATTCCCGGAAGAGGACACCTCCGACATAGTGGAAGAGAGGAAAAAAAAGACTTCAAGATGCAAAAACAGAAGGGGGTTAACGTGGGAAGCAGGCCAAGGGAAGAACAGCATAAGAGCTCCAAAAAAAAAAAAAATCGGCAAAAAGGTGCCGGGGACCTCTATCGCGCAATCATCAGGGGAGTCGGGAAACCGAGGTCAGAAGAGCGTGGCGGGAAAAAAAACAATCTTCTCCCACAGAAGGGGCTAAACTCCTAGTCAAAAAGGGGACGCGCGGGGGATGTTACAAGGCAAAAGTAAGTAAGGGGGAAAAACGGGTTGGTGGGGAGCACTGAGTGGAGGGGCCAAGACAGTAAGAACTCCTTCATCACGGGGGACAAGGCAACAATATCCCAGGTGAAAGGAAACTTGACAGTTTTCTAGAAGGGGTGCCAGGGGGCTCGGGAGGGAATACCCGGGCCCTCATAAAGGTGCTTTATCTCTAGTTATAAAAATCGGGGGACAAGGCTATGCAAGCAGGCAAGTACAAAAATTGGTGCAGGGGGCCCTTGTTACGTAAACTCGTCTAAAAAGGAATCTGGGAACGTGGAAATATGCGGACGGTCCATTCCGGAGCAATAAAAAAAAAAAAAAAGCACGGGGAGGTTCGCAAACCAAGGAGCGGAAAACTCTCAGGTGGTGGAGTGGTAAAAAAAAAAAGTCAGCCCACGTATGAAAGTTTACCAAAAGTTCCTGGGCGGTTGGGGATGACGCCCCGGACCTCTTTGGAATTTGGGGCTGGAGGTTGGGGGGGATTTAGTCTTCTAGCACCTATGAGTAGATAGTCAAGATACTACATCGAAGGTGGTTAAAAAGAACGAGTGACTGTGAAACACGTAGGGGGAGGTTACTGTCTGTCAAAAGAAACTGTAACATTTAGACGACGAAAAAATAGTGTCGCTGAATCGAATGGGAAATCAGGCCCTAAAGAGTTACTCCATGAAAAGGGAAAAGCGGGCCGAACGAAGGGTCAGTCACATCCCTTAGTATTAAAGCGCAGGAATGAAAAAAAAAAAGAGCCAACATTGTGCTGATGGAGGGCAGCGAGCTAAAATCCAAGAAAGAATAAAAGCTGCCCGAGAGGGGGGGGATCTCATGTAGATGCCAAGTACCTAGAAAGAGCGCAACAACAAAGGGGGGAAGAAGTAGAACTAAGGAGAGGCGTCATGGCATCGTCTAAAAGATCTTGTGCCGAGAAAAGGGGGATGATGGCAGTAACTGGCAGCGGCGGGGAGGTACTCCATCCGCGACACTGGGGAAGCGAAAAAGAGAGAAAGAGAAATACGCGCCTGGATCTTCCTGACGAAGAGGAGAGGCAAAAAAAAAGAATGGAGACAAAAGGGAAGGGCTAAGGACATTTTCCAGGGGGGACGTCGCCAGGGGGAGGAGTGCTTAACTGCGAAATGGGCAAAAACGTCAAAAGGCTACAGGAAAAAAGAATGGTCCAGTGAAGAACTGCGTGAGCACGCAATAGGAATGCAGGCCTTATGGGAACTCAGCCTTTAAGGAAAACTCCTCGGAAAAACGAAGAGAAACGCCATCAAAAAATGCACAATTTAGGAGCAAGTAAAGAAATCTCCTCCAGGTCAACTTCATCCTTTGTCAGGAGGAAAAGACAAACATCCTCTAGTGCATAAGTGGTCCAGAACGCCCAGTACCCATAGGAGACGGGCAATCAGTAAAATAATTTGCCAAGGGACTATTCAGGGTTTATCCTAGTTTCAGTCTGCAAAAAGCAGAAAAAAATTTTGAAAGAAATCTTCGCAAAAGAGAAAGGGACCATGATTCTCTAAGCTACCGACAGGAGCCAAGTAAATTTTAAAGATCCAGGAAAGCTTCGGAAACAAGTGGGTCGCCGGGAGAACCAATTGGTTAGGGGTTGAAGGGGAATCTTGACGGAGGAGTTGAAGGGATAGGCCGACGAAGACCACCACGGGAAATAAGCTGGACATCTTCATACCAGCGAAAGGAAAGTGAAGATGGTTGAAATTCCCTGCGGGGGGGTGGGAGAAGTGGGGTCACTCGATCCAAAGAAGGAAAAGGTTACGAGAACTTTAGAAAGGGAAAAGAGACGGACACCTTTTTGTCGGTGGAAGGGGAGAGAAAGTTAATAAATGTATTCTTTAGATGAGCGCCGTTACAAGGAAAAACGGCCGAGTGGGGGTCATAAGCGGCGGGGGAGGAATACCTGACTAAGGAGGCGGGGGAACGAAAGTACGGGAGTGAAAGTGTCGCCTTTCAGCCATGGGGAGAGGGGAAGTCCTCGAACCTTTTTTATGGTGAGAGTGTGGGGGGGTGAGCGGACGGTTCGGGTATCAAAGAAAGAAGTTGCGGATCAGAAAGTAGAAGAAAGAAAGAAGAATTCAACTCCGAGTCGAGGGCGCGAGAGGGGGGGGGTCTTTAGGGACGGATTAGTGGCAGAACAACTACTGGCACGACTGGTGCAAGACTGGGTCTTAACTACCTGCTCGAAGGGGGGTCCACCCTTTCTTGTGGCGTGGAAATGTTATAAGACTAAGAATAGGATACCCTCAACGGCTTAAGGGAGAAAGAGTAAGACGTATGGGGGTGTTCCCATGAGCCGGGGGCCTAATACGAGGGAGTTAGAGATTATCTTCCATCGCCAGGCTGGGGGACAACGAACCTCGTACACCCAGGTAGGGGAATGTCCGTGAAAGGGTGGGGCGGAGGGGGTATGTGTGGGGGGGTATGGGGGGGAATGTGAGTCGGGACTTCTGGAAACGTTTTCTGCAGCACAGTCATAACGAACCGGGTCTTTATCCAACGTGAGGAGCCAAACTGAAAAACGAGGTAAGATTATATGGGGGGGTCGTACTTTTTTTTCGAAAGGCGGGCCGGGGGGGCTTTGGCCGCACTCCTTAGCGACACGAATGCCCTGGGTACAAGAATGGCACGGGAGTGTTACAGAAGGGGGGACATGAGTCTTAAGTGAAGGTGGGGGACGTCGCTGAAAAAGAAAGAAGCAAACGGCCGCGGACCGGAAGGGGTAAGATAAGCTAAAAAACACAACATGGGGTAGGGAAAAGTAAGATCGGAACACCCGGTGAAGTTCCTTTCCTTTAGCCGGGGGGAAGGCCGGTCGAAAGACAAAACAATCCACAGGAGAAGGCGATGATAGATCGAGAGACTGACATCTATTGGGGGGGGGGGGGTGACCTGTAAGTCAGGGTCAGGGGAGAAATGAGGTGGGGGGTCTTAAATCCCGATAACCGGAAGAGGGGGTCAAAAAAAAAACCACCAAGGCTAAGAAAGGACGCGAGAGGTGGTAGCGAAAGTTGGCTAAAGGGCTGGATTTCAAAAACTTCCGGGGGGCCGAACAACAAGGAGAAGCAATACGCGGAAAAAAACACTTCCGCAAAAGAGCCAACCAGATAGCAGGTCCACCCGCCAAAAGGCCTTATTCCACTGAAAGGTTTGACCGTCTGTAAGCTCAGTGGTCAGAAAAGAAGCATAGAGGCTGCAAGGGGGAGAAATAAAAGTAGTCTCTAACAAGGGGGGAAAATCTAAGACTTCTACGGACAAAGGAAAGTAGATCAGAAAACGAGTCGTAGTAGTAAGTACAAACAGGACCACTACGAATGTCCCCAGGGTGGAGAAGGGTTCTAGAGCCGCCATTGAGAAACTTACGAGAAAAAATTACAGGGAAATCGAGGGACGTAGACTCCTCCTTCACCGAAGGCTAGAATCAACGACTCGGAGGAAGTTAAGTAAAGAAGATATCTGGCTTTAGAAAACACACAGGGAAGGTGGCACATCAAGGGGAAAAAAGGCCTGATGTCCGAAAACAAAAGGAGTATAAAGAACCCATGCGAAGGCCTTACGGCCAGGTGCTTCAGTGAGAAAAACGATATTGCTCGGGGGGGGGGGGGCAAAAATTCCCCGAGGCTAAGGGATTCCCTGGAGCTATCTGAAGGGAGTTCTGCCAACGACTGACTTTTACTGGGGGCAAGGGGCGCCGCGCCGCACTACAAAACTGACTAAGAAGGGGCGCCCATCCACAGAGGGAAAAGTGGCAGGGGGACACTCCTCGGGAGCAACTAAAAAGGGGGAAAAATCCAAGGCATCATTATCGGGATCAAAAGCGTGCCGAAAAACATCCTGCAGAACGAAACGAAGGGGGGCGGTCGAGGGTCTTCCTTCTTGGATAAACATTCTTGAAGTGACGGTGGCAAAAGGGTCAGTGTAAGTTGACACGTCCTTCATTGAAGGACACTACCACCGAGAAACAGGGCGAAAGGGAAAACAAGTGGAAAAGGCTGGTGACTGGATTCTGGAAAAAAAAGGGGTCCCAGGACAATAGGGGAGATTCATCTTAGAGAAGGGGGATATTAAATAAAAAGGAACCGGAAAAAATGATGGAGCAAAGTGGGTGAAGGGGAGAAGATGGCAACCTCACCGAGTCCATATCTTGGTACTTGAGGCCGGAGCAGGACGTTGAAAAAAATTCGAGACTCTCCAGGATTTGGGAGGGGGGCAAGCCGCAACCCTTATGCCGACCCTGGCCGGCGCGGAAGGGACGGAAGAAACATGTGACCAGTGACGTTGGGTTTCTTGAGGGGGGGTCCGTTTCCTGAGTAATGCGGACGACGGAAAAACCCTCAATAGCAGGTTGTCCGAAGGAGAGCAGAACTATCTTTTATGGATTCTAGAACACGAAAGGGGAAACATGGGAGAAAATACATAGGGTAGCGGATCTGGAACCTTGAGGGACCTCCAACGATTGGAAGACTATACTGTTGAAAGAACGTCGACATGAATAATCCAATCACGGTCAGCCATCAAATATATATTAATCACATTGTGTGTCCGCGGTGGTGATTAAGAAAGAAAACACTCCCGCACAGCTCCTCCACAACTCCGGAAACAGTCTAGTATGGAGGCAACAATATCAGAAACAGAAAAATATAAGAAGAAAAAAGGGACAATCCTCCTCGTACTAAGAGCTGTGAGAGAGGGGAGAGCATGTCGGGATCTCGGATTGGAAATCTCAGATGAAGAAGACAACAATTTGCTAGGAAAATAATAACTCTATGGATCAATTGGGGGGGGAGGAAAGGGAAGGGCGCTACTTCTCTATCTTACAAGGGTATAGTGGTGAAATCTGGAACTACGTTTCGGCGATAGGGGGGAGAAGCTGGGGATGAGGAGCTACCTGTTCCACGTGCAATTGAGACCTTGAAGGACATCCTTCCACGGTGAGGGAAAAACGTCCCAAAAGGCGATTTGAGGTAATCCAAGTCGACAGAAGGGGGGGACTACGCAGTGACACAAATTCACATAATGTTCCACCTGCAGCTCGGATACAATACTCAGAAACGGCAGCGGGGAAGAAGTGGGCGTCGGCCAGCCCCGAAAGCCATTCACGAGTTTGATAGAATGTGCAGTAAGAACCTGCCCAGGAGGCGACCGAGGAAAGAGTTCCACGGGGAAAGGGAAATTTAGAGAAGTTTCCGTGAAAAGTGAAGCAAATGTTTTACTGGGAAAATCGGAGGTCAGACTCCGGGCCTAGTAGTATTCCTAATAGAGCTCCCTAGCATGGATCGGGCCTGCGTCCTGGCCATTCACCAAACAGAGACCTCAAGTGTGAAAGGTCTTATTTGACGGTCCCGTCGATAGTTGAATAACGAGTCCCCCGGGGGGCCCCGACAAACGTTACCTTCACGAGGGAACGACGACCAGCGCCCGGCCCGGGAGGATTTGAGGGAACAGTTCTGTGGGCCGCTGGAGACCTCGAACCAGAAATTCTTAGGGAACCCTCCACGATTAAGTGAGAAGGAGTAGGACTCACCGTGTTTTGAGGGTTGGGCCGGGATCCATTAAGAGTGGTATGCGTTATTCGAACGGGACCCCCTGCAAGAAAGATGTTGTGAGAGAAGTGGCTGGACAGACATCAAGGCACCTAAGGCGGAAGGGGACGCCGGTCACGTTAGATCGGTGGTGAAGAAACGGTAAGTCCTGGGACTTCCGGCAATAAAGAGCCCTGGGGGGTGGGGGAGGGGGGTGGTTTTTTTCTCGGCGGACCGGGGTCCAATTTAGCAAACCTCCGGTGCTGCCGACATGAACCTCCGCCTTGAAAAAAAAAAACGGCGATACTCCGCGAGAAGGCGTTCTTCCTGAGGGCTTGGCCGAACATCGGGGAACCAGACTGTTCATTAGGCCATAGGCCGAAGGAACGCTGCGAAGGCTTCAAACCTGAGCGTCTGGGAATGTGATTCCTACTACGAAAGCGGGGGTGATCAACAAACACTAGGGGAGTCCTCGATGTCGCGAAAGAACTCAGTAACAGGTGGCGAGACCCGTCGTTCACCTTGATCTAAGGGAACGTCTGGGGGCACCGAAAGGGTAAAGACGGTCACGTCCTTTTCAAGTAGGGGGGGGTGTCGGGGTAGTGTGGTGGGAGGTATGAACGTGGTCGTCTCCTGACGTGCTGGCCGGGGGGTCTGCAAGCCCTTCACAAAATTGCCAAAAGTGTAGCCAGCAACCGGTAAAAGACTGCCAAAATCAAATGAGGGAAGCTTGGGGGGGGGTGGGGTCATCAGTTGGGCGACAGGGTCAAAAGGGTATCGGGTGGCTTCGAAAAAGAATGTATGCGCCTTCAATGGAACAGAAAGTCCAGTTTAGGGAGGCCCGGGAGGCATGACAGAAAGAGCCGAGGGTCTAAGGGTAGGAACAACCGGCGACCAGGAACAAACCGGGGGTGGGAAG
>Ga0179593_1445934_pt1 | contig 13997 bp, 19 predicted proteins | sample CZODoug2_1_08_16_FD_185931 | JGI IMG/M metagenome (GOLD analysis project Ga0179593, IMG submission 185931) | Vadose zone soil fungal communities from Angelo Coast Range Reserve, California, USA - CZODoug2_1_08_16fungal (PacBio error correction) | ecosystem: Environmental > Terrestrial > Soil >...
GCAAAGAGAGAGAAACGCCGCTTTGGGCAACGACACGGCCAAAGGAGAATGAACATCCCATGAGTTGGAGAAAGGGTAATGTGGCGATTTGCGAAGACGCAAACAGGGAGGGAACGTTGTAGCGATCAGTTAGTCGTCATCAGGGAACTCGACCCTCAAGTAATAGTGCATAACCAACTCAGGTGTGATCCAAAGGGGGGTTTGCGGAAATATTGAGGGACGATGGCGAGCACGAAAAAAAGTAACACGGCGGAGGAAGGTGAAAAAAGCGTTGTCAAACTGGGCTATTATTGGGGAGTAGCGGAACCAGCCGGCACAATAGAAAGGGGGGACATGAAAAAGACTTGGTTCGAAGGGCGGGGAGGCGAATAAAGGAGGGGGAGCTTTTGACCAAGAGTGAAGGTGCTTTTCTTACGTACGAAGGACACTCGGGTGGAAACTGAGACGCTTCATGGCGACCGAGATCCCGCAAAAAAAATGAGTCACGAGCATGTATCCATGGGGGTTGGGTACCGAGCAGGGTCGGAAAATGAGGGCAAAAACCGAACGGTCGCTTCAAAAGAAGAAAAACATTGGAAAAGGTCCCCGGAAAGGACGAGAAAGGGTTCAGACGCACGCGACAGTCGTAGTTACACGTCGTGAGACCGGCAAACGAGACAGGCAAGCGGGACGCGAGTGGGGGAGAAAAAAATGGCTTCAGTTCGCGGAAAAAGCAGAAGACGGAGGGTCTCGAGGAAGAAATGGGATTTACGCCGGTACTAACGAGCATTTCTCGAGAAAGGACGAGTGACTGCCGTCGGGAGGAAAGAAGTGGAAAAAACACGACGCGGACACCGGTTTTAACGGCACTCCGTATTTCTAGTTAGGAGAGTGAAAACACGGAAAGACGGCAAGTAAACGAATCGTTCATGCTGGAACTGAAGTTAGGAGGGTCACCCACGGCTGAACAATATAGAGGAGGGTGGCAACCGGCTCAAGCTCCCTCCAGGGGAAAGACCGGGGACGGTGACAATTACGGAAAAAAACCGGCCAATGGAAGAAGAAAAGCCCGGCACTATTCTTAGAAAAAGGGGGGGGGGTCATCAAGGCAATATCCGCGAGCGGCGCGCGAGGGAAAAAGGGCGGGGGGAATCGTGGCGTTCTGAGTATATGCCGGGGGGGGGGGCCGAAGAAAACTGAACACAAGAAGGGCCGTTACAGTCCAAAAAGAAAAGACCATTAGATTCCAAGGTGTCAAGAGGTGATCCACTAGGGTTACCAGCCTATTCGCCTAAAGTGGGGGGTCTCCTGTGGGGGTAAGAAGTGGTCTAAAAAGGGGTTCCCAAGAAAGAAAAGGGTGACCAGGCATCTGCTGTAAATGGACCAAAGCAACAACATTCTTGCCTCAAGATTCTCTACTGACAGATTCGATTAAGAGGAGGTTGAGAACGATCGCTTCAGTGACCGTTGAGGGTTCAAAAAAGAAAGAGGTGAACGGGCACGATCGCGGAACTCCACCTAGTCTACGCAAAAACAAGAAACAAGAAAACACCAAACGGGCAGCGCTCCCACTTCCATTCGTTTGAGGAAAAAAAAAGAAAGCTGAGCGGCTCAACATCCGAACAGGTCTTTCAAAAGAAACATTGGGCGAGGAAAAAGAGGAGGGGGAACCGATCCCCATAAACAAACTGGGGCCGGAAGGATCGGTGCGATTAGCTCGATGAGAAGGAGGGCAAAATCCTTTACCTTTCATCGGAAAAAAACGGGGAAATGGGGGCAAAAGAATCTGATGGATGCGTAGAGAGAAAACAACATCAATTGGGCAGTGTTTCGGGGAATGGACCCCATCTTTGGGCGGGACCATTGCTTGTGGGTAACACGACCTCAAAAAAGCCTAGAAAGGTTCCGAACTGCAAGCAATAGGGAGAAGACCACCGCGAGGGGAACTCAAGGCGACCTTAAGCTGCGGAGGGGCAAAGCGACGAAAAAAGCAAGATTGGTTTGCACGAAAAAATAACGAGTGACGAAAGGCGCGCGAAGTTTGGCATAGAGGTCATGGACAGAAGCTTGCTTTTGAGAAAATGGGGGCAAGTAGAGGACCAAAGGAAAAAAAGCTTCGGAACACCGAAGAAAGAGGGGGGGGGGGTTGAAATGGAAACCGGGAAAGGATTTCTTAGAGGTCACCTGCAAGCAATGGCACTGGCCGGGGGAAGGGGGGATGTAAAGGGGAACCGTTTGAGTTAACATAATAAAAGATAATGGGTTCAGGAAGGGCTAATAAAAAACGGAGTGAAGGTGAGGTCGGTCGTCATAGCGGCGCACAAAGATCCCCGAGTTTGCGAATTAACTGGTTTAGAAGGGGAGAGAGGTAAATTAACAGATGTGCGGCCTGGGGCCCCTCTCTGTCACCGACTAAAAAACAGTTGCACAGGCTAAGAACAATGGGGGAGGGGGGAAAGGTATCTGCAAAGAGAGTTTCTCAGAAAGTGGTTAAGTCCCAAGGTTAATTAATAGTCGGGCTTAGAGGTGGGGGGGGTGACCAAACAAGGAAAGGGAATACGGAGAAGTTCAGGCAGCCACAAGAAAAAAAAATATACCTCAAGAAGGCGTTCGATGAATTAAGTCAGATCAGCAATCACAGGAGGGGCTCGTATGTTTCCCGAAAAGGGAGAACGGCTCAAGGGGGCAATCAAAAGAGGAAAGCGGATGGTCAGTCTCAATCTCCTAGGCGAAGACTATTCTGGAAAGGAAGACCCATCAGAGGGAATATCCCCCTGCGGCGCAGAGCGGGAGGGGGAAACTTGGACTTTAAACAACATGAAAACAACAGAAACGAAAAGAGATGGGCGTAACTTCTGGGAATCAACATAGGGTTGGATAAACGGAGCGGTTTCGTCGCATGAAAGCAAAGGGAGGGGCGCATCATCGGGAAACGAACTAACGGTGCATCGAGATACCAAACCGCTCGCAACGCCCAGAAAATCGGAAAGGTGAAGATCGTAGACAAAATACTTGGTAGGACAAAACAGTTCGATAGGACTCTCTAAGAGGAGCCAGGAAAAAATCTTGCCGCCGTTTGGCCACGGAGAAGCAAAATAGGTGCGCGAGAGGGACTAAGACGGAAAAATTTGGAGAATGCCTTGTCCTAAAGTGTCGCCTTGCAAGAAAGCCTGCCGAAGGGGAACCGCGCAGTGTGGGAGCTTGAAGAAGGTCTGGACCTCGAAAGCGAGAAATACAGATGCCACGCGACAGGAAATGCCTTTGCTCCCGTGCCTTGGCGAGCTCGCCTCAGCACCGTCGGAATGAAGGGAGTGACCACAGGGTGATACATTTTTGAGGGAGAGGGCGGACAAAGGGGTCTTCACTGGTCCAAGGATCCTTGGCAAATTATGAAAGGTGCGAGTGAAAAGCTTAAAGACGCTTCTCTTTGGGGAGAGCTGGTCTTTGAAAAAAAAAAAAAAACCGATGGGCCAACAAGGAAAGCCTGAGCTCAGAAGGGCAATCTTAACTCGCAGGGGGGTCAGAAACAGAGAAAAAGAGTCGCGGGGGGGAACGCATTGGGGTCCTGATATGGGGGAAAACACAAGGGGGGGACATCACGCACCGGCCTAACAATAGGAAGAGAGACACAAAAACAACTTAGTAGGGAAAAAAGCGGGGGATCCATTGTGCAAGGGGGGTGGGATGCTGGAAAGTCGGGTGGGAAAAAAGAGAAGGAACAATGAGGGAACAGGACGATGTCTAGTTGCTGTAAACCCAAGAGCCAGTAAGATTGCCATTGAATAGCGAATGACATGTGCATTTGGGGGCAATAAATGCAAGACCAGCTCCAAAGAAGAAGCGGGGGGGAAAGGAATCACCAAGGAAAGGGAAGGTTGCCCAGAAATCAGGGGAAATAGTGCCTACTGGCCAGAAAAAGCAAAATGTAGAACTGTGGCAACGACAGAGGTCGAAGATTAGTTATGGCGAGACACACGGGAAAAGGAGACTAAGGCGAACGGGGCAGGAAGGGGGTTTTGAGTCCTAAGCGCTGAAAAGTCGGAAAGCTCAACGCGCGGCCATTCAGACGGATGCTGGAAAGAGACTGGGGGCGGAACAGAAAAGGCGCATTTACGGGGAGGAGAGGGAACATCAGTGGGGCCGTTTGCAGGTAATTGTCCAAGGGAACGATTTTACCCCGGGACAGGAGGAGAGGAATTCCTATCGAAAGGAATAACAAACTGCTCCGAGGAAATGAAAGAGAGGATTCGAGATTTGTGGGGCACTCTCGCGGCCAAACTGAGGATGCGTAAAAGTTGGGGATGCCTCGGACGAACCGCGATTTAGGAAACAGGGGGGAGCAAAGCAAAGTTCCATCCGAGGCTCTTCTTCGGGTGAAGGGTTGTACAGTCCACGTGGAACATTGCGCTACGCATGTGGGAATAGGAACGGCAGTGCTGGGGAAAAAATTAGGAGCGACAGCATTCTCCCGAAGAAGGGAAACAGTTCGATTGGAGAAGATTCCATCTCGCGATGTATCCCTGGACGGGGTCAGGTGACTGAAAGATAAACTAAAAGAAATGTGATTGAGAAACGCGACAACGGGGGGGGAAGGATACTCTACTTGTACTGAAAGCGTAGGATTTGCTGATCTTAAATTCTCAGGGAAGGGGGGAGTGTGGGGGGAAAAACCAACTCTCAGATCGCGCTAAAAGTGCAGCAAGAAAAAGGCTGTGACAATCAGATCGTGAGCAGGTATCAAATCAAGTATTCAGGAAACGGGTTGGAGGACAGAGGGAGGGGCGGCAGCACATCTTTATGAAGCGGGGAAAAGATCCAACATAGAAGTCACGCAAAATCGGAATCTTTAATAAAGGGAGGAAAGACCCAACCTTCACTAAGGCATTGGAACTAAATCCATAAAGTTTACTTCGGGTCCGAAAAAAAAAAATTCCGCATGCGGCAGTGCCAAGGGCTGGGGAAGGGGATCTAAATAAACGTTTTCAGGATTATTATCACGAAAAAAGAAAATAATAGCTGTTTCCGAAGCAGGAGCAGGGGGACGCTTTGCATTGGAAAGCAATTCAATGAGTTGGACCTGACGAGAATGCAAACTTCTCTCGGGGAAGTGGTAGGGCACGAAGCAAGGGGAATAGGTGGTCCACATTCTTGCTCGGGGATTTGGAGGGGAAGCGGGAAAAAAAAAGGGACTCGAAGTGAGGGTACGCCGGAAGGTGAGGATCAGGGGGGAGTGGTCGGAAGTTAGGCAAAGGAAGAGTGTTTAGATCTAACAAAAGGGGGGGCAATGGGGATAAAAAAGGGGGGTCCATAGAAAGAAACAAAAAAAAAAAACGAATGGCGTCTCTGACTAGTAAAAGAGGGACTTGTTGCCAATTCCTGGGGGAAGAAATTGACTGGACCCGCGCCGCGATATCAAGAGAGGAAAATACACCGTCAGTTGTAAGGGGAGAGCCCGAGAGTTCAATAAGAAAGCGTTGTCCAGCAAAAAAAGGGAGGTGGACTGAAACCACGAAGGGCTTTACCCACGAAGGGCAAATGGGCGAAGCAAGGGGGGGGGGAAGGGCTCGTATGGAAAACCGGAGACCCGAGGGAGGGCGTTTCTGCGAACCTTGACGCTGACCGGGGGTCGGGAGGACGAAGAAGCTCCCGCCTCACGCGCGATCAGATCAGAGAGAGATTGAGCAAGAAAGGTAGTTAGGGACCCGGTACGAAGAAAACTGGCACCCAATCACTTCCTCTGTGAAACAAAGGGGGGTCGACAACAAGTCGTACCAACCGGACGCCCAACTATGGGGGGACAAGGTCGCCTGTGGCCCAAAGGAAACACCTGAAGCGACTGTTAGGAAGGGAGCCGGTCAACGGCATCAAAAACTCACCGCCCTCGTAGAAAAATAATCTACTCATAAACGATAACGCAGCTGGGGTATCCGGATCAAAACGATCGCGGATAGGACAGATCGATTAACAACCTTGGGTCCATAATCTGGGCAAGTCTCCAGAATTTGTCGGGGTACTTGTCTGGGGGGACAAATGGGGGACCGAAAGAAAGGGGGACCATGGATGTCGATGGAGCCGACACACGACAAGAAGTGTCATCGTTTCTGACAGAGAACGGAAGAACAAGCCCAGCACGAGTAGGGGGGTACGTCGCAGATGCATTGGAAACGAGAAAAGCGAAATACGTAGATCCGACAACGTGACGCTAGGGGAGGCGGTACACGAAAAAGGGGGCCTCAAGACGGGGGCGACGGGGGGGGTACTACATGGATAATGAAAAAGTAGAGAGGCGTAACAGAACAAGGGCGCTAGAACTCGCTTCAGCCGTGAGCAGGGAAATGGGGGGATTCATGCAATGACTCAATCGCGTCGCGAAAACTGGCGCGATGGCCCACCAGGAAACGGAACGTGTGTCACTAAGGATCGTCGGTTCGCTTAACCCACAGGAACGGACCAGCCCGGGACGCTCTCCAGAGTCTGTCTTTGTAGGGGAAAAGCCTGTGGAGACAGCGCCCTGAAGCGGACCACAAGCTAAAATCTCTGGGAAGGGGGGGGGGGGGGAGGATAGCGTTCGCCTGAAGCGATCCAGTCTCCACCAGATGATTCGAAGACGAAAAAAAAAGCACCTCAACTCCCGAAACAGAGCCGCACGGACTTTCGATTCAACTAAAGGTCCTAAAAACAAAATTAGGAGCAAAAAAACACGTTGCTGGGGGAAGAAAAAAAGGGGGAAAGCTACCAAACGGCATTGAACCTTGCACCGGAAGATGATGGTCTTGGAGCAACAAACGCAGGACCATAATAAGGTTTCCGCAAACCCTGGATCCTCCGCGCTGTGGAAGGAGGCTTCACGATTAAGGGAGTGAGAGGAACCTGATGGAAGAAAGAAACTCATAGCTCCTCTTCCAAAAGACAGATCCGCGAGGCGCATAGAAAAACGGTTCAAGGAGAAGACTGCGGAGAAAGAAATACTCACTTGTCTTGGGGCAAAACGGAGGCGTTGAGAATCAAAAACAAAACACGGAGGAGGATGAAAGGAAGAGGAAGAAGAAAGAGGCAAGCTTTGGCAACGACACGTTACATCTTCATGGCATCGAAGGCAGAGAAGGAATCGTTGTTTTGGCGATTGACGCTCCGCAAGTATTTCCCTTGGCAAAAGCCGTTGGAGCTGAGCTTCTGATCAGGGTTGAGCATATCTCCCAAGAAAAAAATAACTACAGGGAATAGTGCAGTAAACCTGACAAGACGCGAGGGATCCCAGGGTTCAAAGGAACTTATTGATTTGTACTGCGATGGCAGCGAAAGACTCATGAAACGTGAGCACGGTGCACAACCGCCCAAACCAGACTGGAAAGCGGGTTGCGGTAGCGTGCCCGGGGGGGGCGGCACAATAAACGTGGGGACTGAAACGTTTTCGGAAGGGAAATGGGGAACGAAAAAAAGGCGTCGCAATTTCGCGGAGGGAGTGACTGTTGACTGAATGGGGGGCAATCCGATGGTTGGAGGAAGCGCTTACATGTCAGGACGAGGAGAAAACAAACAGGCGCACGAGCATGGTAGTCTTGGGTGGCCGCTTCCATGTTCTTACCTGAACCACCAAGCCGGAGAACGATGAAAGAAAAAAGCAACGGGAAGCGGCCCGGCACGAGAGTCACCGGGGGGGTTCAGCTCACTTAGAGAAAGTGTAGTGACCACTAGTCAGACAGTGGGGCCATCAGCCAGGCAGCGACGCGAAAATTTGAAGGGCCCTTCTTAAGGGCAGAGGAAAGGGAAAAAGAACGAGGTGCCGGAGAACGATGGGGAGGTAAGGGAACTTTCACTCGAGAGTCGCCATGCGAGTCGAACACTTCGTTTATGAGAAGGTGGCAGCAACGACGAGTCACCGGGGGATCCGTATTGAGTGAGCGTTAGAGCGGAACACGGCCATAAAGGCAGCGAAAAATGTGCTAGGACGGGCGGAGCTAGGGGGACAGAAAAACGTCAGGAACAAATCCAGCGCTTGCGGGTTTCCTGTCTCCATCGGGAATCCAATGGTCCGCAGTGCGGTCGTTCTGTGCCCCCAGAAAGGGGAGGGGGAAAAGTAAAGATTGGCAGGCAGGTGGAGGATAAAAAGGGAGTGAAAGCGACAGATCGAGAAGAAGCGCGCGAAGATTACCCAAGGGGATGATCGTTTCTTAGTAGAGGGGAGGTGGCGTATGTAGGGGGAAGTAATACTGAAAGGAGACATCGCAAAACACGTAGAAAAAGGAAGGGGGGGACTTGAATCTTTTTGTTAACAGGCATAAAGGAACAATTTGTGCGCAGGTGGTATAAAGGTGCTGACAAATCAGGGTTTCACACAGAAGTGGTTGCCAAGGCTAGGAGGTACCCGGAAGAAAGAAAAGGGGATTGCTCAAGGGAGACTCTCTCTTATGCAGGCGAAAACCGCGCGTTTTTGCGACGAAGAGATTCTGCAGTCTTGTCTGGTCACAGGGGGGGAAGCGTACACGAGAGAGAAACGAAGAAATAGGGTATACTCATCACGGTAAGTACACTACGCAAGGGAATGTCAGCCCCCTGACAATTCGGAAAATAACTCTCGCGAGGGAGCCGCCCAAAAGACCAGGGCTGTGAAAATTGACGCGGGGGAGAGGAAGCAGGGGAAGAGGAGGAGGGGCCCTATCATAACAACTGCAGCATCTTTGCCTATTATAGCGCGGGAGAAAGGAGGCCAAGTAGTTCCTGGGAACACGGCAATTGGCAAAAATCTGTTGAAAGGCCGAGAGGACGACAAAAGCGTTGACATTGTTTCGAAAAAAAAGGGTAAAAAATCTGGTGGAGGAAAAGTGGCCGTTTTTTTGCTCTCCTCAACACACGCAAAAAACCGGGGTAAGGAAAGGCAGCAAATCATCAAAGACCTACTCGGGAACTCACGGATAGCCTTTGACTAGGGATTGGAGTCCCAATCTAACTAAGAGGCTGAAGGGTCATATCAAAATAGTGCCGAATGGATCAGAAAGGGAGGCTAGGTCGAAACTCCTTGCTGAGGAAAAATGCATACGAGGTACCAAATCAGAGGCTGCGGAGGGAAACAAGCGAACTGGTGTGGGGTTGATGGATAATAAGACTAACAATTGTTCTTTAGGATCAAAAAAAGAAGGACTGACGCAAGGGTCAGGGAGGTGGACCATTTCCTGGGACAGAAGGGGGGGATTCTAAATGAAAGTGGGGGGGCGGAGGGGAGGTTACGCAAAGAAAACAGGGCACGGGAAAATGCCGAGTTGGAGAATTCTCGGTTGGTAGTGGAGCGGAGTAAAGGGCACAAATGTTCGGCCGCCCACTCGCGGCCCACGAAAAATTGAACGGGGGGGGGGACGCCAGTCGGTGATCTGCTCCTTATAAATCAAAGCCTCTGAAGGGCGAAAACAGAACGTCGGTGAGTGCCAATTTTAGTTAGTCGGCGATTTCAGGGAAAGAGGTGGTTTTGGACAAAACAACAACGGCATAGGAGAGTCAGATCATCCACAGAGCCTCTCAGAAAACAGGAACCAGGTCAGATAATTACGGCTCAGACAATCCACCATTCTGGGAAGTAAAGTTTTCACCGGCAAATGAGACGGGAGACATGCAGTCCATCGTCGCGGGGGATGGAATCGGATCAATCGCCCGGGACAGTGCTGGACAGTTAAACTTATGCGTGAATGCCCACAAGAAGGGTATCCCACAGGGGCGTTCTCGCAAGGGGAAAAAAATGTGTGGAAAAAAAATTCCAACCCCAAAACTGGAAGAAGAGATCGGGAGGAATTCTGCTCGCTCACCAGAGGGATGACGAAGCGTAAAGACGCAGAAATGCGCGCATCGGTTAGGAAGGGAGGCATCTTCCAACGCGCTCTGAACGAACCTCATGAGGAACTAAGCGGTTGGTCTGCAGTTCAGATAGCTCCTACTTAGGACCAGGGAGTCGTGCCGCCTGAATTGGCAAAAGATAAACGGCCATGCGTTGCGCAAAAGATCGGGGGATAATAGGAAAATGCTTCTTTCGCGGTCAGACGTTTCGCTTTTCTTCCAGCAATCTCAGTGAGGGGCCGCGCATTGAGCAGGGGCGAAAAGGGCGGCACGCGCCGCGGACTCAAATCCGATTAATGAAAAAGAAAGGAAATAGACTTTCCCGTACGGTCCGCCATAACGCATAACCTGAAGCGAATCCAGAAAGAGGGGACAAGTTTCTAACATTTTGAGCGCTGGAAAAATGCACTAAGGTCAATGGAGTCGGACAACATCCTTTCCGGCGGATCTTCATCTGACAAATACCGCGGAGAGTTGGGGGAGAAGGGTCTTTGAGCTAATCGAATTTGAACCACAAGCACATGATGAGAGAAGACGACATGCAATAGAAGGGAAGGGTAGAACTCGACAGCGCTCGGCTGGTGGACGGAGGGGTCCATGATATTGGGGAAAAAAAAAAAAACCACACACAAAGGGGTAAAAGCACAAATCGGCTAACAAGAGAGAAAAAACTGCAAACAACAAGGTTAAGGACAATAATCTAGATCCTCTGGGGGGTTTGGGGAAAAAAAGTAAGGGTGCTGGGCACAGGCGGGTTTTGGAAAAAAGAGCAAAGACAATTCCGTTCACCCGCGATGTCGAGTGTCTGACCCAATCGCGAGGAATTGACCGGGAAAAAAAGGGCTGTGGGCAATGGGGGGAGAGAGACTCAAAACCAGCTCTCCAAAGAAGAGCTTAGGTGGAAGATGAAATACAAAAAAAACGAGGAATTTTGGTAAAAGAAGGGAAAAAGAGGGGCCACTTTGCGCAGAGCCCTCAAAAATGGGAAGAAACTGTTGGCCCCGAAAAGGACGACGGGCTGCATTTTGGCGAGCCACGGGAAAGGAGCTGATGGATTCTGGAAATTCATGAATTTTCCGCGGACGGGAGGCACTATTCAGCTCAACGCGCGTCCATGCGACATTATTGATGGAAAAGTCGAGTTTCGGAGAGAAAGGCCGCCATTTTACGGTTTCGGAGCTCTCGACGCAATGGGGATTTCGTGAAAAAGGCACGATTTCCTGGAACAGGAAGGGAAAAGGACAACAAAGATCAAAACAAAAAAAAGGCAAACCCTTCGAACTGCGACCAAACGATCCGAGTCCTGCAAGAGAGGGAGGGGGGAAGGACGGGGGGAAATCTTCGCAGCACGATTCGGACCTATGTCAGAACTGGTGGGTAATGGGGCAGCGACGACCGGCGATTTGAGATAAAAACGATGGTGATAGAAAAAAAGGTGCAGATCCGAGCTCGGAGGGAGGGGGTTGAATGGGTTTCAGTACAAGGACCGGACCTTACGCGAACGAAGGGATATTCCGCTGCTGGGGGAGGGAAGTCACGCCGTGGTCACAAGCAACGCATAAACGGGGGCAGGAGTGAGACGATTCCATCAAGCGACGAGGGGCCCTGATCCGTTATCATGGGAACGGGCATACGAGAAAGACATATTGATTGATCGCGAAAGGAATTATCTACAGGACGGGTCCTGTCCGGAGAGAGTTGGGGGATAGAAGTAATTCTCCGAGGCCGTCCTTGTGTTGGAAAAAACAAGAGAGGGGAAGTCGCAGATAACGCGGGTGCACTTAACGACGTGGATGGGCAATCAGAAGAAGGAATCCAAGACCCGGGGAGCATTGAACAGGGGGGGGATCTTGGCCAGGAGAGGGGAGGAAAAAAATCAAATGAATCGTCCACTAGACAAAAAAGAGGAAGTTAAACTCGGGAATGGTGCGCCGGACTGTTCGTAAAGCCGAAAAAAAATTAATCCGAGCAATTCCGTAAAATGAAAAGGAGACAGGGCCATAAACGGAAACGCTACCGCAGGATAATTTCCATGCGGGGCAGGTGGGAAGACTAAGAAACGGGGTCGGCTGGGAGGAGAAATAAAAAAAGCCAAGGAAATTCGGACTGTTTCTTACGAAGCACTCCGATCTTGGGGGGAATAAGGAGAGACAGGGTGGTCCCTCACAGCAAGGAGTTGGGGGAAATGACTCGAATGCCACTCGACGCCTTGAGGGCAAGGGAAAGCCTTTAATATGGCCTCAAAGGATTGCGGGACAGTCGGTCGTGCGGAAACGAAAGCAGCGTAAGCTTCGGGCCGTATTAACGGGGAAATATGAGTCGATTGAAAGCAGTGTCTGGCAAAGGAGGCGTGGGGAAAGAGGGAAAAAGAAAAATGGCTCACAATGGGGACATTCTGAACACGAGAAGGGTGGGTACATCAAAAAGGCAGCATATAGGGGTGCCAAGAGTGTTCGAGGAACTGACAGGATCATAAGCACAGAAGAAAAAAGAAACCGCCGGCAGTTTGTAGGGTAATCGGGAAGAAAAGGGACGTCTCACTCGCCCAAGCGGGAAATCAGAAAGCCCTGATAGGAGGAGCCAGGAATAGGGAGTGGAAACCACGAAGGGAGGGCGAACTGCCCGTGGGTCAGTGTACGCAGGTATTCTTATACAAGAGTGAGGCGTGTTCGCGATCAAAGAATTACCGATATGTCGAACAAAACTGCTAAGAAAATGGAAGCTGCCGCGCGCAAACTCGCGCTCGCATAGCAAAAGATAGAGAGGGCAAGAAAAAGGCTGTCGCACTGTTTACTCAAAGAGCTGGGACCAACACAAGGGCCACTGGGAAACCTGCGTGTCGACACAGGCGACAAAAGGAGCACACGATTGCGGCGACACGCGCCTGTGAACCCCCTAATAAGAACACCTTAATCTAAGGGTCTGAGAAAATGTCGGGAAGGGTAACAAAATCACTTAACGCCCTAGGACGACAAAACAAGAGAAGATAAAAGGAAAAAACGATCATTGGTAAGTCGCGCTCCGCTAGAGAGGGCTAAGTTATTGGAACTCCCTTGGATCCAATATTGCCAGCGCAAGGTTAAAGGGGGATTTACTTGAGGAAAAAACAGGGTGACCGCACCGGACGGCCAGGGAGGCGAGGAGGCCTGGAAAACTCCAGCGATGATGGTCAGTCCGGGCTTACAAAAGCGCCCTATCCGGCCTCTCCTCACGGATATTTGTGGGGGGGGGGGGTGGGGGGGTGGGTGGGGGTTTTTTGGTGACGAGGGGCAGAATGCCTTTACGAAAAACCACGGAAGGCGAGATCGAACAATGTGACCGCGTCAGTAAGGGTAAAAACAGATGGCCTCACCGACGGGAGAGGACGCATGGGCGAAAATGACACAAAAAAACCACAACCAAAACCAAAACCAAAAAAAACAACCTCAAGTAGAAGGAGTGAAGACCTCGGTAGGGATAGACCGCTATGATGCTGGTGAGCGAATGAATAAGGGGTCCTGTCTCAATAATCACAGCTGCCTGTCGAGAAGTGCCCCCCTCGGGAACGACGTTTCAAAGTAGAAGGTCGAAGTGAGATGAACACAGACTCAGGCATCTTCCGAACGGATAGACCCGGCGTGAATAGGTCTGAGCGATCAGGATCTGTGAAGCAGAAGGAAAATCAGCGGACCAAAAAGGACTACATGAAGTGAGCCTTTGGACGGAGATCTTTCGCCATGAGCAGGATAAAACCATTCTCCACAATAGGGGAAAAGAATGGGTCCGACACCGCAAAAAAAAAAAAAAAAAAACACAAAAATTCAACTCGCCAAAAAGACAAGGGGGGGGGGGACTGGTCGCTTCAACTCAATTCAGAAAAAAAAAAACGTTCTGTCATGTCCCACACAGTGGACCATTGTGACGCAAAACTGGGCACGCTACCGCAGACGGCAAGACAAGGCACCTTGCTCTACGGTGGGGAGGGGAGGGCAGAGACATATCAGTACAGATACGTTAAGAACCCTTGGATCCCTACGCTCGTTTGAAGAAAGGAAATAATACAATGGAGTGATAAGTGAGAACCGATGAAGAAAGAACTCAAGCTCCGCTCCCACCTTGCCCAAATACGCGAGAAGAAAGAAAAACCGGTTCAAAAGGAGAAGAAGGCGGAGGCCAGAAGAATCAGAAAAGGGGGAGGGGCCAAATCGGCGTTAGGG
>Ga0179593_1620271_pt1 | contig 13997 bp, 18 predicted proteins | sample CZODoug2_1_08_16_FD_185931 | JGI IMG/M metagenome (GOLD analysis project Ga0179593, IMG submission 185931) | Vadose zone soil fungal communities from Angelo Coast Range Reserve, California, USA - CZODoug2_1_08_16fungal (PacBio error correction) | ecosystem: Environmental > Terrestrial > Soil >...
TGCCCATATGGGGCTAAGACTTATTAGCGAGTCCTTTTACACGAAGATGAGGAAGACTTTCCTATTTTAAAGCGAAAGCAACACCTCTCTTGAAGAATGTAAAGAACATTCTTGGAGGATTTACGAAGCCCAAAAAGGAGAAAGACTTGACGAGCAAATCGAAAAAGATTCCTAGACATGTCGTAAAGGGAGTGTGACCAGCCATGGGGAAGCCTATAAGACAATGGGACTATTGGGGGGGGGGAAAAACCCGGCTCTGAAGTGAGCCCGAGCGGGGGGAAAAAGAAAGGAAACCTTCCGGAGGGAACTTTTTTACCAAGAAAATTCGAAAAAAGAGATCAGGGTCAAACACTCTATGAGGAAGAAAGCCTCCTAAGCAATTCCACCTAGTCAACTTTACACCGATTCCACTTCTGTCAAGGTGGAAGGATCAGCGCGTTCACAGGCAAATGGGAGGCAACAATCCCCTTTCCCGTGAAATGTAAAAAAGGTGGAGACGGCATGATTCCCAAGGGTTGCAAGAAAAAGAAACAAAAAACGGACCAGATTGTCCAGGCCCTCTTTCCAAAGAACCCCTCCTGGGAAGTTAGATAAAAGAGGGTGGACAAACCATGGCTAGGCTGCTGAAACTCGCGCGGAAACAAGCCACAACAGGTCAATCCATTATGTAATCATGAGGACGAAGATCCGTGAAAGATCAGGAGCAAACGGGTCTCATGGTCAACGTTCGGTTTTAGGGCGCCAGGGGGAGGGAGTTAGGGCGAGCGGGAACGGTGTCCTTTGGCCGTAAGAGCTATCCTACTGTTGATCGGTGTGTGGGCGCCGCCATGCTCAAGAAAAATACGAGAAAGAGGAAGACCGCTGAGGAACCCCGCCCAATAGAAAGAACTTCGCTATTCCAAAAACCGTGATCAGTGTAAAAAAATCTTAGTGACTCTTCCCGGGACCGGGGGGGCCATGTTTGAACAACTTTTAACTGAGAAGGGGAGGGGTCCACAGTCAATTTTAATCATGGAAAACCATTCACGACCTTCGGAGGTGAAGGGGGACGATGAATTTTCAGATGGTGTGAAAGGTGATGTAGGGGGGATTATTCAAGAGAAAAAGGGGCAGCAAGAAATTTTAAGGAAAGAAAATTCGAGGGGGGGCCTCAAAGTTGTAAAACGGGAGGGCTCTTCGTGGTGGGGGGGGGAAAAACAGCGAGAGTGTAGAGAGAGGTCACCTTGATATATTTCTATAGCATGTCGAGGCTAAAAAGGGGATCATATGTGGGATGTGGAAGAGGAGGCGGCGGAATAAATAATGGGGGAACAGGAAAACTAACGTGAGGGGAGGTTGCAACCAGGCAACCAATTGGAAGACTTTGGGTTTCCTGGGGAAGAAAAAAAGAAATGTATGGATCTAAGGGACCAAAGGGGGCCAGTGCACGGCGGAAAGCCCAAGGGGGCAGAATAAGCTATCGTAAAACGGCAGGGGCTTACGTCGGAAAGAAAAAGAGCTTCGGGGGGGACATGAGAATAACGCCAAGAGGACAGTGCAAAAAAAAAGGCGAGAGGGGGAAAAAAAGAGAATCAGGCGGTGAGGAGAGTCCCCTGGGTCCTGGGAGCCTTGATAACAGGAAATGGGATCCCCCGTGGGGAAGAAGGAAAAGGGAAAAGGCGAACCATTGTCCACTAATGGAAAAAGGCACAATGAAGGCCCCGAGAACTAGAGGGGACCGTTAAAAGAAAGGCAGAAAATAAAAATTTCGGGTTCACTAGGGTTCCCCGAACACCATTAAAGACAATGACCCGAGATCGGTCAAATGAGTGCCCGCGTGTCCTAAACCCAAATGGGGGGGGATTTGCCACAAGGGTAAAACCATAAGTGTCGCTTAAGAGCTTGCGGAGCACCACCACTTGGTGCTGGGAAGAAAAAGAGGGGGAAAGAGTCCACGCTACAAAGGCACGGTGGTGAGAAGGATAGCGGGGGGGGGAAAAAGACATTTAAGTCAGTTGGCGTGGTCCTTTTACTAGTGTACGACCTCGGAAGGGGGGAAAGGTGCCAGAACACTCCCCTTGAAAAAAAACTTCTAAAAAGAAATGGACAAGACACCTGCCGAAACTGTGGGACCGACGGGTAGGATGTTTGGTATTGTGGCCATGGGAGCCGATGAACGATTACATAGTGATGAAGTGGAAATTGTTTCTGAAGTGGTTTTGCAACTCGGTAAGGAACGAGGTGAAGAGAAAGGGAAGAAAGCCAGTATCACGCAAAGACCGCCCACGAAGGGAGGTTCTGGGAGGGGGCCTCTTAAGTCACCAAACTAACACATAAAACAAAGTGAAAAGAATGAGACCGGTTAATTGCAGAGGTACACACAGGGAAAGTTTCGACAAATAACCGCCGTGGGAAAGGAAGTGCTGGTCTTATAAAGGCAAAGGTGGGGGAGGCGTGAAGAATAGAAGTAAACTTCGGGGCCCACCGGGGTTCGTCCCAACGGAGAAAGACACTAAGTCAAGAGCCGGGCTAAAAGGTTGGACCATTGGTATTTTGAAATAAAGGCCAGAGAAAGAAAGGCCTTGGAGCGATGGTGGGTTCCAACCTCTCAAGATGTAGAAAGGGGTTCCCCACCTAAAATCAAAGAACCGCCGGGGGGCATGCCCTCGATAAAGAGCAGTTTAGGGAAGGAAAGTGGCTTTCTTAATGTTGCAGAGTCGAAAACGCAGGAAGATCAAGGGGATCACTTTGTCTTAGGAGGGTGTTGGGAAAAACAGACACTCGAACGAGGCAAAGGGGGGGTATTCCCGACCAAATGGTTTACGCACATCGTATACCAAAAAAGAAGGCGTACATTGTACAGAGCCTTTCTAAAAATGCGTAGATCTGGGGGGAAAAACGACTCATCCCCCACCCCAGTATCAGACGCACACAACCCTCTTCAAAGCACCGAACAGCCTGTCGAAGGCATGGACCTCTGGGTTGGGCTGGAACAAAAAACCGCGAAGGTTGAAAAAAAGAGTTCTAAAAAAGAGCCAGAAGGGTCTCACAAAGTTTAGGAAAAAAAAGGGGAACCATATTGAACAGAGTCACTCGGGTCTTGTGACTGTAGTGGAAGACATGACAGTTTGTTCCCAACTGATGGGGGGGATTTAGAAAAGGTAAAAACCCAGATCAAAACACGGACGTAGAAAGAAGGTTTATAACCTCAAAAAAGGTCTTCTGTCCGCCGCGGAAAAAAGAGACCGGAGCTGGTCACAAGCAGATTGGGACTAAAATAGAGGGAAAGGATCCTTGGATTGCCTGGTGGCTGAAGGAGGGACCGGTGGATTCAAAGACACCAGCGTTCTTGGAAGAAACAGACCGAAACTGTGGGCCCCAAAGTTATTAATGAAGGGGAGAGAGAACCTTTTTGAGGGGGGGGGCTGGAAACCAAAGAGTTTTAAGGAGAATCAAGGACAATAACGCCTCACGCCTGCAAAATCGGTCAAACTTGCAAGGAAGTCTTGGCACGCTGGGGGCCCGGAATCAGGGGGGAAACACCGACAAAACCGCATAGGAGAAAATCAAAACAAGGACCACGAGTAAGAGGAGGAGGGGGCGACGGTTTGGGGCAAACCTTGAACCCATCGTTGACCAAGATGGACTACAACTACAGTGGGGAAAGAAGGTCAGCGTTGAGAATCCTGGATGAAATCAGATCCGCTGAGTGGCCGTTCAAAGAGAGTCAACGAATTGTTAAAAGCGGGCCTCGAAAAAAAGTGAACCGCGAGATCCAAATGGAGAAAGAGGCGGAGGCGGATCATTATGCTTAGGAAAGGTCACAAAATTGGCGGGAAGAGGGTCCCTCAAGAGGTCAGAGAAAAAGGCAAGAAGACGAGGAGAGGAACAGAGGAGAAAAACGGAGGTAATTGCACCTCGCTTGACTCGAAAAGGAAGGGTGCCCGGATCGGGGGATTGTTGAAAGTTGGAGAAGTACCGCGCGATTTAGTGAAGGAAAAAAAAGAAGTCGGGGGGAAAACCCAAGAGGTTTGATTGTGTGGGAACAAGTGAAAGGAGAAAAAGACAGGGAAGGAAGCAAAAAAACCCTTCAATCCATGACCAACGAAAGTAACTGCAGGTCCTCGGGAATGGGACCCGGTTCCGGACAAAAATTGAGGCAGAAGCCAGGGTTGAGTTCGGGGAAAGCTTCAAAAGGTGGCAACCAATCTCTTGGGGGAAGGAAAGGGCCCAGGGAAAGTTGTGGTAGGAGGTTTGATGAGGTCTTTACAGAATGAAACGGGAGGGGCCGCTAAGCGTTAAACTGTACTGGGGCGAACAGGGGGGGGGGTGGGGGGGGGGGGACGAGCCGTGGAGATAACGTTTAGAACTATACAAAAGGTCACCCTAATAGACCAGAAAAAAATTGATCAACAGGGGATCCGGGAGCGGTGCCTGGATCTCCACCGCAATGAAAAAATGCAAAGAAGAGATAGGGTTCCAAAGGGGCGTGAACTATGGACGGGCGCGGGGGACTACTCGCCAACCGGAAAGGGCCCAAAACAATCCTGCAAACCCGGCCTTAGGCAAAGTGACAGGTGGGAGGGGATCAAGGGGAAAAAAACAAAACTTGGGGGGGGACAGAAGAATTGCCGACGTTTGTAAACCGGTCTAGGTAAAAAAAAAAAAGTTTGAAGGGACCATAGCACGGCAAGACTATCCATCGAAAGCGGAAGGTCACCACGGGAGCGGGAGGAATTAACCCCACCACGGCCGGTTATTGCCGGGAGAAAAAAAATGATCCCTGGAATAGGCGCTTCCAAAAACGCAACTGGGGGGGAGATTCCCAGCTGAGGGAGTGGTGGGAGTTGATGGGACCCTTCCGGACGGGCAGAAAAAAAAATGAAAACCGGGCCCCGGTAGGGCCGGGGTTAAAAATCCAGTCGTCCAAGGCAAGCCGCCAAGCGAACATCCCATAAGAAAAAAGGTAAGAGACACAAAACAAAAAGAACCCATTAACATCATCGGCCGATGATAGGAAGAGGGAAAAGCCCAGGGGGTCCACAAACGCCACTTCAAAAAGGAGCCAGTAACAAGTCTGGAAGGGGTGTCGAAAAGAAGGGTAGAAAAGGAGAGGGAAGTAGGGGACAGGGAGCGGGCATCCGTCAAACCTCAAGGGGTCAGTTAAAGGGAACCAAAAAAGAAAAGGGAAAGCCACGGGGAACCACGCGGACCGTCCGGCCTCACAGACTTCAAATTGGGAGAAATCTGCACTCTGCCAAGCACAACCAGGTGGGCACTAAAATCTCAGGAAAGATGGTTGGTGGCACTACCCCAAGGGGAAGGGGTCGTTGGTGGAAAAAGATTGGGAAAACCGATTAGAAAGGCCTTGGATAAGGCACCGAGGGACAGCATTGTGATGGCGGAAAAACAGGGGGAGTCCTGGGCGTCTTTGGATCGATTGAAGTTGGAGGTAGTCGAAAAGGGAAAAAAGAAAAAGGGGGGGGGGCTGGGGGGGGAAGAAGGAACCCGTCCAGAACAGAAACTACAGACAGAAGGGGGACTAACGCATAAAGGAGATCGAGACAGAACTCGGAAGAACGTGTCCGGTGGACCCCCGAAAATAGGCTATTGGAAAAATCGCTGGAGAGGGAAAACACGCTGAAAAAGGGGAGGCCAGAGGCCGAGCTCTCCCCTCAAATATGTGAAAAAACAAGCAAAAACAGAAAAAGGAAAAACCCACCAAAAAAAGAAAGAAAAAAGAAGAAGCGGGAAGAGTGGGCACTACCCCGCAAAAAGTTCCTTTCCACAACCTGAAAAAAAAAAAAACTTTATCCCATTGCACAACTTACGAAACAAATAAAAGAAGGACACACTGGGTTACATCTTTCCCGACTAAGTCAAACTATCAAGGTGACATAGACAAAGACTCCTGGTGGGGACTGCCCAAGACCACACCTGTTCGAATAAAACGGGAAGCCAAGACCCGTGGTCATCAACACTGGGGGGGCGTAAAACAGGGGATTAAATCACTAGCCTCCAAATCCTAAAATAAAGAAGGGCAAATACTCCGAGGTCCCGTGGGGAACAGCGGGGGGTCCCCCGGGTCATTGGTCCACTCCTTCTGTACTAGCGTAAACACAGGGGTCCTGGGAGCGGACCTAAAAAAAAGTTGAGGTTGTCAAAGTCGCTAAGGAGGGGAAAAAGACGGAAAACAGGCGATACTCATGGGGGGGGGAGAAAAAAGGGTGGCTTCGGATTCTGGAAGGGACTCTGGAGGGGACGCAAAAACCAAAAGATCCACCCCTCCTTTAAGAAGGGCTCGCATCGGAAAGAAGAAAGGTCAAAATCGACCGTACGTCCCCCCGCCCGAACCAACCCTAGGAATACTCTAGAGCGAAAAGGAGGAAGGGATGGGTGGTTTTGCGAAAACTGCGACCGGAACTACCAGGCAAAAGGGCGGGCCACTCGTAGGTGGGTCGGCTCAGATTTGGGGCGCGATAGACAAGGGTTTAAATACAGGAGTGTCCCATGAGGGCCCTTGAGGAAGAGGCCTCGAATCGGAAAAAAAAAGACCAAACGGACGGAAGGAATCGGCGCACATTTTTCCAAATGAAGTCAAAAGAAAAATCGAATATTAGGGCAATCGGGGACTCCATTGATCCTGGGGGACTCGGAGAAGAGGCGAGGTGTGGCCGGCGGTGAAATCTGGAAAAAAATCGCGGAGGTTGGCTCTAATTTTTCCGGCTGTCAGAAAAGGTTTTCCCTTCCAAAAAAAAAAAAAAGGGGAGGGGACGGCAAAGGTCGTTGGCCACGACACAGAGAAATAAATCGCAAGACAACAAAGAAGGATGGGTCAATTTCTCCCACGGCTTCGTAGGGGTCGAATACTCAAAAAAAAGGACATCTTCGCCTGCGCGGTGGCGGGAAGGGGTGGTTCCGTAGCGTAAAACGGAGAAGTATTACCTCCCTAAAGGGCTTTTTACTCAAAAAACTTGGGAAAACCCAGAGGGGGAGTTGGCGCTCATGTCAACCTGGCTGCACGCAGACCACAAAGTCTCGCAAAAATGCCTAAAAGAAAGGACGAATCCTACGTCGATCTCCGGAAAAAACAAAAAAACTTAGGAGAAGAAGAAAGTCCCACTGAAAAACTGTCCCCCATAACAGGGGACACTTCGCCGAAGAAGTGACTCGCAAAGGGGTGACTATAAGCCCATTGGCACCAGAAATGGGACTAAGTCAAAGACCCACAAAAAGAACCAGACGGGGCAAGTGCGACTGCCACATAGTGGGAAAAAAGCTTAAAGACACCCAAAAGAAACTGCCACCAGAAAAATTTCCTGAATCGAAAATCGAAGGGGACCGGGAAAGAAAGGGTGGACCAGCCCTTCGCCCGGAGTATCCCTTAAGGGGGTTGAGGGGCAGACAACCTAACAAAAGATACCTTTGGGGAAAAAACGAAGAAGTTACGTTGACAAAACTTGACTGCCCAAATCGACAGGAAACACACTATTTAGGGGCCAGATATAAGAAAAGCCGCGAGATGTGCGATATAGTTTTAATCACATGGCCGAACAGTCTCCTAGAGTTAACAATTTCGAAAACAGCGTTTCCTTCCCACATAGAAGACATGTGAGAGCTGAGAAACGATAGAACATTTTTCCGGGGGAAGATAGCGAATCAAAGGCCCTGAAAGGGGCAATAGGGACACCTCAAAAGGTTAACCGGTGAGCCTGGGAGTCCGCGATGTGCTATCTAATCTAATACTCCTTGACAACCAGGGGGAAAAGGTTGGGGTGAGGCAGAAGGCCCAGGATGCCTTCGTAAAGGGGTCAACGCTTTAAAGATAAGAGTACTTCCTAGTCGCGCAAAAGGTCGGTGGTTTTGGGAATGCTGGGGACGAGGAAGTAAGGAATGGAGGGAGAAACGTTGGTGTGTTGCCTGAAGATACCGGGGGAAGTAGTGGGGTTGGTGGGGATCACTCCAATCAGAACTAAGTAGAAGAATAAACCGAGAGGGACAAGGCCCATAACCACCTCCAAGGAAAATTAAAAAATGATTCAACGGGGAAGACTTAACAAAGGGGGGAGCCGGCCGTGAAAAGGGTAAATTCTGGGTCTGGGGTTGGGAAGTGGAAAGGTACAATCCATTATGTCGCCATCAACAAGAGTAAAAACGCACGATGGAGCGAAAAAACGTTGCGATGAGATTAGGGTGATGATGAAAGAAGGGGGACCTAAAACAACGATGTTTATGGTTAAAACTGCGAGGGGTCCAAAATTAAACGGGGTATGGATCCCTTGAAACAGCAAAAGAATGAAGGATAGTACCATTTATATAGTAGGTCAGAATCGGAAGATGGGGACAAGCCCGGGAAACGGGGGCGAGTGTGGTCCTGTTGAGGCCGCAGATGGGGAAATAAAGGGGGGGAAAGAAAAAAAAAAAGACTTGGGGCGGTTAGGGGGTTCCCGCAAATACTCAAAGAGGGGGCACGCTTGGGGTAGCCAATCCCCAAAATATTTATGGCGGAACGAATCAGAGGGGGGGAACGGAAATTGCAAGGCACAATAACAGCCAATGCAGAAGAACACGGAGCTCATCGTGAAACGTGCGTTTTACCTTGGCCGTAGGAAAAAAAGGGTGAAAAAGGTCCCCCAAGAGTGCTTTCCAAGGAAGTGGGGGGGGGAGGAAATGAAGTGATAGAAATCGGAAGCGTCCTATAAAGTTTCAAAATGAAGATGGGGGGGTCGAATCTCCAGAGAACCCTTTGTAAGACTGAGATCAAAGTAAAACACCGACACAAGGCCATACTGGACAAGGAGAGAGAAAGAAAGAGGCACAAACATACCGGGGAATACAAAAAGTGCTTTCATAAACTCGGGGTGGAGATAACAAGCCGGCCTTCTAAATCAGACCAAAACACGTGCAAAGAACAACCCCAGCATGGATTTCAACACGGTCCAAAGCAGGGGGGGAGACTGTAACTGGGAGAAGAAAAAGTTTGTGTTTTGTGTCAAAGGTTCCAAAATTGGCACAACAAAGGAAAAGTGGAAAGAAGGTTTCGGTGGGGGCAGCGGGAGAATGCGGTTCCACTTAAAAGAACTGCTAAATGGGAGGAAGGCATGGAGCCTTAAAAGTGGCTGAAAGAATCGCACAGCTAAAAGAGAAACCATGGAAAGACCTTTTACTGGCGGGTCCGACGGGGGGGCATGGGGGGGGGGATGCAATACCATGTGAAGAAAAATGAAATTACTGAAAAAAGATGAATAGAAGGAGTTGCATGGGGGGTGGTGGGTCCTTTACGTTGGGCAAAAAGAAAGATTTGCACCGTTTTTCCAGCGGGGGGCCTGTCCCGGATAACCGGCAAAAACCCGAAAGAAGGTGCGTTTCTTTTAGGTCACATTTGGCCGAGGGTGCCATACACAAACCAAAGGAGGTAGCGAAAACGTCGGGACCCGTTGAAGCTCAATGGTGAAGGCAAGGAAAGAAGAGTTGGCGGAGAACCGCCGGTTGGAGAATTTCACTGTGAGGGAGGCGCATCAATTTTGTTCGGGAGAAAAGCGAAAAAGGGAGAAATAGTCCAGGTGAACTTTTCTTCACGACGGGTGGTGAAAGTCTAAATAAAAAAATAAAGGCTCATAACAACTACTCAGGGGCGGGTTGGGCCCCACATTGAAAAGGGGCCAAGGCACTAAAAAGGCCTGTCCATATGGGCGGTGGGTTCAACCCTCGGAAGGGACCACACTATGAGAACGACTGGACAAGAAGAGATTATCGCCTGCAACTTAATCGGGCGAGTTTTTGAACAGAACCCGTGGTTCGGAAAGGAGCCCTTGAGCACTGTGCTGATAAAGAAATGGTAAAAATGAAATGGTAACTACAACTTCACCGCGGCCAAAAATGGGGAAAACCTTTATTGCAAGTAGAAGCTGTCGATGCCAACTCCTGAGAAAAACGGCGGATCACTGGGGTCAAGACACGAAATGCAAAGACGACAAACAAAACAAAAAAAAAAAAGTCTGAATGTATTCGTTAACTAAGGGAAAAAATAGAAGGAAATTTTTGGAAAAGGCGCCGTTAAAGGAAACCGGGAACTCTTCACCTGGGCAATGGAAGGAAAAAGGAAACCTTGTAATTAAAGGTAAGGACGAGGCGGGTCCTTGGGGGGGTTACCTGCTGCATGGGGGAAAAGAGTGCGGTAAGGCATCACTAAGTTTTAACACCATACATCAAACAACCAATCCCTCCAAGAGAAAAAGGACTCAACTCGAATCTGTGCTCTGTCGATCTTTAAGGGGTAGAACCACCTCTACCATCCATACCTAGATGATGCAAGGTGTTTCACTTGAAGGCTTGCCAGATAGACGTTCTGTGTTGGAGGCTGAGAAGAGATGGAAATTAACTCTAATTGTAGTGAGAAAAAAAACAAAACGGCGTGGGGAATTTGAAACACACCAAATGAATGATAATATAGACGAGTGCAGGGACCATTATCTACAGCTCGAGAAGGTGGGTTTGGTGTGTAGGAGAAAGAAGACAAAAAGAGTTGGGGATGGGCCTGGGAAAAAAGAAAAATAGGATCTTCAAAAAGGTGTAAAAATCAAGCGGCCTCACAGCTTCACAACACAAACGTGCGGCGAAATAGAAAAAAGCTGACACAAGATTGGGTGCCTGAAGTGGTTCCAAACCAACAATGGAATCATCCCGACTTAAGAGCTAAAGACAAAACAACGCAAAGGGGGGGAAAGGGAAATGGGAGGAGATAGAGATTCTGTGGGACAGAATTGTTTGATTTTATCAAAGATCAAGTTACAACAGCGTTAGAACTTTCGTGAAAGAGCCAAAAAAGGGGGTGTGATGATCAAGCCCGTTATAAAGCAAGGGGGGACTAGGGTCGAAAAAACTACGGCCCACAGGGGTGGTTGGTGGTGCGGCCCACTCCGAGAAAACCCAGCCATATAGAATTCGACTACTTGTGGAAAGAAGATGAGCAGGGGCGTTAAGAAAAACTGCACGACGGTTTTGGGCCGTGAAAGACGGGAATCAGCCGCCCCGCGAAAAAAGAAGAGGGCGCAGAGTCATTAGTAACGAGTCTTGACTACGAGGGATTGGGTCGGTAAAGCTTCTTGAAAGACCAGGGATTGTATAAACCTAGATGTCTAGGTGGTTGAATCGTGAGTCGTAAAAAGTGGAGAGAAAAAAACAGTGACAGGCCAAACCATAAGGTCCCAGAAACAACGACCAAAAGTGTCCAGTCCTCGGAATGTAAACCCGGGTCAAAGGGAGGGAACAAAAGGGTTTTTGATCGGAAACGGGGTTGAGGGGGAGTACCCAAAGCCGGCCAGCCAAAGAAGAAGGAGATCATAACCTCGGTCTTGTGAGAAGGGGGGGGGGTGACTCGTAACACAGTTGAAGAGGACACAGGACGAAGTCCTCTTCATTACGTGTTGGGAAGACACCTTTTTGACGAAACCAGGTTTCAAAGGTGTGAAGGAGAAAAAAGTGGGAACAAAAGAGGGCAGAAACCTTGAAAGGCGCAAATGGATCAATGGAGAAAGGAAGGACACTTTCTCCGGAAAGCCCGCAAGAAAAGGGCACAGTCGAAAGAAGGGTAGGGCTCGTTGCCCCCGGACAAAGGGGGGGTGAGGAGCCGCGGAAGGGACCCCCTCAAAAAAAATAGTCCAGGGTATCCTGGGTGGCAAAAGTGTCAGGGGCGAAAGAAGGGGAAAGCCAGATTTCAAGTGGTCTACGGGGGGTTCACGAGGTCGCGGGCAAAAAAAAAAGAAAAATCATCGCGGCACGCAACAAAAGAACAAGCGACGAGGAAAAGAACTTTGAAAAGGAAGACGGCCAAAAAACTTCAGGTGAATGATTGACGAAAAAACGCGTCGCCCCAATGCTCCCCGGATGAGTGTGTGAAAAATGAGGGGTAAAGTTCCGAAACTGAAGAAAAGAAAAAAACGTTCCGGGAGGGGGAAAGTGCACGCCAGAAAATACCCGACCCAGGAAACATTCAACCTCGTCCTTCGCGAAAAACAAGTAAAAACCCAAAATCACCGGACGGGAATCGTCATCTTCAGAAAGCCATCCACCAAATTGACTAAACAGAAGGAACGAAGAAAAGGGGGGGAATAGTCTGGAGTCCTCGATGAAGGAGGGGTCAATAGGCCGAAAAAAAAAAACTCTATTTCAAAAAGTAGTACAGGACTTTGGGGGGAGGGTGCCCAAGGCAACAAAGAAAAGGGGAAAACACCTCTTTCACGGTGCCAAGAATCAGGGGGGGAGAGATCATACTAAACTAATTGTTACCTTGCACTCCCAATTCTGGGGGGAAAGATCAAAAGAGGACCGATTAGAATCCTTTTTGGATAAGGAGGGCAACCAGGAAATGGACAGTGCCGGGTGGGAAAGAAGACAGGGGAGCCCTGGATTCCTTGCAAGTGAATGGGTTTTAGAGAAGTAGAATCGGTCCCTTGAAGGGAAAGGTTATCGCACTCATGGGCATCCCTTTTAAGAGACTAAGTAAACTCCGGAGAAAGATAACGGTCAAAGCCTTGTGAACGAGCCAGGACGACGTTTCGAAGCGGGGGTGGGACGAAAGCCTGAGGGTGTTCGCAAGGCTTGGAAATTGCTTCTACGTAAGTCACAGAAGTCTAGATAAGGAAAAAAGTTTGAACTCCCAAAGCTAAAACCAAGGACGGCAAAAATTTGAAAAGAAATGACAGGACACTCTGTCACAAAATCCGGAAAAAACGGATTTATTTAACCATTGAAGGAGAGAATGCAAACGGTAACCCCACAGTGGTCGGGACACAAAAGTTTTTCTTTGGGTGCAAATAAAAAAAGGAAAAAATCTACTCACTCCATAAAATGTCTTTCAAGAAGGACAAGAGAAGGGGTTGTTGGTTGCAGGCAGTCTAATACCCTGTCCTGAGCACAGTCAAGACCGGCACAGGGTGAGCTCGTTTGGAAAAAAAAAATAAAACCAGGGTAAAGCTAAAGCAGCCAAGAAAACAAATCTAAAAATCGGGACAGGTCCTGGGGGAAGCGGGGGGGGGGAAACTAATCGATTGGGAAATTACAGTTGCGAGTAACAACAAAAAAATTGAAGGCCTTAAGAAAGAACATAAGAACAGGAGAGAGGGAAGGAATGTAATAAGGAAATCTTGAAATGTCTGGAGGCCTGGGACCCGAAAAAAAAGTTCAGTGAGAGTAGGACTGGTATTGCTCCCACCACCCGACAACTCTCCCTATCACAAGGGATTGCACATGAAAAAAGGACCCGTTGAAACCCGATAAAACCAGAGGCACTCGCCACCAAAGAGAAACCAACGGGTGAAAAAACGACTCACGAGACACCTTAAAAAGAAGAATAATCATGGAAAAGTCACTCATTGCCTTGCCACAGAACCAACTCGTTGTGGGGGGGGGTTGAAGGCTGAGGACAGCTTACTAAGCCAAGGTGGGAAGAAAAAGGGCGAAAATTGTCCAGGGGGAGTGGCACAGGAACGGGTCAAAAAGGAGAAAAACTGGGGCACATTTGTGTCGCACACGACGGAGAGACACTGAAGAAAAGAAGGGGTGGGTGTCACCGAGGTGTGAACCACCAATTTCAACTGTTCGAATGAAGAAGGCTTTTGGTCCTCCTACCTGGATTCTCTCCAGTTTATGGGAGAGGGAACAGCAAAGAGGGGGTGGGGGGGTAGTGAGGGACCCAAAACCAAACTGCCAACCTTTTTTGATGGTCAAAGGAAAAGGTTGGGGAGAGGAACGAAAAAACTCTGGCAAGCGTGCACAGAAAGAAAGGCGCAGACAGGGGACGCCTTTGTTGTCCACGCTCCAAGGCCGAATTCGCCTGTCGAGCGGGAAAAAAAAAAGAAAAGGAAGCGGGAAAACCAAACATCTTTCGCGGGTTTCCGTCGGGGGCGATCAATGGCTCAGAAAAAGACCTCTCCCGGCTGTTTTAGGAAAGGGGGGTGGGCACCGGCTTTTTGCCCCATCTAAAAATTTGGGGGAAGAGAAGGATTTCACAGGACGCC
>Ga0179593_1437557_pt1 | contig 13996 bp, 9 predicted proteins | sample CZODoug2_1_08_16_FD_185931 | JGI IMG/M metagenome (GOLD analysis project Ga0179593, IMG submission 185931) | Vadose zone soil fungal communities from Angelo Coast Range Reserve, California, USA - CZODoug2_1_08_16fungal (PacBio error correction) | ecosystem: Environmental > Terrestrial > Soil >...
AGGTTACCTCAACGTACAGGACGAGTGTGAAGATAGACATATCCGGTTAAATGGTGATTGGACTTAAGGGAAAGTGGTCTCACCGTCGTCTTTTCGACAGTAGGATCTGTAATGGAACAAAATGTGGACAGCGACAGAATGGGTGGGCAAAAGGGGGGCTAGGGTTCAGGGCCAACGTTCAAAAAACGGAAAGCCCTCGGGATTATGAAAAAAAAGCCTAGCGACTGAAACCCGATGACCGGACTCTTGTAAAAGCGGGGCGGCTGGAAAGGGGGGGGAGGATAGGATTGCTTGGGCAGGAACGGGAGATCAGGTGAAAAGGAAGGGCTCGGTGTAGGGGAGACAGGTCCGGAGCTGGAGGCATAGTAGAAACAGGGAAAAGGAATCGGGAAAGAACAAAGAAAAGAATTTCGTGTAGAGCTAGCTGGGAGAATGGACGGGCTGGGAAACGGACCTCCTGCCATCACCGAAGGGCAGGCACACCTGATGTACGGAGATATAAAAGAAGGGCAACTGTTCGCGGGGGGCCTAACAGTCAATCGACGGACCACGGACGCGAAAGTAATCGAGGAAAAAAGAAAACCCATCAAACCGGCCGACAAGTAAGGGCCAGACGAAAACAACTGAGATCTCTAACTCGAGAGAGCGTCGGCAAGGGGATCAAAAATAAGTCAGTCAAGCATTCGTAACACCCAGGACAAACTCACCCAGAGGAAAAGGCTGACATGCAGCACCTCTGCCAGGAGCGGATTAGTTGGTAAGAAGTGTGCTTAACCTAACGTAGGACATCAAGTTAGAAGGGAGGCCCAAGGAATGTTCGTGAGTGATGAGGACCACTCAGATCCCCAAGGCCCACGAAGGGTAGTACCGCGAGGGGTCGTCAAGGCAAGCCGAGGGGCGAATCTTGGACAAACAAAACTAAAGAATGTGCAGGAAAAACCAGGCGCGCACTCTAGGTAACCTGTCAAAAAAAGACCTATAGGCTTCTGAATTAGCCAGGCAGCCACTATTAAAAAAATAGCCATTAATCCCTGTCCTCTCTCCTTTGGCGGTGTGTAGTAGGGGTTCGGGTGCACCCTTCTGAGCAGACGGCCAGGTGGAATCCCGAAGGACTCCTGTGGAAGGCATTAGTACTTGGACAGTCCGCACGCCCCTGATCGGCAGGCCCAGCATTTTACTCCGCCGTCAGCGTGGGAAAATCGATCGTCCTACCTCAGAAAGGCCCGAAAAGAAGCACCAAGATGGCTCTGCAGGGAAAGGTCTTTCTAGGGTGTGACCAGAGGTTTCTCTGTGTGGGCATAACTACTAGCCTAATCAAAAAAAACACCCCTGCCTTCATGATCACAGGACCTCCGGCCCGCGGTGCCGGAGGAGTGAAGGTTGGTCTCTATCCCCTGCAGAGAACCTCAGGGGAAGTCCGATTGCGGCAATGGAAAAACGCCCTTTCCACGCTAAAGGTTTACGCTCAACAATTGGATATTAGAAAGACCTCTCTTCGAAGCGTGTGATTGAGGTATAGGGACCTTTTCGTATTGTTGCATAACCAATTTTCTCTGCCGTCCGTCAAACGAGCTCGACTTCGTCGGAGTGCTAAAAAAGCGGACACCCTTGAGAAAATCTGATGCTTGTCCAACCCCCGAGACACTCGCGAAAAGAGGTGAGGAGACGACTGGGCTAGAAAGAGGGCCCGGTGCGGTAGAACAGTCCCGGTATAGAAGAGTATTATCCCTCTAACCCATATCAAGGGAGCACAAGTGCCCATAAGGGGTGAAGATGAAGAGGTCCGGTTACCAAAGCCGCAATGCAGAGTGACGCGGTCAATCTGTACCTGGAGCCGAAGGTCCCGAAGGGTCAAGAGGTTAAGGAGCGAGACGACAGATCCAAAGGAACAGAGGAAATGTCCAAGGCTGGGTACGAGGAAAGAGTACACGCCTAAAACGGATGGGCAATAAAAGAGGCTGGTAAAATTGTCGACAGCGGATCTCTATGAGTGGGGCTGTGTTACTTTGAGTCAGGGGGCTAAGCCATAAGGGGCCGAGGGGAATGCATAGAAACCGTACCAGCAGGGAAGGGGGGCCTCGGACAAAAAAAAATGGAATGTAACTGTCTTAACAATTATACAGACAACGTAGGAAGATATATAAGATTGTCCTCATTGGGAAGCTGCAGGGAGCCTATTACAGACTGGGGAGCGTAGGACGTATCAAAACGGGTCGACGCGTCTATCTGGGGCCCTCTGGGGGGGGGAGAAGCCAAGGGGGAGGGGGGGAAGTGCGGGGGTGGGAGAAGCAGGGGGGGGGGGAGAGGGGTAGGGTGAGGGAGGAGGGGGGGTAGGGGGAGTGAGATGAGGAGGAGGGGGGTGGGGTGTGGTGTGGGGGGGGGGGGGGGTTTTGGGGGGTAGGGAGGGGGGAGAAGGGGAGAGGGGGGGGGCAGGGAGGGAGGGGGGCAAGGAGGAAAAAGGGGAAGGTGGGGGGGGGAGGGAGGGGGGTGGGGGGTGGGGGGGGAGACAATCGTAAAATCATATAAATCCCATTATAGCACGGTAGAAACCTGAGAAATAGCTAGAACGGGCTAAAATTGAACTGGGGGGAATGTGATGTAGGGAAGCTAAAGAGCGCCATTGCGTGAAAAAAAATTTGTGAAAAGCCTGGAACATAACCCCGAAAATTGGAGAGATGACTGAAGGCATAACTGTACAAGATCCGAACTGACCCATTGCCGATGCACAGGAAAAAAACCGGGTTCTTTACGATCTGTCGTTGGGAGAAACCGGAAAGAATCAGGGGACTACTTAATAAAGGTAAAACTGCAGTACATACCGGGGGTCAGCTCGGAATCGGCGAAATCTAGAGAGGGTAAGAAGTAATCGCCGAAGAAAGAGGAAACCTGGCGAGTCTAGACAACCCGCGAAGGAAGCAAGTACGGGTCTAGCCGGCTCGACCGGCGATTCCTGGAGAAAAGAATCACCGTCCAAAGGTGAACTCTGAGGGGACCGGGACCTGCTCTTCAACACTCTGTCACTGGTCACTGAAGTCCCTACGAAGAACTCCTAAGGGGCTACCTCTTAGACACAGCCAATTCGTCTAGGGTGCGGAACCAGTCAGTACACCTTCTTCTAACCGTCACTCCCCTATTTAGGCTTCCGTGGTAATTCGAAAAGGGAAAAAAACAGTGAAGACTTGGCTCCCTTATGATTTGTGTGAACCCCGGGTCGGGTTGAATAGTAGGACTGCAGTGCATCGAGGCACCCGTAGAACCAGGGCCATCACGGGGGCAGGGGAAAAACCGGCTGCTTCTATTGCGCGTGGTGGGATCGTGGTTCAAAAGGGTTAGAGGGGAACGACCTTGCTACCTCTGGGCGCCGGGATGACGTGGATAAACGTATGATGCGGGGCCCTCCACGACGGAAGGGAACGGTCAGAAGGAAAGCTACTACTGGCCAAATGAGGTCGAAAAAAGGCCGATCTACGGGGGAAAAAGGCCAACGGGGGACAGAGACAGGACTATCCGCTGTAACAAAAAGTCATGAAATGGGGGGACGCACCTGGGGGTTCAAGGGGGGGTCCTAATAGGATGGGTATTGCTTGTACTCGCTCCACGGTGGGAAGACGAGGAAGATTGGCGTGTTTAGGGGTTTAACTCACTGTTCGGTATTCCCAAACCTTCATCTACAGAGGATGAAAGGGCCAGGAGGGAATCCGCGGCCTACAGCCTGAGTGTATGCTGAGTTAACGAAGCATCAGAAAAAGAGGGTTATTTCCCCTGTGGGGGGGGGTGCGCGGGACGAAAAAACTGACTATTAAAAGAAGGAGACCTGCGAAAGAAAAGACATAAAAATTGAAGCCGTGTGCGCGCTTTCCCCCTCGGTAGAATGATCGTCCAGGTGGGCAATGTGATATATGGTGTAAAAAAATCTTAAAGAACAAAAGGGCCAACGAAAAAAACAGTCTCGGATGATCTCCTTTCGATGTTGGATCGCCATAGGTAGCCGAGGTGTAATGATCTAGTGTATCCGCGGAAGAACGGGGACATACAGTGGAACTAAAGAGTTTTAAGGGTGGTTATTCCGTCGAGGAATTGCCATTGGGAGGTCAAGAGAAAAAAGATCGTGGTGAGCAAAGTGAAAAAAAAGTCGACGCTCCTGAAAAAGAACCGTGGCAACAACCCCAGCGAATCGGATCAACACAAAAAACCGGGTAAGGTATCAGGGAACCTATCCAGTGGGAAAAACCTCGGGAGAATACCCTCAAGGACATCTCCGGAATTGCAAAGGACAAAGACTTAGGGAGTATCGACAGAGAGTTCTGAACGACAGGTCGAAGGTGAAACAATCGGCACCTCCCCCCCGCCTCTCGGATCAAGAAACGGGTGTAACCCAGGGCGACGTAAGAAGACAGGTGCTCTAGAAGAACAGGTCAGGGGGATTCGGGCACGAGTTTCCGGTAGGAAAGATGGAAAAAGAGGGAAAGTTGGGGCCGGACAGTTGAGGTCGGACATATTTGAGGGGTGAAAGGAGGGAACCCTATCCAGGGAGCCTTTTCGACCGGTCAGGGGGAAAAACAGAAAACTACCGCCCAAGTAACCCAAACAGAAGAGTAGCGAACATCGCCCTAACGGGTGATGGAAAAGAAAAAGGGTCCGTCTCCGGAACAAAAAAAAAAAGGGACAAAGAGAGAGATAGGGGACGCGCCGGACCATCCAGGGCGAGGTGCTAGAGAGGCAGCGGGTGGAATAGGGGGGGCTTCTGGGGGGAGAAGGAAGTAAAGAAAAAAAGGTATGATGTCAGAAGGAATCGTTACCAAGGGCAATACTTTCCGAAGTCAACCAAGGGGAAACAGATCTGGAAAAAGGGAAAGGGGTCAAATTAAAGAGTGCCCGAAAAAAGCAAACTGGAAACGGGAATCTGGAAGAAGAAAAGACGGACGTGACGAGGCTGGAAGAACTGGCAACGAGAAGGAGAGAGTGTGCCTTTATCGGGGACAGTCTGGGAGGAGTGGGGGCCAGAATTGAGAAAGGCTGCGGCGTCGAGAAGAGGCTCGGGCGTGGACGTAGTCGGTCAGTGAGCATTCCACCCATAGAGTGAGAAACCGGAGGCTCTAACTCACGGGGGGGGAAATTAATCAGGGAGTGGTTGGCTAGCGCTGGTACTATGGAAAAGCTTAGTGGGGGGGATAGGGGACCCTAGTCGTGGAGGGGAGAAAAAAACTGAGGTTACATCGAGAAGGTACTGAACTTCCAGAAAGAAAAAAATCAGCCAACTTCGGGAAAGCAACTCTTGGAATGGGAAATCAAAAGCCGCTGCCCTCCACGGCTTCGAAAATCGCGATCCCCCCTACGCACCCGGCACGCCTAAAAAAGGGATCGTAGTATCGTCGGGGCCGTCGACGGGAAGGAAAAACTAAGGACTGGCGGCGCCACCTGGAAGACGCCCCGAGGTTCACGTCTAAACCGCAAGGGAAAGCCGTCGAAAAAGGGGGGGAGGGGGGGGGGGGTTAAAAATTGGGCGTACACCAAGCAATTGTCCCGGGGGCTCGTGCAGCGGCACGGACCCATCCCATCGAAGGTATGGCAAACTCCGATCAGAGGACAGGAAGCCCGCTATTTACCGGGAAAGCTTTTGGTCGGAGACTGGTGAACCAAAAGGTTGAAACCCCCCCATCACACGCCACCCGCGAAAAACAAGAGGAAGTCGGAAGGACCCGGAAAATAAAACAGGGAGGAGGCCCCGCTGCCACCGGCACCGGTGTGGTAACAAAAAAAGATCACCAGTCTCTTCGTGGCGGAAAGTAGGGAGCGCAAAACGGACATGCCGCATAAACGGCGCGCCACAACAGCAGCGGGGGTCCAAAGGGACTCTAAAATAGCAGCAAAGAGAAGTTCTCACGTGGCGCAGCCCCGAAGAAAGGACGGGAGCCCGGGCAGTCAAGAAGAGAGGGGAGAATCACCGCGAAAAGAAAAGGACTCATCAAAAACACGACCGAGAGCGTACAACAAACTAGTCAAGTAGGGAAGGGAGGGGTGTACAAAAAGCAGGTTTCTACAAAAGTTGGGTTCATAGAAGACGGGGGGGAATCCCAAACCCTTTAAGGAAAACAGACAGACCGAAAGCGCCACGACAGGGCCTTTAAGGGGGAGCTTACTAGAAAAATTATCGCGAGTGGATGCCTGTAGAGGTCATGGGAATTTTCGAGACTAATAAAAACTGCGGGATCTAAGAGGGGAAACTGGAAGCAGGGAAAAGGTTGATGCGTAGTAGGGGAGAACTTATGCTTGTTAAGAATAAGTGGGGCAGAAGCAACCAATGTGAGAAGAGTGTAGCAGTTGCCTAAGAATGCGACGAGCAAAAGTCAAGTAGGGGGAATACAACCCAGACTCAGCTAAGAAGGCACTGATCCAAAACCGTAACAGAGGCGGTTAATAGCTTAAAACTGTGGGTTCGGGCGGGATGATTACTTGCCAAGACGTCGTAGCGGACGGTGAGAATCCCCGTTAAAGAGGGAGTAAACGTTGAGGCTAACGGTAGCCCGTAGAGTCAACATATTTAAGGCGTGAAAGGCAACTGAAAAGGCCGAGGATCAAAAAAAGGGGGGGTTCCACGCACCTCCGATCAACGCCCGAAGGAACAGGTTGACGATATAACTCGGGCCGAGAACGGGCAGTGTGACGGAAGGCCGGTGACTTATAAGGAGCGATCTGCGCATCACAAATAGGAAGTTCCCCAGATGTAGGCCTAAAATTTTGGAGAAGAAGCAGATACCGAACAAATTGGGAAGCCTTACCTGTGTCTGGGTTGAGTCCTAAGTTCTCCAACGATGATCTACGTATAGGGTAGGGGTCTTGTCCTAAAGAAATTGATTCCGGCGTCGCAAGGGTTCTCACTGGCCTATGATCGAGAAGACGCTAACTAAAACTCATTGTCCCAGAGTTTGACGCCGGTCAAGAGGAAAAAGTCTCAACGTGAAATAACTCATGGACCACAAAAAGAGATTGAAAAATAGAGGAGGGTTCTTCCTGCGCGGGGAAAGTGGGTCCCCTCGGGAATCGCTGGAATGGTGGAGGTGGCTGGTTCGGTTTATAATCCGTCGTAAAGAAATATCCCTACTAAGAGACCAGATAGATAAGCTTCATGATAGATACTAATAATGTTCTAAAATCGCCTCCTGTACCAAGAAGTTGAGGGGCAGGCTAGGGGGGGGATTCTTAGATCAATCCCTTTAGATCCGAAGCGTGGGGGGACCGGACTTGAGAAAAAGAATCTCGAGACGTTCTGGGAAGAGAAGGGTGGGGAGTACGTTGCCCCTTTCGCCAGAACGGGAAAAGCAAAGCATCACCTTTTAACAGGAAGGGGAGTGCGTTTGTCACAGAGCTCTTCAGTCGTAGTTATATGTGTGGGAATTGCAAGTAAAGAATTGGAGAGCTTGAAATATAGAGGTAGGCCAGCCTCGGCTAAGGGGGTTAGTAAAAGGAGCGAACAGGAAAGCAGGAAGGACGAAGAAAGGACCCCGGAAAGCAGGCTCCTCTAATAAAATGGTAGGCGTAAAGAAAAAGGGGCGCGAACAAAGAGGCTGAAAATAGTAAGAATTGGTCACCGACTAGCACTCAACAGTCCGGACTGCTAAAGAAGATCCCCTCTGGTGCATGGCCACCTTCAATACAAACATCTGGCATCGAAGACCAACTCACGGAAATCGCCGAGGGGGGATCCCTAAAGAAAAGGGAGTACCGAAAGCTAAGCTTTATGAACCTACAGCCATTACGAAATAACCGATGGAGACCCTCGAGGGTCCTCAAGAATGGAAAAGAGAAAACCGAGATCGTGCCATAGGGGAGTCCCCGGGCACTTTCTGGGAAAATGGAATGTGTGGGAATCGTCGCGGTGACGTGACGTCATCTTACTAACCCTTAAACAAGAAGGGGGTAGTCAACCCAGATCCGCCATAAAAGAGGCAGGGGAGGACTAGGGGGTTTGTTTGGGGGGGGGAGGCTGTCTCTTGCCCCTCGAAAGTTGATTGCAAAAGGGACGAACGCCAAGCTTCAAGGGGGAAAGGGAGAACGCCTTGGACGAGGACAGACAACCTGACTGAGAAGAGGCCTCCTGAGAGGGGCGACAATCTAAAAGTCTAACTAGGGTAGCCTCCCGCTGGATGCCTTCGGGGGAAGTTGGATGCTCAGAAAGGTGGGGACGCTACACTAAAAGGGGTTCAAGGAAAGTTTATCAAAACCCCGAAAAAACAACTGTTGATGTGGAAGTACGGCATACGCTCCGTGGATGACTGGCTTAGCACCGAAGGAAAATCGAGCTGGGCATGCAAGGCGCTTTGGGCGAGGGGGTCGAAGGGGTTCGATGAAGGAGGGATAGGGATTGCCCCTTCATCGCAATATGGAAAGAGGAGGGGGGAATATAATTCTTCAAATACCTCCCGGAGGTGATAGTAGGGGTGGTAATACGAGAAGATTGTTGATGGACGTGCCGATCAAAAAAGAAAAAGGAAGTGGTTAAAACCGAAAGTTTTCAGCCAAGAACTGTGGGGAAAACGACCATCCGCGCGGGACTATGAAGGGGAGGTAGTCCAAGGGCCACAGTAGGTCAAGCTGAAAGTTCAAAGCGCCATGCGATGGCCGCCCCGAGATGCGCGTCCCCGACCTGACGGGAAGGGGAGAATAAACTGGAAAAAATGGGAGGCGATCGCAGGGAAATGTTGGTAAGGGGGCACCGGATTTGGTCCGACTGTGTGGAAGCTGCGAAGTGGAATCAAGGGACAGGTCCCCTGGAACGGTGAAACGAGGAAGGTGATGAGGTGGGGTAGGAGCCAAAAGGAAGTGACATAGGGGGGTAAGTTCATCGGTAAAACCTCTAGGGTCAGGTAAACGAAGTTCAGGAGGCCCTGCGGAAAAATGATACGATCACAAAGGGAGGGGCCATCCATATGTTTTCCCCCAGATTAACAGAACGGACCCCGACCAGATCAGGGGGTAACCCGTGAGAGAAAGGGTCGCTCCGGCGATAAAGCTATCGACAGAGCCCCCGACAAAGGGGCGAATTAACCGAAAGAAAAGGGAGTGAGTATAGAAAAAAGTTTCGAGAACTGGACATGAAGCAGGAAGAATAAGATTCACAGGGCAAAAGGAAGAGACAAGAACGCCGTGGCCTAGTAAGTGACAGTCGAAAGAAAGAAAGTCAGTCTGGAGAGCGTGACGAGAAGGAAGGGTTGGTTACGGGCGACAAGGAAAGGTTGCCATAGGGCTCGTCCGAAGTACACGGTAGGGGAAATAATGGGAGTCTCAGTATTTTCTGTTGAAATGGTACGTAACCGCATAATAACGTGGGAGGGGGCGCCCAGTAAAAATACACTAGCCTACACCGGACATTTACAACCCGAGAGAGAGTGCTGAAACTCCTACCTGTACGGTGAGTCAGGAGGCCGAGAGGGATCACAGCTTTTTGGAATACTCTTCAAACAGGGGGGGATTAAAAGATAATGACGTCGCCAGAACAAAATAAAGTCGTAGTATTGGTGCAAATCAATTTCTCGGGACGTTGGGGGGGAACCTTCTGGAGGGAGGGTAAGGTTTCCACTGTCGGGTAAACCAGATAGGATTGACGAAAATTCTCACTTGTGTTACTCCCCGGGGACACCCGAACTGTCCGATCCCAAGGAGCAAAGGGTAATTTCAGTCCCGGACCGGAGCCAGCCGTTACCTAAACAGGGAAAACCCAAAGCGTGATTATCATCTTAAGTTAAAGACGCGACTGTTGCACAAGGATTCCACGTCTAATGGATGAGGCGGGGGGGAGGTTGTACATGTTGGGAGGGGGGGCGACATGTCCCGGAACGTGGTCGAGAAGGAAGGGTCTGGTGGTGGCCGTGGTTCATGGCCTTTAGTCAGAGGGGGGGGGGACCCTCACGAAAAAATGTCGAAGGGGAACAATGATTCCACACTACATTTTGACGGACTAGATTTATAGTACGGGCTTGGGACTGACATCAACCTAAGAAGGGTCATGTGGACAGAAAAAAATTGGTTGTATCGGCTATATCAAAAGGAACTTAAGCGGGATAAAACCAAGACAAAACTAACTTCGTTCGCAAGCTGGAATGGGAGGGACAAAATCTGCGAAAAAAATCAGAGAGTACGACCACAGTCGAACCCGCTCCTGATCCCAACGCCCCAAGCCTCAAACCGGGAAGAAGAAGACTAGGTGCAAAATGGCGTCGGGGCAGTCGGAATAGAGGAACCATAAAGACCTGGAACCCCGGGGGAAGATTAAAGAGGAATCAGGAGCAAGTCCAGAGAGAGGAAAGAAATGGTTGACCATTTGGGCGTGATACCAATCGGCAGTAAAGGAAATGGTTGCAGGTCTGCCTCGGCACAGTAAGAAAATAAGTCTTCTTGATGTTATTACAAACCGAAACCAAGCGGCCAGGTGCAAAGGAGGGCTGATAACGACTCTGGTTATAACTGGACCACTAGGAAGGACACGGTGTAATACGAAAAAAGTACTGAACGGACTTCCCCGGGGGGAAAAAAAACTCCCGATCAGTCCGGGCGAAACCCCAAAAAAATAATAAAGGGCGTACCCGATCACAGAAAGGTGGAATCAGCTGCCAGTCTTTCCTCTCTAAATTCGGTCCATGAAAACCAAAAGTGAATGAACAACGCCATTCACCCACCACGGAGAGGCAGCCAAGACATTTAAACTCCTGGAAGCTGGCCGCAATCATCACGTAAAAAGGGGAGAAAATCCGTGAGAAGCCAAAAAGGGCTCACAAGTCAGTGGAAAAAAGGCTTATCGCCCTGTCGACAAACCCGCGCAATTTTACGTAAACATCACCACACCCTCGCGATAGTTTAACCGCAAACGGAGAGGGGACGTTTTCTGGGGACGAATTTGTGGTAAGGTGTAAGTTCATGCTGAATACGATCGTAACGACAACAAGCCCTAAGAAAGCAAAAAAATTCCCGACTTGGAGGCCGGTCTGCTTGTTCCTAGAAAGGTATCCAAGGAACAACACTCGTGGAGCAGCTGGAATATATAAAAGGTGGACAAAGCTGGAATCCAAATCTTTCTAGGGGGAATGTACGCCTTGAGCCTCTAAAATGTTGCTGGCAGTAGTTGGGTCGAATGAAGAAATGGGTCTATGAAGAGGGAAAACGGGGGTAGTATGCTCAGCTGCAGGAGGAGAGTGGAAACTTCAGTGGGACGAGGTGCTCGTGAGAAATATGGCAGAAGACGGTCGAAACACCTCTCGAAAAAGTCGGAGTTGAGGCTAGAAGGAGCCGGTTGAGGGGTCTCCCGGTGGGAGGGGAAAGAAGGTTCGGGTCGGGAACTTTAGACCCCGCGCCGATGGCTCTACGTCCAAAAAGTAGACCGCAAGTGAAGGTCACAGAAAAGTGCCATTCCTATAGACTGGAAAGGTTAGGGTTCACCGCCATGCCCGAAGAAACAAGTTCGTAGAGGGGGGGAAAGCTTTACGACCGAGAGAAAAAGCTGAGGGATCGTATCGTCTGTCCTTCCTTTTCGGAGGAACAAGAGAAAAGGCTTTTAAAAAAAGAGGAAGAAGCCGCGAAACGTGGGTCCAGTAAGGGAGATGATGTTAAGGGGTGGCGACATCAAGTAATATTCTGTAGGGGTCCTGCTTTACACTGGATGTAAGGCGTGGAAGGGTCTTATCCGCGAGAGAATCTGGACAGAGGAGAATTTTACCAGGGCAAGCGGAAAAGGACGGATCGAGCAGAAGATCAAACACAGAGGGGGATTTAAGATCAATTTAAAGTTCCAAAGGGGGTCAAGATTGGCAAGGAAGGGAAGGATAGTAGTTATGTAACGACTTTGCAAGGAAAAACTAGGGATGGATCCCCAGCAAGCAAGGACCGACCGAAAGAAGGCTTCAAAGGGGGGGGGGCGAGCCTAAACGTAACACTCCGCGCCGTCTTAGGGAAAAAGGACGGTGTCATAGTGAGGAGGGCTGGCTTACCCAGCCAGTTCGATGGCCGCCCTCTGGGTACCCCCGGGTGCCGACGCGCACCTAGAAGGAGGGGGTCCGCTGACTGGCAATACACGGATCGACCAGTAAAAATTAGAAGGAGAAGCACTGGTCCCGAGGGCGGATGGGGGAAAGACGCTCCGTCTCGTTTATTGGGAATCCAGGAGGGATGTGCAGAAAAAATAGAGGAGGGAGCAGCATACTAAGGTGGGGAAGTGGATACAAGTCCCGACCCTAGAGGAGATACGTCTCCTACAAAGGACCCAGCCGCTCATAAAAAGGAAGGTCTGCCAAGAAATCGGAAACCGAGGGGTTCACCTAGGCTCACAAAGCCTCGCGCGTCCTCGAACCGAGAGCTGGCCTCCTAGACCGAGATGAAAAAAAGCGTTCAAATGACTCGCCAAGGATTAAAGAGAAAACGGAAAGACCTGCGGGGTAGACCGGCTCAAGTCGACCAGAAGGCAGGAAGAAGCTGAGGAAAACAGGGGGGGGGGGGAGGCTAATGACCCCAATCGGAGAACTGGGGTGCTTTCTTCAGGGCACGCTAATGACGAGTTGTAAAAAAGGGCTTCGTAAGGTTCAAAGGCCGAGGTTGGTTAGTTCAACTCGAGAAAGGAGTCATGACCGAAAAAAGAGAACCATCGGGGTAACCCCCAGCACTTACCACAGAACTGCTTGGTGGAAGGCTCTTTGGGGTTTTAGGGGTCGCTGGCAAAAAGGAATTACTAGGGGGAGGAGAAAGCACGCTGGGCCGGCCTTACGCTTGTAGTACACTTTCTGCGGTCTTAGCGGGCGGACGGGGGGATCTGAAAGAATCTGCTCCAAATTATCAGGAAGGAAATGCATGCTGAAGGCGTCGACGGTGAGAAAACGGGGAACGAGTAAAGATCTTCAAGATCAAGGGTATTACCACTGGTGAGTGTAGCGCCCGAATCTTTCCTGGGGGTTAAAGAAGACCGCGGGAGAGGGGGGATAACTTGTTAGAGGGGGAGAGTGTTCCGGCGTTTCAGCACACAAGTCGCTGAGAGTGTGGAAAACTTCCGAAAAGGGATAGGGGTGACCCGGGGACAGAGCGGATACCTTAAAAGAGGGGGGGATACTTTGGACAATAATCATCAATCATATTTGGAGGCCGCGAAGAAAGAAACGTTGCAAAGGAGTTGGACCAACAAACTGAACACATGCACGGGAGAAGTTTAAGAGAGGCGCGGCCATTGAAAAATCGGGAGAGGAGAGGAAATTGGTAGGGGGGCTGGGGGTTCCGCCCGGAGGCCGAACGGTAGAAACAGGAACTAACTCTCCTATCCTCTGTGATTCGATCGGGGCTTGAGGGTGGGGATAGCAAAAGGAAGGGTTAATATCAGGTAGGGGGGCGGAGAATAGGTCTGACACCAAGGGTCACAACTAATGAGTTGGTGAGGTGGGTTACACACAGGTCCAGGTTATAGTTCAGACCTAAAACTCAGAGGGGTCGATCAAATGACGAAGAACATTGGAAGACGAGAAAAACGTACCGTCATCAGCCTCAACTCTCACCACCCACCGGAGGAGAACAAAAAATTAGATCCGCAATTAACCCTCTGAAGGAATCGACCGGATGCCAAGGACGCGACGAAGGGGTCGATCGCAAGAGAGATACACCCAGATAGTAAGGGGCACTAGGAACCAAGCACAGAAGAAAAAGGAACGACAACGAAGCGACCGGGGGTGGACGTTAGATCCAATCAGAAGAAAGGAATCACACTTGCTATCTATGAAGGAATCAGGGTCGTCCACGGGGGAAAAGGTCTCCGTGCAGGGGGGAAAAAATCTTCGAGAGAGAACTTGGGAAACAGTACGGTTCGGTCGGACAGTAGTGAACTGGTCGGAAAAAAAGGTGTCAAAAACTTTTCGACATAAAAAATGGTCGGGTACCAGTGAAAAAGACACCGAGAAAACGGTCCACCAAGGGGGCGAGAGAGGAGAGAAACGAAAGATACGGTGAAAGGCCGGAATCCACGTCTTTTAAT
>Ga0179593_1325657_pt1 | contig 13995 bp, 12 predicted proteins | sample CZODoug2_1_08_16_FD_185931 | JGI IMG/M metagenome (GOLD analysis project Ga0179593, IMG submission 185931) | Vadose zone soil fungal communities from Angelo Coast Range Reserve, California, USA - CZODoug2_1_08_16fungal (PacBio error correction) | ecosystem: Environmental > Terrestrial > Soil >...
TGTTGGTGGCTGTAAGAGACTAAAAGGAAAGATGGAGCAAGGAAAAAATAAAGACCGGCCGCCTACTATTCGAAAGAGGAAGTCGGTTTCGAAATAAAAAAGTCACGACTTGGATTCAACGTCTAAAGCGATGTCAACAATACAAATACGAATACGTCGGCTGGGGAAGGTCGGTACATCAGGTGCTCCGAAAGCAGGGAAAAAAGAGAGAGAGGTGGGACTGACCGTTTTGGGGAAAAAGCAGTTGAAATGGGGGTGGGGTATGAGTCTGAAAACTGACCGAAGTGGCCCTACACGATTTTGTCAGAAACGAGAAATGTATTTCTCGGGGAGGAAAGGGAAAAAGAACGGGGAGAGGAGGAAAAAAAAAAAAAAAGAGGGCACAAAGAGTGGGGGGAATCTTGGGGTTGCCGCCAAATAAAAGAATAAACATGCACACGGAGGAATGGAGAGGCTTCGACTTGCGAACGGTAGCGTAACCCAGAATCTGACGTTTGAAAAGCCGTGGAACTTAGATCTCAAGACCGACAAGGAGAAAGGAAGAGGGATTGAAAAACAGCGGCAGGGAGGGCGCTGGGCAGGAGGTTGAGATGAAAGGCACAAAGGAAGGATAAAAAAGCATGGGGGGGAAGATAGACAGTAAAAAAAACCAAACACGAACCCAACGCTTCTCCCAAAGCTCCCTGACTTCCAAAAATCGTAGATCGATGTGCAGGGGGGGTACTCAAGGGGTTACAATGCCGACGAACGGGTCCACGTTAAAATGGGCAGAGTCTTTGGCCCTCAGTTGATCAGCTGCTCATAAATGAGGGGCTGCAAATAGCATCAATATCTGTTTAGGGTCCGAAACCAAGAATAAGGAAAAAAAAAATATTGCCACTATAGGCAGTATAAAGGGAACAGAAAAGAAAAGAGAGGAAACTGCATGGTAAGAAAAAGGGGACTGGAGCAATGAACCATAGGAATACTTTCGTCCCACTCGGACTGTCATGTGCAGTGGAGGAAGGAAAGTCTGCGGAGGAAAAGAGTCAGCAAGCAGCTGAAGGGGATGGATCGAAGACGCGGTCACAGGGGCAGAGGAAAAGAGTAAAACCGAGTTGTCGTGTACGTGAGAAAATCAATTCTACAGTGGAAAAAAGAAGGACGGGCGGGCTCACAAATCATCGCAAAGCTGGGATCTAATTTTAAGCGTCGTTGTGCAGAGCCAGTGGGTGTACTAGGGAAAAGGGAAGAAGTGAAACACCATCTTGAAAAAATAGGAGCCACAAGAAGCAAAAAAGAAGTGGGAAAAGGGTCGGCGACTTTGCCTTAAACAGGAAAAAAGCAGCGCCGTTGGGAAAAAAAGTATTCAAAACTAGGGCGAAGTGGTTTAGGGGAGGATGGAAAAAACGCAAGAGTCGAAGGAAGAAATCCAAAACGGGTGAGCAGAACGGAGGGGAAAATCGACACACCGAGATAGAGCCCGAGAAATCATTCGGGAAGGGGGGAAAAGCTCAGGAAAAAGAAGTCTGTCCTCTGGCCAAAAGGCCAAAACGCGTACGGGATAGGAGGGAACTGTAAAGAAGGGGAGGCAAGACTCGCCTGACAGAGGAAAGTGTCTTTTTCCCGGTCAACCCCAAGAGGGACGCAACAGCGGGTGATTAAAAGGGTGAAATTCCCCAAAATGCCGTCTAGGGAACATTACGGGGAAGGAGTTAAGGGGAAGAGACGGTGAAAGAAATTTTTACAGTGGGGGTGGGGACCACTTGGGAAAAAGAACGCAACCGTCGTGGGAAAAAGGTCAAAAGAGCTAACACATAGGTACTTTCGAAAAAACAGAGTGAGGACAAAAGGGGAAACCTGTTACCGAGGGGAGACAATCGGAATAAAAGAACGGAAAATATATATACACAGAAAAGATAGAGATCGAGAATCACCTATAGATCTGAAAAAAAAAAAGGAGGAGAGAAAGGACTGATCAAGAGAGACGACTGGGAGGGTGGGGTAGTCGGGGGGTTATGATGTCTCAACGCGGTACAGAAAGAAAAAAGGGGGGACGCACAGAGGGAAGATAAGGCTATGCAAGGGGAGATTAATTTTGAAAAAGACTTCGGGAGGAGAGGAAGGTCAAAAATTCAAACATTGGGCAGGGCAAAGAACGTACCCCCTAAAACAAGGAAAAAGGGGGAGAGACGTCATGAAAAGGGAAAGGAAACCAGTGTACACAAAGTGCAGAAAACTGGGGAAAAGGAACGAAAAACTGGCGAGAATCGTCATCGGCGAACATGTCAAAGCAAGATTCACGGAAGAAGTTGGCAAGGAAAGAGGATCTCTCCTATCGTTGGGGGGAAAGGAAGAAAAAGGGGGAAGCAAAGAAACTCTCTACAAAGGGGTGTGTCACGATTCAACGAACAATAAGTCGAGGAGCCGGTCAGGGGAGGCTTCCGGGGTACGTAGACGAGGAAGGACTGGCAAAGACATGTCATCAACCCCCTGAGTAGAAGGCAAAGATAAAAGCCAAGCTCCAAACAAAAAAAGACACGACAGCCATTGAATCCGTAAATCCTGGCTGATTGAGGAGCAATAAATTCAAGCTGGACTGTGGGAAAGAAAGCCGTAACAAGGTGGGACCGTAAAAAACAAGTGTCCGCAAAAGAGGACAAAATGGCGAGCAACCTAAAAAGCTTGCTACTACTTGCAGCGATAAAGAGGCAGGTCGCTCACTGGTAAGTGATAACAAGTACTACCAAAGTTAATGACAGGCAGAGTGACGAAAAAAGGGAGTTATGCGATACAGAAAGAAAGGAAGCAAGAAAAAGGAAGATTCCGACGCAGACTTAATTCAGCATCGGGTAAAATGAAGGCCGAAAAAGAAAGCTCCTTTGGTCATTCCTCAAAAGAAAGGGAGACCAAAAATTGCGTGCGCGCAGGGATTGATGAACAGCTACGCCGAGGAGTCAAAGGGAGGGAGGGGAGGGAAGTACCGTGAGCCCAGCGTCCGGATGAAGTAAAAAAATTGACAAACTACACTTTTGTGCAAACCAGATAGTGAACGACATGGTCCCCAGGACTCCGGCGCGGCATCGATGAAACAAATCGAAGACCACCGCAATAGAAGAAGAAAGGGGTGCAGAACGGAGGATGGGGGGGAATGCGGGACGTTTAGGCGGCTAACGGGAAAGAACAGGAAAAAACGAAATCGTCACACGAAGCTGGACCAGGAAAAAAAACGGAAACTCTCAAGTAATGAAAGCACTCAAGGTCGAGATTAACGCACGATGAGGTCTTCTCTTGTCGTAAGAATTGGAGCTCTCCGGTAGCACAGATGAGAGGTCACGGATATGGAAAGAGTACTGCTCAAGGTCGGAAAGCGAAGAGAATTCAGACCGGGTGGTGCCAGGTCAAACTTGAATACTCTGACCAAAACGAAGCAACAAACAACTAGTCGACAGACGGGTGCGAAATGCACCGGGAGGTACAAGGGATAACAGAATAAAAGAGGTCGCGTTAGAACAAGGGCGGGGGGGAAAAGCGAGCAGTCCTCCAACAATACCCTTTCAATGGCAGGAAAAACTGTGTCCAACACCCACGAAAGCAGTTAGACAAAATGAGAAGCTACTGAGCACAAGATACAAAAGGGAAAAAAGAAAAAGAGGCGAGGGAAGCGGGGCGAGGGGGGGGGAAGCGAAGGGAAAGAAGTCGCTTGTGTAAGTCAACTTAGGGAACGAGATTTACGCCGAGATAAAAGAAGTAGAAGTCGGATAAAGGAAACGAGCAAACGGTGAAGGGTACAGTACTATCAGCCACACCAACAAAGAGATAGAGGGGGCAAAATTGAAGAACCCGAGGGGAGAGGGAGCGGGGGACCAAAAACAAAAAATTGTCGTTGCTCGAATGAGGGGAGAGAGTGCAGAAAACGTAAGCGTCAAACTAGTCCCATTGGACCAGTCCCAGGTCGCGGGAAAGGGGGTCGCGATCCACCCATGGGGCTTGGTGAAATGTTCAAAAAAACAAAGCGCGACAGGTAGAGGGGGAAAGAGAGAACACAGTAGGGTCATGGTCCAGGAGCAGCCGCGGGAGAATTTATATAGCGAAAGCGGCGGCATTCAGAACAGCATACGACAAAGGAAGGTGAAGCAATTTACGGAAGAACCTGTCCAATCAATTAAAGAGGGAAAGTTGCTGCTCAAGACAACATTGTGAGAACGGCGGAATAGCAGCAATTTGAGGGGAGAGAGAGGGAGATCATCTAAAAAACAAACACCGGAGATGAGGAAGGGAATAATAATTTCGCGAGAACAAAAGAAATTGCGAGATGCAACGGGAACAAATGCACAGCACAAGTATACTGGCTTAAGGAAAGGCTTTCCCGCTCCACAGAAAACAAGCCATATCTGAAAAGAAGGGGACCCAAAAGATAATAAAAGAGAAGCGGAGGTAGGTACCACAGCGTCGATCATGTCGCGCGAATACTACAGGCGCGGAGGATGTCAAAGCACGTGGGGGAAGATAAACAAAGAAACCATAAAGGGGGAAGGGGTTGAAAGGGGAAAGCAGGAGCGACCGTGGGAAAAAAAGACTGGAGAAACGCGAGCCTATGTCACATTAGAAGAAATCGGCTACGGGAGCCCAACGACGGCGGTGAAAAAGGGGGGGCATCGAGCAGCTGTCCTGTTTGTGGGGCTGGGTCTAGAAGGAAAACAAAGATGGGGAAAAAGCGATACAGGAAACAGAAGCCTACTTCTCGAGAGAGCGGGAGGGGAAATGAGCGGTTTCGAAACTAAAACCCAGCGACGATTCGTCGCGGTATAAACGCGAGATTCACTCGAAGGCGTTCCTTGTCGGCTCATCTCATCGCGGATCAGTGTCAAAACTGCTCGGAGAAATGGGGTGGGAGACAAAAGGGGGAAACAATGGGGGAAATAGGGTCATGCCCCTGAAGAGAGAAGGCGCCGAAAAATGACTAACCGCCTTGTGGGTTCGAAGACACGCGAAAATGAGGTTAGTATGAATAAAGAACGGCAACATCTGCGAACGGAAAGAAAGTGTTGTGCTAGGTGGACAGTGGGACGCCATCAAGCTGGAGAATGCAAACGGTATGGATGCGAGGTCGCTTGGGGCCGAAACGGGAGAAAAAAGCCGTACACGAAGTCCGAATGAACGAGAAATCTCAGAATAAGATGAAAAAACCAGCGAAAAATACCTCCTAGTTCAGGGGAAACATCTAGCTGAGGAACTGAAAGTAGGTGAGAGGGAACGCATCTGGTCAGGCGGGAACATGTGAAGCTTGTTGTTGAAGGGACTTTCAGCAAAGCCTAAACGCCAACGGACAGGCGAAACGCGCAAAAAATTCAACCAGAGATTCATTGCGGGTGGTCACGAAGGGAAATTCGATGAAAAGGCGGAGAAAAAGGAAAGAATGGGGGAAAGAAAGTTTATCTTGCTGAAGAATGTAGGTCTGTCAATCGACCGACACTAAGATGGGTAGATGTCGAAATCGCGAAAGGCGACTCTATTCCTGGAAAGCAAAAGTTAAAGAAACTGGAGGAGAAGAATTGGAAATACAAGGGGCTGAAAGGCACAAGGAGAGGGAGACGTTCGGAACTCTCATGGAAAAGCGATTGACGGGATGAAAGTTCTCGTCTGAAGCGTGCCCAAGCAGAAAGCGCCGGTGTGATCGAAAGAAAAAAGATTGAAAATCTGGCAGATGAACCGGAGGTGTAGTCAGGGCTATCAAATTAAAGACCAAGGATAGTCCGGTAGGAGGGACAGTCCGCAGCAAAGGAAATAGAACATTTGGAAGGCTTTGTTGAAAAGGGTGGGGAAGAGAAATCACTTTGCTGCACGGATAGGTCACCCAGCTCACTTAGACGAGGGAGCACAGCAATAGCACGGAGCACGGAGAACTGTCAAAGGGGAGCGCAATGGAGTGAGGGAACGGAGGAAAAAGAAGGTTGGACTTAGTTCCGAATGACGCGCAGGGTGGTTGAAAGAAGGAGATGGCAAAAAAAAATCCGAAGTAAAGAAGAAAGACCAAAACGGGAGTCCTCTACGTGCGGGTGGAAGAAACAAAGGAGAGAGACAGAAAAAGGGACTGCTGGCCCTTGCAAAAGCTCGGGAGATAATGGGAATCACGAGGGAAAAAGGGGAACAATTCTGATCTGCTTGACCTGTTCGCCCTGAGAATCGAGAGGACGGAGTCCCAGGGAGTGAAAAGGAAAACCCAAGAGGGTAGGAAAGGCATGGGATGAACATGAGGTTTCGGGAAAGAAGGAAGTATAGAACCCAGAAAGTTCGGGAGGGGGAGAGAAGGTGGGGGCGCATGAATTGTCGGACTCAAATCCTCAGTGACACGGCCGGGGAAAAAGAAATCCGCAAGATGGAAGCGTTCTGTCGAAAAAGGTGCAGGACAAGGAAGCATGTACAGACCTTCGGGCGTGGTCCATCGCAGAACACGACATATATCTCACGAACCGCCAAAAAAGCTCTCTCTAAAGAACACCTATCGACGGAACAAAAACAACGACGTTATTACTCGGGAAAAAAGGGTAGTCGAGAGAGGTGATTCCTAGAGAGAAGGCTTTTGAGGTGAGATCTATCTCGGGTATGGAGAAGGGCTCAACGAGTACCATCCTTTTCAACACTATGGGGAGAAAAAATAAACCGGGGTCAGGAATATTAGGCATTTGGTCCCAACGAAGAGGTTAAGCGGATTTGCACAAATAGGCACACAACAGGAAAAGAACTCTACCCCTAACCAACGGCAAGACTGGGTCTATACGAATTCGGGAAAGCGAAATCCAGCGAAGCAGGATAAGCAGTTTGGTGTTGGGAAGAAACATGGACGCAGCGAAGGCGATACTCTAATTAGAAGGGAGGAGAAAGAAGGAAAGAAATTCCCGAATCGTGAGGGGGAAGCTACGCGGGGCACAGCGGAAACAATAGATCTGAGGTTGTGGCCAAAGGCAAAAAACAAAAACAGAGGGAAGGAAGGGTAAAAGGGGGAACCCTCATAGAGGGTAGTTACGCGCCCCCCATACTACGCAAACAGGGCACACCCGGAAAAGCATAAACAAGGGATGGGTGATTACGGAGTAAGCAATAGGTCGTTACTGACAAAAAGGATAAACGCAGTCGAGCCAGAATAAAGGAAAAAGGATGGACATCGAGAAGAATGAGGATGACCCTGGAAAGACAAGTGAGCAAAAATGGGGGCGAGGTGGGGGATGGAAAAAACGGAAAGACTGCTACGGTGAAAGAATTTCGTGTGTACCAGTGGCAACTGTTAAGGCACCCACAAGTTTCGTCACAACTAGACAGAAAAGGGCGAGGACACAGTGCAGGAGAAGGAAAATAGACGGAAGGGGGAGGAGATCACTGGAAGTGAGAAAAAAGAACCCAAAGACGGGTAAGGAGAGAAGGAAAAAGCTGTATTAATCTCAATACGCAGCGCTCACTAAAAACGACACATACATTAAGCAAAAGCTCTTAATGAAAGGCCCTAAAAGGAAAAAGATACCACGTGTGCATGGAGAACCCATTGCCAACCAAAAAGAGGCGCGCCAGTTTCTGGGGGGCAGTGAAAAGGCGACACATAGATACGGCAGAAATTGAGGCGCTTAACGGAAAACCATCTACACCGATATTGGGGGGGAAGGCGCAGGCTCAAGAAAGATGAAAACAGAAATGAAAAAGATAACTAGGAAAAACTGGACATGGTCCCCGGGGTGGACACCGAGAGCCAGAATTGAAAAAACGAGAAAAAAAAAAAGACAAGAATCTACGAAGGTTGAAACGGGACGCTGTGGGAGAAAGCGGGGGGCGTTTTAGAACTTCTGAAGCCCTAAAAACAACAAAGCCTGAAAACGCATCATCCTACAGATTGAACGCACGAAACGAAAAGACCTGTGGCCCCAACAGCAAAACTGTTGCAGAGTAAAGGTGAAAGACAAAAAGGATGAGGAGGCCTGCACCCGAGGGGAAAGACTCCGTTCCCATCGGCGAGGGAAAACGGAATGATTTGAGGCTGATTACGTATACGTCACAAACGGCTCCGCTGAATCCGGTTTGCCAGAAGTATCGCTTGATTGCGGAAAAGGCAACAAAGAGGAGAAAACAAAAGAGGAACCACGATTGTAGTACGATGAAAAGGGTCTTGATTGTACAGACCGATAAATTCGATGTTCGCGAAGAACAAGGGTAGGGAACACACTCCCGCAGGACGACAGAATGACAGTGCCATGAATTCATGGAGGGTGTTACAAAAGGGACAGAAAAAAAACAGGCTATAAGGGACAAATCAAAAGGCGCATGAGGTAGAACACTGAGACATGTAAAACGGACCAAAAAGCTTCGAGTAAAGATGCCGCGGGGGGGGGGGGTAGCGAAAGAAGAAAGGAACGCATTGTGAGTAGAAAAAAAAAGAGTACCGCGAGAGAGCAGGAGAAGTAGCGGCGACCAGATAGGAGGGGGGGGAGGGGGCGCAAAACGGACTGGGAAAAGGAGGGGATACAGAAACCCAACAAAAACGGAATAGTAGGTTCACACAGTGGCCCAGACTTGTGCCGAAAAAGAGCAAAAAGGAGGGGAGATGCATCACAGAATGCTGACGGGCGAAGTTAAAAGAAGTACAAAAGGCTCAGAGGGGACAAGGAAACAGAAGACCAGTAGAGGTTGTCTTGGGGGAGGAGACCACCAGTTCAGGGGTACATTCCAAAGGAACCTGGGTATTAATGAAGAAGCCACGTACTCTTGGGACAGTCTAAAAAGCGATTGGAAGGGCCACGCGGTCAGCTTATAGCAGAACGGGAGGTCTGCTGGTGAAAAAAGACTACATCGCGCAGCCAGAAGAAAGCTCCTCCCAGACCAAGGGCCGATCGAGCATCGCCGAATTTGCGGCGGCCGCCGTAAACTGGAGATCAGAAAATCAACACAAAAGAAGGAGTCGGAGAAAAAAGGAAGAGAAATAAATGTCAGGGCGAGAAACCCGCAAGGGAGGCTGGGAAAACCCATGGGGGGGAGCATCACACAGCACAAGGACGATCGAGTGAGCGAGTGCAAGCGGAGCCGCAGCAAAAAATGACTACTCATGGGCAGGCTGAGAAGCCAACGCGGCCGTAAATCTCGAGCCGGAGAATTACCAAGAGAGAGAAAGATAGGAGACCATATACTTGAGCAGCGTTGGAACAGGCAAAAAGCAGGGGTGGAAGAGAGGCCGACAGCAACAACAGGGGGAATTAACATGTTGTCAAAAAATGTGACCAGCGGAGGAAGGACGGGCAACGGAGGAACGGGGGAACTCACGATCAGCAATGAGAAGAATCGTTGGGTGCTACGGCGCAGGCAAACCAGAGGTAAACTGTGAAAAACTCCGTTATGGGGGGGGGCTGGTACAGACTGTAAAGAAGGCAAGCACGCAGCCGCATACCAAAGGGACGAACCTAAAAAAAGGAATATCGGACAGGGGCAAATATACGGTTGTTCGAGAAGGAACCCATGCGACGGAGTCGTCGCTTACAAAAAGCGATAAGACACTCGAACGTCGGCGAAGGGGAAGGAGGAAATGTGTCATTGCCCGATGCTGCCTCAGGTCCCCTACACGGCAAGCCGATGTGGGCTGCGGAAACCAGTGTGGTCAGCCAGGGGAAAAAAAATGCAGCATGGCTGATCGACCAAACAACCGTAAGAATATGCACTAAAACCTCGGGCGGATAAATGTAACAAGAAACTCGAAATGTCTTGTAGAGTGGGACAAAGAAAAGACGGCCGTGCATCGCGAAAAGAGTCAAGACTAGTTTGTGGGGATACGTGGTGAAGCCGCATCAAGAGTGAGGGGCAAGTGGAGCTGACTTAAGTTGGGACAAAGTAAAGCCTGGAAAATCATTCAGTGAAAAATCAAAGAGGGGAACGGAGAAGAAAGCCGAACAAGCGAAGACAAGGCATCGTGGGAGGGAAACCTCTACCGCAGGGAAGGTACAGGGGGTTCTTGGGTCCCGTGAATCGGACAGGGCCTGAGCTGTACGTGTTTGCTTCAAGAAAAAAAAACCTAAAAGGCCCAAAAGAGGGATCCCAAATCGAAAATAAAACAAATTAGGGAATAATCGATTGCGGTGTACTCGATGGGAATTCGATGACGAGAAGCGGTCCAAAACGGGGAACCACGGAACAGCGTTGGAAAAACAAAAAGGAGGTATCTTGAGGCAAAAGAAATGTGTAGTGGAACAGGAAGGACCTCTCAATACTGGGAAGGGGAGAAAAGTTAATAGACGCAATAAATGGAAAACTCTCGAGTAACCTGGGAAAGGCAAGAACGAAATGGTACAGGAGCAAGGAGAGACAGGCCCACGATCTTTTCCAAGTCGGAATCTGTAAGCACTATTCAAAAATGAAGGCGCGTGAAAGAACCAGAGAAAAATATCGAAAGAAGCTTTAAAAATCTACGAAAGGAAACGGAGTTGAGTGAACGGCTATCAATTCAAGGGAAAAAAAGAATCTCTTCCGGAGGGCGCCAGTCCTCATTCACTCTGCACCAAAAAAATGACAAATTTTAAGCACGGGGGGACCGGGAACGGGGGGGAAGTAACGGGAACGGAATGAGGGGAAAAAAACAGCTTTGAACGTAGGGGCTGAAAACAGAGAAACAGACAACTGTCAGACAGGTTCAGCGCTTGTGAGTCAACCGGGAGACACTCCGTGACGTCGGCTGGCTGGACGCGCAGTTGGTTTATGAGAGATGGGCAGAAGGACCTACGGAAGAAACAAAAAAGAGAACGGTAGCCTCAGGGAAAGGGGAGTGGAATCGGACACACGATAGAGCCCACTTCAACATGAGGGCATAAAAAGACGGAGAAAAAACTGTGTCCTCTGGCCAAGCGAAAAACAGGCAGGGAAGAAGAAAGGCTTACAGGTTGCCGCGGAAAGATAGAGCCGGACTCGTCCCAGTGGGTATGAAACGAGTTCAACCAACAAGTGTCTTAAAAATAGAACGATAAAGTTTCCGGGTGAACCGAATGACGTCAATACCATGTCAACGTTCGGTGGGGGATGGGAATATCATATTTGCAGCAAGGGGTGGAAGGGGGAACCCCGATTCCGGCAGAACGGGAGCCGGTCGTCGAAAGAAGGGAAAGAGCACTCTTCCTGCATAGGTCTATGAAATAAAGAGGTCGGGGAGTTCCAAGGGGAAAAAAAAGGAAAAAAAAAAAAGAAAAGGACCTGCGGAGGGAGACAATAACAAGAACATAATAGAGAAAAAGCCAAGATCTCGCTAGTAAGCAAATATCAGAGACAACAACAACACGGGAGGATGAAAGAGAGAGAGCGGGAATAGGACGGAAGCGGGGGTGGAGGTGAGAGTAGGGGATATCCGAAAATCAACGAGACCAGGATCACATGGGGGAACGAACCGAAAGGACGGAATACCTATCAGAATAGTAGAACCGGGGGTCCCATGCCGCTGCGGAAGTCGTCACAAAAGGCAAAACAAGGATCGGCCAAAGATACTAATCCGGACGAACGGCAAGGAATGGGTTCTAGAGGCTTAGGGAAAAAAAACCGAGGTTTTGAACCCGATGAATGGCGGAAAGAAAGGGGGGTTAAACTCGTGGAAAGACATGGACACACGGGCACGGCAAAGAGAGAGCAAGCGTGAAAATGGAAGCTGATGGACAACACAGCTTTGGGACAACAGGGGGTACCAGAGTACCAGGAGAAGAGTCAAGCGATGTGCACCAAGCACAGATAAGAAATTCGGCCCCTACTATCTCGGGTGTCACATCAAGAACGGTGAGAAGATAAAGATGGGTGGGATGCCAACGAAGGAAAAGCGTCGTTAGGGACAAATCAAGAAAAAAAACCTAGCAGAAAGCACGAGCAAGAAACGGCGGTCAAGAAAAGGAAGGGCACGAGGCAACAGGGGAGAACGGTCTTCCTGTCTCTAAGGGGGGCATGGATGCAAAAAAACAACAATAATCTAAAACAGATGGAGGTGCACCTAATGGACAGGCAAAAGTGACTTCAACCCAAGTAGCGAACAGAGGCCTGTCTTGGAGGAGGCAGATGGCAGGGAAGGAAAAACGAAAACAAGAGCGGCGGCTTCACTGGGGTTGGGATAGCCAAAACGGACGACAACAAAGCCGGGTTACACAGGCAAAGAGGAGAAGGGAAGGAATGTTCAGATGAAGAAATAAACGCAGCGGCTCGCCGACGCTTGAAAAAGGTCAAAAAGGACATGTACACCGAATCGAGTACAAGGAAAGGACTGCGAAGACGACCAAGTCGAGAAACAGTGGACACTCAAACCCATGCGTTCGCCCAGTAGGGTAACATTAAAAGGCTACAGACGAGAAGAGGTCGACTGATTGGCGAGTCGCTGCACGCGTAAAATACTCTACGGGGGAGGAGAAAGGGCAGCACCACAAGTGGGAAGCAAAGAAGAGGGAAAAAAGGGAAGGAAAAAAGTTGTGGACCAACGAACAACAAGGCATCGAATCCCCATCGGACAACCGCCAAAACAATCTACGAAAGGGGGAACACGCAGGGGGAGCATTCGTGGGCAGGGTTAGCGGGAGGAACTTCAACATAAAGGCCCACCAAGGCGATTAGCAGCCTGACCAATGGAAAGGGTCGCTCTCAAAACTGCCAGCGAATGCAACGCGTGAAACTAGTCGGTACTCAGTAGGCCTGATTGGAGCAAAACCCGTTAGAAACTCACGGCTGAGCGGAAAAAACATGGTAACGGAGGTTAATGCTCAAAGGTCCATAAAGCGAAGGCACAGCATTACCAGAAAGCGGGGGGTCATGTTTATAAAGCGGAAAATAAGCGCGTGGAAAAAAACAAAAGGAGCACAGATCCCCTAAACTAAGAGTCCCGCACTGTCGCTATGCACCGTCGAAGAATTAATACTACCAAGGTCCATGAAATGGACTAACCGCGGGAGAAGCAAGGCGGACAGTGGATAACATAGGAGGCAGTCAAAAAGACAGAAGGGCGCCCTAAAGCCTGAAAAAAAAGGTGCAAGCAAACAACAGACGGGGGGCTGTAGAAAAATGAGCACGAAGCAAAACGCTAAGAAAAAAAAGAAAAAAACCGACCCTTAAGGGATGGATCAGGAGTTTGGTAATCAGAACGAAAAGCAAACCTTGTTAAGGAACATAAACTTAAACTCTGAACATAATAGAGAGGTAGCGAGGTCGGGATAGGGGGCGGGAGCGACCGCTGAAAGTACAGTCATAAAACAACCCAAATAAACAGGTTCCACAGGTGTTAGCACAACCGTAGGGTGGAACGCGGCAACCGGCACAAAGGGAGGAAGAAGAAAAAGAGCGTTGAGAGGAACGTATCAAAGGACTAACGCAACTTTGGAAAAAACAAGTCCCAAGTACAGATGGTAACTGTACGTACGCTCCACCAATTACAATAAATGGGGTTGGATCTTGTTCAGACGACCATGGAGGAAGGTCAAAACTCGACACACGGGAAAACGACTACTCGTGTACCACCATCACTACGAGGTCTTAGTTACCACAGAAGGGGTGACGAATAAAAGCGAGGCCCTCAGAGTGGATGGAGTGGGCCAAGGAAAAAAGCCGAGTGAGAGAAGAAAGATATGCGTTGGGATTGCACCAATAACGACTAAAAGGGGGAAAGACGAATCCCCAAAAGGGTGGCGAACGCGACATTTATCTAAACTCAAAAAACGAAGAGGAGGAAGCGGAGACTATGGACTTACAGGCTAACGAAAAATAGGAGCAGAGCGTGACTCGAAGCCAATTGGTCGAGCAAGAACTAAGGACAAGAGTTGAGGACGACGAGGGAAAAGCAAAAAGCGGATTTGCCTTCAAAGTCCGAAAAAATACTCGAGGAGCGTGTAGATCGATCACATTGGGTTTTCAGTACGATAGGGGGAGTAGCAGGCAAGACTGAGAATGAACGGCAGCGACGCGCCGACAGATAATAAAGTGTACGGAACTTGGAAGAAGATGGTGGAAAAGAAATGTTAAACGAAAGAGCGAAAA
>Ga0179593_1334262_pt1 | contig 13995 bp, 22 predicted proteins | sample CZODoug2_1_08_16_FD_185931 | JGI IMG/M metagenome (GOLD analysis project Ga0179593, IMG submission 185931) | Vadose zone soil fungal communities from Angelo Coast Range Reserve, California, USA - CZODoug2_1_08_16fungal (PacBio error correction) | ecosystem: Environmental > Terrestrial > Soil >...
GAGTCCGTTCGACGACAGGAATAAAGGAGGGGGGGGACCAGAGAGGAAACAGGCAAAAACATGCTCCAGTGGCAGGAGGGGCAGAATATTCATTGATGGGGTGGAAAAAGCAAATTTGGGGAATGATGAAAAAACGGGTAGGATAACGAAAAAAAAGATCACTGGGAAAAAAAGTGGTAAAAAGGTCAATCCACCGGGAGCACCAGTACATGGGGGCCGCCTAATGCCAAGGACTATTGGGGAACAATACCAATCCAATGAAGGGACAACAGATTAGGTAATTGACCATACATGGTGCCGGGGGGGCTTGCCTTTGGATCTAGGAAAGACCCACCCGATCAATGGAGCTTGATGAACAAGTAGGAATTTGTGCTGAAGGCCAACTTGTTCAAAACAAACATCAAGGGAAACGGGGGGGAACAAAGTTCAGCAAGGGAAAAGAAAAGGCTGTTGAACTCAGTGCGGACTCTTGCCGGGAAAGAGAAGAAAGGGAGCAAAGAAAAAAAAAAAAAAAGATACCTATGTACTTTGGAAAGGAAAAGAAAAAAAAGGGAGAACAGCTTAGCATAAAAAAGGTATGCGCCACTTTCAGAAAAGACATCTCCCCGTTGAAAACCAAAAGAAAAGGGATGGAACAAGGATGGCCAATCAAGTCGCAATGAAGGGTTGTTAGACATCCTACAGAGGGATAGGGGGGGACGCATATCAAACCAAAAGATGGCCTAATGGTGGGTCCCTAAACAAAAAAAGAGCGGTGATATTTTTGTCGAACTAGAGTAACAGGTTTTCCAAAAAGTTCAAACGAAAGTGGGAAAAACCTGGCCAGGAAGTGGAGAGGAGGTACAAGGAGGGGAGGACGGGCTTTGTCAGACGCGCACAGATAGAAAGACCGACCGGCCACGGTTCTTCCACGTAATGACAGATCTTGCGCCAAGGGTAAAAGGGGGGGGGGAGGCGCCCATGGGCCGGTTAAAACAAGAAAAAACAGTCTGGGGAACCAGACCAAAAAAATCCGGTATCCTCCCCTTGCCAAGACGGCCGAGTCAAAAAACGACATCCCACACAGTTTGGAAAACTCCATGAGTGGGACAACGGGGGATGGAGGAAAAATGAAGAAAAAACTCCCATTAAGGAAACACCCGACCTTTAGAACACCGGGTCCTGGAATAGTCCTGCAAACTGAGAAGCCCCACCAAAAAAAGCTAGGTTTAATTCATGATATAGTGCCAAAAAAGGGAAAGAAGGCTTGTAAAGAAAAAGGGAAACCAAGGGGGGGGGAAGAAGAAATCGTATCCGGAAGGAAGTGGGCCGCGCATTCCACTGGTATTCAACGGTGTGGAGGTTCAGAGGGGAGGATGCGCTTGGGTTTTCGGAATGGGAGAGGGGTCGGCGAGGGAGAGTGGGGCACGTGTAAGGGTTGGGGGGGGTTTTTCCTTAGCGGGTTGCAAAAAAGTCAAAGCAAATTAAAGGACCAATTCGAAAGGGGGGAAAGAAAAAAAAAACACCCTCAGGGGTGTTTGGTGGGGGGTGGGGGCTTGTTTTTGCAACTGGGTAGCAAAGCACACGGCTCCAAGATTGCAAATTGGAGTAAATAAAAAGAAATCGGCTGAAAAGTAACTTAAAGAAAAAGGAATGCCTGTTTCTCTGTAGAGTGTCTCAACAATCTGGGGCTTAGAAAACGTGAAAAAAGGAGGGTGAAAATGAGGGTTTTAAGCCAGGGGGGGGGGAAAGGTTTTCCGATCGACTTTGCGTGTCCAACTAGAGGCCAAAACGAGGTGTGGAAAGTGGGGCTTGTTGGGGAGTTTGGGGAAGAAAAAACTAAAATTTTGGCGGGTGTGGGTGGGGGAAGAATGGGGAACGAAAGGGGAGGGCGCCTGGGATGCTACTTTTGGTTGCGGCTCACGCGTTTTAGTCATAGAGTGGGCACAAAAGAATTGGCGCAAAGCAACAAAGAGGCAGATTGGAAAAAAAGGAAATGGTTGGGGGTTCACGAAATCCCGATGGTTTTCCAAACTTCAAGACAGAAATCGAGAAGGGAGGTTTGATATGTCGAACGTGGGGGTTGAAAGGTTGAGGATGCCACACTTGACCATGCATGGGGGGAAGAGGGGAGCGGAGATGCCACTTGTGGGAATGGGGATACTTCGAGGTGCTCCAGGTTGCGTAAAACTGTTATCCACAAGCATCACAGTGGGGGGGGGGAGGCCAGGGGCCGTAGCGAGCTAAAACAACGGAGGGGAGGAAAAAATATGATATCCGCACGCCGCATAAAAGAGGGAGGGGAGGAGGACATCCCATTCCCTCCCAAACCGTGGAAAAGGAAACCATCAGGATAACCAAAGTTCAACCAGAAAAAAGAAAGACACAAGATAAAAAAGCCGGGGTCATCGGAGCACCGAAACTCGCACAGCCGACATTGAAACAAACTCTTGAGAGAAAATGGCTGACGGGAAGGGGGGGGGGACAACCTGGGGGGAAAAAAAAGCGCCATACAAAAGAATGCTCAAACGAGGGCCACTTTTGCCCACTCAGAGGGGGGACAAACGATCTGCACATAAAAAAAATCTTCAGACAATAAGAAAAAAAAACATCTCCATAAAGAAAAAAAAGCTTCGGCAAAAAAGAAAAATACACAAACCAGGGGGAAAAAACCAAACCTCCAAAGCCCACTTTACCAACGGGGTTTACCTTAGTAGTTTGGAACTAAAGAGTGGAAAAAGACCATCGCAAAAAGAAAGGGGGGTGCGATGGAGGGGGAACCACAAGCAAAAAAAGCAGAAAAAGAAGGTGAAAGCATAGAAATAGTTTTCAGTCTACTAATTGGAGATTATCAGACATGGTATCTTGAAATCAAAGATGTATGATAGGTAGTGCGAAAAAAGGGTAAAAGCAACCACAAAAAAAAAAGGGGGGAGCTGGTTGATGACCATCGATGCCCGGTCCAAGACTATGGACCATATTCATCGACGGGGTCTGGGAAAGATGAAACAAACCAAAGTCCACTCAAGACCTAGAAGGGAAAGAAGGGAAAAAATACAGCCCAAAAGCAAAAAGAACACATATTGCACCACCCTCACCCAGTGCAATACAGTGGATAGGGCAGCAAGCCTTACGACGAGAGAACACCAGGGGAAAACTTTTTTAAATCCAGAACGAGAAATTGTAACTGCAATACATACCATGCCATCCCCACGCTTTTGGTGGAAAGGGTGGGAAAAGGACAGATTTTTGAAGAAAAGGGACAGAATTGGGAGAAGGAGGGGTGCCACATTCCACTCCTTCCCAAGACAACCCCACAGACCCGGCGCCCGGATGAAGTGTGGGGGGGGGTGGGGGGGGGGGGGGGTGGGGGGGGGCGGGGGGGGGGGGGGGGGGGGGGGGGGGGGGGGGCGGGGTGGGGGGCCGGGGGGGGGGGGATACGGCGCACGCTCGGAAGAGCCGGCGTGACCACAGGTAGCGCTCGGGAATTCAGGCATGCGGCGGAGGAACAATGGACCCCCTCTCTCCCCCCTGGGAAGCTTCTTCTCGACTTGCTTCGAGAATAAAGTGTAGGACCACGTCACTCGGTGGTTCACAAACCAAAACTGGCCCTGGTGGACGAATGTGACACTTAGACCACGTAGTGAAAGTCAAACACCAGGAGGCATACCTGATGGCCCTCGGTGATTTGTATGCCCCCTAGCCGTAGGTGTCAGGGAATTGGTACACTTCAAAAACCAAGGAAAAACGATGGCAAATTCAAAAGAATATAGGCCACAATAAAGGGGGGGGAGCAAAAATGGAGTCTCCTGTCAGGGGGGACAGGGAAGGAAAAAAAAAAAAGAACAAAAAGTTGACCCTCAACCAGAGGAAAAAAAAAAAATGAATCAGTCCCTTGTGCAGGGGGGGGGGTTCCAGGGGTCAAGGGTTTAAAACCGTGTGGAAGAAAAAAACCAGAACAAAAGGAAAGAGCCCAGGGAAATAAAAAGGAAGCGGGTGCGACGGAGAACAATCTTTCACTCCTTTAAGGCGAAAGAAGGGACATGCACCATACCAGGGGAGAAAAAGGTTACTGGGGAAAAAGGCCACGCCAAATGGGGGGAAAAAAAAGAACAGGAAAGGAGGGGAAATTGGTAGAGACCGCCTCGCTTTCCTCAATAGGGCCAGGGGGGGTGGTGAATCCAAATTACCAGGAGAATGAGAAAAGAAATCAAAGATACTTTAACCTAGGACTTGAAACCAAGAGAAGGGCAATTTCAGCCACTGAAAGCACTGGGCCGCACTGAACATTTTGAAGGAGGGGGGGGTTGAATTTGTTGGGGGGCAACACATGGAATAAGGTGAAGAACAGTTCGTAAGGCCAAGGGTTCCTATAAAAAATCCAGCAGAACGAAACATGAAAAGGATTCCATCTGAGCACAGAATTACCGTGGGGGTCTTCAATAACTGCTGCAAAAACCAAACGGAATCGTGACTTCGGAATGTACAAAAAAAAAGGGAAAAGGCAATGAGGGGTAGGAATCCCAGGGCCTGTAGGAGGGAAAAAAGAGTGGTACCCATTCCTAAAAAGGACAGCCAAAGCAGGACGTTGAATGTCCTTCTGCAGGGCAACAACGAGAAGAGGAAAGAGTCTACATCCTCGCAACACAAAAAAAAAAAAACATGGAAAAGAGAGAAAAAGGGAAAAAAAAAGCCATATACGCTGGTTGCCAGGGACATCAACCGACAGTCCCTCACGGGGCTGGCGGACGGTATGTCATGTAAAGGGGGGAAAATGCAAGGGGAAAAAAAGGGTCAGAGGCCAATGTGGGGGGGAAAAGCAAAGAATGCGAAAAAACTGGAAAGGGGGGAAGAAGAGTTCATCACGGTAAAAGAAAGGCCTGTGGCGCCGAATCCAAGTCATTGAAAGACAGGCATAAAGAGAAAAACTCAAATTGGAATGAAGGAAAAGGGATACACAGAAGGTTGGATCCCTAAAAACCCACCGGAGACGGATAACGGGAGGGACAATATGTCCGGTGGTGACAAACCTGAAGAAACCAAAAAAAAAAGGTTTTGTCCAAACAAAACTCAGAACCTTGGGGGAAAAAGGGTGGCCAGCAAAAGGGGACAAATCAAGGGATTGTTTCCCTCAGTGCTGAATGGGAAGGTAAGGTTGCAGAAAGAACGGGAAGCAAATCCAGATGAGAAGGTCTCAATATGTAAGTTTTGGGAGGGAAAGAAAAAAGAATTTAGGAACAGCGGGAGGGCAAAATAAAAAAAAGGGAAAACTGCCCCTTCCACAGGCCTGGGACTCGCCAAAATCGTGCCCGGGTGAGAAATTGGGGGGGGGAGTTACACAATTAACAGTTGATGAAAAAGAATGGGAAAAGAAGTTACATAGATGGGGGAAGAATTAAATTGGGCAAAAGAGCAACCAGCTGTGGAAGAGGGGTTCACACTCCTTCAAAAGACCGGTGAGGGGGGTAGAAAATATATTTAAAAGTTTCCCAAGGAAAAAGAAAAAAGGGGGAAAACAAATGCACAGAAAACGATTCCGGGAGGGTGTCACGTGCCAGAACGGCTTGTAAGCTCGCACACGGGACGCGAGAAGGAATGGGGGAACGGTAAGAAGGGACAAGGATGACGGATGCCAGGGGGGGGAAAAAAAGGTTAACAAAAGAGGAGTGACGGGGGTGAACATGCTAATGGCCAGAAAAACACACAGAAAGAAGCCCCATGAAAATGGACTCCCAAGACGAGGGGGGGGGAGAAGTGAAAAAAGGGACTAACAGGCCCCAAAGGGGAAAAAAGACGCTAGTGGTGAGGGGGACGTTGCTTATGTCACAATCCACTCCAGAATTCTACAGCGAAACACCCTTGAAAAAACACAACCGAAGTGAACTAACAGGCTTGTGACTGGCAAAAAGGAGTAAAGTTGCCCAAAACACCCATTCACGAAAGATGGGAGAAGGTGGGCAAAAAAGTCAAAATTGCGTTGGAAGAAAGGGAAACCGGGGGGGTGGAGAGGGGAAGAGATTAAAAAGGGAGGAATGAAAGCCTATTCCCTGTAATGAACACGGGGGGGGAGGTGTGTCAAGAATTTGGGACTGTACTTGACCCTGGGGGGGGGGGGGGTGGGTGAGGTGGCTTGGGAAGAAATTCGTTCAGAGAGGGGAAGTGGGAGCGTGGGGGAAAAAGGGGTGGGGTTGCAAACCTAGAAAATTTTGAAACGAAAGGACCGGGCAAATAGGAAAGAAAGTTCCATTCGAGGGGGATCAAAAAAGGAGAAAAACAGAGGTTGGTTGGTTTTGTTGTTTATTGTGGGGGAAAAAAAAACTGGGTTTAGCAAACACGTCGGGGGGAGAACAGAGGTGCTCAAAAAATTGTGGAGGAAGGAAGACTTCAGAAGAAAAACAGGAGAGAAAAACGAGGGGAAACTCTGTTTTCTGTAGACTTAGACACATCCCTTGGCGGCACCAACGTGAAAAAAGAAAAAAAGGAAGACAAACCGGGGGACAATTGTGAAAAAAAACAAAGGTGGGGCTAGTTTGAAACTATTCCCGAAAACAGGTTCACGGGTGGAAAAAAAAAGAGATTCAAAGGAGTTGTTGGAAGGGGGGGGAGGGGGTTGGGTGGGGGGAAACCTTGTGAAATGCGATCGGGCGAACCCTGGAGCGAAATTCGAAACTACCTGTGGTTTTGGGGGGGGTTTGCCGGGGGAAGCCTAAAAACAGAGCAAAACGGGTGACGGAGGATTGCTCAAAAGCCACAGCAGCAGTGCCCAGAAGATTGTGGCCACAATCCGATGGGGTGCAAAAAAAAAAAAAACTTTCTGGCAGCAACAGGGAAAAAAAAAAAGAAGAGGGTGAGGTAGATTGTTGGAAAGGGGGGGGTGAAGGGGCTTGCCAGAATGACCCAGGCCTTGAGGAGGGGGGAAAAGGCGGCCCTGCCTGGGGTGGAGGATAACCGATGGCGGGGCAAGGGGTGGGAAATGGTGGTAAAACCGGGAAAAGGGGGGGGTTGCGAGGGCGGATCTCCAAAAACGGAAAGGGGGGAAAAATGAGGAAAAAGAGAAGATAAGCAAGACGCACCAACGCGTGAAAAAGTCTTATCCAAATTTTTCCAGAAAAAGCAGCCAGATGGAAAGAGACACAGGTGACAGCGAAAAAGAAATCAAGACACCCATATTCACAGCCTTCAAGGAGGAGAACCCTCCAACCGTCGCCAAAAAAAGCCACATTGGGGAAAGAGGTTCGAAAAGCAACCAAAAGGAAAATTTGGAACAATCGATGGGGGGGAAAAAATCTGGGGGAAAAAGAAAGGGGGGCTCAGGGAGGGAGAGGAAAATGCAACGCTCTGAGAAAAGGCAGCAAACGAAAACACAGTGTGAGAAATCCCATCCAATGAGAAACAAAAAGCCAAAAAAGAAGAGCCCACTAAGCCACAAACAGTGGTTGGGGAAAAAAAAAAATCACAAAAACAGTGGAACCCCACGGGGCACCCGAATAGTTTGGAGAACAAAAGAAAAGTTCGGAATAGGGAAACTATCCCAAAATTGCTAAAATAAAGTGGGGAACCGCTCCTTTAGTGGCCCAAGAGAACCCAATGTGGAAGAAAACAGAGTTTTCTATCTGCTAAGGGCAAATAAGCAGATGCATGGGCCTTCTTTGCAACGAACAAGCCGCAAAAATCACGGTAAAAAGGAGGGAGACCAAAGTGGAAGCGCCCAAAAAAAACGGGAGGGGAAGTAATGGTTTGGGCCATGGCCCGAGAGCACAGGGGTGCACCTATTTGGCGAAGGCAACACTTTTGCGTTGACCAACGATAGTCAAACAAACACGAAAAAAAAAAGAGAACCCAATCCTATAACCCCTAAAAAAGAAGAAGAACAGACACTTCCAAACGCAAAAAAAAGAAACAAAAGAAAGGAAGGGCAACCAACCTACACCAACACTGAAACAAAGGTATTAACCCCGGCAATACCGTACGGACTAACGGATCAAGCCAAAAAAAGTAAAGGGGGAGTTAAACAAACATCCGGGAAAAAGGGGAAAAAAGGTATCGTCAAAGGGAAAGCCAGACGTTTTTTGAATGGGCGCAGAGAAAGGGAATGATGCCAGGACAAATGGTTAAGCACGGCGGGTTAAGGTCCCCGTGCCATCAGTAATACCCAAAAATAGCACGGCGCAAAGAGCAAATGGGGATTCGTAAGCAAACGGGGGTACTCAACTATCGGGTTTTGGCTTCATGCTCTGCCAGCGCCGAGAGAATGTTCTTGACATTGCGCTCGATCGTAAGGAAGACCGTGAGGTGGAGTTGCGGCTCACTGCGGCGGGGATAGGCTCTTCTCACCGCGTGGCCAAGTAGAAGGATGGGTAGGGGAAACTGAAAAGGGCGAAAAAGGCAAAGGGACGCGCAACTATGCCCACAATCAACGTTTGGGACACAAACTTGTCAGGGGTGGACAGGGGATTCGAGAAAAAAGAAAGCAAAAGTACCCAAGAAAAAGTGACAGATAAATCAGTCCATTGTTAAGGTGTTTCACCACGTTCGGGTTGGAAGGGGAAAGGACTCCGGTAAACATTATACCCGAAGTCAAAAAGAAATAAAAAAAAGAGGAAACGGTTGGCAGAACTGAAAAAAGAACCTATCCGGGACGATGGTAACAGGGGACTTGAACTGCCTGCAATCATGGGTCCGGGCCAAAAAAGAAGGGAAAAAACGCATCTAACCAGGAAGTTGAAGAGAGAGAGGGGTAAGTACGCCTGAGGAGTGAGGACCTCAAAATCAAGGGGGGGTGTGTGCAGTGGACACACCAACCAGAGTCCCGCTGTCCGAAAAGATGGAAGCAATCTGGAGAGAGGAGGGACGTAGGGAAAAAAAAGCCCAGAAAACAAATGAAACTGCCATTGAAGAAGAAAGGATCAGGAGGGGGAAAAAGGGTTGAAAACAGAGGGGGGGAAAAAAGGAGAATGTTTTCAGCAACAGTAAAATTTGTCCCGCACATTCATAAGGTCAAGCGGGGGGTGGGATCCAAAAAAAGAAACAAGAAAGAAAATGACGGGATTGCAAACCAATAGGAAGGTCATCGAAATGGAAAAAAAAAAAGTGGTGACAGAAAGGCGGGGATCGGACGACACAGGGACAAGAGAGATTGACTCTGAGTGCTACCCAAAAAAAGAAAATTATAAAAAAAGTGCAAGGAGCCAGTCCTTAAGTCAATAGGGAGGGGGGGGGAAAACCATGAAAAAGGAGCTCAGAAACAACCCCCGGGGGGGGAAACGTCTGCCATGGCAACCACAGGTACTGCGAGAAAGAATTTCTCAAACTCTATAGACACCAAAAAACCGGAAAACAAAGGAAGGATGGGAAATGAAAGAGGGGGATCGCAGTATCAACGCTGGTGAAGGCAAACAAACTACATTACTCATTGCATGGCCATGCGATATGTGAACATACTCACAGGGGGAGTAACTAGAGAAAAAGGAAAACGCCCTCCTCTTCAAAGGGGGGGGGGGGACGAAAGAAGAGGAAGAAAGTCCGGGTCACCCCTGTTTTGTTCGGTCAAGCCCAGACATTGAAGTACACCCCACTTCAAGTATGGCGCATACCGAAAGGAGGGGGGGGAAAAAATCGAATGGAAGGGGTGGGGACTGGCGATCTAAGATAAGAACACCCCAAAACCCGCTTATGAACTTGAGGGACAGAACTTGGGGAGGAAAAAAATGGGGAAAAAATTTTGACAAAAAAACTCAATTGACAAGGGTTGGGCAAAAAAGGTTCAAAACAAGCACGTGCTCACAAAGGAAGGGGAATTTGGGAAATTACATAAACGGGGGAAAAAAAAAAAAAAGAAAAGAAGTAGAGCAAAGGACACAAAATTACGGGGAAGAAAATACCACCAAGGAGAATTGGGACAAGCGAGGCGACTATTCAACCTTATCCCAGGAACCTTAAAGAAGGCAAAAATCTGTACCTGGCACCTTGGATGGAACAAGATGGCAGCCAAGTGCCATCCCAATCAAGTAGAATAAAGGACATACTGGGGAAAAAAGATTTAAAAAAAAAAGAGACAAAAGAGGGGCCTAGGAGGGCCGGACATCGTAATAACAATTGGGGCAGAAAGAGAAGGAAGAAAAAATTGTAACAACAACCAAAAAACCGAAACTAAAAAGAAAAAAAACGAAGGGGGGGAAACAAAAAAAAAAACACAGGACGTAAGGTCTGGTGTCAAGCCGAACTGGCTTTGTGGAAATAAATCTTCACAGAAACGGACCTAGTTGTCCTTGAAAAAGGTGGGGCCAGAAGGCGCAAGGGGAAGGCAGCGCAATTCGGGGTTACAAGAAAGCCAGGAACGAATTGGTAAAATAAAAAAAATGATGCCCTCCGGTAACTACAAGGGGGAAGCTGGGGAAGTGGGGACAACAATAAAACCTAACAGCCAAACAATTGAGAAAAAAAGATAGGGTGGGAAAAGACAAAAGGTGTTCCCCTTTACAGAAATACAAGCAAAAAAGAGACTCCAAGGGGAAGGAAAAACGACTGGCGAAAAAAGAGGGGCGAAAACGGCAAGAAACGTTAGCCAAAAGCCATGCAAAAAGAGGATGCCTTATAAATATTTGGAAAGGGGAAAGCATGTAGGGGGGGGGGGAATAAAGAAAAAGGGGACAACGGGGGAGATCAGAAACGGTAACTGATTGCCAATATAAGGAGTGAACCAATGGAGGGTGGGGAAGAAGGGAGTACAGGGAGGGGACTGGGGCGCTTGGGGGGGGGCGGACTGGTATAGTATACTGTCGTAGGGCTAAGGTTTTACCAGAAAATGGGGGGGGGTGGGGGGTTCCTAATTGGGGGGGGAACGAAAAAGGAAGGATAGCAAATGAGGAAGAAATGGGAGCACGAGCTGCAAACCGAGGGACATCGGTTTTTTTTTTAAGTTTTGTCAAAGTGGGTAACACAGACAGAAGGGGGAGGGGACACATTTGCGCATTTGTTTCGGGAGAAAAAAACAGGGTCCACCCTTCTAATAAACTGAAGAAAAGGAACATGGGGAAAGGGTAGAACGGACGGCCGGGGATTCGGTTTGGAAAAAAAACCTCAGTTTCACCAGGTACGGTCTGTTGGTGGGAAGGAAAGGGGGGTGGAGAGGGGGTCCTCTTGCCGCTGCGGGAAAAACTATAGCAAACCCACTTATGTGGGGGGAACGTGGGTCAAGGGTTTAAAAGGGGGGGGGGGGTGGGGACCCGAGGGGGGGGGAATGTTTGCGAGAATGGCCGAAACAAGGAAGGGGGGGATTGGGGATTGACTACGGGGGGGGGGGGGGGGAGTATCACCGGGGAGGAGAGAGGGGGGGGGGCAATATGTAAAACCTCAGAGCATGATTGGGAAACGATGATCCACACACCCCAGATGTGCCAAAAAAAAGAGGACCATGAGGTGAAGGGAAAGAAAGGGGGGAGGAAAAAAGGCTTTTGGGGGGGGGGGACCGAAACGGTTAGGTATAAGACGGACCAAGGCCTTTGAATATTGGGTATAGGGGGGCCTGAAGTTGGTGAACGGCTCAGGGGTCTGGGAAGAAAGGGGAAATGGGGGGAGAAGGACCCAACAAGTTTTGCGAAAATGGCGATATAATATAAAAATTCAACCAACGGCCAACAGAACCCACAGTACGTATTCAGGAAAAAGCAGTCACGCGCAACCACACAGGAAGGCATATCCAACATAAAAAGCACCTCCAGCCCTAGAAGTACCCCATTTAAAAAAAAAACATTGAAAAGAAGAGACACCAGAAAAAAAGGTCCAGTTCAGGGGAAGAGAATACATAAAATGGCCAAAGCCGACATGGGACCACGATTTTTAGCAATTGTCTGGACGAAGGAATGGTTGGAAAAATCGTGCCACAATCAGGCGGGACAAAAAGAATGAGAAAACGTGAGGGAGAAAAGCAGAGGCACAGACGGGGTCCTAAAGCGGGCGAAGAAAAAACAACAAGTATCAAGCCCAGAAAATCTCCAAAGGGGGGAAAAAAAGACAAATCACAGGCTTAAGGTCTTGCGAACCCCATACGAGTGCGTCACAAAGAGCGAAAAAGAAACAAAAGTTGGTGACGACCAAATGAAAAAAGACAGCACCTTCCCCAAAAATAGTGTTGTTTCAGTAGGAAAGTTGGGGGAAACCACGGACTTAAGTAAACTCACAAAAAAAAAAGAAAAAGCTACAAGGAAAAACTGGGGAAAATAGTGCTTTGGGGGGGGAAAAACCCCGAGCAGCAAAGACTTTTTGGGAGAACCCTAAAAAAAGGGGGCATACGGTAATTATAGGAGAAGAAACTCTCTGGGCACAGAAAAAAACGAAGACACGGGACTGATGTCTGCCCCTAAACCAGTGCAAAAGACCCCAAAAAATCGAGGGGGGTCGGACTAAAGGGTTTGCATGCCATCAAAAAATTGCAAACGGGGGTCAAAACGAAGAAAAGGGGGATAGTCCAGGGCCGTGAAGGAAAAACTATAGGCAAACCCAAAAAAACAACCTACAACCGATTGACCCACTGCTAGCAAACTACGCCCGAAAAAGGAGAAACCAAAAACTCCAGAAAAGCACAAAAAGGGAGGGGAAAAAAAACAGCAAGTAGGGGAAACCCACCTCACCACACAAAAGAAGGGATAGGCGGCAATCCGTAACGGCTCGAATTCGTCCAATCCACCAGGGTCAAAAAAAAAAAAGTTAGTTGGAACATGAAGGGAAAAAAGTTGCCGACCGAATCTCTATTGAAGACCAGCAGCGATTTTGGGGGAAGGGGCACGGATGGGAAAGAAGGCAAAGACAGCCGGTGTTAGACAAGGTCAAAAAGGGAAAACATTAGGGGCCCCAGCACGCCTCGCGTGTACATACAAGGGGCCGCGTAAGGTCCCCCTTCAGGTCTCAAAAAGAAAAAATTGACCTGCTATGAAAAAAGAGTTTCTGGGCGAGAGAAAAAAAAACAACGTTGTAAGAAAAAAAGAGCTTTTCTTCACTGTGTGAGGGCATGTTGAAACTGTCTCAGGAATTCAAAATGAAGGGGATCAAATGTGCATCGGTGTAGGGGGGGGAAAACCTTGCTGAAAGGGAGGGGGACAATTCACCCGAATTGCAAAAGGGAAGTCAACGGCCCATAAAAATAGGCAAAAAATACCAGCTTTAATCAAAGAAAAAGTGAAAAGGGTTAAAAATACCAATCACCAGGGGAAGAAAAAGAAAAGGGACAACAAAGGAAGAGGAATCGGCAGTCCCCACTTTTTCGTTTCAAACGTGGAAATGGGAAATGTACCTCTAGTTAGGCTCAAAAAATTCAATTAAAAAAAAGCAAACCGGAGCAAAAAAAAAAGAGGATTCAAGAAGGGGAACGATGTGAGAAAAGAGAGAGAAAACCATGGCCATCCTTGGAACCCAACAGTGGGGATTTCAAATGTGCCCGTCACGTTGGCGCGGAAACGAAAAAGGGGAAGTTGCAGTAGAAGAACGGCAGGGGGGGCCCTCATCTCCGGGGTAGGAAAAGCAAACGTAACCCTATTGAGGAATCTCGTCTCATCGGCTTAACGGAAGAAACGAAAAAAAAAAAAAAAAGGAAAGAGGTCAGCCACTGCGAAAGTGGGGGAGGGAAACTGGAAAAGGGTGCAAAAAAAAGAGGGGAGGGGGGGAAAAAGGGGGATATGTTTTCAGCACAGGGAAAAGAGATGCAAAAAAACAGTGTTCAGAATTACGAAACCTGGGGGTGTCCAATAATTATGGAAAAAAAAAATCCAAAATAGGGGCCAATGGAGGGCGAAGAGAAGGACGGGGAGGGAAGGACTGATCGGCACGCCCACAGAAAGGTGATTGACTAGATTCTACCCACCACAGAAAGGAAGCATGCTGTTGTAGGAAAAAAAAACCAAAGGGAATAATCATGTCCTCTGGTGGGACAAAAAAGGAAAGGGGAGCAACAAAAAGAAGGGAAGTGAGTTGTAAACAATGCAGGGACCACCATGGCAACCAGCGTATACTTTGGAAAAAAAG
>Ga0179593_1576107_pt1 | contig 13995 bp, 18 predicted proteins | sample CZODoug2_1_08_16_FD_185931 | JGI IMG/M metagenome (GOLD analysis project Ga0179593, IMG submission 185931) | Vadose zone soil fungal communities from Angelo Coast Range Reserve, California, USA - CZODoug2_1_08_16fungal (PacBio error correction) | ecosystem: Environmental > Terrestrial > Soil >...
AGGGGAGGGGGGGGGAAACGGGAATCGGCAAATCAGAAAGCGAGGAGAAAAGAAAAACCAGATGACAAAAGTCTCCATGCCCAACGACGCAAAAACTTTAGAAGGGGGGGAAAATTAAGGCAAGAAGGGCGTTTAGAGTGCCGGGGCACGCAGAAGGAAGGAGGGTCAGATGTCGATGTTCTCCTTATAGTCGAGAAGGTGGAGTCCCAAGAAGAAACCTTCTTCAAAAAAAAAGGGAGGGAACGCAGTAGTACAGGGGGGAATTTCTTTTCGATGATTCAACGGATCATAGACTCAAAAAGAGCGGGAACATGAAACCGACTTAGAAGAAACAGTCTGATTGAGAAAAGGGAGGGACCTACTTAGTTCTATCGGGAAAGAGAGAGGGCCTTAAAGAAAGGGGATGCTTTACCAGAAAGTATTGGCGGTCAATTAATTGCGGAAGGAAAATGAACGGGGACGGCTCCACCGAAAAGCCGAGAGGGGGAAAAAGGCTACAGAAGGGAAGGTCAAGCAGGAGGAAAGGCAGCAGGAGAATCCTCGGGGCTGGAATCGGTCACAGCTCAAACTTGTTGGGGAAAATTTGAAGAGGGAGTATTCCAAAGGACACCGTCACGACGACGCCTTGGGCACTAATGTGAGGGGGAGCGGACTCGCCATTGATGGGGGGAGAAGGTTTTGCTACGGAGGGTCAACAAAAGAAAAGGGTGAGGGAGGGAAGGGGGCGCCCTCTAGCCGTGCCTGTGGCTGAGTGATCATGTTTTACATACAACTTCGTTGTGGGGGCTGCGACAGGAGGAGGTCAAGAGGTTTGCGGTCTTCGAGAAGAAAAGGTGCTGTCAAGGAAGCGCCAGTCGAAAGAAAAAGGAGCAGGAGACAGGAATGTGTGTTGCCCACGAAACAGAAAAGCGAGACGGAGACAGTATCGGACAAAAAGCCCTCCGCGGGCGAAGAGGTATCCACAGTCTGAAGGAAGAGTCGACGTCAAAAGAAGAAAAAAACCCCGCGCAAGGAGCAGGATCGAGGGGAAACACCAATGGGATGAGAGACTAAAAGAGCGTGGCGCCAACGCGAGCACCGTCGGAGCTTCAAAAAGGGGGGTCACATAGGGAACGCCGTGAGCTGGACGCGCTCACCGTCTTAGGGAACCGAGACTACAGGGGTGGCATGGCATCATGGAGATGAGACTAAGGGAAGGTTATCGAAGAGTTCCAAGGGAGAGGGAGACACCTCTCGTGCTGGGAGGAAGGAGTGAACTTCAAGGAACATGAATGAACGCCGCGGAATGGCGGAGAGACCAGTTTAAAGAGCCTGACCGAAGGGGTTGGAAAGGGAAGTGAAGGCGTTTGGGGGAGAAGGAGCAACGTGATCTGCCTTGGGCATGTAAACGAGAACCGGGTTGTGTGGTTTGGGGTTGGAGGTTACCGAATTAAGAAGGGGAGTACTTGGGGGAGAGGGGGAAAGATGTAAAGGGGTTAGAGGGGAGAAATTCCATTCCCACGCACCAGCTTGAAAGAAAACTCGTAGAGGGATCCGGGAGTGAGGGACTTTTCTTGTATATCCTCAAGGAACCACGGGAGGAAGAAACGGTTCGGGGTTAAGCGTCGGGGGAAAGTGGGGACCGACCGCCCTGCTTGCGGCTGAAGAAAAGGGAATGGGGCTAATGAAAGGAGGGGAGGGAAGCGGTTCCTTTTAGGTGGTAAGTGAAAAAGGGAGACCTCCGGAGAAGTCCTTGACCAGGAAGAGTCTGCTGGTTCGGACAAGGGAGGATCGGCTCAGTAGGGGGACCATCGACTCCAGCGCCGGCGAGAGGGGGAAAAAAGTTTAGAACAGAGGGAAGGAGACACTCTCCCAAGAAGGGGGACACGCGTAATGAAGGGCCGGCAATCTCAGACAAAAAAGGAAAAGAGAGAGAATGGAGAACTGGGGCTTCAATCGTGTTACCGGCTTTTGTCGGGGGGAATCAAGGTAGAAAAGCTCCTCAACGGGGGGAGGGAGGGGGGATAACGAATCGGCCGTTCAAGTATCCGTCCGCCACGCAAAAGCCAGCAGATATCATTTTCATCACTGAATGCGGGACCCTAAAGAAGGGTCAACACAGAAAGGAAACATCCTAAAGGGGCCCGAGAAAAAACGTAGATCCTACCCAAAGTCTGGCGAAACTGGGATCCACAGGACTGTCGTACATTAAAAAAAAAAAGACTCCCAGGGGAGGAAAGAAAGTGTTCTTCAGGGGAAACTCCAGCACGGGCGCAGGTTATCCTATCGCCCGGGGGAGGTTCTGGGGGAGGCCATGGTACGTCCGCTAAGTGTAAAAAGGACTTAAAAGAGGAACGAAGGAACTTCGGTCAACAAAAGGAACCCATACTCGTTTTCAGAGTTCTGTACCCATCCAGGGGTTGGTACACACGTTTCCACAATGAAGGAGAACGCCTGAGGAGGGAAAAAGAGGAGGGAGGCGGCAGTAACCCAGGATCGGCAGACCGCCATCCAGGAAGGGGTGGAGCGAAGGGGGAAGAGGGTCTGTTTCGTGGAAGGGAAATGCAAGGAGGAAAAAACATCTTGTGCGGGAGGTCGTGGACATCAAGCTCACTCCACGCTGAGTCTATCTCCATGAGGCAAGGCCACACGTACGGAGGGAAGAAGGAGTATCCGGGGAGAATCCCGAAAAAGGGAACGTGCCCGGATGGGGGGAAAATTACCTCAGAGAAAAGACAGCCGGCATCCTCAAAAGCTGCTTGCTCAAAAATAGTTATAGAAAAGTGGGGAGTTGGAAGAGAAGATTCTCAGGCCGGCTGGGGGGGCTCAGCGATCAGAGTCGAGGACATAAAAGAAGGCAAAGCTGGGATATTGATCTTAAGAACGGGAGAGGGAGGAGGAACCTGTGAAGGGGATCCTTGAGAAAAAAGGAGTCTGACGAGGAAAAGAATTGTTGATCACGAGAAAGAAGTCAGCAGAAAGAACCCCGATTTGAAAAAGGGGAATTTTCTGGAAAATCCAAGGGGTCATGCGACGAGAAAGGCAAAAGTCACTCTCGTCAACTCAGGTCGCATCACATTTAAACCAAAAAAAAACGACCTTTTAGAACCTGGGAGAAACTGTCCAAAGAAGGCTCTATGTGGGGACGAAAAAAATTCCAAAATCGAGAGGGGGAAGTGTCGTGACCCTGAGCCAAAAGATCGCGGAACCCTAAATTGAGTCCTCTTTCGGGGTGGAGTGCCAAGGGTGACTTGAAAAAGGGGCACCATAAAGGTGGAAGTTCGGCAAAACGGACAGGGCTGACCCGATGCCAGAGAGCCGAGTGCATCACTCCGGGGAAAAAGAGTTCATAAACGGGGAAGTCTCGGGGGGGGGGGGAAGATCGGACCTATGAGGGGAGGTCGGATCAGGACATTGGGAGTTGCCGAAGAGAGGCATTGGAGACAATCTTGGGGAGGGACATAATAAAGGAATGTCTTTCCGGGGAAAAAGAATCTTAGGCCACTTGCGTCGGCGACGCCGGGGTCCAGAACCTGAAAGGGGGGGGGGTAGCGTCTGTGTCGAAGAAAAGGGGGGGGCATTTAGCTGCGCATGGGGGGTGCCGCAGGAAATGAAGAAAAAGGGGCCCACATACCACCCCACCTAACGAACACAACTTGGGGGGAGGTGCCGGAAGCGGTGCGTGGGTTCACGAGGACCATCCACGAACCGGAGAAAACTACGAAAAGGGCCTCAAGACAAACGGGGATTTTTACGAAGGAAAACCCGGTCATACCCGGCGTGGCGCACGTTACGGGGAGGGGAAGCCTCACTCGGTCGGAAAACGTGGGAATAGGAAAATGGTGATCAAGGCCTGTGGGGATTCTCATCTTGACTATGTCACAGAAAGTCCACCGGACTCCAGACAAAATCTCGATAAAAACAAACTGACTGAAAGGAAGGAAAAAGAGCTATCCATGTATTGTCGGAACGTTTTGACAAAGGATTCACATAAGGGCCACTCCTTCCGCTGTCGAAACTCAGCCCTATAAACCCGGCCACGAAGATTCCCCCTCCGCACAGCTTTATGCGGCTCAGTAAGAAAAATGATTTAGATGGAGGAACCGTCGCCAGCAGAGGCTCGGGACTTTGGGGGGGAAAAGATGTCGAAGGGGAAAGGATCGGGGGGGGGAGGAGCTTGACGGCACACACCTCGTCGGAACCCCCACTGTGAAGAAAGGGGGGGGAGTCCATGGTTTCAAGGGGTTCTACAATTTTACCCTGAAAGGGACCAGGAGACGATTCCTAAGAAAGTCTTGAAAAAACCGACCGACTAAAAAGGCCTTTCTGGAAAAGAGGAGTGCTGGACTACTAAAAACTCAAGTTCCTAATATTGGAAGAAGTGAATCTGAGGACCTGCATTCAAGTGCAGGACAAGGGGGAGCAAATGGCAAAGGAGGAGCTGAATCACCTCATCGAAAGGAGCTCCGACGTAGGTCTTAAGAAGAACCCGGACCATGTGAAGTAGCCTCGAATCAGGTTTACTCGGGAAAAGAAGGGAAAAGTTTGGGAAAAAAAGTTAAGATCTACATTTCTCCCACAGAACCCTAGGAAAAGACTACTAGGAAAAAAGGAGAAGGATGTTAAAGGGGGGTGACTCGCCATGGGTATCGGTTGGGGGGGGAGGAGGGTGCGTCAAGCAAAAGGGAAGAGAGATGGGTTTCTGCCATGTTTCGCCCTCGAGAAAGACATTATTGGAATTGTGTCCATAACAAGGGGGGGGGGTGTTGGCAAGGGAGCACTTCTGTTGTGTCGAATGATTTGGAACGGGGGGACGCATGTGATCAAAGGGGGGGAGAGTCTCTGACGAAAAACCATCTGAAGGGAACGGCAGCGTGGAAAATTTTGATCGGCGCCACAGAAAGGGGGGGAAGACGCGACCGCAGGAGAAGGGGGGTACCGGCATGAAAAACCTTCTGTCCGAAAGGAAAATCTCAAGAGAAAAATAGGAAGTGGCTTTGATGAGGGGGGGAAAAGGGTATCTGCTCAACAAGGAAAGCCGATCAAGGAGAGTAAACTTGCAACCAGGAGATCTCGAGACGTTGCGTACCAAGCTTCTGGGATTCCCGTCTTGAGGGAGCAAAAAAGGGGAAGGAAACACATCTTGCAAGGGAAGGGGAAAGAGGACGAGGAGAAGGTTCGATAGGAGGTTACGCAGAGGGGGCATCGGCAAAGAGAAGCATAGGACTAAGTCCATCTAGACAGGGGGGAAGCTCCGTAAGGGAAGCCCCTCTAAAAAAAGGGGGAAAGGTCGTGTGTCGCCTCAGCAACTTAACCGCGTTGCCTTAACAGAAAAAGAAGGGATGGCGGGAAGGGAAGGAAGGGGGGTAGCAGTCCAAGAACTCCTCTGTAGTTCACTAATAGAGTTAGATGAGGAGTCTCACCCAGGAGGGAAGGGGGGACATTTGTACAGAAAGGAATCTTGGTGATGGGTAGGCATGCCAAGGGAAGGCTTAATTCGCGGGGGAACATTTAAATATTCCTGTCCTCCACGAAAAAAAAAAACGCTTACCTAAAAGGAGAGGGAGTCTCCGAGGGGGCGGAGAAACTTTAAGAAAAAGAGAAACAATGCATAAAGGGATTTCGGTAATAGAAGGGTGCGGGCTGCCGGAAGGACTGATGATCAAAGTTGAATGCATCTGCGTGGAAAAAAAAATTGTTCAGAAAAAAGAAGGAGTTTCCGGTAGGAGGGGGGAGGGGTGGCGGTATGGAAGGTACTGACCGTCCTCGATTACCTTCAGCTCTAGATTCCGGTCTATCTTGCAGGAAATTGCCATATGCGGAAGCAAGAAAAAAAAAAGGGCCATGGATGGAGAAAGACTTTCCAGAGAAAGGCTACACGAAGGATCCCGGACCTTGAAGGCCGAGCAATCTCAACACAACAAGAGAGGGAGGGATGCCCGGCTCAGGGCTGTCAAGTGAAAAGTTACCGGGGGCGTGGTAGTCATTACAGAGGAAAACTACATCACTTGAAGTAGAAGGAGGACCATTTCCTTAGAAAAAAATCACAAGGGGAAAAGAAGAAGAACATCACTCCCCAGTCAGGCTGACTTTCAGGGGAAGTAAAAGGGCGTCCCTTGCAGGGAACCGGCAAAAACGAAGTCAACCCGACGAAAGGGAACCTAGAGCCGAAAGAGGGAAGATGCTGCTATAACGTCTTTTAAGCCGAAAGAGGGGGGGGTGGATAATTCAAACCTCTTTAAAGGAAGGATTACACCGAAAGGTTTACTCCCGTGGGGGAAAGGCTTCTTCGTCACAAAAGGGGGGAGGAGCGTGCAGTATCGAGGGCCCTTAGGGAAAAAAAGAGAGGCTGTGTGAGGGGAGACTGGGAAAGAGAGGGTCTACACTGTGACAGAGAAGTACGTCTACACGAAATTCTGGCCTATGACAATAACCAAAAGAAAAAAGTTTCCTTAACAAAGGGAAAAGGCAGAAGTGGGAGACACGTTCCCTCGGAAGCAGGGCAGTTCAAAGAGAAAGAACAGAGTAGGTTAGGCTCCTTTGAAAAAATGGATGGCAGACCTCCAGACAGGCAGGAGAGGGGGAAAGAGAAAGATATGTGTGAAGGGGGGTAACGGGGGAAGTCATTCTAACACAAATTGAGGGGGGTAGACAGGACTCACTCCATGATTATGAAAGAAATGAGGCGTACAGGAAACAACACGTAATGCTCGGAATACCTATACTGAAGAGCGTCCAGAAAGGGGGGGGGAATGAAGAGTTTTACCTAACGTTGGAAAAAGACAGCGCCCAAAAAAAAAAGAAGAAATTGTCGCAGGAGGAAGATCCATTTTTGGTACGAAGGGAACCTCTGCGAGGGGGGAAGAACTCTCTGCGGAATCAGAAAATCCCCGGAAGTCCTTCATAAAGGGGGAAGTTTTATATTACGGAACGGCGTCGGGGCGCAGGATGAACCGTCGATAAGGGGGTCACTGGAGGAGGGAATGGCCCCTTTCTTTTTGAAAAAGCACTATCAAAGGCCAGACATCTGGACGGGAGAAAATGGCTAAATGGGAAGGGGAGGACTTGTAAGGTACGCATCCAAGGGGTCAACAGGCAGAGGAAAGGCGAAGAAGTCTCTAGACATACCAGAATGGGAAGCATGAATGAAACAAAACACCAACAAAGGGGTATTTAACCATGGCTAAAACCCTCCTTAATTCACGCATAGGGGGAAACTGTCAGACCAAACCCATCATATGTAAAGGGAGGACCACTGCAGACGAAAACCGCAAAGAAAAACCCCACTATTCCTGTTCCCATTGACGCCTTCCTAACGGAAAAAGGTGGTCACCATCAAAGGGAATCAATGGGGGAGGGGATAAAAAGAGTAAACACAGACTCTTACAGCTAAAGGGAACTATTGCCAAGGGGAAGAGGCTTGCACCCCTGCTAGTTTACGGGGAGGGGGGAGGTAAAGGACACTTCGGAAAATGCGGCCGAGGGTGTAGTTCAAATCAGTGTTTGGGGGCAGAAGACGATCTTTCACTATTAGAGGGGGGAAAATGGTATGCATCAGATCTTTCGGGCAGGGACGAGAGCGGGAAAAAGGATTCCGGAAAAGGACAGGACAGAACAGGAAGAAGGGGAGCGGGTGTCGGACAATCCGGGAGTTTCTGGGAAGAGGAAATGGTCCGAAGAAAAAATAGAAAAGGGGAACCGACAACAAAACTGCGTTCACTTAAAAGGAATTGGGACTTTGGCCGGAGCAAAAGGGGGGGCCTTCACGCTTAGGCAGGAACCTATCCCAGAAAGAGAGGAGCCAGCGAAAACTGATGTTCTCCGGAGGGGGGGTCCACAAGAACTTGGGAAAAGAGGCGTGTCACCTACAGACGGTCGTCGTTTTCATCGGGGGGAAAGTCCCTCTGCTGGGGGAAAAGAGTCTTAAAGGAAGGGTGAAGTTCCAACAGAGGAACGACAAAGGTCAATCTACTCAACAAAGGGGTAAGGGAGATATAGATTTCCGGGGAAGGATTTGTAAAAAGAGGGAATCAAACAAGAGGACGCGGGAGAAAGGAAGACATATGACAGGATTCCCACAAAAACTGGATAAGGGGGGGGAAACACATACGTTCTAGCTTGCGTGGGACGGTTCATGCGGCGAAAAAAAAAAGTTCTTGGAGGTAGTCCGAGTGTCTCCGGGATCGGTGATGAAAGGGTCACATCAAAGAGGAAAAACCCCATTTCGGGGAGAAAGGGATGTGGGGCATTCTCGTTCCCGAATTCACCAGGGAGAAGTGCCGCAATCCAAAAGCTTTCCAGAAAAGACGAGAAACCCGGCTCATTGGGGCTGCTTGAGAAAGGGGAAAGCTAGCGGGGACGAAACCGTTGCCGTCAACGCTTATAAAAAGGGGACAAGCATTGGTTCGGATCAAGAGTGGATGCGGCAATAAAAAAAGAAGATACTGAACTAAACCGAAAGAGGAGCGAGGTCGCACTTGAGGGTATCAAGCAATTCTGCCCGCAAGACATGGGGTTTAAGTCTCGGAGTGCATAGGAGCTAGTCGTTGGGTTTCAAGAGGGCGACAGTGGAGGAACCTGGATGTGACCAAAATGATTCACAGGTCAAGAAAACTGGGGGAGGGTCCATGGGGGACATGTTACAGAAGGGGAGTACTCTGACATTTCTGGGTGACGGAGCGGTTGGCTCTCAGGGGGTAAGAAAGTGTGCCATAAGAGGGAGTACCAGGGGAGAAAGAGCCGTGAAAGGGAAAAGGATGACATGGTATACACCGAGGGAGGGGTGTGGTTGTGGAAGAAGGAGACAACTGGGTATGTTCGGAAGGAAGGGAGGGACGTGAGGCAGTTATCAAGGGCTTCTCGATAAAGGCTAACTCCTTCGGGTATCGGCAGTGCCTGAAAGGAATCTGTCGTTTTGAAAAAAAAAGGGGAAGAGATGTCGCCCGCAGGGGGAGAAAAGATCGCCAGGAAAGGGAACGGCTCCAATTTCCGCATCTAGAAAAATCAGGATGAAGTCCGGTGATCTTGCAGGGAAAGAAAAAGAGAGGAACACCAAGAAGAGACAGGAAAGAAGGTCGAGTTACAAAAGGGGGGGAAAAAAAAATGGCTCTCCGATTGACCAAAATTGGATGCCGGCTTTAGGGGGGGAGAAAACAGGTTTATCCACATCGGCACGAAGGGGGGGGGGACGAGCTAAGGATTCTCTAGGTAGGAGAAGCATACGGGGGGGAGAAAGCATCACTATAGAGGAAGGGAGATCATCCTGTAAAAGGTAGCTACGTGTGTCCACGCCCGAAATGCAAAAATAGCTGGACCTGGAAGTAAAAAGGGGGAAAAAAAAAATATGGGCCCTGCGAGAAAACTCGCCGGGCGTCTGCCTATCGGGGGGAAGCGCCTCCCTCTCGTAAAGGGGGACTAAATTACGGCGTTATTCAGAGGGAAAAGGGGGAAGAAAAAAATTATGAGGATGGGAAAACGGAGCAAGGAGGGTGGATGGGTGACCGGGCCAGGCAATTGGGGGGAAGGGGCGAGTAATTGATCTTACATATCAAATGATCTTCCATGTCGAAAAACCATCAGAGGAAAAAGCTTCTCGAGCAAGGAGAAATGCTTATCAGGGAGCCGCCAGGCCGACCACGTTTGGCGGTAAACGGAGGGAAAAAAGGCGGACGAACCGGAAGTCTGTGCTGAAGAGCTGAAATCAGAGGGGGGAACGATGGGGAGGGGACGAGGCTTTGCAGGAGGGGCCGTAGGGGGAAAAAAAATGACATGGTAGGGAAAGAAGGACGCATGTCCTTCACCTTCAGGAAGAGGGGAGTGATGCCGGAGATCTTCGAAGGGAAAAAAGAAAAGGGGATGCTGGAAGGAAAGAAGAAAGATCTGGAAAGGAACCGGCTTCAGGGGAAGAAAAAACGCTACCACACGAAAATCGTCCGGAAGGAAGGGAAAGGAAATATCTCTCCAAACAAAAGGGGGGGCAATAAGATATTTGGGGCTCGGCGAGGGGAAAGGGCGGCTTGGAGGGAAAGTAAGGCGGAAGAATCAATGGCAAGAAAAAAAGAGCGATGGGGCAAAATTTCCTAAAAGTCGCCTGAAAAGAAACAGAACAGATTGCAGGTAAGAAAGAAAGGCTGTAACGAAAGGGCATCTCAAAAAGAAAGCAACCCAAGTAAGCAACCTATCCACCATGACTCTCTTCAGAGACGGACCATCACTGGGGGGCTAAAAATTAAAAGACCTCGGGAAACAAAGAGGAAAAGGGAGACTCCCTTGGGAAAAAAGGAGGTCTCGGGGAGGAAAATCCAGCACGGGGGGTCCAAAAAAAGAAATCGATCCTTTCTCTTAGAAAGCCTAGTGCTGGTGCTGTGAGGGGAAGAGAGTACTCCGTCGAAATGGGAAAATTCTAAAGAAGTAACATAGACTCAAATTGAAAGTCCTTCGTCACACCATCACCAAAAAAGGCTAAAGGAGGGAACATGACCAAGGAAGGGGAACACTTTGCCATCGAATCTCCCGGCCGAAGAGAGGGGGGACTACCTAAGGGGAGGGCGAGGCCTTACCAAAACCGCCATACCAGATGAGAGGTTGGGAGCAGAAGGCCCGTGGTCCGTCGGTTTCCCTGCAAAAAAAAACGACGGTGCATTTGGGAGGGTACATCACGGGGAAGAAAAACTGCTGAGTCTAACTTCTTAGAATGATAGCAGCGACCACGTATGGTCCTGAGACTACCTAGAGAGAGAGCGGGGGGGCCATATGGACTAGTGCCCTAATTTGGGAAAACGGGTTTCAAACAGAAAGAAACCCAGAGAGAGGGGGAAACGCCGGAGATAAGAGAAAGTTGCATTTGGAATCAGGCATGAGACGTTGTGAGAAAGAAATACTTTACTAGCCATCCAAGAAGGGGGTGATAGGGAGAGGGAGGAAAAAGGAATGGCCGGAGTGCATGCCGGAGAAGAGTCTCATCTACGATTAGGGGAAAGTTCGTTGCCAACAACACGCACATCAACAGGAGGAGTACGGGAATAAAAGCCTGAAGGAAAGTTCGCAAAGGGGATGTAATCTAAGCACACCGGGTTATAAACTCTAAAGTAGAAGGAAACATGCGAATAAACCATACGGGGGAGGAAATTAAATGTCAAAAAAAAAAAAAAGACCGGGGGGGGGGCCGCTGAGAAAACCACAGGCAAGGGGCTCACAACATGGGAGAAAGCTCTATGGCAGGGGAGGGGGGGGAAAAACACTGAGAAAAAAACGCTAGAGAACCTTTGCGGAGGAAAATTTAGGGGAATCCATGGTCCCATCGACAGGGGGGCCGTTACGTGAAGTAGGGGGAAACCATCACAAGGGGGAATAAATGTAAGCTAAATGGCGGGAAAAAAAAAAAAAGGGGAGAGCTGACGAGTGAAGAGGCCATATAGAGACTAGTCAAAACACATGCTGAAGGGGGGCCTAAAATTTGCTGAAGACCGGTAACTTCGGCGAGAACCGAGCGGAGGAGTTTGAAAGGGGGGGGAAGAAGCCTTGGGGCATTTGCCGGGGGAGTCATGAAAGGGAAGAGAACAATTGACTTGCAGTGAAAAAGTTCCCTTAACGTGAAGGGAAAAATATCGGAGAAAGATGGGCAAGGAGGAAAAGTCCCGCAGTCACAGAAACATGCAGAGCAACGAGTCTGTGGGGGAGGAGCAATTCAAGGAGGGGGGGCATGGGCATCGCGCATGGAAGAAAATGAAAAAAGGAAATGTGAAAAATGCTAAAAAAAGAAGTCACGAAATGGTGGTTGCACCCGGTGGACTTGGGAACACGCAGGGATCTGAAACCGATCCCGGTAAATAGGAAGGAAAAAGCAAGATCGGAAAAAGCTGAATGTTCCGGCAACTTTCAAAATCAGTTTGCACGTCGTCGTGTAAACAAAAGGCAAACCGGAGGGGGGGCGGTCGTTGGAAGAAATGTGTCCGAGGGCTTTTAAGGGTCACAACTTAAAAAAAGGGATTCACCAACCGAGGGGGCCCGCAAGGAACAAGGGAAGCCTAGACAACCACAAAACGACGGGGGTCAAGAGAAGTTCCTGGGGGACGAAGGTTTAAAAGAGGGGGACCGGGAGGAAGGGGAACTCTGTCGAAAAGGAAAAAAGAATAAAGACAGCCGACGCCCTACGCCCAATAAGTTATGCTTACAAGAGTAGCTACAAACGGGGGCGGGGTAGACCGGACCGGCAAAAGCGCAGTCGCTTAGTTTGAAAGGGTGTGTCTCAATTTATCTGTAAAAATAGAGTGTCCGCACGCACCGGGAGTAGAAGGGAAAAAATTTCGTTGAGAAAGTTTGAGGGGGGAGGTCAAAGGGTGCGAAAGTTACTGCGTTTAAAGGGATGCCTCAACTACAAGTCTTGCGCCTCCCGGGGGGGGGGGGGACTCCAAATGAGGCAAGTGTGGGTACTGGGGAGGAGGAGACCTCTAATCGTGAGACGATCTCGTTAAAAGTGAAGCAGGGGGAAAGGATTCAGGGGAGATGACGTGCTCGCTTGCAGAGTCCACAAGAAGGAACTTACCGAAAAAGAGCCGGAGTTCGCCTGAACTTCATAATCAATCAAGGAGGACAGCATTTGGGGGGGACTAATCTATCTTCTGGATGAGGGGTAAGAGACTTTTTTTGAAAAGGATCGACAGGGGAAGGACCTATACACATTAGGAAAGGGAGACGTGTCTTGCCAAGGGGGAAGTGGTGTGGTTTTTGTGATTACAGACAAGAGGGAATAGATTGAGGGGGGGGAGAAAAAAGTTTGCGCGCACATGAGCACATTGTGAACATTTCGGCAGGGGGCAAGGAAAGAGGCCGTGTCCTTTGGCCTCAGAAAGGAAGTGGACAGACCACCCGTCGGGGGGGGAAAATGACAAAGGGAGGGGGGGTCTGGGGGGGATCGAGATGGGGGGGGCCCCGATTCGAGAGGGGGGAAGAAGGTGGCGTCGTCTACTTAGAAAAGGAACGGGGGACGCAGGGGAAAAAAAAGCATGGTTAGAAGGAAGAGGGGGAATTTGGGGAGGATTGGCAGGAAAGCCTCAGACAAAGAGAAGGGGGGGGAAAGGTCATTCACGTAGAAGGCCGGTTCCGCCACTCAATAATCCAAGAAGGACGGTGCGGGTGAAAGTAAAGATATGGGGGACGGAGAAAAACGCGCCCGAGCAGGATTCGAGGGCAACTTCACATGGAAAGCTATCGTTGGCGAAAGGGAGGGCGGGTGCCGGGACGGTAGGGGGATGCAAAGGTGTGGATGTCAACAGCACGAAGGGGGGAAACTGACTCGAGGACCGGATTCAGGAAGGGGGTCGACTACGCAGGAGGGTTCTCTCTAGTGATGATAGCATCAGACGGGAGGGTGATCTCCGTATTTCCACGACAGAGAAGAAAAGTTGTAGCCTGAAACTACAAGGCAAGGGCCTTCGATCAAAAAAACGCGGAGCGGTCTCGGACCTGGTTAAAGAAAGTCTGTGGTTTTAAGTCTTAGGCGTTGAGCTAGGCACGGGGGAGAAAGAACTTGGTCATGGGGGAAAGAAAAGAAGCCGGGGCTGGGTGATGGGGGAGCAGGCCAGCAAGGACCGAAAAGGAGTTACCGGTATCTCTATCAGAGGCTCAACACTCAGCAGAGACTGACCTACTAGCAGGGATCCCGGAGGAGAAGAAAAGTTCTGGATAAGAAGAAGCCGTACCACTGGAAAGAACTTTGACTGTGAAAAGCTACTTGGGGGTACCTCTGCTGGGAGATCGCAATAGCAGAGCATTTGCAGGGAAGTCTCGAGGTAAGAGTTTGTGACAGGGGGGGGGGAAAGGGGGAGTACCGTGTACACCGGGGATGACTTTCCGTCAAAGAGCTGTATGTGCGTGAAAGGAGAACCGGGATATCTCCTTAAACTGTCAATGGGGACAGCGAGAATGAGAAGATTGACAGGGGAATTTAGAAAAGAGAAAAGAAGGGCCCGCTACCAAAAAAAGGTATACGCGTCACTTGCCGCCGAGAGTTGTCAA
>Ga0179593_1619332_pt1 | contig 13995 bp, 19 predicted proteins | sample CZODoug2_1_08_16_FD_185931 | JGI IMG/M metagenome (GOLD analysis project Ga0179593, IMG submission 185931) | Vadose zone soil fungal communities from Angelo Coast Range Reserve, California, USA - CZODoug2_1_08_16fungal (PacBio error correction) | ecosystem: Environmental > Terrestrial > Soil >...
GGAGTGATAATTGGTGGTTCTCATCGAATGCAATCCGCGATTTAAGAAGTATATATGGAGGAGGACAGAATCATAAGTGAAAAAAAGGAGCTGCCGTCCGGTCAAAGCATAGGCAGTGCCTCAAGTCAAGGAGGGTTCAGGCGAGACTGAAGTCGGGTCCTTGAAAAGGGAAAGGGGGGCATCCAATGAAAAACCTACTCTGCCTTGCGAATCAAGGGCAATGGGTCTAGAACGGAAACTTACAGGAAAGAGGAACGGGGAAACCCATTAGGGTCGCGTTTGTCGACAGAAAATCGGGTGAAATTCTGTTCAACAACATGAAAGAGAAGGAAGGTTACGGGGCCGAGCGGAAAGCGGCAATTTCCGCGGGGCGCCAGTTTTGTTCTAAAAAACCGTAGGGGGGGGGTGAAGAGGGGAGAGGGCCTTGACTTTTGAAAAAAGAAAGGTAGTAGGAAGAAAGAACGTTTCAATTACTTAGGGAGACGGCGAAAAGGGAAGTCAAGTGGTCCTTGCTCTTGGGGGGACCTGGAGAGAACATCACAAGGAGAAGAGGGATTATCAAGGGGGGGGGAGAGAGGGGTTGAAAGGGAGCTCAAGGGTTCAACCAGGGGATCAAGTCGCGAGACATCCACATAACCTTTTTCAGCTTTGGGGGTTAAAGACAGAAGCATCGAATATGAAGCCAGGGGAGAAAGCCCGTGACTTGTGTTTTGAAGTGCAAAAAAACGGCGCTGGGCGAATTGGCCAGGGAAAGGGAAAGGATGGGCTTGGATCTTGAAAGGACAAGCAAGCGGATGACATCCACTTAAAACATAGAAAAAAAAGCTTAGAGAGACGGGCGGCCGCGATCATGAGGAAAGAAGGGTGATCAAAACACTCCAGTTACGACGGCAGGGTCTTGGTGATACGGGAACGGAGGAGAGAAAACGTGGCGGATTAATACGCCGAGGGAGGAAGGGGACGCGCCGGGGGGGTGAAAAAGGGGGTTGGGTTGATTTCAAAGCTTGGGTGCTGAAGAAAATCAAGGGAAACCCTGGGAACACTGTTATAAAGTACGTCTTGGAAAGAGGCTGGGATGCGGGGAATAGCAAGGGGAGGGGCGCGGTAGGGAAAAAAAACATTTTTTAAAAACCTGGCCGACTTGTCGTGATGGAGGGTGATAAACTCCGTGATTTGGGGGTGAAAATCGGGGGGGCTACACAACACGTACGGTAGTCCCCTTAACGGGGGGAAACAGGGGCTGTATCTCTATCTACTAACAAGAGAAGAACGCAACAATGCAAGTAAACTCTGAGGAAACCTTGGGACAGAGAATTCCAAGAACAACTAAAAAAACAAAAAGAAATGGGGAGTACAAGACAGAAAAACGTCTCTTGAGAGGGTTTTTTCATTAAAACTCTTCGAGGGAAGGCTGGAGGTCCAAGATGCTTGGAATCTCTTAAAAAATTCGTTTTTCAACTAGTTCCAACTTACCCATAGGTCGCGGTCTCTTACAGTAAAATTTAAACTGGGGTCATATCCGGTTTATTGTGGATCAAAACTTTTCTCTTTCATCAGGCCTGCGGGTTGTTATTGTTCCTTTCGGTTTTGTGGGATACGGAGGACCTCAACGAGGGCGTGCGTGGGGGGGCCTCCTCACAATGCGGAGCGAGCTAGGGCAGTGGGGGGGGGTCAGGAGTAAGACGGGGACCGAGGGAACACGTGCGTGTGTCAGGCGTGGTACGAGGTGCGGTTACGAGGAGTTCAATAGGGGTCTTTTTCCGTGGGGTTTCTCCCAGGTCTCTCTTGCGCTCCTGTAATGGTCCATACCTGCACGCGGTTAGTCTTGCCCTCACGTCGGCGGTGTCTGAAATCGTGGTGAGGGGGCACAGATGGGGTGGCCTAGCTTTTCTTTGGGTCTCTCTTTTCTCCAAGGCGCCATTATCGAGGTTGAAACCATGCGAGTATTACGCAGCTTAAGGGGTTATTTATTGCCTTTTGCTCTCCAGTTCGTCTGGTTGCAGTGGATGGCCGATTCCGTGCGAGGACTGGGGGCTGGTTCTTCACTTCCCCGGTGCGGACATAAGAGGAAGCTGGTCGCGCCAGCACAAGGAAGTGGGAGGTAAGGGGGAGAGGAGCGTATGGAAAGGGGGTGAAAGAAAAGGTGAGGGGGGAGGGAGAGAACGTGGAGTGTGAGTGGGGGTGGGGGGGCGGAGGGGGGGGTAGGACGTAAGAGAAAGAAGGGAGATGGGAGAGAAGGGGAAAGGGAGAATGGGAAGATAAGAGAATGGGCGGGACGTGGTAGGAGGGGCTCGCATTCCCGGAGGGGTTCCCGGATGCGTCATTCTGTGCAGAGGCGGGGGAGTTTGCTTTCGCTAACTTGTGCCTGAGTCACCCCGAGTCTCGTCGGAGTGAATTGGGATATTTTGTTTGTTCTTTGTCCGGGTTGGCAAGAAATCAGCCTCATCGGTACTTTTGCCAAATAACGACTTGGCGCATAGCCCAGCCAAAACCCGATTCCTTTCCAAAAAGTCTGGGATGGGAAACTAGGTGGGGTTAAAAATCTCGACAAAGAGACTCCAGACGGCATAAGTAACGTGTGGCGTCCCACTCTCCAACATCCATAAAAGGATTCCATAGAGGTTGTAGTGGTTAGTGGGCGCGTGATAGGGTTGGCCGGTCGTTGGTGGGATGTTCCCGAAAATGGGGTAGGGGGGTGTGTCGTAGCGCAGATCTTTGGTTCGAGCAGGGGGCAGTGGTCTGCAAGTCTCGTGGTTCTAGGTGGGCTAGCGTTGCAACGAAGGACCCGTGTGTGCATTCGTCGAGCAAGAAAGTGAACAGAGCTACGGCCTCCCATTCGACTTTGGCACGCATGAAAATACCTCAAGATTGGGTCTCCATTGCGCGGGTGTCGGGGCGGGTCGGCTACTCCGGGCGATATCCCCACCGCAGGACGCCCTGGTCAGTGTACTCGGCTCATCCTATCAGGGGCACAGACTCGCAAGCCCCCCAGGCTTCAGATTCGGTCCCCTAATTGAAAGAGGGTTGCTTGTTCGAGATGTGGCTTTAGGCGATGGGTTAGAACCGTCCATGCATCCGCATGGAGAAGGGGGCAAATGAGGATGTGATAAAAAACTACATAAACACAACCTCCATTGAGGAGGGGAAGAAAATTGTTTTAAAAAGAATAAAAAAGAAAAAAAAAAAAAAAAAAAAAAAAAAAAAAAAAAAAAAAAAAAAAAAAAAAAAAAAAAAAAAAAAAAAAAAAAAAAAAAAAAAAAAAAAAAACAGGCTCTGAAAAAATTGGTCCCTCGAATGCTAGAGAGGGACCTGGGTCATGGTAGGGGGGTCCGTAATGAAAAGAATTTTGGCTCTAAAAAGAGCCGCGGTAAATCCCCGAGGAGCCGTGCTCACGCAAAAAAAAACGCAAGAAAAGAATGGGTTGTCGGCAAATTATTTGATTCTGTTGTCTGGTGTAGTGGGGGGGGGGGTTCGTTCAGGACAGCATTGTCAGAATCGGGGGGGGGAGTTACAGGGGGTTTGATTAGCGGTCTTCGTCACGCTCGGAGAAATCTAATCTGACTCCTGTTTATGAGACAAGAAAAGAGACGCAAGAACAGACTTGCTTACACAGGGGAAAAGATCATCAAGCGGGACAACAGGTGCGTTATCCGCGCAGGGGGTCAGCCATAGGGGACGACTCCCCGCGGGAAATCCTGAAAAAGTTAGTACCACGGAAAAAAAGGATGTCGTCAAGCAGATTAAAGGGAGAGAAAAAAAACAAGGTGATTTTCTCGCTGGAAAAATCTCAGCCAGATGTCGGGGGTATTTCACGCGACAAGTGATAAGGACTATTTTAAATCCCAACAAGCATCGGCGTAGAATGGAGTGGAAACGCGGAAAAAATGGACAAAATCGAAAAGAGAGAAGGTCAGATAGGCGGACTGCACCGGATATGGGGGGAAGGCTTTAAACCAAATATGCCGCTGAGGGAATGCAAAAAGGGGGGGGCTCATCATGCCTGACTGGGAAATGCGCGCAAGGCGCGTGTTTTCAAAAGGAAAGCAAAAGAAGGCGCATGGGATCCAAGAATATTAATAAATGAAAAGGTGAGTCTGTTATTCTGGAACAACTTTAATCGTAAAAAGATAATCTCGGAGGGTCAAGGAAGGAGCTTTTGAAGATCTTTGTCCAGTCAAGGGGGAAAAGACACCTTGATTGTAAAACTCCTGAGGAAAAGGGGCAGGGGCCTGAAAAAGGGTGGGGTGATTTTGGGATGTCACCATGGGTAATGCCAGACTCCCTTCGACCCAGAAACTCGAGACCGGTCGGAAGAAAATCTCCGGGGGGGGAAAAAAGTTCTTTAAAGAGTCCTCTTTCTGGAGACCGGAGGCTACTAAAAACCACTGGAAATACTCTCCGGGGGTCAAGCAAGCAACGGTCCGGCATCGACAGAAAATATCCTCATTAAAGGGGAACTGAAAACTGCTCGGCGAAATCGAGTCTTGATTGAAGGAGAGTAAAGTAACCATCTGGAGGGAAAGAAGCACCTCGAACTGCAAAGGCTCAGGACTTTAAGTCGTAAGGGTTCATTGGTGGGGGGCGCGCCTTTCTAGCTCGATTCCATGTTTTATAAAAAGAACTCGCGGAGGGACCTTCCATGGGTTGAAAACGAGGAAAGTGCGACGAGGAAGGATCCCAAAATTGTTTGAAAAATCTCGGGCTCTTGTGATGTTCTTAAAGGAAGGGAAAAATGAGGGGGACGAAACCGGATCATCGCGGTTGGTCTGAAGTGGATGGGCTTGGGTTGATACAGGGTGCGAAAAGGATTCTCTCTTAAAAAGTGCTGGTCTTCCCGCTCACCGGTCAGGAGATTGGCACAAAAATCCCCGCGCGATCTCGAAATCAAAAAAACAGATATTAGGGGAAGGATAGATCGGAGTTATAAATCAAAAGCTAAAGAAAAAGGGGGAATTCCAAAACTGCTACTCGGATATGCGGGGAACAATGTACAAGCAAAGCAAGCCGCCAAAGGAGGATCTACTCATAAAAGGTCCCACTTCACAGATAAGGGTGCTTAGTGATAGATTGTTTTTGGGTTGCTGCAACGTCGGGCCCTCACTCCCTGTCCAAACCTAACCTCAGTGGGTCAAAAGAACATGAGCCTTCGTGCGGTTCTTAAATCAGGTGACTAAGTATCGACCGGGGCAGTCACAGGTAAAAAGAGAATTAAAGTGAACTTTGAAGTCGCGGGGTGGAAGACTTGAGTGTTGGAAGTCCGACTTCCTCGTTGGGATCGAACATCCGTAAGGGGGGTGGCTTGGCCAGGTCCAATGCTAATGGAAAACTCGCAAAAGCGCAGGTTTCGAAAGGACGTTGACGGAGGGGGGGTGAAAACGTACTTGGTCATCACGGGCCACAAGAGTCACCAGGCCGGAAACTGGAAATAAGGCCCGGGAGTCAGCGGAGGTAGGGGGTTGCCAGGAGGCTTTGGGCAAGAAGAAATCAAAATTAAAGAGATTTATTCCCTCAAGTGGGCAATTGCTGAAAAGGAAAAAGCCTTCAGAAGGGGGGAACATCATCTGAAGAAGGGGACCGGGGGACGGGTCCAAATGCTTGGGGGGAAAAGACTACACCCATCTGAAATGGAAAATCGGATGAAGAGGGGAGGGGGCCTTTTTTTTATTTGGGAGGTGGGACGGGACAAAAGGCCTTGAGGATACGAAGGCCTGGACAGGGTCCCGTCTTCTGAGGTAGCAAGGTTCGGTGAGAAGTGTGAAGGGGGGTGCCTCCTTACACTGAAAAAGATCAAATGTTCTTTCAAGCTATAGACGTTCGGTCGAGACCGATTTTTTATGGAAGTCTCGAGGGGGGGGGGTCCCCAAATGAAGGACGATAATCTTTGAGCCGTCAAAGGTGCTTCTATCCAAGAATGGAGCGGAAATTAATAACGCCGTGGCTGCGAGGTGAAGGAAGTCCATGGGGGGGGTTTGATTTGTTCTGAAATTTAAAAAAAACGAGCAGGGGGGGGGGGGTAGGAAGACACACTTGACGCCCGGGGGGGGAAAAAATTGAGTACGCTTAACCGCGGAGTCCTGGCTCGAGCTCGCGGAAAATCACAGGGGGGTGTTTGCCAGGCCTCGGGATTACCTTCCACGAAGACTTGCGCTTGGTTACGAAGGGTTGTCCTTAGGAAAAGGCGCGGGAATTCGACGCATGAAGAGGGGTAAACTTAAAGCGATCCAAAACAGGGGAATCAACAGCTTTCTAAAGGGATGTCAAAGCTGAAAACGAAAAACCCAGCAAAGAGAACGGTGCGACACTCGACCAGAAAAGAAAGGGCCGGGTTTGCGGCGGCGGATGATTGAACCTTCGGCGGCAGGTCGTCAGGGTGCGTTTCCATAATGGGGGAACACATGAGAGGAGAAAGCGCTCAAAAGTGAAAAAAGGTTTCTTTAAATTGGTGAAAGAGAAAATGGGGTGGGGACTGTCGTTGTGTTGATCTCGCAGAATTGGGCCGAAAGAACTGGGAGTTTAAAGGATGCTCACAGTATACAGGATCCTGGGGGGAAACATCGGCGGTCCCGGGAAAAAAGTTGCAGGGCTTTGACCTGGTGCGTTTCGACTAATGGATGCAGGAAGGAAAACGGCGGGGCCGGGGCGAGTGCATTCCATAAAGGGGGCACCGGACACAGGGGGACTGGCCCAGCGGACGCAAGACAATCTAAAAGACAGGAGGGGCGGGGGGATGAAAAACGGAAACAAAAAAAAAAAAACGAGTGCCGGGGGGGCGCTGCATGTCCCAGAGGGGAGTCAATGGTTTTACACAATGTTGAAGTTTGGATGCCAAACAAAAAATGAATGTCCTGGTGAATGGAAATATTATATGGTACGAGGGGGAGAGAAAAAAAAGCGCAAAGGCCATCGGCGGGAAGGACTAATTTCAGGGGGTGATGGGCAGCAAGGACAGGATGTATGGAAAAAAAGCCAGTTCTGCCTTGGACTGGCCTGCAGCACAATCGGAAAGTGCATAATGAGCCACGCCGGACCCACGGAAACTCACTTCAAAGGGCCTTTCTCGGGGACGAAGCGATGGGGGGGGGGGAGCGAGTCAATCTCATTAGGATTGAAAAAAGTCAACACAGGAACATGCCTTCGCTGACAATTGTTGAAAAAAAGAAAAATTCTCTGCTTTGTCAAGCAGCTTGGAAAGCCTTTGCAGGGCGGAACATGATGGACTAAAGTGGGGAAAAGTAAAAAGACATTAAGTTGAAGCCGAAGGAAATCGCTCCGCTCCGCCTCAAACGAATCAAGAGCTTGGATGGAAGTAATTTTTTTTGTGATGTTTTTATTTGGGGCACTGTTGAGATCAAAAAATTAGGGGACTCTTTGTTCCTCTTTGTCGCCAGTGGTTTGGGGAGAGGGTTGGCGTCCACGCGATCGCTCACCTTCCAAAAGCAGAAAGGGAAGAAGGGGGAAAAAATCTCACCACGATCGCAACAACAAAAGACGAACCGGTTAAGAAAAGAAAGCAAGAGCCAACACTTCAACCATCGGGAAAAAACATGGTGGACTACCGCGCGCAATTTAGATGAGTTCCTAAAGGGCAAGCGGGCGCAGGGAACAGTTGGTTCAAAAAGGAAAGTTATGGCGTTGAACAAACAATTGCTCGTGAAGTTGGGAGGAAAAGATGCGATTGGCAGCCTAGAAGCCGAATGGATATTTCCTATCCATGGCCTTGATAAGAGGGGGCTCACCAGGGGAGTCAAATGCGAAAATCATGTACAAAATCGGCATCGGAGACCGAAATATAAGCGGCAAACAGGGAATTGGAAGGCGGGAATACCAGCTGTAATTAAATGTCCAAACAAATTACGGAATTTACGAACATCAGCAAGGAAGGGGACACGCATCTAAAAATAAAAAGGACACGCGCTTCAGACGAGAAGGAAACTATTGGGGGTCTTTGGGTCTGGGTCTAAAAACAAAGGGGAGAGGTGGGGTCGGTAGGCGATTGGGGCTTTTAAACAATTCTTAAATGGGAAATGAGACAACGGGAGGGGATACACATAGAGAGCGAAGAAGGGGTGTGTCTTAAAAACCAAAGGGAAAATCAGAAGGCACACGACATAAAGAGAGTCAAGACAACGGGGTTGATTCGTTAAACTTTAGACCTATTTAGGGACGCCTACTAGGGAATTAAACTTCACTTTCAGACGCGCATCCAGAGGGTGAAAATTGCGGTTGCAACGTACGAAGCAGTGACAGTGAAGCCGAAAAAAAATTATGGGGGCGTGATTAAGAGCCAAAAGGGATCGGAAAAAATTGACCTTTCCAACGGCAAGAAAAAACGGAGACTGGGTCAACTCGAACGTGGTCCTTGTTTCAAGGGGGTTGACGCCGGTCTAAGAAGGCTAGTCCATTGTTGAAATTGAGGCAAACGGCGGGGGAAAGGTGAAACGCGAGGAAGACTGTGCGCGCAATTTCTGGAAGTTTTCCACCGAACGCCGAGGGGATGTAGGGGCTGAGGTTCCACAGAAAAAGGGGAACCAGCCGTCAGCGAGGGGGGGGGGTCGGCTTTATTTGCGGGGGGTGCAAGGGTGAGAATCTATAATCGTCAAGGGGGGAAGCGGAGGGCATAGGGTTAAGAAAAAGGGAAGCGAATTCTCTCAAAAAAGGGAGGAAAGAGAGACGCGGAGCATTTTGCTGCAGAAGGCCTGAAAAAGGGGGGAAAAAGACCAGATTAGAGAGCACCAGGCTTAAAACAACAAGCAAATCAAGTGAAAAAAAAAGCCCGGCGACTCCGCGGTCGAGAAGCGTTGGGGAAAGGGGGGGGGGGGGGGGTGGGGTTTTGGGGGGGGGGGGGGGGGGCACTGACGAGATATTTTTAGAGGGGAAAAATTGTCAAGCACGTCGGTTTAAAACGGGAAAAAACAAAAATGGCAAAAAAGGTTCACCCAGGGACCACGCTGCGCGTGGATAATCAAGGGGGGAAATCTATGAAGAATGGTCTGCAACTGGAACATGACTACTAAGGGTTTGAAAACCATTTGGGCGGGGCTTCTTGTACATAACGGGGTACGTAAAGGACGTGGCTTCGGAATCAGCAAAAAAAGTTTCTAAATTCAAGAAAAACGGTAGGGACGCGGCCCGTTTGTAGCGCAACCGAGCAAAGGGGGGGTGTTCCCAAGAGAGAGCTCGACTTGTCCTTGTCAATCAAGTCGGCGCAAAAACAGGGGCAACGGGGCCTGGCCTCAGGGGATTCGACGCCTATGTGAAGAAGGGAAGGGAGGGGGGGGGCCTTGATACAAGGTTAAAAGAAAAGAAAATCGTACGGGGGAAATCAAGGGGTGAACTGCAGTGATTGCAAGCATGGTAAGCCTATTTTCACAGATCAAAAAATAAATCTCCGTAGGGGTCCACGATACAGCGCTTTTTGAACATAAAACTAACCTTCACCGAGTCGGTCAGAATAAATTCATCATCGATTAAAATGTTTGGTGTGGTCGTGCTCGGACAGGCCTTTAGGAGAACATGGGGTCAAGTTGGCTTAAGGGGGACCAGACTGGTTGCAGTTTCATATCTTTAAGGTTCATGGCCGCATGATTAACTGCTTGGACCGCTTTTATACTGTTCGGAGCGAAAGATTGTCCATTAGTCCAAGGGAAAGTGGATCCCCTGAACGCCGATGCTTGCAAGTTTATCGGGAAGGGGCTTAAGGGAGACAAGGAAAGGCCGCGGATATAATATCCGCAAAACGGGGATGGGAGGTGCCCAAGAAAAAACTGTTTTTTGGGGAAGGTCAAAGGAAATATTCAACACAATTTGTGGAGGGGACTGCCTCAGCAAGGAAAAAAAGAGAAAAAATGAGGACGGCTTTTAAAAAAAAACGGGGGAGAAGGTAGCCTATTGCGGGAATCCAAAGGATAAGGCCCAAGGTGGGTTGCCAAAGAAAAAAAGTTGGCTAGCCGGCCACCGTAAAGAAGGGATGGTGTGTGAGAACGTTTCCTTGAGCAAAAACGTCGGAAACTAACATCGTGGGGAGGCGAGCCAAAAAAAGGTAAATTCACAAGGTGCACCTTGCCGGATGAAAACAAACGAAAAAAAACCAAGCAAACAAGAAAAACTAAGGGCGAACCAAGGGGCTCTGGTGGAAGTTTTCTGCGGAAAAGAAAAAAGGGAAGGAGCGGATCAACGCCGGCATGTCGTCAGAAAGGAAAAAGTGAGTAAATAATGGGGGAAACTACTGAAGGCGCCAGGGAACATGCGAGGGTAAAAAGACTGTTAACGGGGAAAAAAAAAGTGGGGGTCGTGCTACTAAGGGAAGGGGGGGAGGTGGTTTTTACTCGTTGTTTGTGAATCGAGAAGGGTGGGCCTCTACGAATCTTGACTGAAGGGAAGGGGAATAAAAACCACTCCGAAAAGACCCCGCAGACAAGGGAGTTCAGTGGGGTTGAGAAAAAGGTGCGTCTGGGCTCTGAAGCGTGAGAAAAAAGGAGGCGATGACAGAGGGGCCGGTGCTCCCAAGTGGAATCAATTAACGGGGGGGTCCGACAATGAAAAGGGGGAGGAAAAAGCGCAATCCGGCATGAGGCTGCTGGGAAAGAAAGGACTGCCGGGAGGCCTTGTTTTTGCGGCTTGTCAGGCGAAAGAATCTATTCGGTTTCCAAGTTGCGATTTAGACAAATAAAAAACCACAACCAAGGACTTTCCTGGCTGTTATGATGGTGAACGAGGGAAAAAGGTCAAAAGCAAGGAAAGCAGTTGAGGACGTCTCCATCCACCTCTTTCCGATGGGAAAAGGGAAGCGCTTTGCAGTATGTATGGTCAGGCCGATTTCAAAGGGGGGGTTCCTTGGGAAAGCATTTGAGCACGGCAGAAAGAGGGGGGGGTGCTAAAGGAAACGCGACAGCCGAAAAGCAATGAAAAAGGAAGAAAAAAACAAATAGACCCGGAGAAAATCCGGTCCAAGAGACTTCTTCGAGGGGGAAAGATCCGTCAGAAAGAGGCATTCAAAAACAGAGAAGACATAACACAACCGTCCGATCCCCAGTTGTAAAAGAAAATTCGAGGCATTTTGTAAGGGGGGGAAGCAGTTCTCGCGAGCAGCCTTGGAATGGGTTTCGCGGATTTTCCTTCGGACGGCAAGTGACTCCGCAAAAAGAAAGCCCCGGCTCAAGAAGACCGCGCAAGACGGGGGACTGGAAAAGGGAGGTGGGAGTGTTTCTGGGTTTAGGGTATGTCGGAAGGGGACTTTCTGTGCAAAGGGGGGGTTAAAAAGTTGGTCGGTATCAGTTCACACGACGGGAAAAAACGTCCAAGGGGAAGGGATGGAACTCAAGGAAAAGGAGAAAACACAAAATCGAAAAGATCCCACGGTGGACGCATCAAAGCCGAGCACTGAGGTAAAAAACCCAACAAAAAAAAAAAAATGGGGGACGTGTCCGCAAAGGGGGCGAGGCGGACTACGCTCTAGGTGAAAGAAAAGGAAAAGGCTCACCCTGGACCAAAGGCGAGGATGGCGTCATAAAAAGAGGTAGCTTGAAAGGCAGAATTCAAAACAGGTGATGGGGCAGCCGCGCAAAGAATATATTTTCCGAGAAATGCCGGGGGGATGGATGGTGAACTCACCGAAATCCTCGGGGGTCATCTGGAAGGGGTCAGAAAAAAACTATGGACAAGAGAATCTAAAACTGCAAGCACAAGGAATATTTAAAGTGTGGGCTTTAAACCAATTATGCAAGCTGAAAGGATTAGCAACAAAGAACTAAGTTCAAACTACTTACACTTTTACAAACACAGAGCAGAAAAAGTGGCAGCGCACAGAAAAAAAAATAATGCAAGAGAGGGACTAAGGGGGAGGAATTATGCATTCTGGTGAGGGTGGGAAAACAGCATTAAACGAAATTGCTTCTCTTGAGGGGAAAGGGCTGCGGTGCAAAGGCGGAAGAGAGGGGCCCATGAAAAAAACACGGGGATTGAATACCGCGACGCAAAAAGGGTGATTGTCTTCCCTTGTTGAGGGGACAGATCAAGGCCCACGACATACGACTCGACCTCGGCTCGAAGCAGCGAGAACTGCCGGGGACCTTTTATGCTCAGATGCGCCGACCGACTGATGAAAACAGCAGGGCCGAAGCCGGGGTGCAAAAATTGCTCGTTTTGAAGCAAAAGAACATTCTGCATGATGCTGCTAGGAGAAAAGGGGAAGCTGATAGTTTACGAATAACACGCGTAAGGTTCGAAAAGAGTGGAGTAACAGACAAAAAAAAAAAAGCACATGGTTGTCATCAACAGGAACGTGTGAAGGCGGAAGGGTTGACATTTGGGCACTCCTTGCTCGGAATGAAACTCGATGTTTGTGAAAAGTTTCCTCACAAAGGAGGTCCGGCTTCAGGGTGACGCGAGGAAAAGAAAAACGGCAAATGTGAGCCAAAAAGGTGGAAAAAAAAATCAGGGTGAGGGGGAGCTGGGCCAAACAGGCTTGCTAAAGGCGGAAAGCGGGGTTGAGGGGGCAGTGGAGTTGCAGGGTGGGGAGCGGTGGCGCATATTCCAGCAGAAACCTGGGAGACGCAACCAGAAAGAAAAGCAGGTTTCAGAATTATCCGAGCGATCTCTCACCCACACCTGAGGGAGGCGAAGTCTGCGCGGATATTTGGGGGGGAGAACCATTGCCCGGGGAGGCGGGGAGAAAATGAAAAAACAGAACTCAGTGCAACTCAAAAGAAAAAACGCAAAATCAATTGCAAGCAACCGCCTCATCAGGGAAAAAAAGCGGGGGTCAATCAGGAACAAATCGCCCCTAATTGACAACGTGTTTAAGAGGGGGGAAAAAGGGCGCAACGTAAAAGGAGGGAAAAGCATCATCCATTTTCAAGAGGGGAAAAATACACAATGGCCTCCTGAGCGGGGCGCACTCAATTGCAAGAATTGAGAGGCATGAAGACCGGGGGAGGGGAGGGGGAAAAAGAAAAGGACAAAAAATTCGAGTGGAAAAAAGGCAGAGGCGAGGCGTCTGGACAGAATGGGTTAAAGCCGAAATTCCGCTGGGAGGAGGGGAATCATCAGCGACTCGAAAAGGCGATCAGATAAAATTCGGCTCAGGTCCTTTTGCGGGCAAAACGCGAAAGGGGTGTACACCAATGAAATGACGTTTTGGACGATCGGTCGAAGGGGCATCCAGAGGAAAAAAGGGGGCATTCAACTCTGAGCTCGAGGTGTCGATGGGGGGTGGGCCTGTGACTTCCTGTTGGTGGCAAATGGGGAAAGAAAATAAATGGACGTACAACGATTGAGTTTTCATCAAGTGGGGGGGGACTTGCTGCCGGGGAATGTCTCTTCCGCATGGTTTCACCGACACCTATCCGTCCAGAGAACTGGGGGTCAATTTTTGCAAAAACTAAAACATCGGCATAATTCAATCGATGAAAGCGCGTGGAGGAAGGGGGGTGATGGTTTTGTCGTGCCGGCACAACGCCACTAGGAGTGAAAATTCCGGAAAAAAGGTCAATGAAAAAGGCTGGAATGGATGTTTGAGCCGGAATGTTCAATTGGGGGACAAAAAGTCAAAAAAGGAAAATAGATGCTGGGGAGTTTATAGACGAGGCGCGAAAAGTGCCGCAGGTTCCAATGGGATGAAGGGCGAAGTGGATCCCCGCCATGAAGCAGATTGTTTACGTCAAATCTTAAGCAGGAGAAGAAAAAAAACGCTGGCTGGAAAATTGGAGCAAGGACTGGAAAAGGAGCAAATCACAAGTTTAAAGCACGATGGGGTGGGGTGAAAGGGAAAGGACAAGGAACATTTGGTATTTGGTGAACACAAAGAAACTTCTCCGGGAAGGGGATTTGGGGATAATTACGCTTTAGCAGGCTCATATAAAGACTGGAAAAATGACCATTTTGTGGCCAGACGTGGGGATTCAGGGGGGCCCCTGTTACTAGTAAAAAGTTTGGGTAACGAATCGTGGGGAGACTGCGTCAGGGCCTGCTTCTGCGTCAAGAGCAGTGTCCTAAGGA
>Ga0179593_1339746_pt1 | contig 13993 bp, 17 predicted proteins | sample CZODoug2_1_08_16_FD_185931 | JGI IMG/M metagenome (GOLD analysis project Ga0179593, IMG submission 185931) | Vadose zone soil fungal communities from Angelo Coast Range Reserve, California, USA - CZODoug2_1_08_16fungal (PacBio error correction) | ecosystem: Environmental > Terrestrial > Soil >...
ATCCCAATGGGGGGGGGGACCGGGGGTTGAAATGCAACAAAACGCAATGCAATAGGAGCAAACAAGGAAGAGCGACCGCAAAAAATTCGAACATGCTTTGAAGAGAGGATACAGTTTGATCTCAAAAGGACAAAGAGCATCTAGTTGGGGGCCTTTGAGGAGGAAACACGGGAAAGAAGTCCTGTGCCTTAGTTTGGGGAAGCCAATCGCAAAGAGTGCTAAACCAAATCAGAATAGGACCTGTCGGCAGTAAAAATGGACCGGAGGGCAAGATGAGAGGGGGCACGGGAGCGGTTCACAGAAACCCTCATAATCTGGGGAACAAATGTTACGTTTAAACAAAAAGGGCAAAGAAAAACTACAAACACTTGCAAATCCAGCAAGAGAAAAAGAGGGGGGGAGTTTTCACTTTCCAGGGGCGAGTTAAAAACAGAGGGAAGTCTATGAATACTTCAAAGAATCAAGAGCAGGGGGCAAAATCCCTTACGGAGGGAAGCAAGAAAAAAAAGGAAGCTAGGTCTGCATGCGGGACCGGAAAACCCAATTTATAGGAACAGCTACAAAACGGAGCTCAGCGAATGGTCAGTGCATCCAAGACTCGAAAAAAAGACTGGACCGTGGGCCTTCACCTAGTGGTGGGGGGGGGAAACCCGCGCGTATGTGAACAGGTGGTGCCTTCACTGGGAAAGCTTTTGAGGACTGCGAGGGGGTTGAGTAAACAGACCAAAAAAGGACGTAAAAGCGTCCGAAATCGTGCCGAACTCACTCAATGGGTACGGACAAATCACAATCCTCGAAACAACAAAACCCGTGCAGGGTAACAAAACAGGGTCAAAAGCCCGATGCGAGTAGGCACGTTTGGGGGAATTCTCGCGCTCTTTTCTTCGTCTATGGACCCAAGGACAATTACGCTACGAGACAAGCGCACAAAAGAAGAACGGAATCTCCTCAGGGAATACAGGGGGGAAAGGTAGAAAAATGAAAAAACATTCAACCATGCCAGTTGGAAGTCGCGGCCCCAATCCTAGAAACGGCACGGGTTGGACAAAATGACTTACAATCCCGGACCAAGGACGTTGTGGTCGACGGGAAAGCAAAATCAAGGGCATATCGGAGGCGACAACTCCCGACAGTAGAGAGCATCAGACCAGAAGTCCCGGCTGGGGAAGTTTGCGAATACTAAACCTCCGCAAGGGCAAAAAAAAACGACGTTAGGTGAATAGTGACGATCACAAGGGCCTTCAATTGAGGTCGGGGGAAATTCCGCAATGAGCAAGAAGCGCACCCCACGGCCAAGTTGGGTGGGGGAACCCCAGTTGTACCCTGGGGAGGGGGAAAACGAACCCACGAACATGGCCACGATGGGGGGGGGCAACTTTTGAAAAATCTAATCACACCCGAGGTTCAATACTCACCGAACTACGACTGTTCTCTGGGGACTGTTACGGACAATGCGATACAAAGAAAAAACACCAACTGAGGAGGGGGAAAGAGAGAGGCGTCTTGCACGTAAGCCTGGCCAGACAGCTCTAGGGGTAACTTCTCGTGGGTTGGAGGAAGGGGTGGGGAAATGGGCCCAAATCACAGGGAGTAGTACAAGGGAACCCTCAATAACAGGGCAAACGGGGGAAAAAAAGGGTACCGTTGTGCCGAGGTCTCCTCAAGGGAATGAGGGAACAGGGAAGATAGACTTAAAATTCGTCAAGCTCCAGAAGACGGCGTCGGGGCAAAGCAGGGGCATGTCAGAAGGCAAAGGGAGGAGCACAGTCCAAAGGTGTGGGGCCTCTTGAACTGCGATTTTTTGAGAAATAAAACGAGGAATTTGGTCGTGGAGAAAAACGTCCTGGGAGTGATTTAAGGAGTTTCCCAAAAGGGGGAGAGGCAGGTCGGTGACAGCTGCCACGCGAACTTTATGGTGAATGGGTTGAACGTAGCAGAAACTAATGAAAGGATGGGAGTATACTGATTCGGGGGGTAGAAGTGGGCGGCATAGCCGATCGTAAAGGGTCTATGCCGGGGTCCATGAACGGAGAGAAAAATGAAAGCCAACGGGGGAAAAAATAGGAATATTACGGCGAAGGCTTGGTTGTAGGCAAGGGGGGTTTTTGGGCATAGGATGGGTGATTGAAAGGTATTCACAAGACTCGGAATGGTTAGGTTGCGGAAGTCGAGGGCAGGGAAGCGGGCCTCCGTGGGGATGGTACAAAAAAAAGAGTGTTATAAAAAAGGTGAGGTTCACACCTGTAGGCAGGAGAAGGAACGCCGGAAGGGAAATCCTTGGGAGAAAGGGGGGAGAAAAACAGGTGGGCAGTGAAGCTCATAGTTGTGTAGCGGGTAGACGAATGTTTTCCGGTCAGACGGCAGAAGAGCGCCGTACTCAGGGGGGGACGGAAACGGAAAGGGGTACCGGCTCTTGTAATTCTTTATCCATCAAAGAGAATTGAACGTAGCTTTAAGAGGGGCCAGGAACGCACCGCAGGGGTTGAGTTGGGGGGGGGGATGCTGGGGGGAAAGCGTGGGGACGTTGGCTTTTCCAAAGTGGGGGGGGGGGTAAAACTCGGGAATAGGTTATTCGGTATTGGGAAGAAAGGCTTCCAAGGGGAAAATATTCCACCGCTGCCAAAGGTTTTACCCGGTTTGAGAAAGACGTTACTCATGTAGGGTCTGGCACATCCCGGGGAGATTGGCTCACAGAAAAGGGCACAGAGCAGAGGGGGAAATTGTAACAGGAAAAGGCCACTATATGTGCACCACAAAAACACCAGGCTGAGAGCCAAGTAGACAGGGGGAGTCTGAAAAAAAGACATTGTGCGAAAACATATGTTCGGTCGAATCAGGTTTGGTGGCGCAATCGGGGAAAGCTTTGGGGGGGCACGGACCGGAACCACTGATGGGAAGACTCTCAGAAAAAAAAAAGGGAGGGAGGGGGAAAGAGAGATCCAATCAAAGGGTTTGGCCGGACCCTGAAAAACCTGTAAATGGAGCATCTACGGGAAAATAGGGTCGAAACAGGGAGGGGAGCATAGGGAGAAGGGTCTATCAAATCCGAATCTAAGTGGGGGGAATTTCATAAACCCTTTAGAAGAGAGTTTCCTTAGGGAGCAAAAGCAAAAAAGGGGAGGGAAAGGACTAAGAAGGCGACTTGAGAGAAAAAGACAACGACGGTCCGAGACGCTTGTGTCAACGGTACTTTGCACCTAACCGATACATCCGGGGAGGGCAAGTTTAAACACAGGGGGAAAGCAACTACAACAGCGTGACAAAAGGGAAAGACGAAAGAAGAGGGGAGTGCCTTTAATTTCGGAGGGACAAAAAAGAGAGCGCTTGTCTAGGGGGATTCCCTCATTCAAGGATTACCTTAGGAGGTACGCAGGGATACGCGCTGAGGGAAATTCGGAAAGAAAAAAAAAGGTTCGTCGGAAGAAAAGGATGAAATTGCAGGGGGGGAACAGCTGCCGTGGAAAAACCAAAAAACTGCGCACAAGTCTGGAAGGGTTCAGAGACAGAACGACGTTGGGCAAAAGATTTCCAGGGGGGAGTTGGAGACAAGAGTGGGGGGGGGATCCATAACAACGAAAAGTCAAGCATCGACGAAAAATACAACCTAGATCTCAAGTAAATCACAACCTCGAAAACCCACGGGGACTGGCAAAAAAGCTGGAAAAGAAAGAATGCTCGGGCAAGGGGGGGGGGAAAATTCAACGCGGATGTTAGGAGGGGGGGGGGGGGGGGGGGGGGGGGGGGGGTTCGTTTTTTGTGGGTGGGCGGGTGTGAGTGTTTTGGTGGTGGGTGGGGGTTTTTGGTTTTGTTGGTTTGTTGGGTGGTTTCCCCTGCGCTACAGAAGGACTCGCAAGCTCACCATCCTCACACTCTCCATCCTTTTCCTTCGTTCTGAGACTTAAAAGTCAACCTAAAACCCTTTCAGGGCTGTCTCTCAAATCCGGAAAAAAAGAGGCTAGGAAAGAAAATCGGAAAGAACACGCAATTACTTTTTTTCTGGGCTGAAAATCACATTAACCAATTCTTCGTGCACCCCGCACGCAGTGAGCTCAGCCCATAAGTCCAGAAGTGAAAATGAAGGAATCGAGGAAAAGGGGCACAAGAAAAGAGGGAAAAACCATTCATTAGGTTGTATTCAGACGGAACACTTTAAGCCTAGGGGGGATGGATGGGGGCACTGTACATTAAAAAAAAAAGGAAAAGAAACAAGGGAAAAGGGGGGGGGGGAAAACAGGGGACACTGGAATTGAGGTGAACGCCCTATTGCACAGAATCAATGTTCAAAAAAAAGAGACAAGGAAGAAAAGACAGGAGGGCGCTGGAGACTGGGGGGAAGGAAAAGGGAACGATCCTAGAAAAAAAACAACAGGTTAGAAAGGGACCTGGTGACGTCACAGGCAATCGGGGGGGAGGGGGTAGCGTTGGATGAAGGTGTCCTTAGATTGGGGGGGAAAAGGGGACGCAAAGATTCTTGCCATGATGGGGGAACCTGAAATCCCTTGGACCAACTCAAACGGTTGAAATGGTGTGAAGGAGGGAATGACAAAAGAACAGCGTAAAAAAAAGGGCACGAATCAAGGGAAGGTCGTCACCACAAGAGAAAACGGGAAAAGGGTACAGAATGGGTGCTGCAGTCGGCCCGAGAGGAGGCAAAAGGCCCAGAGGGACATTCGGGCTAAACCCACAGAGGCTCACGAAGACCTTCAAGCTGTGTTCGCAGCAGAAGTAATTTGATCACAAGAAAGCGCAAGGCTGTGAGAAAGGGGAAGGTGCAACCGAAAAAAAAAAAAAAAAAAAAAAAAAAAAAAAAAAAAAAAAAAAAAAAAAAAAAAAAAAAAAAAAAAAAAAAAAAAAAAAAAAACAAAAAAAAAAAAAAAAACAAAAGTGGCACGGAGGGCGGTTGGACGGCGACGGACAAAAAAAGGCTTGGCAGGGGGGGTTAAAGGCGCGAAACGGAGGTTAGGTAGCTTTAACGGGGGAGAGTGAGCTTGAAGAGAGAACATGAGTCGGGACAGGGTAAAGGAAGAAACTGAAACGAGGAAAACGGGCCTAAGCATGGAAAAAAAAGGGCACCCTCGGGGGTGTTAAACCGGGGGTGGAAGAAGGATTGAAGCCGTTACGCAAAAAAAAACAGGCTTGTGTTAAAAAAAAAAAAGAGGAGGCAGCAAATGTGTCGGGGACCATGCACCAACGAAGGTGTCTCAACGTACTGGAAAAATTAAACGTTCGCAGAGACGAAAACCGGGGAAAAAGGAAAATTGTGCAGAGGAAAGGCACGGGAAAAAAACACTTGGAGGGGGGAAGAGGAAGCGTAGTGGGAGGACGCAATTGTGTTTAAGTCGCAGAAACTAAAGCGGAAAAGGCGAAGAAGAAGGAAATGGCTCAGGAATGCGGTACTGAAGGTCCAAGAGAGGGACGTGGGGTTGACAATCGCCCGGAAAGGAAACTCCCCTGACTCTGTGGGGTGCTGGCAAAAGTGTTTTCTGCACATCTTTGGGGTAAAAAATGGGAAAGGGGGTAAAGGCGGGTAGGAACCGTAAGTACACGAAAAAAACAGGCCTAACGGGGGGCCACATTTGAAAAAGTAAAGAACGAAAAAATTTAGTAGTACATGTGCCGCACACTGGTGAAAACTTGGGGAGGAAGAAAGTCCCACTCCTGTTCAAACCAAAGGGGGAAAAAAAGCAGGCGGAAATTATTGGGGGAGGGAGAAGCAAGGAGCCGAGTCATTGAAAAGAAGGTGGGAGGAAAACGAGTTGTCTTGACGAGCGAAGGTCAAAAGAATCGGGTTTGGTTGGGCCAATCACACCGGCCGCAAAGAGGGGATTGGATCGCTCTCAAAAACAAAATCGGATGATATCCTAGTAAAAGCATGTGGGGGGGAAAAAAAGGAGAGGTTCCAGTCAAACGCCTCAAAGAAAAAACTGCCTAGATAACGCCAAAAGGGGAGAACATAGTTTCAGAATAGAGTAACAATTGCTCTCAGCCGCCTATTGGGGCAGGGGCATGGAAGGAAAACGGGAAGCCTTCAAGGGTGCCTATGGGAGCCCAGGATGTGGACCAAGGGAATATAAATTCGGACCGGAGGCATGTACAACCTTTCAAGGTACGATGGGGTCAGGGACTGTTCCCTACCCTAATACCATCGTGAAAGAAGTCGAACTGGAGAAAACAGTTTTCCCTCCAAATCAAACACAGAGGGCACAGAACCCAACATCGGGGGGGAACTTTCAGTGGCAAGACCCATAAGGGCAAGGAGAATGGACTGGACGTCAACCATCATGCAAGAACCTTAGGAAGAAAAGAGTACGAATGTCGGCGTAAAAGGCACCATAAAAAAGATACAAACTATTAGCTAAGGAGCGAGATCAGGGCATCCAAAACGCTCAAACCAGAGGGGAAAGTTTTCCATCATAAGCTATTTAAAAAGGGCGCAGAAGATTTGGGGAGGAAAAGGAGGTGGGGGGCAGGTCAAAACCACGGAGGAAAATCAAACTCGATCGTGGAAACGAATAAGAAAATGGGGAAATAGGTCAATAAACAAAACACAAGTGGCCACCTCATTTGCAAAAAGATATAGCACGGGTGGAAGGAGTCTCGCCGTTTCTTGAAAAAAATGGACCCGGCATAGACAATAATATCTGTCTCTGTGAAAAATCGAAAAAAAAAGAACGGAATCTCATTGGAATCCACGCATATAAAACATGACAACCATGAAACATTCGCACGGCTCGGCCTCAGGACCCGACAGAGAGTGGACAATCCTCAGCAAGGAAAAGGGGTGTAACACAGAAATACCTATTAGGAGGGGGGCAGAACCAACAGCGGGAAGGCGAGGAAGGGAGAGCGAACAGTATTACGTTTCAGGAGACGAGGTCAACAAATGGAAAAACTCGTAGGAAGGCTGCTATCAAAAATTTATCCTAGATTAGGGGGTTCCCAAATAAAATTGAACCAGGAAATCCAACAAAAACCATTTTGAAACCCAGTGGGGAAAAGGGGGGAAAAACCCCCTCTGATTGGCAGGCCCCGACGAGAAAAATTCAAGTCAGACCTCGAAAGCGGTGTGGCCTTGAGGCACCTGCCTCTCTCCAAAACAACAAAGGAGGGGGGGGGGGGGGGGGGAAAAAGAGAGATCAGTAAAGTGCCCGTCACAGACAGAGAAGGAACTACCGTGAAAGTCTCGGGTGTCATTAGTGTTGGGGGGGGGCCAAGGGTCAGATTCGGGGTAAATGGGTGTTGAAAAAAAAACTGGGGGGGGGGGTGGGGTCCCACGTCCAAAACCCTGTGTGGGGAAGATGACGGGGTCGCATTTGAGGCACCAGGGATCAATTAAGTGGGGTGAAGACAAACAGAACGGAAGGGAGGAAATCAGTTGCTGAGGTAAAAGAGGGAAGGAACCACTGGCAAACTGGGGAAGGAGGCGTCCTCTAAAGGCGCTTTTTAAAAAACACGCATTTTGGAAACCTGGAGAAAAAAGGAAGGGCTGGATTTGAAGGGATTTTGCCAAAATTCATCGTACGGTAACGGGCGACGGAGGGAAGGCGGGGAAGTCGAAATAGGGGTTGGAAGCGTCCTGCCATGAGGTTCTGGTGGGGAGATTACAGAAGATACCATATCGTAATTGGGCTATTCCCGTAAGAAACGGAGCGGAAGGATCCACACGTTCAGAGAGCCAAGGGATGACAGCTGGGTGTTAAAGGCAAGTTGTGTTGTGGGTGAAATGAGACCAGACTCGGGAGGGGTAAGGCGGCAGATCGGGCTGAACTGTTCACGACCGTGGGGGGGCCGGCAAAAGCATTTTCTCAAAAGGAAGGGGGCAAAAACCTCCTAGATACACGACCGGAAAAGGGTCAAGCCTTGGGCGAGGAAGGTTGGATAAGGGGAAAAAGCTTGAGGGGGGAGTTAGCTCATAGGGTTAAAGCAGACGAATGGTGGGTTCAGAGGGGGCAGAAATCTCAGGATCCTTGTCGGAAATCGAGGGATGGGACTGCTCTTTGGTAATAACCAGGAAAAACAGGAATTGCTAGGTGTATCGCAGAAGTGGGAAACCAAGTAGGGGGGGGGACGCGTGAAGGGGGTCCTTGCAAAGGGTTAGGTTTGGAGTTGCCATTGGGTTTAACGGGGGAAAGGTTTGCCCGATGGGAGGTGTAGGGGGAAACGTCCCAAAAGTTTGACAAAATCGTCCCCATCGTCGGCCCGAGTTGGGAAAAGGGGGGTCGAAGAAAGGGAAAATGGAAGGAGGCCGCCCGAATCTGAGGCGATTGGCAAAAATGCAAAGACAGGATTGCACCAGTTGGTACCATGAACGTGCAATGCCGGCTGAGAACTAGGGGAGCAAGAGAGGAAAGGAAAAGTCGAACAGTGAGTTGGCTCTAAAGGTTGGAAATCGGGGGACGGGGCGTGTGGTTTGAAGGGAGCACCGAAAACCAAACGGTGGGGGATCTCAAACGGGGAAAATAATTGTTGGTCCGGGAAACCAAATGCAAAAACGCCGAAAAGAGGGATTCACACGATCAACGCAACCGGTTAGAGGTTGTAAACGAAGAGGTCAGAACATTGGTATCTACTCAAGCCAGCAAAAAAAAGAGAGTCTATTCAGTGTCAGTTACACCCGGAACGAATTCTAGTGTGCCTTATGTGAGCCCAGCTCAAGAGGTGAGGCCAGGGAAGAACCTTAGTAAACCTTTCTCTAAACCAGGGGGAAAGCGTTACCGAGGAGTGTCAACGGGGGCCTCGGGGAAACGACCCTAAATACCAGAGGGGACCAATGGAAAGTGGGAAAAAAACATTTGCAAGCCAAGAAGCTGGGCAAAGTAAAGACGAAAAAGATCAGAAGGGCGTCAGCCGAAAGGGGCCACACCTAAAGGCAGAAGATGGAATGGACGGCCAAATTCAAGCCGGAAAATCCCTTCGATTCGCAAGGGTACAGTCTGATTCGGAAACAAAATGAAAAGTCGTTCTCAGGACAGCGAACATGAAAAGGGCTCGGTAAAAAGGTTCAATGCAGCAAAACCGCGGTCGTAGGCGACAAGGCTGAAGCGCTAAGGCGACCGGGGGTGCCGTACCAGAGCAGGGGAGAAGCGTTGGGGCATCCAAAGGGGCTGGGAAAAAAGCGGCCCGAAATAGAGAGGATGAAAAAAAGCATCCCGGTCGGGATCAGAACTTATAATAAAGAGAAACCCCACGGCACTTCACACCAAAATGGTCACCCCAAGAAGGCAAATTTGGGAAAGCGACCTTATTAGATGGACTAAGGCAGAGACAATTATCGAGATGCTCTTAAGAAAAGACACCTAAGCAGTAGGCAGAATGGGTAATCCCGTTTCGAGACAAATTCACAAGAAAAAAAACTATGGCGCTGGGGAAGTCAAGTCGAAGGCACCACGCGACGGCATTTGGGGCAAAGAAGTAATCAACCGTTATAATCGAAAAGACCTTCTGAAATGGCGAAACCCGAGCAGGAGGGGGAACAGAGAGGGGCAACAAAAAAAAGTCCTCTTGGAAGGGAATGCATCATGAAATGCAGACCGGATTGACCAAAACCGTTAGGGGGGGAAAGCTTTAAGGAACACTTTAAGTCAGAGTGATTTCGGGGACAATTGAAAGCATGAGACCCTGAAGGAACAAAAAAACAAGTTTGGGACCACACAGTGTAATGTGAACCTACCCCGCAAGAAAAAGGGGCCCAGAACCAAAAGCTAAGACAACAACGAGAAGTGAAAGAAATCGTCTCTGTCCGTCTTGCCTTGAGGAAAAGGGGAACGTACTCTCAACAAAAACTTGAGAGGAGGGAAGCTCATATCGGGAAAATAAAAGGCCGAGAAGCTTCGCGGTACTTGAATGGGGTCCTGAAAGGTGGGGCACCTTGGCCCAAGCGCAGGTTAGTGGGACATCAAGAGACGGTACCACCTGGGGGTCAAAACTTGGACTTTTTGTGGCAGGGGGAGGAACTCATGGAGGGGAAAGGGGCAACGAGAAAGGGGACTTAAAGTGTGATGAAGGTAAAGAGCATAAACTAACGAAAAGTCAAAAAGGGTGGGGGCTGGGAAGAGACTCGAGGAGCCCAGTGAAGATTTACTTAGGGGGGGGCGAAAAGTCCTTAATCGCTGGGGGGTCGACAATAATGGATTTGGGCGAGCAATCCTTGCTTGTCGGAAATTGGAAAAACTGGCATCGTCCTCGGTTGAGTCAGAGGAGGCCGACCGTCAGAACGGCGGTTGTGGGGAAAACAGTTAATCCAAGGAGAAAATTCAGGTGATTCAGGGTGACTAAAAAAAAGAGGCCTATCGAGGGAGGACCTGGGACTAGAAGAAAGGAGAAGGGAAGAATTGCCAAAAGTGGACTAAAAGCATTCGGGCTGAAGAGTTCAAGGGGTTTCAAAAGTTGTTATTGGGGAAAATGGAGAGTCACCAAAGAAAAGACGGATTGTGGTAAAAGCGATGCTGAAAGGGGGAAAAACACGAAGGGGGCTGGACGGAAAGTTGTCTCCAAGAAAGCTGGAAAGTTACGCAACAGGGGAAATAGAAGTAACTCCTTAAAAGCCAGCCTTGGCTAGGGCTGGGTGGGGGGGAAGAACCTATGGTAGGGGGGCAGCAGAATAGTTTTAGAGGAAGAAAACGAAAGTTTTGAAAAAGGCACGAGGCATACAATCTCGTACTAAAAAAGAAAAAAAATAAAGACAGTCGAAGGGATGGGGGAACCATCGTGGGAATGAGGCCAGTCAAAGAGAGGAAAAGTGGGGGGAACTCGCCGAAAGTGGAAACTCCAAGTGTTAAAAAATGAGGGAGGCTTGCAGAGGGTGAGTGAAGGGTTGCCAAAATGTTGGGGGGTAACTGCATTTGTCCCGAGTAGGAGGGGAGGGGAAAAAGGTGGCAACTCGCCAGGAAAAACGGGAAAACATTTTTGGGCTGCCAGAAAGGGACAGCATGTAGGGAGGAAAGGGACGAAACATCTTGCGATTGGCTCAAAAGAAAAAAAGATTTTTCCGGGGTGACATCGAGAAAGCGCTGAGAGAAGAAAGGGGGCCGAATGCTGAAAAAAAAGAAGGGAGAAAAAGAGTTGGAGGGACTCAGATAGTCGGTTGGAAGAAAGTGTGGGTTGGTTGGTTTAAAGGGGGGAAGACCGCTCAGAAAACCCTGATTGGATCATCAAGAAAAAAAAACAAAGGGGAGGAGGGGGATCCTCATGTTGGGACGGAGGGGGACCAAACAAAACTCGGAAATTTCGGGAAAAAAAAAGGAACGATCGAAAAGGGGGGGGGCGCCACTCGGGAGAAATTCAGGGAGCTCGATACATTAGAAGAGTATGAGGTAAAACCGGGAAATGAAAGAGAAAGGTCCTTTGGGATTCAATCTCAAAGGGGGGGGGAGGGCAGGGGGGGAAGACTACATGAGGGAGTGGATAAAAAAATGTGTACACTCGGGGACATGGGAAATTGTCAGGAGCGGGTCACCAAGAAAAAAGATACGGAAAGACAAACCCTGGGAACCGGCACCTAAACACGGGCAAAAGACCCTCAAGAAGGGAAAGGGCGTTGCAAAAGGACCGCATTTTACAACTAAGGGCAAGGAGGGGGGGACTGGCTGACAGAGATCAGTCAGAAACCTTCGATTTAACCCGGAGTACGAGGATTTTCGCATGCTACCGGAACCAATTAGGGGAAAAAAGAGAAAACTATGATTAAAAAAGAGCACGTTCACGTGCAGAACAACCGCCTGGCAAGGAAATGTGTGACCGGGGAAATGCTACCTTTGCACTGAAAGGGTTAAAAATGGGGAGACAATACTGGGGGAGAAAGAACACCGGAGGGAAAAACAGAGTGGAAAAAAATACAACCTCGACACGGGGAACCTCTAAATGGGAAAGAAAACAATCATAAGCACAAACACTTGCAATTTAACACACAGGTTCGCCAGAATGCTCGAGGGAACTCTTGAAACAGCCGTTGCGGCAGGGAAAATAAATAGCCATTACGAGAGGGAGCTGAACGCATCTAAAAAAAATCAAAAGAGGACCTCCATGGAATTAAAAAGGGAGAGAAGTTCAACACATTCAAAAAGAAGGGACGCGAAAAAAAAAGGAACGCGGTCCACCGCCTAGCCCGGTGGTTTCCAATGCATTAAACCAGAGAAGGGGGTCATTCGTCGAATCAAATTCCTATGAAATAGGGGGGACCAACCCAAACCAGAGTAGCTGAGCGAAAAAAATTCAACCTCTGGGGACAGTGCAAGGGGAGAGGGGGGAAGGACTCTGGCACACGGGGGGGGACAAGAGGGCCTTTAGGTTAGGCGTGACGATCACTTAAGGGAAAGGGTTCCGGGGGAACGTAAAAGAAATGTCTAAGAAAACAAGGGGAAAATCGGCACAAAAGGAAGGGGGTTGGACCCGGGGTGTTCCCCTGGGGGGAGGTCAAAACCTCACGGAAAAGCTATGGGCCTAGAAGATAAACCCCAAAAACTGGAAAAAACTCCCAAACTCTGGAGATGTCCGGACGGTCACATTGAAGAGAATCAGGGCAACAACAACGAGGGGGGAGGGGGGAAGAGAGATCGACAGGGGCAAAAGAAGGTCAAAAAAGCGGAGGGGAACTTCACGGGGGAAGGAGGGTTTGGTTAGACCATGCCAGAAAGATTCGGGCAGTTTGTTGTCCCTCAAAGAAAAAAGTTTTCCAAGAAGGGGGGGGGGGGAAAAAACTTGGCAAGGGGGGGGGCCGATTGGAAGGGGGGTAATTGCATGCTTTAGGGGAAAAAAGAAATAAATAGGCTTAAGGGGTGATCCGACAAGAAAGTACCAGAACGTCCGTTCGGGGGAAAAGCATTGTGAGGAGGCGTCAAAATTCTCAACTTCAAAGAGGGATTCTGTTTAGGAACTCTTGCTCCGAAGAAAGGGAGAGGGGGGCAGAGAAAAAAGAAAAAATCAAGGTTGGGGGAACTGAAAAAAATTTCCTGGGAGGGATTTAAGGAGGGGGGTGTTTGCCAAACGTGCTCTATCTGTTGCAGGTAAAAAAACTGGCGGACGTAAACGGGGTCATGGAATGTGGGAAAACATTTCGCGAAAACGGGAAGGAACCAAGAGGGAGATTAAAAAAGGGATGGGATGGCGCATATCACCCATAGAAGCTTGACGAAGGTCAACGTGGAAGAGAAGAAACGGCCAGAAAAAAAGGAAGGGCCCACACGGGCGAGGGAAGGAGGATGAAAATTGGTGGGTTAAAGGGGGGTTCGAGGGGGGTTACGTAAGTCCAACACCTTCGTTGTAGGTTCTGAATCGAGGAGGGAGGAAGCAGGTTTTTCACGCCGGGGTAGGAACCTAAGAAAGAATTGTCTACAACAAAACTCTGGACCTGATGCACCCGGGGAAGGGGAGAGGGCCTTCCTCCTTCAAAAGGGAAAACTGGTTCTCTGCTTGGGGATGCGGGAAATTTTCGAGGAGGGCAAATCATAGGGTTGTAAAAGGGAAAGAAGAAAATGGGGTTTTTAACGGGAAAAACACTGCATAAGCGATTGCTCCTGGCTTGAATCGAAGGAGGGAAGGATCTTGAATGATGGAGTAACAAAGCCATCGACTTGACCAGGGGAAACCACAAAGGAAAAATACAAAAAGTTCGCCTTTAGGTAGGATGGGGAAAAGCTGTTTGATTTTCGGTGCCCATGTGGGGGGGGGGTAAACGGCATTGGGGAAACGCGTCATTAAGGGTAGGGGAAAAAAAATTGAACAGGTCAAAAATCTGCCACCCGTAAAAACTTGTGGGAAGCGAACGCCGGTTGATTCTGTAAATGTCCGAAATCTTGCGGGAGAACTCTAAAAAGAGTCAAAGCAGGTTCCCTGGTTTAAGAATTACCAAAGAGCCAGGAAGTTTCGCCAGGGCATAGATTGGAAAAACATGTTAAAAACGAGTTGGCGGGTCGAATCTTCAGGTTTGGGCAACAAGAAATCGTGGAGGAAGGGGGTGTTGTGTGAGAAAGGGATCTACCTTCCAAAACTGATTGGT
>Ga0179593_1360139_pt1 | contig 13992 bp, 18 predicted proteins | sample CZODoug2_1_08_16_FD_185931 | JGI IMG/M metagenome (GOLD analysis project Ga0179593, IMG submission 185931) | Vadose zone soil fungal communities from Angelo Coast Range Reserve, California, USA - CZODoug2_1_08_16fungal (PacBio error correction) | ecosystem: Environmental > Terrestrial > Soil >...
TAAAAATACCGGCTTCATACCGCCTAGAGGTGGAGGGAAGATAAAGGGGAGAAAGGGAGAGAGTAGGGGAAGTAGGTCGCCCCGCGGGGTCCTACCTGACCCGATAAAATGAAAATACAGCGGCATGAAAAAGGAGGGGGGGAGAGTGGATGAGGGCCAAGTCCAAGGGAAGGCAAATGTGGCGATCGTTGAAAAGTTTAGGGTTTGGGGAACTGTAATGTTGGAATAACTAACATTTCTCCAGGGAGATTCGACGAAAACCCGTAAATTCGCTGAGGGGAAGAAAAACCTAGGGCCTTTGGATGGACTTTGAACTGACCTCTAACCCTCAGGGTTGGTCCAGACACTCTAACGGGCGTGAGGGGAAAAAAGAAAAGAAGAGGGAGAACTCAGAACTCACTATCATCTTTGGGGGGAAAAGTGATTTATACGGCTCGATGAGGTCCGATTCACTCCGGGCGCTGCAACACGACGGGGACCAGGAATCTCTCGGGCGGAAAGTTGGAAACAACGGACCACAAGGTAAAAGGCCAACGGGACAAGGAGTAAAATTCTAGGTCAGGAAAAGCTCCTGTGTAGATAGACGCCCAACTTCTAGTTTCTGTGGAAGAACTTCTTTTGGTACGGAGTTTAAAGAAGAAAGAAAAAAGGGAACTTCGGCCTAAAAGGGCCCCTGTGGGGGGACATCTGCCATTTTCGCGGTAAGGGAAAAAGATGAGTAGAGGACCGAGGCTCGGCCGCAAGAGGAAGGATCGAACTTTATGTTTTTAAAAAAGTTGTTGGGGAGATCGAAATTTCATAGAGATTTCAAAAATAATGAGGAGGGGGGGTCGTGAGGAGCTCTGATAAAACGAGCGATCGGAAAAGGCACGCTTCCTTTTGCGAAACGCGGGGACAAGACCCGTGGCGGACAAAAGAGCGGGATCGCGAATCCGTGTGTATTTCCTAAGAAGGTTAAGGGAAAGATTTTCAATACGAAGAAGGGGGGTAAGGGAGAAAAAAAGAGAAGCTTGTGTCAAAGTCGGCCGAATGTCGCTATACTCACGGGTTCATTCGTCAAAGGCGAAAAAAAACGCCCTTCTTTTGGGGGAAAGGAGGCAGTGAAGCTGGGGAGGGGAGGGGGTGAAAACTCCTGAGGTTAATGGGTCAAAAAAGATCTTTATCCTGAAGAGGGAGGGGTCTAAAATTGCGCCCGTTACCTCGGAGGAGACTTAAGAAACAGGCAATGGTGAAAAGAGGGGGAGGTGGTGGGTGACCGTGACGAAGAAAAAGAAATGAAAATATAGTCGTATAGGAGGGGAATGGGTGGAAATGGGAAGCAAATACCGGTTTCGATGTACCCGAGAGAGGACATTAAACCAGAGCAGAAACAAAAAGGAGAAGGCTTGCTTCAGGGGAGTGTTGGGGGGGGGAAAAAGGGGACCTTGGGAGTGAGGAAGCAAATGGGCAGAAGAAAAGACATTCTAGGAAAGGATAACTTGTCTCGATCAGGTCTTAAAATGGTTTCATATCGCGAAGGATGCACGATTTTCTTTTAATTTAAGAAAGATTGGGAGTAATGTTTAAGGGGGAAAGATAATGGGGAGTCAGGGTCGAGGGGATCTGAAGGACATTTGAAAATCCGGGTGGTGCATGAACCCAAGAAAAAGGAAAGCTTTCAGTGAGACGGTGCTCAAACAAACCTCATTTTCTTGGGGTTGGAGGGGGAGAGGAGCAAGAGACTATATTTTTGGGGGAGGGACGGAAGGAGGAGGGGTAAGCGCCGAAGGGCACTGCGTCTGACGGATCGCGTTGGTAGAGGACGCGACCAGTGTTGGGTGTCGATGAAAAGATGCGACGAAGTACAGCTGACGCTTGGAAGGAAATAATCAAGGCTCTTCATTCCTCTTGGGAAAAGAAACGACATGGGCCGGCGGGGGGATGAAAAAAAAGATGACTGAGGCGAGAGAGAGGGATTGACACAGGGGGAATTGAGGTCGCGTAATTGTAACGTCAAGAGCAAAAAGAATCCGTAAACTTCGAAAACCAGGAAAAAGGCGAGATCCGTCGCGGCGGCAGGGCCAATCTCAAAAGGGCTGAATTCTGCCCCTTTACTTAGGAGGTCAAACTGGAAAGGGAAAGAAAAACAAGAAGAAGGAAAGAATTGTCTTTACCGGGGGGTGCCTCAATTCGACTCGCCGGCGGAAAGGAGGGGGTAGCCTTTTTTGAAAATTCTAAGGCATTATTATAGGAGAAGCTCTCCGACAACCCCTGGGAAAAAGAGAAGAAAGTTACAATGAGATTCTTTAAGAAAGAAGGGAGGTTAGAAGTCAAAACTGCGAAAGGTGCTAAGCAAGAATCGCCGTCTTGAAAATTGGAGGCAAAAAAACCGACAAAGAACCGCCAGGCTTTGCGGGTACTTTCTTCTTGGAAGTAAAGTGAAAAGTAATTTAGGGGAAAAGAACCGAAACGGTTTGTGTACTGAAAGGGAAGGGGGAGAGGAAAAGGGACTCCCAGGGTGGACAGGGGGGGGTCAAACTGTTCAGTTGATGAGGGGGGGGGGGGGGAAGAAAGGAGTAACGCGACTCATTCAACTATGTCAGGTCTTGGGTACCTAATTTAGCGGGTTTGGAAGACCGTCCGCCAGTTGTGGGAAAGGTCTTCAGAGAAGGAAAAGAAAGTGGAAGAAGCAACTGTACTTCGGGGCAGCTCTCTGTAATCGAAACCAAACACGGGAGAGGGGAAGGGGAAACAAAGGATACGCTCAAGATTCTTAGGGAGAAATGTGACCAAACAATCTTAATGGTGGAGAGAAAAATGAAAAAAAAAGAAAGAGACCTGCAAATAACACGAATAAACTATTCAAGGAATTTAGGCACCGCTCATACAAATACAAGGGGGAGAAAGTGATCTAGGCGCTCATCCCACCCCGGAATTATGGAAAAGCTAATCAGATCATATTCTGGGGACGGAAGTTAAAAAAGTAGCCCCAAGCTCTGAGCAAACAGGCAAGAAAAGCGGAAAATGGGCAACTGACGTAAAATTTGTTCCGAACTATCGAACGGGGAAGAAAGAAGGAACTACGAATGATCTGACCCATGATTTTCAGTGACACTTCCAGCAAGGGACAGTTTAAAAACAACCACTTGAAATGGAAAAGGGGGAAGGGCTAGGGTGGGGAAAAAAAAAGAGGGAAGAGATGGGACGGCTACAAGTTGAACTTCACAACCCCAATTTCGAGGGAGAAGAAACGATTACATCGAGGGAAATTTGAACGAAGGTTGCACCGGAAATCAGACCCTTTGGGGTAAAAGGCCCGTGGCGACGACATTTGATCAGCACGGAACCGAAGGGGAAAGGAGTCGGAAAGGAAAGAGGAAGGAAAAAACATACCAGATCTGGTTTTTTTGCCCAAAACGGACACTTCCTAACCAAAGGCTTAAAAAACAGCGGATCATTTGAAAGCTGTCCCAAAGGAAGGGGGGAGTGAAGGTTGGAGTTTTTAATCAAGATTCAGACCGGGAGGAGCGCGCTGACCGTCGGCCGAAGAAAAAAAGTAGCTCCGTTTGGGTATGAAGAAAACCCAGGACTCCTTCTCGGGGAGGCCAAGGAAAAGGAAACAAAGAAAATGGAGGGAGAGATCCAGCGCGGGGACGACACGGAAGCACCTGGCCGAATCACAAAGAAACGTTCTCTCTCGATCGGACGAACATTTCTAGAAGAAGAACAAAAAGAGATTTTGAAAAGATGAGCAGAATAGATTTGGGTAGCTAAAAGAAAAAAAAGAGAACTACTCAAGCAAGGAAAAAGGGCTTCTTCTTCCCGAACTGAAAGGGAAAGTCTCAAAAAGGGTGGCAGGCACCGGGTACAAGGAAGATGGCACACATCCCTTGAGGACAATGGCGAAAATAGGGTTGAATTGGAGTGACCCAAGAATCAAAGAGGGTCTGAAAAAAACAGACGAAGTGGTGAGGCACGGGGAGCTCAACCACAGTTCCTGGACCGGGGAAGAACAGGTCCCGTTCTGGAGGGAGGAAAGGGGGGGCAAGGGGTGGGAAAAAGGGGAAGACTAAGGTATCAGTGGGGCCGGAGTTGTGGAGGGGGAGCTACCCCGAGGATAAGGGATAATATTACTCACGTAGAAAGAAGAAAACATTCATCTAGGTAGAGGAAGAAAATGAAGTTTACTAATCGAACTTGACGTGTCTGGCGAAACCAATCAATCTGATGGGCGGGGAAGGGGGGGAAACCTACATCAAACAGCACTCCGGTTATCTAATAAAGTAAGGGGATGTCACGAAGAGTAAAGGAGTTCGTAAGGAAGGAAAAAAAGCAGGAAGTATGAGGGAAAAAAACCACGGTAAATTCCACCCATCTGGGTCGGAAAAAGGTGGCACCTTGGACTTGGAAATCCTACACGAGAAAAGAATTTCACCACGTTGATCAGGTTCGGAGGGAAGCCATCAACAAAACGCGGGGACGAGTTATACACGTAGGAAGAAGGAGGAGAATTAAAAAACAATCAAGAGAGATTGTAGAGCCGAGATTGGAATCTTACTAAAGAGAGTCGAAACAAAAAAAGGGGAGGAGGAAAAGGGGAATGAGGGAAGATAAATATACCTCTAAGCACTCGAAAGGGGTGGAAGATCATCAAGGTCCGCTCGGCTGGTAAAATCCAACCAAACGGGGGGACTCCTCCCAGAAGACTGGAAAAGGAGTTAGGTCCCCAAAGGAGTGGGTAGGTGGGCGGATACTGGGGGGCCTGACACATCGTGGGTGGGGAATTTTAACTCAGGGGGGGGGGGGTCAATCCATTACTTTTTATTGTTAGAAGGAAGAACCTATGACGACCTTCGAAGCAACCCTGAAAGCTTAATTCTAGAAGAAAAAGGCTTAGAGTGGGGAGGGAAGTGTAAAACTTACCTCAGCCGAGTGGGGTTTGGTTTCCGCAGACACGTCATGGAGTGAGGGGGGGGAGAAAAGGAATCTGAACTCAGAGACTCAGATGCAGATTTTGCGGAAGGGATAAGGTGGAGTTCAGACGGATATTCCGGCGATTCCGACAAGGAATGGGACCAGAGCAAGGCTGCCAGTGGGGCCCCGGCCCCCCTACCCGAACCAGAAAGGCGTGCGTTGATTTCAAGGAAATTCCCAGGAAACCTAGTGAGGTGAGCTCAAAAACCTCGGCAGGGAAAGTGAGGGGGGAGAAAATTTATGGGGGATTCAGCGTTTCACTCAATTGAAAGGATATTGGCTAACTCTCCCAGGGAAGGGGGGATCTTAGGGTCTGCCGGTGCCGTGGAAACCCTTCTTATTCAAGAGAGGAAAGAGAAGAAGTCTGACCTAGTTAGGAGGTGACAAGTTTTTTTATTGGAGAAATTTAAAGTCGAAGAATTCAAGGTTCAACTCAGGTCAGTCGGGGTGGTGAGGGCATCTAACCGGGGAGAAGAGAGATCACGATTGAAACTGTTCCCGTTTTGGGGAGAGTTCAATACCCCGGGGAGGGAACAAAAAAAGATGGAAATCATGAGGGAAGGATTTCCTACGAGTTTCGGAAGCCCCACCGGCAGTGCAAAGTCTCCTCCTTCCTGGCAGGGGGGGAAAGGAAAAAAGAGAGCGGTTTTCGTCGGGCATTCGAGAAAGCAAGTATTTAAAGGGCGACAAGTAACGCAAGGATTGGGGGAAAGAGGATTCAGGGGAGATCGCGGTAGGGAGGTTCTACTCTTACCCTAGGGAGGGGAGAAGGAGGGTAATTCATCTTGGGTCAATTTCATACCTTGCACTTAAGTGATGATAAAAGGGTTCTGGGACCAGCATTGTTAAAAGCGTGGCTTAGGATTGCCTGGTGGAAAGAGGAAAAAGCCATGAAAAGAGTGGATCGTATCGGGGCCTAATGGTTTTTGAAGGGGGGAAGAATTCCTTTTTGGGTACAAAGGAGAGAATTTCAGGTGGTGACATGCGCACGAACATTCAATGGGACTGCCGATGGAAGGGGGTTGAAAGTCTTCGCATTGGGAGGAGGGGGGGAAAAAGGGATCTCGAACGTCTGACAGTCTTTCCTTCCTGAGGGAGAAGGGGGGAAAAAAGTCATATCTCCCTATTGGCCGATTTTCGAATGTGATAAAATGGGGGGCGGTACGGTGGGACGTCCTCGAACATGGGGGAGAACTAATATTATCTGCTTGAGTTTGAAAAAGAAGAAGGGGGTGGCATGAAGCCTCGATCAAGGGATCACTAGTTGTTTTAAGATGGAACTTGACTAAAAAAGGAGAGAATGGTAGGGTTTTTCGGGGGGAGCAGAGAAGAGACTGTTTGCCTAGATTTTGGTTGGAGGTGAAGAAACGGGGATTCCCTTCGAGTGAATCGACAGGAAGAAACGTCTCTGGAAGTTATCGCTTTGGTCTTTTAAGAGCTGGGGGGTGGTAGATCTCGGGGGAAAGGAAACAAGTCAGCGGCTGAGGAAGTATACGTGGGAAAAGAACTTAAGCACGGGGGCCTCAATGATTGCGGTGGATGAGAAAAACTCCGGAACATTCGGCAGCCATTCAGGGGAAGGGGGGGGAGGAAAAGTGCTACATTGCAGTCCTGAGAAAGCAATCAACTAAATGGAAAAAAAAAACTTGAAAAAATGAGGTGATTCCGGCAGGCCAGATCGCAAAAAAAGGTTCTCTGGAGGTTTAAAACTGTGGACGGAGGGGTTCAAACTGTGAAGGCAACAGAAAGACCCGCAGACCGCCAGGAGATGTAGGGAGAAGGGGTTGTTGCACCCAAGGCGACGCCCTGAGAACTGCCTTTTGAAGCAAGAGACAGGAAAGGAAAGTGCAGCCTCTCGAGAGGATCTAGCGAGAAAACACCAAGAGAAGGAGAAAAGAGAAGGGTTCAGACAACGTTAATAATGCCTTTTAGAAGGGAATTACTGCGACCGGTTAAGCCAAGGGAGAGGACGTAAAGTTTCAGTGAGGCAAAACCAAAGTAAAGACTCGAAAGGGGTTGAGGTATGAGTTCTTCTCTGGGTGGAAGTCAAAAAGGTTTTGTAGCACGGGGGTTTTAAGGGGTAAAACTGACGACCCGGGTGGAGATCGCCCCGGCGCGGGAGGAAGAGAAAGGAAGGTGTTAAAAATTGTTCAACGTTCAAAAGTTACTGATGAGGGGGGGGAGGGAATGGAAAAGTAAGAGACTCAATTCAGGGGAAGAACGATGCATGCGACTATGGAAGAGGGGTTGTCTGAATCCCATAAGGGTGGGAACCACACCGGCCATGACAGTTAATCAAGAAGAGGGAGAGAGAGGATCTCAAGAAAGACTGTACTTCTTAACACGTAATCTAAAACATCAACTGGTCGAGTACAGATAAAAAGCATAAGAAGGAGCAGTGGCGTCAGATATGGCACCGATCAGTGGAATTGAAAAAGAGGAGCACCTCCAAAACTCTGACACCGGGAGAAGGGAGGAAAACTAAAAATCGAGGCTTTGTTTGAGGCACCTCATAAAGGAAAAACCCTTATCCTTTAGACGGGAGCCTCAAACCGGGTCGGGGAAAAAAAAAACTCATAGATATTCGGACCAGGAGAAGAGCCATAGTCCCTCACCATAAAAGACAGAGGGAAGAAAAAGGAAGAAAATCAATAAATCATCGGCCGCAACCTTGTCAGAATAGCGAGGAAAAAGGCCATCCTTTCCAGAGGAAAGGGGGCGAAAAGGTCTGTATTCGGTTAGGAAAAGTCCGCTGCCGTGAAAAAAAAAAAAAACCACTCTGGGGCAAGAAAAGGGGAGGAAGGGGTTTATTCTAATGGTTTTACCACCGAGCATCTCGCGGGAACTCTACAAGGAATGGCTTACAACTCGGGAGGCGATAAGATACCGATATGTTAGAGGGTAGGTAGAGGTTTGCAAAAAGAATCCTACTCCTCTTTAATGGGGGGGGGGAAAAGGGGGAGGCCCTTCAAAAATGGAAGCAGTGAGTGTGTCACTTGGATGCACTTGTCTATTGTACCAAAGAAGTTGGAAATGAAAGGGGAAAAAAAGGAGAAACCAAAAAGCGCGACTCATGGGGGGAACATACCTCCTGCACAAAAGGGGCTGAAGTTGTCGCATTTGGAAGATTGAATACAGTGAGTAGCCTCCGCCTTCTGGACAGACAAACCGAGCTGACCGTTGGGGATTGAAAAGGCAAACATGGAGCCGAGCGGGGAATTCTTCCTCGTCTGGTCCCGGAAAAGAGGAACCCAGACCAGAATGTATTGGAGCGACGAAAGAGGGGTGTACACACTTTGCTGAACGAATCGCACACGGAAGACTTATCGGCAGAGGCGAGGGAAAAAGTTTCCTTCCACGACCAACACGAAGACTTTGAAACATTCGTGCTCGAGGATTTGAAATTGACCGCAATAAAACAAATTGCAGCTCCCTCAAGCAGTTGACGGAAGGAGACGGCCCCGAGGTCCCTCTGAAGGGAATCGGTTTTCCAACAACGGAAAAGAAGGGAAACTCCAGAGGTAAAGCCGGGAGAAAAAAAGGGCGAAATATGCGTCCAGGAGGGTAAAACAGGGCCAAAGGGAAATGTGAGGAAAGGAAGGGACGAAGTGGGAGGGGGGAAGGGGGGAGAGCAAGCAAGAAGAGAAGTAAGGGAAATCCTGCATTTTGGTAAAGTAAATTTTTTGTATGAAAGGGGGAAAGGTTTCACAAAGAGAATGATGAAGGGGGGGAAGGACTGGGTCTGGCCTACGCCTTATATACTTCCCTTAGAATAATGAAGGACACGTAAATAAAAAGACTAAATGCTCGTGAGTTCGACTTATATTAATTTCTAAATACCTCACAACTTTCGGGCGGCAAAGACGGCGGTGCGGCCCGTTTTGCAAAAAGTCCATCCAAATTCATCCCTGTATATAAAAGAAGAAGGGAGCTTACTGGGGCCGGGCCGTCGAAAATTCATAAACAATCGGTACCAAACTCCATTAAAAAAGTAAATGGAGGAACCAAAACAACAATGCACAAGATGATCGCCACATTTATGCAGGAACTGGGATTTGGGGGGGAAAATCCACCAACGATCACAGAAAAGGGGGTATCCTACTTCATTTAAGGAGGCCTCTTTTTCGATCAATGGAGACCAGAAGAGCGACGCTCAGGGACCTTACAGTAAAGAAAGTATGACAACTTTATGGATCTTATCGAAAAGAACGATTCAAAACAACAACTGAGAGGAGAGGAAGAGAAGGGAGGGGGGATAAGAAAGAAAATACCGGCTAGTACACATAATCTTAGGATCATCAAATGAAAGGTACGCATTCTCCGGGGATCGGCTGAATAAAGAGAAACAGGATAAAAAGGAGGGGGACATAAACTTCAGGGGGTAGACTTTACGGGGGGAAAAAGAAAGGTCCGCCCACATACGGGGCGATCAGATGGGTGAACCTTTTTTGGGGGCAAATAAAAAGTTATGTACCGGTCGACGTTTAACGGGACGAATCAAGGGGAAAAGGACAAGGTACGGAGCTGAGCGCATCAATAACAAGGCTTCTTCCTTGAGGGGGAAGGGGGAAACTTGCACCCGCCGATTTGATTGTTTTCCGAAACAACACGGGGCGTGGATAAATTAATATTGATCCGAGAACTCACGAGGTTTGGTCGAGGGGAGCGTGCGTTCAAAGGAGTACTAACTTCTATCCGGGGCGGAGGGAAAGACACACCTGGGCCACCGGATACATAGCGGAATTTGGAAACAAAGACCCCCCGGGACCTCGAATGCCGTATCAAAATGCAGTAGGTCCTGAAACGACTCCAAATCGCCTTTTTTTCGCTCAACAGGGCCGAAAATTCGTCCTTTTCTGTTTTGAAAAGTGAGGGGGGGGAAAACTCAGGCGTTTTCACTCAAGGGAAATTTCTAAGTACTAAGAAAGAAGTAGTGGTGGGTTTTTGTTGTGTGTTGTTTTGGTTGGTTGGGGGACAGAGGCAGGTTCGGCGGGTGAAGGGGAAACCGCTTGACGGAAGGGGGGGGAAAAGGGGAGGAGATGTCCGCAGAGCCCGGCTCGACTGTTGATAGTGGGAGAAGTTGGTGTGTTCTTGAACGAAAAATTCCATCGAAGAGAGAAGGGGGCACCAACCAGGCTTGTGGGGGTCTTTGAATTAGGGACTCACGGGGGGTAAGGAAGGGACTAGTCCTTCCGTTTCTTCAGGAATACGGTGTAGGAATTTCTTTATCGGACGAAATCCATGCTGGATGTCCGAGGAGGGGTCATGGACACCGAGGCCGCGGCGCCAACCGCCGTTGTTTCATGAAACACAAAAAGGGAGGAAAGCGTTTCGTAGAGCGGGTGCTTAGTCGATACTCACTTTAGGAGTCAAAAGGAACACTAACTCCCACCAGGGGGGAGGGGTGGGGAAAAGGGGCTTTACAAAGAGGAAATCGGGGCTGAGGGGTCAGGGTTATACTCAGGAGCGGGAGTGGTACCAAGGGGAGGGTGTGATCCTTCAATGAGCAAAGGGAAGAAAGTTAATACATTGCTGGAGAACTTTGAGCTGCCAAAGGACAGTTCACAAAAGACTTCGGAAAAGATTACTTGTACCGATTAGATTTCCTCTACGTATCTACTCTAAATTGGGGGGGGGAATTGGAAGCAAAGTTCAGTGTCGAGGGCTCAGAAGGGGCATAGGTGGGGGTGCCATTCTCCCTAACCAAGGAGAAGGAGGGGAAGGGCATTTGAGGGTTGGTTTGAAACGGGCAGGAGGCACGAACATCAAAAGGGGAGAAGATCATCAGAAGGCTTAAAGGATTCGGCAAGGCGCGATAAGTTCGAAAAACAAGGGGGAAGAGCGCATATTAGACCCAGATTGACTGTGAATTGTAAAGGGGGGCTTTACTGTGCTAAGAAAGGGGGAGACTTTTACCGAATGATCAGGGATGAGGATGCCAATATCACTTTGTTTTTGAGAAGCAGAGAGCTTGTGGGGGGGAAGGGGTGATGAGCGGTGCCGAAAAAAAACTCGGGAATAGTGGAGGGGGGGGTCTGGTAGCGGGGCAGGAGACGTGGACTAGGGGGGTGAGTGATCAGTAAAGGAAATGATAGTGGCCTACTCCACTTGCGTAGGGAGAGGGTAAGATGTTAGAAAAGTCTGTTTGTGAAGAGATGCGACGAAGTCTGCTCAGAGTCGAAAGAGGGGTCAGTATACTTGCCTCTCCACCAGGGACCGTGGGGGGAAAAATGGATTTTTCTAGAACAAACAAGCCCTTCGGAGCAGAAGAGGGGGAGGGAAAGAGGTTGATTTCTTCCACGTAAAAAGTGTGTACCAGTCAGAAAAAAGAAGAAGGGAAAAGGAAGTGGAAAAAAAAGTCCCTTAGTTAGTCAGTCGAGGAGGCCGGGAAAGAATCAAACTGGAGTAGTCTTCCCCGGCGTTCAAACTGAAGGCCCAAACCCCGGCAGACGAAAAAAGGGGCAGAATTGTATTTCGTCAGGGTGGTTGTGCGAGTCGGGACCGCCCGGCTCAGCTGCAGGGGCTTGGAGGGGCCACCTTTCTCATGAATGTTAAATTCGAAAGGCATTATTGATCGAAAGAATCCATAATGATAGAAAAAAAAAAAAGAGTATATTAAAATCATATAGGAGTGAAGGAGGGGAGACTGTTCAATAATCTTGAAAGTCAATTAAGTGGAGAATTGTGGAGAAAGTCGAGATGAGCCCGGGTCTGGAACTTTTGAGAAAAAAAAAAGGAAGAAGGAAGTGGGAGGGATGCGGTTATGTTTCCCACCCAACCACAACACCCCCACCCCACCCCCAACAACCCCCCCCCCCCCACACAAAAAAGGAACCCCTCAGTCAAAAGTTTGAACGCCGGAAAGTAAACAGAAATTACAGAAAACTGTTGAGGTAACTTCCCTTCTCGAAGAGAATATCACAGCATTGGTAAAAAGGGGTTTTAAGGGAGGTAATTAGCTTTTGCTCGCTGTGACACCTGGGAAGCTCCGTACAACTATGTAAGAAAGGATGCTTCAGAACGAACATCGGGGTTGAGAAGGCAATTTGTTCCCACAGGCCCAATGAAAGTGGGGGCAAGAATACTTATCTCGGCGGAGATAAAAAGAAAAAAAGTGTACTTAGTCGATCGATAGGTAATACAGGAAACAAATCATCAAAACCCTTTCGGTGACCGGAAAAGGAGGTAAGAGAAGCCTTTTAGGGGAGGAGAGGTACCTATAATAATTTATAGGAGAAAAAAAAAACTCTTGCCTCCTGAGAGAATCCAAACAAAAACGATTCGAGGCTGTTTGGTAGCGCGCAGAAAGGACCCCCTGAGACTTGAAAGAGGGAGGGGGAGAGAGGCAGACCCCTTGAGTCTTGGACTAAGAATAGGAAGGACGCGACTACACCGAAAGGTAAAGCCAAAAGAGACTGGAAAGAAAAATTCGAAAAGGGGTAAGAGAAAGGGGGGGGGGGGGAGCTACCTAAATGGGGTCAGAACTGATCGGAGAAGGGCCTAAATAATTTTCACGAGGAAGGAGGTATGGTGCACTGTTTCGCTCCAAATCATGCCTGTTAACAAAAAAACGTCAAATTCACATCACTTACCTGGGGGGTCGAGGTTTGGAAAACCTCGAGTCATCGAGGGGAAAGAGAAAATAATTTCTTTCCAATTTGACACAAATTGCTCTTGGGCTATACTAGAAATCTATTTTCAAGAGGGGGAAGGAGAAAGATTTCCTTAAAAACAGGCAGCGGTTCATTAACTTGGGGAGGAAGAAAAAATAACGGGAAACGGAGGGGGAAAGGGCTGCCCTTGAAGTAAAGAGGGAAGGAAGGGCTATCAGATGTGCGGACACTGCAAGAGCCGGATATAACCGCCGAAAAGAGAGCGAATTTCAAAATGGCACCAAACGTTTTACTACTTTGTCGAATTTGCAATACCTTGTGAAAATACGCCACGGGTCAGGGGGCGGAAGAACAGCGGCTCCGTGGGTATTTAAATTACACACGGCCCGGGCGAAAGAGGCTCTGAGGGGAAGGAAATCAGTCTAAATCCACCAAAAGGGAAGGGGGGCGCAAAAAGACCGGGCCACCTCGGCTTTGGGGGGGGTCCGCACGGTATTTCCTGCCGAAAATAGGCAAAAGGGAAGAATCTCGGACCGGTCTCGGATCACCATCAATGAACACCAAAAACTGATTGAAAAAAATGAGCAGAGCAATTAAAGGTCGCTCAATCCAAAAAGGGCTCAACTACTCACAGTTGAGAGAAGGGGAGAGACAGACGGTCCCTCCGAAGAGGGTCCCCGGACCAAGGCAGAGAGGTCCAAAGACTCTTCCTAATTGGGGGCCATAGGTTTATTGTCGGTAGGGAAACGCCGGGGGAAGGACCAAAAGAAAAATTGAGTAAAACAGACCGCGAAGTGGGCGTCCTGTTTGAGAGGGCACAGGAAGGGGGAGGGAAGAAAAGGCATTTTAAGGGGGAGCTCAGTCCCGACGGTGGAGCTTGGGGGGCCGGGGTTTCAAACTGGCCGGACTAGAATCCTTGGCCCGGGAGTGTCGTCAAAGAAGGAGGAACCGGGTAAAGGACGGCACGACAACCACCAAAAATGCATCGTTAGTCGCGGGAAAGAGGCCTTAGTCCACGCCCGGGAGGGTGGTTCCTTTCTGCAAAAAAAGAAAGCGTCGTTCGAAAGGTTCAAAAAACTCCAGAAAAGGCGAAGCCGGTTTCATGAACCAGGAGGGAGTACGGGGGGCCAGAGAGTCGTGACAAGGGTGCCGGACCGGAAACAGCAAGGAGGTATGGATGACCAAAAAAGGGGGGGGGAGGAAATGAAAAACAGATGATCGACCCGAGTTGGCGCCCTTGATTTGAACATCCTACACGAGAACAGAAGTGGGGATGCCGCAATTTTAGAAGGGGGCGACAAAATGGGAAAAGGCATACACGGGAAAGACGGTCAGGTATTCATTGATCACACAAAGAGAGGGGAATTGATTCATGAAAATAAAAGAAAGAGAAGTACTATCAGAGGGATAGAGGGGGGGGAATCCA
>Ga0179593_1439290_pt1 | contig 13992 bp, 23 predicted proteins | sample CZODoug2_1_08_16_FD_185931 | JGI IMG/M metagenome (GOLD analysis project Ga0179593, IMG submission 185931) | Vadose zone soil fungal communities from Angelo Coast Range Reserve, California, USA - CZODoug2_1_08_16fungal (PacBio error correction) | ecosystem: Environmental > Terrestrial > Soil >...
ACATGTCACCGTTGGGCGGTGGACGAAAAGGGGGGAACGGGTCGCAGAGACCAGAAGTTTTGACAAAGCACGTCTAAACGCCGCAGGCAGTGGAGGAAACAAGGGGGGGGGGCGGGGCACGAATAGTGTTTCGGGTCCACGGGCCCTTAGCAGGCCAGATGGGGAACAAGATGATGTCCATCAGACGGCGAACGCCACCAAACAAATATCAGAGGGACGACAAGAAAGGGGCCTTCTGAAAGGTCAGACAGGGGGCAAAGGGGGTGTGATACAATACTCTCAGTCAACCAAGGGGGAACAACTTCGGTGCAAATGGGGTCAATGGGGACAAAGACTTACTGAACGGACATCGCTTATGCCCAGGCCCGCAATCCTGGTAAAAAAGAACACCTTCCAGGAAAGTCTGGCAACACAATCGCATGGGGTAACAGAAAGGTGGAGTGCAGCTCACCGACCAAATGGTTCCAACGGTCACCAGGCAGCACTTCGAAAGGAAAATAAAACGGGCCATGCAGGCATGGGAAGGCAGGGTTCATTGAGCTCTTCAAAGGTCTGTAGGCATAAAGGGCGGCCAATTGGAAATAAGTGAGGGAATGCAGAGAAAAAAAAGAAAAAGCTACAAGGGGATTAGGGCGACTGGAGTCCAAAGTGATAGGCGGGGCCGAATTGGTGAAGCCGAATAAGGGTGCGCCTGAATCGCCGCCCGCAACCAAGACGGCAGGCAAGGCAGGGAAAAAAAGAAAGGGAAATCAAGCTTGATAGCAGATGGACCTAAAACAGTAATGCGAGGAAAGCTGTGGGAAATTCCTGAGGATGAACGCAATTTCTAAAAAAAATGAGGAAGGGAAAACGACCGCGCTGACCTAGTCCTCCGTGAAATGGACAGCAACAGCCCGATCGAGTGTTGGGGAAAAACCGGGGGGTCTCTCCCCGCCCCCACGGCATTGCCAAGGATGAAGAGGTCACGAAACCGCGTGAGGAAAAAAAGCAAAGCGGTGGCTGAACAGGTCAAAAAATGAAAAAAGGAAAAAACAGTCCCGAACATGAGATGGCGACTTAATGGGGTGGGGGTGGAGGCTTGTTGCACAAAAATTACAGGAAAGACAAAGACCCCGAGTACTGCTTGACAAAAAAAAAAAACAAGGGAAAGGGCGATAACTTTGGGGAATCCCTCCTTCATTACAGGAGCAAGGGGGGCGATCTATGCCACTGCCAAAAAAGGGTTTGTCATGACTGGTGGTTGGAGGACAAGGGTCCCAAAAAAACACATTAAAAAGAGCCCAAGCTCCGAAAATAAGACGAAAAGACGCCCAAAGGGGTGGGGGGAGAAGGGGGGGGGCATTGGTATAATGAGTGAATTCAAAAAGTGGTATTGGTGGGAGCACTGCAAAAGAGAAACGGTGGGGGAAGAAGGAGGAAAATGATGTAAATTACAAAGTCTTCAAACCCCGTCGACAGGAGAGCAAGGTCCAGAAAGAAAACTAAACCGGGCGGAGCGAAATAAGGAAACAAGAACGGGAACAGGGAGGTGGGAAAAGGGGCAAAAACGCAGAAGCGTCCAACGAGGAAATCAGGAAGGTTCACCACCGAGCCTCTTTAATCGCAGGAAAAAAAGTGTGCAAATGCAGGGCAGACTCAGCCATCAATGCAAACCAAGAAAGACCAACATCATCACTCTACCTTATCGGAGGGTTTGGTGTGCTAAGATTGGTGTTGCAAAAGGGGGACGAACAAGGCCTTGGCAGTCAGACGAGGGGGGGCAACGTTTTGGTTGTGTGGGGAAGGGTCGTCATCCCAACAAATTTTAACTGGGTGGGTTTAAAAAGGGATGGCCGTGGCAGTCAGTGCGCTCTTACATGTGCTATGGGGGGAGTAGACGGCCACAACAAAAGTCAAAAAAGCAAACAGGGGGTGGTTACGGGGCAAAAAAAAAAAAAAAAAGACGGAATCATATGGCGATGTCGTAAGTGTAAAAGCACGGTGCCAAAGGGGTTTTTGTCCGGAAGACCAACACAAAAAAAGCACCAAAGGGGGGGCTTCAGACAGATAATTGGCAATCAAAAAGGCCTCTACCTGCTTCAAATGAATTACAAAAGTAGTCCTCTCTAGTCCACCATCAGGACGGGGTCAGCGTAATGGAGCAAGAAAAAGAAATGTGGGCTGGGAAGTTGCAAAAAAAAAAAAAACTCCTGGTTGATTGATATAGAATGGGTCCTTGTTCTCCATCAAAGCCGCGTGTCACAGCTAGAAAAGGAATTCCTAGATAAGGTCAAAGGGGGGGAAGGATAGTACGATGATTGGGGGGATCTGGAGGAAAAAGAGGAGGGAATGGGTCCTACGACACGTGGGGGAAGGAAGAAGGTAGCCCGTGAAGAGAGGGAATGCTCGATACAAAGGACGGGAGCGAATGCATCTCCTCAAGGGGAGGAACCCTGTGTACAGGAACAAGCAGCCTACCCCCGAAGGAAAATCAGGGAGGGTAAACAAAAAACCCCAAGACCGTTTAGTAAGAACGAAACCGTATCCTGGCAAAGGGAACGTGAAAAAAAAAAAGAAGGCGTTGCCCTAACCCAAATGTGCACGAAGGACGAAGCACCAAGGGAGGACAGAATGGGGTTCAAAACCCTTCAGCTTGGGGTTATAAAGAGGGTGGGGAAATAAAGAGGGGGGGAATTACAGAGAAAAGAAGAAAAATGCACGAAACGGGAAGATGGAGGATGTTGGGCGCCCTCAAAAGGACTAACTCAGGATAAGAGTTAGACCGGGTTAAACAAGGTGGAAAAAGGACCGGGGAATCGAAGGGGGATTTCAAGACGGGGAGGAACAGAAAAAAGCTCCTTTTTGGAGGGGAAGAAAAAAGTCAAAAACCCTGAGAAATACAGAGGAACCTTTGGATGTTGGAAACCACAAAAGGGTGGGGGGGGTGGCGGGGGAAGGGGGAAGAACCCTGATTATAACCGTCAGCTACGAAGACAGGCCAGCTCCGAGCTATAGGAAAGAAAAAACACCTAAAAAAAAGGGCCGTATCACTTGTAGAAAAAGTCTTCTGCAGGAGAACCAAATATGAAGAAAAAAAATGGAATCCGAATGAAACTCAAATAGTGGAGCAAAGGGCTTTCGAGAAAGAAAAGCTCAAAATAAGGGGATTGAAAGGTGAGGGCCCGGTCGAAGAGGGGCTATGGGAAAATGACCAAAGTGAAAATGGGAAGCCTGAACCAAATCAAAAAAAAAAAAGGAACCGACCTAAGGGGAATTGCTGAAAGGGGAGTGGAAGGAAAAAAAACCAAATTGCAAATGTCATCCAGAAAAATCCCGGCGGTTGGGTAGGCCGGCATCTCGGGGGACGAACCGATGCAATTTGGGAAAAAAAACGGTATCCCGAAATTAAAAGATTGAAAACAAGACGCAAAAAGAAAACGACCGACACCTGTGGCGCAAGAGGGGAAACAAGAGGCCTAATGCACCTACTACAAAGGGACTGAACCTTCGGCAACATTCACAAATCTTGGGGAAAACCAAGGGGCAAATGGATCTACACAAGGGGGCCAGCGCACGGGTGAAATACCAAAAAAGAATCACAGGCCTTCACGATCCAATTAGAAAAAAAAAAGACCCGGAAGGCAGGTGACAATTCGTTAAAATCATTGTTGTCTAAAGACAGACTGTGGAAGCCCATAAACCGACAATCCCCAACGCCAAAAAAAAAAGGGCAACAGGTCGCGCTACCTTCAAAAAGCGATGATTGGACGGGGAATAGACACGAAGCGGGGGATCGTCCGTGATGAGGGGGTGAAAGAAAAAAGAGCGGACCGGGAGGGGAAAAAGGACTGAACTGGCGGCATCAAAGAGACCGCTAAACCGGACCAGTTCAGGACGTGGGGCGGGAGGGAACGAAGAGACGGGACCGGATGGGGGAATCCTCCTTTCTGACCACTGGGGGAACAATTAATAAAGACGGTTACGCAACAAAATTGAGAAACAGAAAAAGAAGCCAAGACGCTAAGGAGAAGTTATATGCGTTAAGGGGGCCCCAGCCGACTGAGCCGTCTGTAAAAGGGAACGGGGAAAGGCAGAATTACATCAATGTTGTAAAGAGATCCGCAAAAAAGACAATGTTCCACAGATCCCAAAGAAGGGTTTCTACGGGAGAGGGGGGGGTTTTCGGTCTGCACAAAAAAAAAAAAAGATGGGAAATGCGGGAGCACGCCATGTCCGGATGGGCCCCGGACCAGCCCAACAAAAACACCAGCAAAGAATCACTAGGGAGTCCGGGACGCGAGGCACAAAAAAAAAAAGACCAAAATCAACAAGATGACAGAATGCCTCACCGGGGAGGGTGCAAGGGGAATGGAAGTATCTCCGTCAAAAAAAAAAAAAAAAGGAGAGAAGGGAAACGAGAGAGGGGCCCGGCCAGCTTAAACAGACAGTTTGTTATCAGCAAACGTCAAAAGAGGTGGGATGGGAGGCAAGGGTTCCGGCCCAAGGGTCGAAATGTAAAATATAGGAAGGGGAGGACTGATGCAACACAAGGGGAACATAGGACACCGAAAAGTAAAAGACATGTTTTGACAAGAAACAGAAAACAGAAAACAACTGCATGTAGACAACGGCTTCGGGGATCGAAAAATGGCGGGCAAAGGGATCCGCCCCTCCCCCAAAAAAGTGTAAACGTGGGGGCTTTCACTAAGAACAGGAAGTCCCTCCTGATCTCGAATTGCAAAAAAAATGACCTAACATTAGGGAGGGGCTTTGAGCTGCCCAGGATGAAAAAAGAAAAAAAGTTGCATTGGGCAACGACAGAAACAAAGTCTTCGTAAATGGAAAAAGTTGAAGGAGGTCCACAGGGGGAGGGCTTTTGCAAGCAACATCCGGGGTATATAGGCCCCCAGAGAGTACGACTGGGGAGTCCTAGGCGCGCTTAAGATGGTTACAATCGACCCAAAAGGGTGGTTCATAAGACAGAGAAGGGGGGCCCTCATAGCCCGCAGAACCCGATAAAAAAGAAGAAACATAGCACTGTGAACGTAAAACTCAATCAGCAAACAGAGAGGGGAAAAGGGAAAACTCCAGGGGGCAAGTGGGAAGGGGCCCGGTTACGGGGGTCGGGGTGAGGAGACAACCGCTGCTCAAAAAAATTAGGGAAAAAGGACCCTTCAAGTCCCGGGGGCGGGCCTTGGTGGAAGGGAAAAGAGAGGGAAGGAGGTGTGATAGAGGTCCCATGTTCATACGGGCATGGAGGGGGGTGTGATAAAGGTGCCGGGAAAATGACTTTATGGTTGAACGGGGCAGGGCTCTTCATACAGGGGAAAATCGGGTAAGAGTGGAAAAAAGAGGGCAAAATATGGTTAATATGGGTTATCGGTCTTAAAAAGAATATGGGTGTGAGGGGGAAGCAATGAATAAATTGAAAAAGGGGGGGGTCCGACGCAAAAAGAAAGAAGACCAATGATAGAAGGACTTGTGGGGAAGGAACAAATCGAGGGAAGTGGTGATTATAGTCTTGTGGGCAGGGCTTGCCCGGGCTTGGGAAGAACCCACAACGTTGGGGGGGGGAAAATAAAGCAATCTGTGGGAACTTTAACGTGGAAGTTCTAGGTGGAAGGGGAAAAAAAAAAAAGCCTTTCCACCCAACCAAAATCCACTTAGGGTTCTGGCACCAAAATCTGAAAAAATCTGGGGTGGGGAAAACGAGCCCTGCAAAAAGTAAGCAAGGTCGGCAACAGTGGGGGGTGTGCGTGAAGTGTGATCTCGTTAAAGGGTCAACTCTCGCTAGAGAAAGCCAAATCAGGGGACTAACCCGGTTTCCAGCAATCTTGCACCGGTGCAGCCGCGTCACAAAGGGGTCCTTTCCTCGTCATCCCTGGAGGGGGGGGGTCTCCGAAGCAAGAACGGGCCGGGTCGACCTAAAAAACCAGGGGGGGAAAATACGAACAATAGTCTTGGTGTTTCCTGAAAAAAAAAAAAAACCTCACCCGAAAACTGATCTTATAAGAAATAGGGGAAGGGAACTGAAAAGGGGCTAAATCCTGGGCTGAAAAGGTTGCAAATAGTCAACAACCAACCAAATACAAACCTACAAACACTGGACCTCTATGGCCTTGAGAGACGGGGCACCATCGAAAAGAGTTCACAGTCATCAGGGGGGGCGGTGGTAAACTAAGTTTTCTTGTACGCAAGGAGGGGGTTTCGCTGCGTTCAGTGGGGGCCTACAAAAAGGAAAAAATCAACTCGACGGAGGGGGGGAGACCTTCTAAGGAAATGTCAAGGGGGTGGTCCGGCAATCCCAGAAAAAATAAGGGGTTAATGTTGCCCAAGAACGACCTTAGGGCAGGAGAGATATAGCGTAGATGGTAGCAAAAAAGAAGGGGGGAGCTATAAACATAGTAGTGGGTATAATCCACTACAGGAGAAAAAAAGAAACTGTTAAGAAATTGGGTGGAGGGAGGCGATTGATGGGACCAAAAACAAAGGGGGGGAGGGGAAGCTTTTTGTGGCCACCTCAACGGCGGCGGGGAAAGGGACAACGTGGGGGGCGAGAAGAAGTGGGTTCAGGGGAGGGGTCGGCGAGAGGACTACAGTGGCCGAGAGCACACCTTGGCTGACCCTGGCTGAGCGCGTAACAGAAATCCAGTAAACGCCGGGGAACAGAAAATGAACACCAGGGAAAAAGGGCGTACAGAGATCCATAAAAGGTAGGGACTAAGTACAAGAACCGGCTTTATCAAAAAAAAAAAGAACACGAAAAACAGGGATCGTCACCCTGAGCAACGCTGGAAAAAGAGAACTCAGGCGGCAGAAAAAATGGGGAAAACACATCAAAACGAGGAGGGAAAAGGCTCAAGTCGTAAAAAAAGCCAAACCCAGCAGGAGCAACCAAGATGGGGGGGGAGGAGACCGATATTTTGAAGGAGAAGGGGAAGAGTGTCGGATGGGCGGGGGACCTGGGACGGAGAATAATATTTGGAGGAAAAAATGCGAAAGAGGGGGACTATGTATGAAGAGATAGGATCGGGGATCCGCCCCAAATATGTGAGGGGGGAACCATAGCAAAACATCAAAACCTTCGGACGCCTCTCAAAGAAGGCGTCGTATTCAAGCCCGGAAGGCATAAAAAAAAAATGAGTTGAGCTGATGATCAGGGCCTGAACCAAGAAGAAAGGGAAGGACGTCGCCAAAAAGGCAAACACAGGAACCTTGTAAATAAAATGGTATGACCTTGACCTAAAAAAGGAAAAAAGAGGTACGGAAAAAATAGCGGTGGAAGGAAGACCCAGATCCGTGCACCAAAAAAAATGATGCGCCATTCCCTGGTGAAAACGTGAGGGGGCGTCCCTTGTCGAAAAGCGAGGGGAACGGGCAATTTACAATTTGCGTAATCTCTGAGGGGGAAACCCATGGGCAGAATCATAAAAGGAAGGCGGTTGGGGACCCCCATCAAAAATTGAAGGGGATAGCTTGGTCCGCGCGTTTTGGGTGACCCAGAGCAAGTGCAAAAGAAAAGATGGAAACATTGCGAGGATTGTCATAACTGAAGGGGAGGTCTACCAGGAACCGAAAAAAAATGCTGGGAAAACACAGGAAAACGTTGCAGGGAAAATTCTACACCGTGTCGCTTGTGAGAAGGGGAACCAATAAACCATTTTGCAAGTTAACAACCATTTAACCGGCTTTGAATGCAAAGGGGGAAAAAGACTGGAGGAGGGTTGGAGGGGGCTCTGGGCCTGGTGTGTGTCGGAAGGGGGTGCCCGCAACAACATCAGGGGGGTGAAACAATGACCCGGAAAAGAACGCGACGGACAGGAGCAATGGGAAGGCTACAACGGTGCAAGGATAGCAAACCGCGATCCTAAATCTCACCTGGGGGAAACATTTTGTGTTGGGGAACTGCAGACGCCGAACGGGAATCGAAGGGTCCAGGGCAATCCAAATACCGAAGGAAGAAGCTAATCCCTCCTATTTCTGTAAGAATGGCGGTCACACGAGGCTTAAAAGCGTCGATGACAGCCCGACCGCCCGTCCAAAAGCCGGGGAGGGACCATACTTTCTTGCAGTCCTAGGGGACATTTAGTTTGAAAAGAGACAATCTTCAATGCATGGGGGGGAACGCCTGGACGATGACGGTCCACTAGAGACTGGGGGGGAATCCCCGTCCAAGCAATCTGGCATTTGCCAAGACCTCGGCGGGGAAAGGGGAAAAGAAAAGCTTCATCGCACTCGTGGGGTTTGTCCAGGGTAAGACTGTTACTATTGACGCCAATCGAGGAACTTGATTTGTCCCGGCCCGGCAAGAAGGTGAGAGCACCAAGTCGAACTGAAATAACCTGGGGGTTTGAAAACGTAAACAGAGGAGGGGGGGAGAAAAAGGATCTCGTTAAAACGCCGGATGGGAGAGGGTGGTGGAAGGTGGAAAGGCAGGAGGGGGGGACGACGGACGTCCAAGACATGCAAGGGGGGAGAGGATAAAAATCGTACGGCCAGCTGAGACAAGGGGCCTGGCCAGGGCTGCCAAGCTGGGGGTCGGGGAAAGGGAAAAGCTCTGAAAGAGCCACGGGGGGAGTGTCTCAGGTCAGATGGGGCTACCTTCTATAATGAGGGGCATTTGAAGGGAAGGTTTTATGTACAATAGCAAGAATGGGGAACTAAGGAAAGAATTCAGAGGAGTCTACCATGGAGGGCCCATTATCTGGTTGGGAAGAAGTGGTCAGGGGGGGGCTCACAGTCACGGGTAGGCACGTGGGCAAACAGGTTTTGCTCAACGGGGGGGGGGAGAACAAGTAACAAGCTCGGGGGTGGGGAGAAGTCACGAAAGGGGTCCGGGGGTGAACCTTTGGGGCGTAGTTCAAAGAAGTTTTGTGCCAGGAGGTTCCGGGCCAGAACGATCCAGGTGCACCCTCACGGGACCTCCGTCCTGGTCACGGAAATAAAAGGACTGCACAACTCGGAAACGGATTAAGCTGAGTAACATCAACAAAAAGTGCTTTACCCGGAAGTCCGTGTAGAGAAAAGAGGGGCTCTTATTGGAGAGCCGCTAATGAGTGGTGGGTAAAAGCCCAGGTCTGGACAGGAAAGGACATGGGTTGGTAAAGCCAGAGGGACCACCGTCCTCAAGTGTGCCACGCCAAGAAAAAAGGTGGGTCCCGAACTTGTGTCCAAACCGCCAGGGTGTTCTTTTGTTGTTTGAAATAGGGGGAAAAAAGGAACCAGAACACGAAAAAAAACGAAAACTGACAACCGGGCGGGACGGCATGATCTTGTACGCAGAAAAATTGACTGGGGGGGGGGGGGACTCGGTGGTCTAAATGTGATCCGCCCCTTCCTTCAGAAAACTGGGAGGAAGCCTTACGTAAATATGCAATCTCAAACAAAGAAAAGGAGGGATTAAGAAATACTTCATGGGAAAGGGGGGCAAAAAAGAGGCCCTGCCGTGGGGGACAAAAACATGAAGGAAAAGACTTTACCATATGGTTCAGCAAGCTGCAGTAGTAGCCGCAAAAGTTCATTTGATGGTGGGACGGGGGAAAAGAGACGAAAAAAAAAACCATGCCCAAGGGAAAGTACGGAAAGTTGAGGTCAGAGTCTATGGTCAGGTGTCAGGGAGGGAAAGGGGGAGGGGAACAAACAATAAAGGTCATCCGCAGAAGCCCCGCCAAAAAATATCTCCTGCTACAAGAAGAAGAAAAGTACGAGTCCGGAAGCTTGAGCCTTTTTGGGGGAGGGGACAAGAAAAAGGATTACCAAAAGAAACTTCTGGGATGTGAGGGGAATTATTGGGAAGGGAAAAATACGCAGGCGGGTCATCGCTTTATTAAAGGGGAAAAAAGACGGGCAAGTGAAATAAAGCGTGCACACCATTGGTGCAAGAGGGAAACACACCGCAAAAGAAACCTATCTGTGTCATGGCAGAGCAAATGGGGCAAAAAAAAAGGGTCAAGAGTGACCTACAAGGAAAGGAGTGCCCGCCAAAAAGCGAAAAAATTGCCAGCGTAAAGAGGAATAGGGCAAAGGAGTCTTGGGCAGCGACGAATTGGGGGGAAGAACTTGGACGGAAGGACATTAAAGAGGCTTAACGACAATTCCAGCAGGGAATTATGCTGTGACAGGAAACCATGAAGGAGCGGGACGTGCCGATTTTGTAGTACTATACATGACGGGCTGAGGGGGGGGAAAAGAAGAAGGCACCAAAGAAGCACGCCCCCGAAAAAAAAAAAAAAAAGGATAACCACAGAGAAAAAGCAATGAACAGAATGTAAAGGAGCAACGAACCATGAGAATTTCGGAAGGGTCTCAGTAGGAGGAAGGGGGCAAGGGAAAATCCACCGGGCCGAGAGGAAATTCAGTCAATGGGGAGGAAATACGGGGCTGTAACCTGTGGGGGGTAATCCCCGGGCATAAAAAAATGCACAAGAAAGAACTATTGAAAGAACTTTCTTAACGGGGCAAGAGAAGACGCCCGGCAGGTTACCCGCAGGGTACTCCGAAGTCCCTGAAACACGCAATCCACCAGCGCGGAAAGAGAAAAATTAGGGCGTAGCTGATAAGAAAACTTGGGGGGAAAATAAATGAAGTCCCGGCAAAATAATAGCGGGAAAGAACGCCGTCATCGGGTGGGGGGAGTTGCGCAACGTCCGATCACAGGCGTACGGGAGAAAATGGTCCCAAAATGCGCGTTAGATTTCGCGGTGGGAGAAGAAATGGCATTAGAGAACTGTGCTCCAAGTCGCGGGGCTTACAACTGTGTCCAGGGCCCCACACCGGGACGGGGTTTTGGGCGGGCAAATAAAAAAAAAAAAAACCCAGCAGAGAAAAAAGGGCGAAAGGTAACGACATTGTGGGCGCCTTGTCAAGGAAAGGAGAAAGGGGTATAAGGGATACGGTAAATGCAATGAAGTGCATCAAAGGGGGAAAAAAAAAAGAAAACCGGGGGGTACGGGAAGTGAGGGGGGATTGGTCTAGGAGGAATAGAGGACTTGGGGGGGAAAGAGGGAGGAGGGGGGGGGAAGGGAAGGGTGGAAGTCAGGAGGAAGGTGTCGGGGGGGGAGGTGAGGGGGGGGAGTCTGGTGAGACGGCGGCCTCCTTAAAAGTTAGCCGTTTCAAAAGTCCAGGGGGAAAATTTCGACATTAGGACGAATAAAATCAAAACGAATGGGGCACCAATTCAAAAAGAACCATGGACAGTCGGGGAAAAGGAACGGCACCAGACGGGGACATGATTTGGGGAGTCCCAAAAATCTCCTGCGTTCCGAGAGATGCGCTGAAAAAAAGGGAGGGAAGGAGGCTTAGGCGCCGCAAGTGGTTCAAGTGAAGTAACGGAAGAATGAAACGGAAGAAAAAAAACGCAATAAGAAGCGTTCACACGTGCAAAAGGAGCTCTATGGGGGGGTTGGTTCGAGAGTATTGGGACTCCCCAACGAGGGGGGGAGGCGAAGGGGATTTTGTATGTTAAAAGTATCCACATTGGAGTGAAGAAGGGGGTGGCAGTTTCATGGTACGCAGCCCTTCAGGGCGCTGGACGGGAAAGGAAAAGGGAAAAGAGCATCAGAAAATTTTGGTTCTCTAGGGGGATAAGGACAATGCGTCTGAGCAAAAGAGAGGGGGGGGAAGAAAAGGTTTTTTGGGCATCAAAGACCGGGTGGGCCCCTAACAAAAAGGGGGGGTCACCCAAGAAGAGAAGCTAGGAAAGACACCGCTAAGAAAAAAAAAACCCGGTCGCCAAGAAAGATGGCACGAAGAACAGCTCCAGCCTAATGAAATCAAAAGAAAAAGGAAAAAAATGAAATTCCGAGGTCTTCCAAAAATATGTCTAGGCCCAACCAGTCACGGGGGAAGGGGCTGAAGACCGAGGTTTCGCAAAGAAGAAAACCTGCGCGTCCGTAGCCAGGCTTCCTCGAGACAAAGAAGGCGAAGGTATAACGTGCGGGGCTTGAAGGGGGCCCCGGGGAAAAAATCGTGTGTCCTCTACAAAAACAAGGGGATTATCACGGGGGGGGGGGGGGGGTCCTGTGAAGGGAGAATGATCGGGGAAAAGGAGAGCGAGGGATCCATCAGCGGTCGCCCGTTTTGGGCCATCAGCAAAAAAATAGAAAACACGTCCTTGAAAGCCGGAGTGAAAAAAGAAAAAAAACATACCGGGAAGTCAGGACCCGGGAAGGAGGGAAGGGAAAACATGGACGAGAAAGACACCCATGGCGGTGCGAACAATTTTTGGGGGGAAAGAGGAGATATCAGGGGTCTGCCCTCACGGTGGTGAAAGGTGTATGTTTCCTGCCTTGGTTGGAAAAAGAGAGGGAGGGTCGATAGAAAGGAGCTTACATCTAGAATCGCATTTTACTCAAAAACGAAGGGGGGGAAAAGTGGAACAAAGGTGGTGGCAGTCTTTCAAGACTCCGCAGTCAAAAATCATCGGGGGGGCGGAAGGGGGGGGCACAGGGGGGGGGGGGGGGGGGGACACCTGTTAGCGAGAGGAATAAGGTCAAGAAAACTGGAAACAACAGAGAAGTGGGGGGAAGGCCGATCAAGAAAACAGCGCCTAAAAAAAGGGGGCATGCCTAAGGTACAGTGGGGAGGGGGGGGGGGCTTTTTTGTTTATAGGGGTCGGTGTGAAAAAAAGAACCTGGAAAGGAAAGAGAGGAATCTGAACGCACGGGAGCAGAGAGGAGAGAAAGAAGAACCCCAAGGCACATAGGCGAAACGGGGGGGAAAAAAAAACCCAAGTGGAGCAGGGAAAACAGCCAGAAATGCCGAGAAGGGGCCGAGAAAAAGAAAAGCCAAGAATGCCGAGTTCAGCAATTGGGGAGGGTGCAGAGAAAAGGGACAGATGCAAAATAGGGGAAACTGGGATCAGGGGGTTGAGGGCGCGAAATGATTGTCGAGGGGCATACCAATTTAGCTGGGAAAAAGAAAGGGGGTGGACACAGAAACAGGAAAACAAAGGAGGCCTCCTGGGGAGAAAACTGGGGGGGGAAAAGGGGGGTAAACCGGACATGCCCAGAAGATCCTACAACCTCCAGAAAGAGTGTGGGGAGGCCTGGTCACTTTGGATCGGAAGACCATGACCAAGGGAAAAAGAAATTAACGATACAAATGACACTATACGCAGAAGCAAAAAAAATGAAGGAAAACTGGGTAGCAGACGCACCATTACGGGGAAAAAGGAGCAGAAGCAACTCCTAAATTCAAAAAAATCACAAAAAAAATGAAAAAAAATTTAATCACGGGGGACGCCTCCGTCGCCCCGCCTGGGAAAAAGAAAAAAATAGATTCACTCCGACAGCAAGATATGCAACAGGGGAGTCGCGGGACGGAAATGCAAATTGGCAAGAATGTTGCGGAAGAAAAGGGGGGGGGCGTCCCAGCCACCGAACCCCGGCAAATCCAAGCGACGGTTTGGGGGAACATGAAGCGAAGAAAAAGGGAAGATGGAGAGAAAGAGAAACTGGATGAAGGGATGAGGTAATGAAGGGAGAGAACACGGTGGAGGGTAAGGGGAATTTCGCTGGAAAATACAAAGCGCACAAAAGGAAGCGAAAAACGGAAAGGAAAAGGTAATCTGGTTCCACGGCCCTGAATCAGAGAATGTGAGGCTTGAAAGAGAGCCGGCGAGAAAAGGGGGCACAATGGAAGAAAAAACGAGCAGGGGGGGGGCCAATAATAAAAGAAAGGAAGGAGAAAACCGCGATTAAGAGGAAGGCTGGGTCAGCTCGAAAAAACCCTTATGGGGGAATGGAAAACGCAAGGACGGACATCTAATTGTGTCGACGCAACCCCAGGTTTTCAGATAAAAAAAAAGGGTGGGATAAAAGGGCAAGTTGGTTTGCGGGTGCCGGTCTTCAAAGGGGAGGGGAGGAGTTCGGCATGGTTCCGGGAAATGGTCTCGGGCAAGCCAAAAACACCGCCAATCAAAGTCATGATTAGGCAACTCTTGGGGGAAGGAAAAATCGGCAACCAAAGAAAAAAAGGAGTCTCCCTATTTGAGTAAAAAGGGGGGGACCCATA
>Ga0179593_1312102_pt1:0-12500 | contig 13991 bp, 18 predicted proteins | sample CZODoug2_1_08_16_FD_185931 | JGI IMG/M metagenome (GOLD analysis project Ga0179593, IMG submission 185931) | Vadose zone soil fungal communities from Angelo Coast Range Reserve, California, USA - CZODoug2_1_08_16fungal (PacBio error correction) | ecosystem: Environmental > Terrestrial >...
TTCAAACCTGACTCCATAATCCCAATGGGAAAACTGGGAGTGTACCTGACATAAAGCGGGGTCATCGTGGGTGGGAACAAGCCGGAAAAGATCTCCAAAGGATTCAGTTGAGGGGGGTTCTTTCCATACTGTCCAGTGGTCGAAACCGCAAGAGGGTTGAACTACTAGCCTCTCAAACAGACCCCCTTTGGGAAAAACCCCTATGGCAACCCAAAACAAAACAAACACACAAAACCAAAAGCAAAGAGGGCCTCTGGGCAACGTGTTGAGTAGGGAACTTCACTGGGGTTCGGGAAAAAAGGGGAGCTCCGACTCAACGCGATGACGAGCTGAATTCGTGAGAAACAGCCAGAAAAAAGGGATCCAAAAGGGCAAGTGGGGGTGGTGGGGGGGGTTGTTGTGGGGGGTTGGGTTAGCAATAATATGGTTCCAGAAGGGTCCCGATAAGGTCGCCCGGGGGGAAAAGAGATACTATAAGGAGCACAGGAGGGGGGAGAAGAAAGGGACTTAGGGGCGGCGGGGGGTTGTGCGCTAGTCATTATAACGAGAGGAAGAGAGCCATTGTTCAAAACTGCAGAAAAAAAAAGGGGACAGTGTGGAGCGAGGCGCACAAACGGGCATGGGGGTGTAACAGTATGCATAAGGAGGGGACAAAGGAGACTCGTTAAATGGGGAAGAACGTACCATTCAGTGAAGGGGGGGGGGTGGGTGCTTGGGGAGATGATGTATAAAAGAAAGACTTAACATCAAATATTTGTTGCTGGACCCAAAGGGGGACTGGTGAAGAAGGGGTTGGTGAGGGGGGGGGGGGAGCATCCCCACGAGGCTTCAGAACCGATGCCACAAAGCCTTTGGCTTAGGGGGGGGGGGGGATGCAGTGGCCCGAAGGGGTGTTCGTTGTTGGGAGAGGACGGGGGAACGTATATTCGCAAGACCCAGGGGGAGAGAGCAGGGATTGGGAACTGGAGATAAGGTAGGGTGGGAGGTTGGTTGGGAAAGTGGGGTGGGGAGCAGCCTCGATTGTGCAAAAATATCCAAGGAAATGCAGGCGTAGAGTCAAACACAGGATCCGAAGACGTAGGGAGATAATGGTAGAAAAAAAAAAACTACGCAGAGGGTTCCAAAGAATGAAGAAGCGGGTTTCGAGACCCTCGGGGGAGAGGAGAAAAGACTCGCTGCTAGGGTAGTGGTTGCCAGAGCCATAAGGGGCATGGTGGGACTCGAGTAGAGGGAGGGGGGGTGGTGGGTGGTGTTGTGGTGGGTGAGGCGGGATCAAAAAATTTTTGAATGAAAAATAAAATGGTCAAGGAAGGTGTTGGTGGGATTGCACCGGCACAATTCAAAGATTGCGTAGCGGGTGCTCTAGATGGCCAACGGGAATTGCATGCTCGGTGCAATGGGGGAAAATTACCGGCCCAGTCTAAGATCTCAGGATGGGGTTGGGGGGAAAAATCAAAGAAAGCATGTTTGTCACAAGACGCACCATAGCCACAGGTGACACTGGGAAAATAGGAGAGTTATGGTGTTGGTTGGGATTGAGGGGGGTATTACAACAATCTACTGGGCATGTAAGGCCCAGGTCCTAGTGACATCGGTGTTTAAATGCACATCAAGTGAAAAAACTCGAATCGGGTTCAAAGTCCACTAAGGGCTGACTCCACAGGACGGGAGGAGGGGTTCTTGTAACCAAGGGCCAGGGTAGGAGAATGGGTTTTGTTACACCAAAACTTGAGTTAGGACCTGGGGACAGTTGGGATGGGCAGGAAAATTCATGTGTGGGGACGGAAGCCACTGGGGGGGGCAAGGGGAATGGGGCTTTGGGAGGCATCATCAACTGGACAAGTAGTCAAGAAAACATCTTCAGCCAATGTTGAGGAACATGGGGGGGAAATCAAGTGGGTATCCCCGGGTTGGAAAGGGAAACCTCATGGAGCACAACAAGGAAATGTCAGTTATCCAAGATGGAAAGATAACAAGCTGGATGGGGAAAAGGGGATAAAATATCAACTAATACTACCCAAAGGGAAAAAGGGTGACGGAATAACATATTTTCATATGAAAGAAAGGATCTACAGAAGAAAGAGATTTTCGAATCTGAAAGAGAGGAGGAAATAATATGTGAAGAGATGGATGTTACTTGAAAGGGAACAAGGCACCCTCGAAAGGTAAGGACAATGGGGGGAAAAATTGTATACAATATTTACACTACGGGGGGAAAGTAAACACGGTTTCTGGGCGAGTCTAGAGTAGAATCAAAAGTTCACTGTGTGCTGACGACACCAATGGTTAGTGTTTCGTCCAAAAAGGGGCATTTAAAACCAGGGATTCCAAGTTCCCTCACAAACGGAAGGGGGCATCAACCTAAGGGCGAAATCAGGAAAACAGGGACCCTCTCTCACGGAGAGGATGCAGATAGGAGGGGGCTTGGAAAGCAATAGGTTGCCAATCAGGGTTAGGACAAGACCTTGATAGGGGGGGACATTCGCTATGGAAAGTGAGGCAAAAGAAAAAAAAAAAAAAAAAAAACAGGGATAAAGAAGAAGGACAAATATTCTGGAACCAGTTGGAATTCCTGTTCTAATGGGTGGGGGTAAATCCAAGAAACTGGCGGAGGAAAAAACAAACTTAGGGCAAAACTACAATACGTGTCACAGATGGCCAAGGAAAAGGTACACCGTTCTAGGATTACGCCTTGCTACGACAACGCTAGGCCATCGTGCCATGGAACATGGGCATTGGAACCGACAAAACCACTGCGGTCAGAGACCGTGTGCGGGGGGGAGTCGACTTGTATGCTACTGGCACTCAACTGACGTAGTCCCTCCTTGCGATGGGGGAAAGGCCTTGGGGGGAGCCCAAAAAGGGAATGTACCGCCCTCAGTGTGTGGGGGGGAGGTATCTATGCATCTGCTTTGCCCCTGGGAAGAAAAAAGATGCGTAAGTTGTGAGGCAGACAACGCAGATGGGGCTGCTGCTTCATGAAAAAACATGTCGAAACAAGGAGGATACTCTCCAGCGAAGGAACTGATGGGTGGGGGTGCAAGGGGATGCTTGACTCGAACAGAACCATCCCCATGACCCCAGAGGAACCAACTGCGTACGACGTTTTTCTCAGGGGGAAAGGAAAAAGCCAACGGTTACCCAACCTCCAATGTGCACTGGGGATGTTAAAGCACACAGCGGGTCCCGCACCAGGACAGGGGAACCAAGAAAATGACACTGGAGAAGGTTTCCCTCCTCACTTGAGGAAAGATACAAATCGGCGATGAAATCAGATTGATGGGGGGAAATGTTTAAAACATGACTGGGCCTGGCCAAAAGCAATGGGGCTCCTCATGCCAGGGAATTGGGGACTACCCAGAGTGTGAAACCAACAACCAAAAGAAAAGGTACAGGGGGCTGTGTCTTGAACCCAGGGAATGATAAGTGAAAACTATCAGCAGGGGGGGAGTGGACCATGGCCAGGACTGGCAAAAATGGCTAATGGCCAGGCAAAAAAATACAAATCTTTCGTAAGCAAGAAACCTAACTCAGTCCGCAGGCAAAAATCACAACTGGAGGACCAAAAGGGGGATCCCACGCAGTGGGAGGGTCTCTCAGGCCAAAAAGACAGAGGGAGGAAATGAGAACTCTCAAGCCAAAGGAGGAAACACCCTTTGATTGAAATCCAACCACATCATGAATTGAAAAACCAGACCAGGAAATTGCAAGAAAAAAAGATATTAGCAATGGTCTGGGAGGAAAGGATGTCCTACCCATGTGGATAAAAATCAAAAGCCAAAGCTGAGCATGAATAACAACTCCACCTCTGGAAGGCAGGACTCCACAGGAACCCATCCTGAGTCAAAATTTGGGGAGATGAGTGGTGGAACCAACAAAAAGAGTAGCTCCAAAATTAAAACCAATTTGGTGGGCAGTATGGGCATTGAAAAAGGTTTGGGAGGATCCCACACAACACTCATCAATCATTACAGAACCAATGGGGGGTAGCCAAAAATGAGGTGTACTAAATGATACTGATTCAGAGGGGAAGACCAAATCCAACAAAAAACAACACTCACATCCATCTGAGAGAGGAAACATAGTCCAGAGTATCATCAGTTCAAGAAGGAGAACTCCCGTACTCCTATCTCCGACAGTGTTGCCATTGACAAGGGGGAAAGTCGACATCGGCAGAAAGGTGAAGAGGGAAGAGCACAGCAAAGGAATCAGTCGCGCTCTTGGGGCGCCATTCACGCGTAGTTGCGAGAGGGGGGGGCCGCAGAGCACAGGAGAGCCCATAGTAGGGAAGGACACATGGAGAAGGACAGAGAACATTAGGGCTGGATCAAAGGAATACTTCATGGCACGTTTGGCACCACACAAACATTACGAAACACCAGAAAAAAGAACCCACCAACGAAGGGTAGGAAAAGGGGACAACGTGCATGGTGGGTCTATCTGCGATCTCTAAGGTCAAAAAAACTAAAACCGAAGAGTAGAGGAATATCGTACACCAGGGGCAGTACAACCATGCCCAATCAAAAACAACAATGACGGGGGGGGGGGTCTGTGGGATGTGGTGTGTTGGGTCGTTCTAAAAAGAGGAGATGCGAAGTTCATTGCGATGGGGGCCCGATCACCAGACAGTCAACAGACGCAAGAGGAATCCTCGAGGTAGATAAGGGACAATGTGAGGGGGGGGGTCAAAAAGGTGAGTGGGGGTTGGGGGCTTGGATATTGCATGCTTCGCAGGAGGAGAGGCATCGAAAGTGCAACAAGGGGACTGATGGGTGAGGGGTGAGGGGTGCCCATAAGGTGAAAGGACTATCATCTAGGAACTTGTGGCATCATCAATTGAGGGGGAATTGGGGGGGGTGGGTTGTTGGGAGAGGGCAAGTATATCTCGTTTCACAAATCTATTGGGCAGGGGTGGAACAAGTTCTGGTATGGGGGTGCCCAAAAATACGTGGGATGCAGTGAAAAACCAATTGGGGGTGTTGTTGGCATTCATTGGGAAACATGAGGGGGGGGGAGGGGAATGGGGGGGGAACCTTGACAAGAAAACATTGGGCAAAGCCAAATGGATTGGGGGGGGGGTTTGGGAGAGGGGGGGGTGTCATGGAAAGCAAACAGAGATGGGGTATCCAATGGGAAGAACGGCAGAGAGCAACAATGCTCCTGCTTAAGTCGGTCGGGTGAGCTGGAAATCAGTCGAGTGTGTAAAGGGGGAAATTTGGTGGGGCGGCTAACCGCTTCTTTGGGGGGGGAGTTTCACATGACGAAGGTTTGAGCAGGCAGAGAGGCCACTTGTTAACCCACAAAGTGGGTTGTCGTCATACATGGTGTGAGCATCATTCTTCATGAAAGATCAGATGGTGATTCGCACACCTCAGACACATTGCAAGAGTTGAGGATGCTCTGCGGAGATAACGAACAAAATGCTAAGTACTGACCAGGGAGGGGGGAGCCACACAGCAAGGGGGTTGTGGCTGGAGACCAGAACGGCATGGTCCATCCCCAAAAGTGCCTGTGTTAGAGGGGTGTTGTAGGTGGTTCAAAAGGGTGCAAGGGATACGGAGATATAGGAATGGTAGTTCTCCGGTTAGCTGAATGAAGAAGTGGCAATTCAAGGCCGGGTAACCGTATCTCACAAACCATCTTGAAAACTGTACGAGTTCGTCGACTGGGGTCTAGGGAAGACAAGAAGGGGAAATGTGATTCAAACAAAAGAGGCTTGTGAAGAACAGAGCCATGTTGAAGGTAAAAAAACTAGGAAGTGCTTGTCCGCAGAACAGGTGAGGTCGAAAAGGGTATGGGGGAGGGACTGCTTCAAAGAGGGGGTGGGGGGGCTCGTAGACCTGGTTGTCCAGGGGAAAAATCTTGGGGGAGGGGGGAGACAATCTTCATTCCGTGGAAAAGGGGGGCGTGGGGTACTGGGTCAAAAATTAAAGGAAGCCAGCAAGGGCGAGTTGAACCATGTGGACAGGAGGCATGTTGGGCCTAATCCCGGGAAGAGGTAAAGTCGGGAATGATCTCAGACAAGCAATCTAATGTACGTTCGGAAAAACTCCAGTATAGTGAAAAATACGTTTAAATTAAAAAACTAACGTCTCTGTTGGGGTGTATCTTTGGGGGTCACATTTGACCAACGAGAGCGAACCGCCGTTCCTGATAATCGGCTCCCGATTCAGAGCTCCGGTCAGTCGAGCTGCGTCACTACTTGGTCCTGGGACTACCGGAGGAGGCGCCACTTACACAAGGGACTGACCTACACGCAACGGATCACAGGAGATCTCCGTTTCCGGAATTTCAACGTGTCCCAGAAGTCATGTTCAATCGTAAGTTAGATTGTTCGAATTGCGTGGAGCTGGTTGCAGGCAACTCCTCCTGAGGGGGGCCGCACCAGGGACCGACGTAGGGCGGGGGCCGGTTCGTCCGGTGTGGGACATTCACCGGGATATAGTTCGGGAATTGGGTCTTGAAAGCACTGTTTTGGGGTCCTAGGAAGGGCTGTACGGGGGTCCAATGGGTTGTTCTGTCCGGGGGGGTCTTTGTCGTTTGTCCACGTCCGTCTTGACCGGGTTTGTGTCTATTTCATTCAGGAGGGGTGGAGGGGTATCGCTGCCGAGAATAGGTTGGCCCCTGTTCTTCCGTCGTAGCAACGCCGAATAGCCAAAAGAGTTATAGGGGCGGCGGTCGGGGGGGGTTTGGGGGCGGAGCGCGGACGAAGGTGGCGGTGGGAGGAGGGTCAAGGGACTCTTTTCCATGGTGAACATTAGTATTGGCGGAGTATCTGCCGCGGGGGCCTTCAGCGCGGTACCAGGTCGGACGGAAAATCCCCTTATGGGCGATGGGGAACAGCCAGGGGGACTGCGCATCGTCATGACTAGGGGGGGTTTGGCGCCACTGGAGCTAGGGGATCGTTTGCACGGCGCGCCGCGCAGTGGGGTCGCGAGGAGCTCGGGTTAGCGGTCGTTGGACGCCCCCGGGAGCCCCCATGGTAATGGGGGCTGCGACTAGAGATCGTGAACTGCCCTGTCCCAATCCTATTTGAAAAAGAAAAACGGAAGGTGATGGGAAATCCTTGAAGGGGGGGGTGATGTAAGGAAAACAAATACCATATTCACGTAGAGGAACCATCAGCAAAAATTGTGGGGGAATGGACTTCATGTGCGATCAGCCACGAATCCACAGGAAGGGGCACAAAAAAAAGGTGAGCCAGTAAGTGTCACGTAGGGGGTCAAAGGGGAAGTCCTCACGCTGAGGGGGGGACTTCCCCTGAGAGTCTGGGAAACGACTACGCCAGCGGATTCCCTAGAAATTATTCACATCTGCATAGACGTGGCTGATTCTCCAGCTTATCGAATTCTTGCGCGCATGCGGGGGTAGAAATACGGTGGACGGGACGGAGGACCCTCCTGAGGCGTAAGATAGTTGATTGTCTGGGATGAACAATTGCAAATGACCCCTAGCTGTGTTGGGTATCTAATCTAGGGGGGAGAACACCTTGTGTTGTTGGGTGGGAAATATATTTTTGTTATCAATCTTAAGTGGCCCTGGAAACCAGGTGACGAGGGATCCTGGGGTGAAAACCGAACAGCTGTATACGCGAAATCTCTTCCAGACCACATTGGGGGGAAAGATTAGGCTGACAAAAAAAGAGAACAAAAACTGGGAAAACCAGCGAAGCCCCCCCCATTGGGGGGGGTTAGGGATCCCATCACCGTACCAGGGGCATACCGGTACAAATTGAACTTGGGGGCACATCAGGTCAGACCTTCACATGACAACAACCCTTGACACCATCACAAGGCAAATTGTCTATTCAAAAGAAAAGGACAAAAGAAACAGCAGAGGGTGTAGGGGGGGACCATGATGTCTTGACCAAAAAAAAAAGATGCCAAAAAGACATGGGGCAGACTCATTCGCATATCATTGGTGACTACTCCATTTGAAAAGCCAACAAACCAAAGAAAAGCGAAGGAGGGGGGGCGAAAAAGAAAAAAACTTGTGATAGGCGGCCTTGGGGACCATGAGGGAGCAAAACGCACCCACGAAGGCTTTTTGGCTGTCGCACAGCAAGGGAAGTAAGCTCCCCAACTTCGTGCAAGAGGGAGACACCCTCCACCGAGGGGCACATCTGAGTCCAAAAGAACAAAAAAAGCTTAAAGGGAATGCTCCCGATTCCACTGGGAAACATGTTGCCACCACTTCCAGGTAACTCCTCATGACAAAAAACAGAGTTAAAATGGGGGGGGAGGAACGCTGAGACTAAAACCCCCGGAGGGGAAACCACAAATTCAATGGAATAAAGACGGGGAGAGTGCTTCCTCACGGGTCAGTCTCAGTCAGCAACGAAGAAGACACCAAAGACTCTTGGGGGTACCGAAGAGCAATGGGAAGCGAGATTCTTTACTCCATATATCAGAGAAGGATAAAAAGGTCAAATGTAGGAGGGATAGGCACGTAGAGCCCGAAAAAAAAAGGGGTACACCCATTGTAATACGCACAAAATCACAAAGGAAAAGAGAGACTCCCGACAAGGGGGGGAAAAGAATGATCCCTTTATTGAAGCATAAGGGGGGGGGTAGCCGGGGGGAACAGGTCCTACAGAAGGAGGAAATTCCTATCGTAGGCAAAAGGAAGTATCCTGCTTTAAAACACTCATACATACTTTTGGGGTGCATAAGGGGGGGGGATACGGAATGCTCACACAAGGGGTTTGCTTAGGGCCAAGAAAATGCTAGGAGTGGGTGGACCCACATGCACAAAAAACTAAGGTAAAAAAGGACGTCCAAGAGGGACCATCTAGATGTCCTAGCGAGTGGGGGATTCAAAAAACGCCAAAGACTCTTTCATACAACGACAAGAACTTAAAAGCAAACCCATTACAGAAATCTATAGAGGAGGGAGAACAACACTATGGGTAGTGGCCATTAATTATGACGGAAAAAAAATCCATGTGCAGTACAAGCTAGAACGTGAAGGGGAACGGAAAAGCCAAAAAATAGACATACTATAGGACTACAACCAGCAGCAAGTGGAAAGTGAAAGGACTCTTTCCAATCAACTGCAAGAACCTGATGTCGAATTACTTCACCGCTCGTGAAGTGGGGCCGAAAAACAAAGAAAAAAAGGCAAAGCCATGAAAAGGGGTGACCCTGTCACGGCATGCTGCGAAATATGCTATGCTTAGGATGAAAAGGGGGGAAAACTAGCGGGTCTCTGTGGAAAGATTATTGAACCGGAGGGAAATGGACAGTCATACAAAAGGGGCTTCTCTCGAAGAGCAACAAAAATGTCAGATCATCTCACTACGAGACAAAAGGGAACAACCAGGAACTGACATGCACTTCTATTTCATTGGTGCTACTTGGGGGGGGGGAACAGGCTAAGATAACTGCATACGTGAGCAACAAATCATGAGGCGTGTGGGACGGCATACAAAGGCAACACCGGTCTTGTTTCACAAATCAAACAAACGGAGGGAGGGAGAAATTATCTCGAGGGAAAAGGGGAAGAAAAAAAAGCTCCTATCAGCAAAAAAAAATTGACAGGAGTGTGAGGATGTTTGGGTGGTGTTCTTTGTCGGGGGTTGGGACCAGCGAATGGGTGGGTGGGAAATGTCTTCTGCAGTAAGGCAATGCTCAAAAATAGGGTTTGCAACAAATGGGGGACAAGATATGGCACTGATACAACTATATGCGGGGGCATTGCGGGGGGGCCAAGGGCAAGAGAAATGGCAGGGGGGCGGGGGTGGGGGAATGTCATGGCAAATTTCCTACGTTCTAAATGCTTAAAGCAGACGATCTTGACTAATTAATGGAAAAGTGAGATTTGAGATAGGGGAAGGGGAATATGGGGAGGAGGAATAATTGTCAGTTAAGAAGGCTAGAAGTGATTATACTGGCATAGTGGGGGCGAGCGTGGTTTTCGTCGTGTTGGGGCAGATAGAGGAATCGGTCGGGGGGGATGGGTTTGGGGTGGTTGTGTTGCGAGGTGTGAAGCGTGGGAATCAAAGTAGCGCCATGGTCTACTGGACACTAACGAAAGACGTTTGTGTGGACTGGTGGGGTCAGCAAGGTTCGGTGAATTGATTGTGGGGGGGAGGGGGGCTTCAAAATGATTCCAAAACGACCTTGGAGGTGAAGCCACAGGATGCAAGACGGCAAAATGGTTTTTATGGCATCTGGGGGTTTCGGCCCCGCTATCGTAGAAAAGAGCGGGAAGGGGCAAAGCTAAGGACGGGAGAGAAGAAAGTTGGATTGTAAGCGGAGGAAAAGCGAGTTGTTAGGTTTACAAACAAAAAACTTGTGAAAAAAAATGCAACACAACACCATAACAACGCTTAAAGAAAAAACCAAAGGGATCTCCCTAGTGAAAGTCTGGAACGAAGAAAACTACGGCTGGGGGCCGATAGGTGGTCAATTCAAAGGCTGCGCACAGACGCCCGGTGATGGGGAGGGTCCAAGAGGTCGGACTGACTGATTCCCAGTATGTATGATATTGTCCGAGGAAAAAAAAAACGCACTGTGACGGGGGTTTCCTATGGTATAGGGAAAGTGGTGGGGGGAGTAAAGGGGGAATGCTGTGGTCAGAAGCAAGCTGTAGGTCATCGGATTGAGAAGGGGCTACCCCTGCAGACGAAAGTTGTGCGTGCTGGGCCCACCTCTCCGGTGGGTGGGGTGAGGAGTGCGAAAAAATTCAAGGAAAAGCGTTGGGGGGGGGTGCGGTGTTCTCGAGGAATAAAATGGTTGCAGTGGGGTCACACACTAGGGGGGTGTTTTGACATACCGCTTGTAAAAGGGCGTTGGGTCTGGTTGGTTCGCGATATCACAGTGTGGGGTGCAAAACATTCTAACTGTTGCCCTGGGGGGCAGGAGGGTACATGGGTCCTGGTGGGGTAGGTGAAACACAGTTAGCAATGCAAGGAAAAAAGTAAAAAGATGCGCGGGGAGGTGTTTGGGACCGGCTCACAGACACACGGGGTGGGGGGCAGGGGGAAGTACGGGTTAAACATGGTTGGGAAGGAAACTCACAAACCAGCAGAATGGGTTGGACTCAAAAATGAAAACATGGGTGAACAAAACCGCCGCACTAGGGCTCAGAACAGGTGGGCCTTTGGACCTTAAACTCTCATGTGGTGTGTTGCTTCTGAGGGTTAACCCTTGGGGTGCCGTGCAAACCGGGTCCGATGAGTGGGTATGAGATGAACGTGGAGCCCGATTGGGCGGTGGTTGAAGGCTGTTGGGTAGTGGTCGTGTCATTGAGAGCCTTCTCTCGAAATAATCGGGGATTGAGTGACTGCCGGGGAGGTTGTGGATACTTGGGACTCGCGCGCCAGGTGGGCAACTGGGGAGTGATGTGTCAGTACAGATCTGGGGTTGTTCCTGCACGGGCTGGGCTGGTGAAAGGGATTTACTCGTCGGGTGGGTTGTCTCGGTACATTGGAGGGTCGGGTACGTCGAGGGTCGTTAAAAGGGACGGGTCACATTTTAGGTGGCAATTGAAAAGAAAAATGGGAAGAAAGTGGGGGGGTGGGGGGTTTGGGATTTGATGCATTGTGGGTTTCTGGGGTCACTTGATGGGTGGGGTTCTTTAGGTGTGGCGGTTAAGCCTTCGGGAAAAATATGTTTCCCCCTTTGGTAGGTCAAAGAAGGAGTGTGGCTAGTAACCTTCAATATCTGTTAGGGAAAGGTTCTTGAAGGTGGGACTTGTCTAGCCCACATTTTGGGTGAAGTGGAAAACCTTGTCACTTGAGCCTAAAACATGGCAAGTATGTCTTGTAAAGGGATCGGAGACTGTAAACTAATGAGATAAATAAACAGGAAGAGGAGAGCGGATGGAAGACTTTTAGAGGGGGATGGACCGAACTCGTCTAAGAGTCGAAAAGCATATGTGTGGGTACTGTAGTACTTTCCACAGTGCTCAAGGGAATACGAAGCGTAGTGGGTAGGCTCAGGGAAAAAAGAAAATTCATAAGGGGTTATGACTTGGAATGCAAATTATTGCGAAGAATCTGTGAAGTCTCGTTTACTGCGTTAATCACGATGGGAAGTATCACGGCTCAGATAATAAATGGGAAAGTAATGGTACGGGGGGGGAACAAAATCGTTTTCAATACAGTTATCATGTGATGGAAGAAGGGGGGGTGTTTTTACTCAGGTGGGTGGGGTTTGTAAGTGATGAGCTACTCCTAGTCATCTCGAGTGGCAAAGGTTTGGGGAATTGATGGGGCGAAAAGAGAAAGACTCATTTGGTGGGTAAGGGGTGAGCTTTTACGTAAGCCTTGATCTCCTCCTGCTCAAATACCCCCATAAAAGGGACAGGGGGGGGAAAAAGCGCGCAAACGGTCAGAGCAGTCCCGGACGTCACTCAGCCAAAAATGTTCGCGATAATCATAGGGGATTGGGGAACACCAGCAGACGAGGGAGTCGATCAAAAAGCATTCTAAAAAAAAAAAACGGGGAAAGGAATGAAGAACGCGAGAGAGTATACAAGGTCTGCGGGTCACGATG
>Ga0179593_1363559_pt1 | contig 13991 bp, 19 predicted proteins | sample CZODoug2_1_08_16_FD_185931 | JGI IMG/M metagenome (GOLD analysis project Ga0179593, IMG submission 185931) | Vadose zone soil fungal communities from Angelo Coast Range Reserve, California, USA - CZODoug2_1_08_16fungal (PacBio error correction) | ecosystem: Environmental > Terrestrial > Soil >...
TTTAAGCATCTGTTGTTGGGGGTCCTCGAGTTGAAGGGGGGTCATCAGTGATTTGGGTTCCGTGTGGCCTCGCAGCTTGGGGGGTGGGGGGTTCAGGTATTTTGTCCTCATTTTCTCAATAAAATCGGAACCTGTGCACGCGGCATTTTAATCAGAGGGTATTTGGGGGGTGAACATCCTTATTGGAGGAAATCTTTTTGCCCGGGGGCTTTAACCTCAGGGTTTTTGGGAAGGGCCCTAATTGGGGTTGGTTTGAAGAGAGGGCTGGTGTTGTCATCATGTGGACATTTCCTCCGCTTGGGACTTGGGCTTTCCCAGGGGCAGACTTCGGGACAAGAAGTTGTGTGCCCTCACGGGGGCCACCTTTAACGGGCTCGGAAGGGGGGCGCGGAAAGTCCCGACGTGAGGGTGAAGCAAATAAATTTTTGGCTTTTTCAGAAAATTTGTGAAAGGGGTGAATAAATGGTTTCGATAGGGGGGGTCAAGTTGGGTTGTCCTGCCCTCTTCCGTCGGGGGGGATTGTCCTGTTTTGGAAAAACGCCCACTCTGAATAGGGGAGTGAGGGGAAGACTTTCCGCCACGGGGATCGTGGGGCACATTTCTCCCAACTTGAAAGCCTCTGAGCAGTGGGGGAAGTCCTCCAGAAGCTTGAAGAGTCCTCGGGGGTGAGGGAAACTTCACATAGAAAACCGCCCCTTGTCCGCTTGGGAGGGGTTTTTTTCAAGCCTTCTGGGAAGAAGGTCTGGGTTCCTCGTCTTTGGCGGGAGGGAAACGTCTTTTACTCTCTTGCCGCGGTCAAGGGGAGAAATATTTTTTGCGCAGTTGGGCAGAAGGGTCCCTCTCCAAAGGGTTCAGGACCACGGGGGGAAATCACGGGGGTGCGTGAAAAAGGATGCTTTGGAAGAATTTGGAAAGAGTTCCACTTCTTCAAGAAATTGGATTTCCCACCCGGGGGTAGAAGGGGCCCTCTTTGTCATCCGCGGGGGGCAAAGGGGGTTATTTTTGTCGGGTGGGGGGGTCAATGGAAGGGAATTTAAATTGTGTAAGCTTGAACCGCCTGGAGTCCTATGGCTTCAAGTCTTTTGAAACCAAAAAGAAGCTCTTGGAAGCTGACCCCTGTCCATCTTTTTTTGCCTCACTTTGGGGGTGTGTTAAAAATGGTCGGGGTTAAAAATTTAAGACTTCATTTGGGGTGAAAATCACTCTTTTGCAAGAATCTCTTCAACTATATGTGGCCTACTGGCGAGGGGTCCTCGGAATATTTCCTCAAGTTTTTTTGCGTTTTGAAAGATTCCGGGGTTCCATAAGATGCAGAAGTTAGGGTCCAGATCTTTGTTTTTCCACAAACTCGGTGAAAGAAATTCTTTTTTGTTTGTGTTGGGAACCAAACGGAAAATCAAGACCCTTTGGCAAAAAAACTCCATCGGACTGTTCCGAAGAAACCCTACTCTACACGCTTTAAATTTCAACTAGGGGGGTCTACGCGATGGGGAAGCAGTGTTGTTTTTTCCCAACGGGAACTCCTGTTGTGGAAGGGGCGATGTTCCAGAATTGGAACAGACTTTTCCTCCCCTTAACGATAAAGGGAACCAGAGGTTTGCGGGTTTGTATAGGTGCATCCTCTCTTTTTCCAACTTTCAACTCCCGCCGGTTTTTACCCGCTGCCTCCCCCCCCCCGGGTTCCTCGGCCGCCTTTTGTGGGTTGGGATATTTCCTCTGGTAAGAAGGGGGGGGGAAATCGACCCTGTGGGACCTCCTAGGGTAATCATACATCCAGAGTTTTAAAATTATTGGGTTTTTTCGGGAAGGGACTTGTCCGCTTTTCCAACGTGGACGCGGACACAAAACTATTTTCCGGAATCGTTGGGAGTTTGGGAATCCCTTGGTGTTTTTCGAGGGGGGGGACTGGGAAGAGATCTTGGTTTGACGACGTTTGTCCTGTCTGGGGGAAGTTTTTTCAGCCAGGTTTCGAGGGGAATTGAAGACTCTTAGATGGGAACGGACCCTCGGGTTCGGGGTTTTTGGGGGGTTCCTCACCCATCCTGGGGGTTAAAAGTGGCTTGGTCACGCTCGGCTGTCCTCCGGGTCCTCTTTCTTTATTTGGGGGTCCTATTTGGTGTTTGGGGCCGAAGTCCTCGAGGGGGGATATTTTTTTCAGCTTGGGCACTGCCGCTGAGGGGGCCGCCCTCACCCTCTTTTTTAGGGGATCTGGGCGTTTACTCCGGGTTTCCGGTTCCTCAGATAAACTGTTCCCAGAAATCAAGGTTTAAGAGGGGGTCCACTTTGTTTTCCTTTGGGAATAGGGTTCAGTGTTTTCAAAATAGTTTCCTCCAACCTCTTTTCTGTTTGTCGACACTCCTGTGTCGTTTTTTTCTTGTCCTTTGAAGTTCCGGAACTTTTCCGAGTTTCTTAAACCTAATTTGGCTCTTCATCTTGGTCCAATAGCTTTCAGAAAGTTGGGTTGGAGGAAGGTTTCCGTTTTTTCCGACACGGTGCCGAGAGGGGTCCTTGTGGGAAAAATCTGGGGTGGGGGTGGTTATCGGGTCCGACAAAAGGGGTCAGGGTGAACCGACTCTTTGTCCGATTGAAAGCGTGGGACCTCCCATTTCCCGCCGCCGGTCTTTTTTCCGGAGGGGACAAAATTTCCTCCGTTTGTTGAAGCAGATTGGGGGCCTAAAGACCCTGAGGGGAGCTCTTTTCAAGGCTTTTCCTACCATCTTTTTTGACTCGGGGTTTTTTCTCAAGGGAAAACGCCAATAGTGCAAGGGGTGACTCGTTCCGCTATCCATCCGTGGAAATTGGGATTGACGTGAAGCTCTTTCCTCTCGGGGGATGGTTCCAGATGGGGGGAAGGTCACTTGAAAGAACGGGAAGACTCTTTTTTTTTGTCAGAGTTTCTTTCAAAGGAGCCGTTCCTCCCCTTCAGCAGTTTGCGAGGATTCAGAGCATTTTCCTGTCAAAAAAATGGGCTGGGGGGGGGGTGTGGGCCCTCAGGTGGGGGGAAGAAGAGGGTTAGGGCTTTTTTTTTTTTTTTTGGTAACTTCTGAAACATGGGTCGGAAAAAAATCTTTGGGAGGGGGTTCAGCGTTTGTGGAAACAAGCAATGGGTCCTCCGGGGGTCAGATGGGAAAAGACGGGACCTCCTGCCGGAAGGACGGTTGTGCCAGAGTGTTCCTCTTGGTCTCCTTGGAAGTGGGAAGGGGAGCTTTTTTGGGTCCTCCCGTTCCTACATCTGGAAGGTGGAAAGACTAGGGTTGTTTTTTCCTTCTTGGTTAGGGGGGGACCCCTCGGTTCTCTGGTCCAGTTTTATGGAAGACGGGACAGTTCTCTTGGGAACTAAAGGGGGTGAGGGAAGCCCCGGTCCTCACGCTGGTTCAACCACCCCTTTTGCCTGGAATTTTTGATGCCCTTGGGTGAAGAATTGTGGTCCAACACCGGTAAGGGGGGAAGTCCTTTCCAAAATTTGTTTCCTTTGGGGGAAGAAGAGGGGCCTGGTCTTTTGGAAAAAAAAGGGACCCGACCAAGAGCGAGTGTGACCTCTTGGAACTCTTGAAATCTCCAGGTGGAAAACGGGGGGGATCTTTGATCCTCCGTTTCCAGAAAGGGTTTGGGCGGACGGTTCAGGGAAGGATTTTCTTCGGGGGGGGGGGTTCAAGAAGAGGGGGACCTCAGGTTCCACGCCCGGGGGTTCAAAAACCGGAAATGGTGTTGGAGGGGGTCAGAGATATTTTCAAAGAAAGACAAAGTTTACTCAATTTTTTGGGGAATCATGAAAAAAAGAGAAAAAGGAGTGTAAAGACCGTCCTCTTTCAACATCTTGGAAGAAAAGAAATTCCCTGTCCTCACGCCAAAACCCCATCCACGGTTCAAGTCTCCTCAACCCATGAGACTTGTAAAGCCCCCCGGGTTTTTGGGAAAAGATGACACGTTTCCCCGGGGGGTTGAAGAGGGGGGGGGAGATTTTTCCTCCCCCTCATCCCCAGGGTCACCACTCGTCCCCGTCATTTCAGACGGGGAAAAGGTGCTCTTTTTTCTGTCAGTCATGTGTCAGGAGGGGGACGCATTTGACCTGGGCAGTTTTGTTCCGGGTCCGGTCCAGACAAGTTTTAATTTTGCCAGGCCGACTTTCAGTGGAACGAACCAAGGGTTCCTTGTCATCACGAAGAGGCTTTGAACGGAGGTGACATTGGGTTCATGTCCTCAAAGGGGGCCTCCATTGTTGTAAACTAGAGTTTCCTCTGACTACCTTTGAAACTACCAACAAGGGTTTACAGACGCCTAGGACTCTGTGAATCAGAGGTTGGGAGGAAATGTCAATGGGAAGGTCAAGCCACTTTGGGTTTCCCTGGGAAGACAGAAATGTCTTTTCCTTCCTTTCCCATGTTGGAGTGTCGGGAGAAGATGGGTTGGTAGTTCCTTGGTCGTGGTCAAAGGGATGGGTGAATACGGCCTCGGACATTGTTTTTCCTTCCTAGGTGGGAAGAGGGTTATGGTGTCGTTTCCTCTTGTGAAGAGGTTGGAAGGATGTTTTTTCCGGGGGTCCACCTCTTTTTTTTCCTCGGTTTGGGGGAAGAAAACTTGGCCTCACCACTTTCCCAGGGGAAGACGAGGTTTCATTTTGGGGTCAGAAACTTCAAGGAGGGACTGGAATCTCCCCTGTTCTTTTTGGAAGGGTTTTCAGACTCACTATTTCTCCATTTCGTTGGAATACGCCAAGGGGAAGGATGATTTTTCAGCTTTTCAGGGAACGGACTCCGGTACAGACCACCACCTCTTTGGGAAGGTGTTTTTCACGTTCATAAGTACAAGTGGTCTTCCTGGGCGTGTGTTGGGAAGAAGGGTACAGGGGGGGGTAAGTTTGATATTTTGTTTCACTCTGGGGGAAGATTTTTTTGGGTCAACTCTTTGCATCGGCGGGGTTGAAAGAAACTATTCCTCCATGTACTCCGAATTGTGGGAATCACCCTTTTAATTGAACGCTTGTTTTTCAGACTTCCTCCTTTTCCTGGGGGATGGGACTGTGCGGAGAAGCCAGGGGTTTTCCCGAGTTTTGGAAGGGGGGGGGAAGAAACATTTCCTCTTGGGGCGCCCCTTGTCAGGTGACACCCTCAATCCCAACCTGGACTACTTGGGGGGGGGAGGTTCAAAGACCTCTCTGTCTTTCCCTCTCATAGGAAGAGGTGTTTAAGGAGATCTTTTTCTTGGTTTAAGAGAGGGGGTTGTGGGACTTTGTCTCGGACCTAAGGGAAGAAGGTCCAGAAAGCAATGCTTTTCCCTTGGGGTGTGGGTGATATGGGTCCTACAGAAGAAACGTTGACTTCAACGACAGAATTACTCTTTGGGGAAGAGGTTCCGGGTTTGTTTTTCAATAAAGAAGGGGGCAGGAGGGGAGCCAGAATCAAAACGATGGAACCCCAAAACAGCCGGGGGGGAGGGGAAAAATATTTCCCCAGGAAGGGGACAGAGATGGGGAAAAAACTTTGACACTAGGTCCCAGGATTTGCCTACCTTGGGCTCGGGGCACTCCGCTTGCTGGGAGGGTTAGTCTCGACACTTAACTGTTCCTCCCAGACTAATTGAAAGACCTTGGTGCAGAGTGTGACCACAGGGGGAACTTTGGAAAAAACAAGGACCGTCCTCCTCTGGAATCTTTTGGGGACCGAACTGGAAGTTTGGGAGTTCTTTTTGAAGAAAAAAGTCCAAAGATTCCTCCTATGCCTCCCCTCGGGTCAACTATTTAGCAGGGGGAAACAGCTACAGGGGGAATAGGTCCAGCGCTCAAAGAGAGGTTTGGGGTGCCTTCGGGGAAAAAAGAGTTTGGGGGATCTGGTGGGTGTGGGGGGACGACTTTTCCGGAGAGGGAGAGGGGGGGGTCACTCTTTCCCTCCAGAGGGGCCTGGGGGTGGGGACAGAATTTTCATTCTCAGAGGGGGGTCAGAACGACAATTTGAAGTTAGACCGGGGGGTCCAGAAGAGGGACCCCTTGGACATCCTGGGTTGTGGGGGGTAAAAAGTGTTTCTGGGGGGATGTCCTCCGAATAGGGTTTGGGACTCTTCCTCCATGACGATGGTCTGGGGAAGTCATTGAAGTTTCCCGCGAGGGAAGCAGGGGGGTGAAAGACATTTTTATACCTAGATGATCAAATGTGGTTTGAGGGTTTGGGGTTAAACAACAGAAAGGGGCTCAAGAGGGCAGGGGGGAAGACAGAATCTTTTTTCAGGGGGGTCCTACTCGTTTAGGGGAAAAAGACTCAGGGAAGAATTTGACAGATCGTGACCCTGAAGCCTTGAACATAAAAGATTTCCACATACCTCCTGGGGTGTCACTTCCTTCCTCTCCTCTTTATCCTAGGTTTGGGGAGTGTTTAGAGGAATCTTGATGCATAGACCCAATTTTTTGTGTAAGAGTGAGGGGTGGGAACGAGCTTCCTCAGATTTTCGAAAGGGTTTGGGTGGGGAAGTTGGGAATTTGAACCAATAAAGGGGAAGGGGAAGTGTTTGTTGGATTTCCTAAGACTCTTTTTTGGGGAACGAAGGTGGTGCCCGACAGAATGTTTCCTCTTGGCAATCCAGTGGGTGACTCACTTTTAGTGTGGAACGTTTCCTCACGCTTTCCAAAGATGATCCTCTTTGGGGTGTGTTGGGACTCTGGTTCACTTCTTTTCCTACTTTTTGGAAGCAGGAAAAATCGTTTTCGTTGATTCAATCACCTTTCTTTGGGGGGCCCGAATAATGGTTGTTTGTTAAAACCCTTTACTCCCATTGGTTGTCCTCGAGGTTTGTATAGGGTGGGCCTAAATTTGGTCTCGCGGGTCCCGCGGGTGTATGGGGGGGTTTCCTCACTTGTTTTTTGAAGTCTGGGCAGCCTTAACAGGGTAGGGGGGAATTGTCGATTTGACCAAGGAGGGGGGGGTTTTTTCAGAAATTTAAGGGGGTGTCCTCCAGGAACCTCTAGAAGCCCCATTTGTAGGGAAGAGGGTTTCCGAAGGGACGTGTCTGTTCCTAACGGTTCAGAAGACTACTCCTTGCAGATTTTGTTTTGCGGTTTTGTTGGTTTTTGTTTGTGGTTTGTCAGGGGGGTTCCTTCATAAGGGCCAGATTTGCAACTCAATCGTTTGGTTTGGCAAGGAGGGGGGCATCGCGAGTTGGGGGTTCCAATTTTGTTGGGGTTCTCGGTACAGAATCCATCTCGGGGGGGTTTTGAAGAAGGGGTCTCTTTGAAGAGCGGGGTGGGCCGCATTTCCCTCATTTTCATTTTGGACTCCTCGGTTTCAACTCGCCATAGGGTGGCCGACCTCTTTTGGAACTCCCCGCAAAAATTTGGGAAGTGGTCGTTTTTATCAGTTGGAATCTGTCCGAAATTGGCTTGAACGCAGCTTTTTTAGGGGGTTCCTCTTCCAGCCTTAGATTGGCTTGGGGTTATTTAGGAATCAGGGGGGGTGTTTTCGGGAAGTTTACCTAACCATCTTTGCAAGAGCCGGCTCTTTTCCAATCCACACTGGAATACTTCCCGAAAGCGGAAGATTTCTTGTCCCTACTTGGGTATCCTTTGGGTCAGGTTTAAAGACTTAGACCAAACTTTCCTGTGTGGAGAACTGGAATTGGGGAATCCGGGAAGTTTCAATGGTCCTCATCTTTCCGCCCAAATAAAGGGTTGTTTTAGGGAACACATGGGAAGACTTTTTTGTCAAGGGGGGGGTTGGGGGGGGCCCTATTTCATTCCGAAAAGAGGGAAGAGAAGGGGGTTTTTCCCAGGACTAATGTTTCCCATCCTCAAGGGTTGAAAGAGGTTCGCAAATTTTCGACTTGGTTCGAACTTTTCCGGTTTAAGAGGTGGCATCTTGGGAAGTTTCCTAGATTTAATGTGGGGAATTTCCTAGGGGCCTTTGCCCCCAGGTTGTCCAAGGCCGAAAGGCCGGAAGAGACGTTTTCGTTTGGTCACTTGATCACATGGGGGGGGAACTTTTGAATAGGTTTAAAACAGGGGGTTTTCAGCAGGACCACGAACTTGGTTTATCGTCCCAGAGTTCGGGGGGGGGAACGGGGGTCAGATTTGACGATCCTCGGGGATCCCAGGGGTTTGTCCTAGTTCGAACCCGTGGTTTATTTCCCGAATTTACCAGAGTTTGGCCCTTACAGGGGGGGGGTCTGTACGGTGTGTGTGTGTTGTTGGGTTGGTGGTTCTCGGTTCAGTCCCTGGGGTTTGGAGGTTTTCACGAGGTGGTGTCCAGAGGTCCAGATTTCATTGACCTCTGGTCGGGTCCGCTCCAAGCTTTTTTTTGCCTCATCGGGGGGGGTTCCTGGGGTCGGTTCACAGCTCGTTTTTTTGGTCTTTTAGGACGATGTCTGGAAAAAACAGCTGTTGAAGAAAAGAGGGTTTGAATGGAAGTGGGGACCGTCAAAAAAGGAACACCCGTCAACGGAACTTGTCAGCTTTTTGTCCTACGATTTGAAGACGACCCTTTTCACATTTCACAGGGAAAATGAGTTTTGAAGCGTGAAATACTTTGAAACGCCATTTACCTCTGGGGGAAACTAAGCTCTCTTTGTGACCCGGGGAAAAAGTTTAATCCTTTTTGTTTCCGACGGGACCTTTGTGTTGGAGGGAAGTTTTCTTCCGATTTTCGGACCCTCTTATGGAACTGTTTCGTAATCTACCGATCCGTTTCCTATGGGAATCCAGGGGAAATCTTGGGGGGGTTTTCCTCCCGGGAAGACTGGGGAGACAGCTTTTCCTTGTTTAGAGGTTCAACCTAAAAATTTATCGGGGGGAGCTCTCTTTTCCCATCCAGTTTTTTACAACGTCTAATGGTTCGGGGGCCTCAAGTGGACCAGCAACCTCTTCCTCCCCAGAGGGGGTTAAACCACATCGATTTTCCTCACTTGTCTTGAAAAACGAATGTCCTCTTTCCTCCAAAAAATACGGGACGGTTCGCGGTTTCAGCCGTTCAAATCTTTGTGGAAAAGAACTTCCCTGAATTTGGAAAAAAACTCTTGGCAGAGGCGGGGCAAATGGTTTCGAATCAACGGGAGTGTGGTCACCTGTCCTTGGAACTCTTGAGAAACGTTTCCCTTTTTGGAAGTTCCATAAGGGGGGGCCCCATTTTGAAGAAAAAGGTGGGGGGCCTCTGGGTTTTCAGTTAAAAAATGGGGTTGGGTTCCTCTTGAAACAATCTGGACTCGGGAACGTGCCTCATTATTTTAAGGACTCCCCTAGGGGAACTGAAGATTTTGACCTTCGAGTGGCCTCAACCCCTGGTGTTTCCCTCCTTGGGTTAATAATTCTCTTTTCTTTCCTAAACCAGGGACTCTTGGGTCGCCCCGCAAGGTGCCCCAACATGTCCCAGCTGTGGGGGAAAAAAGAGGTCCTCTTTGTCAGACTCGTTCATTCGGAGTGTCCCTCCAATGGGGGTTTTGACTCTGGAACGCATCTGTTCCTCTCTGGGTTTTTCCGACACTGTTGCCTATTTTCCGACGATTTCCCCAGAGGGGGGGGTCTCACGAGGTTGTCCATCGTTGGGAAGAAGTCTTTGTTCCGAACAGGGGAGGGGAAGATTCATCAGGGGTTTTCCTCGAGAGAAGGCTCTGTTCCAAAATTGTTGGGTTTGTCCGCCAACTTATTTGTTAACCCATTTGGGGTGTTTGTTGGTTGGGAAACGGGGGGGGGGAAAAGTTTTAAGAACCTTTGGGGGAAGTAGTTTGGGGGGGAAGTAATTTCCCAAAACAAGTTGAAGGATTTTGAAATCTCTGGGGGAATAAAATCATGTTCAGTCTTTTTTGAGCAGTGGCCGAACACTTCTTTTACATCAAGAATTCTCCCAGGGAAGAAGGTTGGCCTCTTTCACGGCCCGGGCTTTTGGGGACTCACTCTTTGGAATTTCCTATAAGCTTTTTCTTTGTCCTCCAACCATTTGCAGAAAGGGGGGGACTCGAGGGCCGCAGGAAGTAAAGGTGTTCCTACATTTCCTCCTTGGGGTTTTAAAAAGGGTCCGTTTTTTCCTATTCAAAAACCGGGTCTGGGTCTCTTTCCCGACCTTAAAAAAGGTTAAAATTCCTCTTTCTTTAGTCCTTTCAGGGTCCTTTTTATTGCCCAGGGAGGGTCTTTTAATGTCAAACCAAAGAAAAGAGCATAACATAATTAAATAAAAAACATAATATATTAAGAAATCACGGTTTCCTCTATCTTGTGGGGGTTGAAACGACGGAATAAGAGAGAGGTCCACTCAGATGTTTCCTTTTTCAAGACATGGGCCTCACCCGTGACAACAAGAGGTTTTGGGTTGGAATGGTCGCTTTGGAGCTCCTTGAAGACAGACTTTTTTAAACGGTTCCTTCCTGCCAAAGCGGGAAATCTGTTGGGGAAGACGAGTTCGCACAATTTCCATCAGTGTGCTCACTCGTTCAAAAACATAATTTTGGGGGGAAGCTGGTCCGCTCTCCTCTTTTCCTAGATTCTTCCTGACTCCCTTTCTCTTACCTAGGGGTTTGGGGGGGGGGACTTCCGTTTCACGGAGAAACTCAGTCTTTTCAAGAAAAGAACTTCGGACTATTGGGAGACGAACACCTTCCGTTGGAAAATGAAGCCATTGTTTCAATCCTACTGAACCTCGGGGAACCGGTCCTACTGTTGCCTCCCTGTTTTCGCCTCCACGGTTCGCCAGCGAAAGGCAATTTTAACTTTTCTAACGTAAAAAGCTTTTTTCCACGGAGGGGGGAAGGAGGTTGGAAGTTTGGGTTGGGATTTTGCTGGGGAACTTTGCCTCCACCAGGTATGGTTTTGGGTCACGAAAAGGAGGGGTGGCATCACCGCTCTTACGGGGGGGCTTGGGGGGTTCAATTTTTGACTTTGAGCTGTGGTTTTTTCGGGGAAGAACACAGCGGGGATTTTTTTTGCGTTCCGAGGGGCTCTCGGGTTTTGGGTAAAGCGGGGGTTCATATCCTCTGGGAAGATCTTTGAAAGGAAGACCCAGGCCAGCGTTTCTTCAGACTGTTTTGTTTAGGTCGGCCTTGTGAGAAAAGAGGTTACTCTTTGGTCCGCGGGACGTTGTCCCTTTTAAAAGGACTTCCTCCTGAAATTCACTAAACCCTTGCATTTTCCTCGGGGGCAGGTCAAGTTCAGGGGAGGGTTCCTCGAACGCTCTTGGGAAACCTGACCGACTCCGCGAACGATCGGGGAAAAGGGGGGGGTTTCTTTTCAAGACCATTTCCTCGGGAAGAAATTTTTTCTCGTTTCTTTTGGAGCTTCGGGAGGGTTGGGGCAATTCCGATTCAATATTTTCGGGGTTTCACTCTGTTCAACTCCTGCTCTTCACGTTCAATCTTTGTCTTTTTCCCCTGTGATTTCATTTGATGGGAAGAAGAAGCTTGGGGGGGGAATCCTTGGACTCTAAGAGGGACCTCCAAAGGGGAAGAAACCAAAAGGTCAGAGCTCGCTTCCGTCAGATTTTTTGTCCAGTCGAAAAGGGAAGTCAGTGTTTTTTTCCTAACAGAACCACAAACGGTTCCTCCTTGAAGGATGTTTCCTCAAAACCGCAGCAGGGGGGGGGACGTTCCTCCCACCGTATCCTCTTACCAAATCGTTGCCGCCAGTTGACGACTCGGGGTTCAGACGGGAAGAAGGGAAGACCTTCAGGACACTTTCAATCAAAGTTTCCTCAAACACCCAAAGAAGGGGACACTCCAACCAACCATTGGGGGAAAACAAACCCAGGGAAGACGGAAGCTCTTTTGCAGAGGAGTCCTCCAATCCAATCCCCTGAACAAGAGGGACTTTTCCTCCTTCTAAACCGTTACGCTTCAAGAATTCAAAAAAGTTTCCTCCAAATTGCGAGATCGGGAAGAACTTGAATTGAAGACAACTCGGGACCTGTAAGAGGCACATCTTTCCTCGGCAGCTGAGACCGCTATTGCAATTTTTTGCCTCAGAAAATTTTTTTAAGCAGTCATGCCTTATCCGAACAGGTACTATGTGCAAACTCCAAATCATTTCACTTGGCCTACAACCACGTTAAGAACTGAATTGTTAAAAAAGAAAAAAAGGGGGGAAACCACGCCCAACAAGATTAAATATGGGCCTCGAAGTGGTTTCCCTCTCTGAAAACTCTTTTGACCAACTCAGCTCACCAAGGTCGCCAAGCGGGAGCTCGTCCGGTTCCTCATCAAGCCCCGGGGTAAGCATGGGGGAAGTGTCCTGAAACTTTGGGAAGATGAGACATCAGGGAAAGAGGGAGAAATTTGGAAAACGAAAGCCCTTGTTCACCAGCACAAGAACGTCAAGAAGAGAGTTGGACTTTTCATCAAACATACCTCACGCCACGATTGCGCTCAGGGAAGAAGAACCTCAAAAAGTCGAGGAGGGTGGACCTACAAGGGTTTCCGAGGTCCTAAATTCCAGTTGGGGGGAGGCCAAAAACACCGAAAGGGGAATTCAAAAAGCAAACAGTTTCACTCCAGGAGGGAAGAAAACAAGTGAAGCGTTCCCGCAGAATTGACCCTTGAATCCTACACTTTTTTTGGTGTTTTTTTTTGTTGGAAACTTCCTACGAGAGGGGGACAGGGATGCCTCACCGCCGAGGGACCGGGCGAGGGGAGATTCCTCCAGATAGTTTCCTCAAAAAAACGGCCAATGACCTTCACTGAGGGTCTTGTTGTGGAAAAAAAAACCAAAAAAAAAAAAAAAAAAAAAAAAAGAGTTCCCTTTGGCTCTAAGAATTGTTCCTGAAGCAACACTGGAAATCTCCGGGGAAGGTTCCTCGGAAAAAAGGGGGACAGACCCCGTTTCGCTCCAATATCTCCCCGCGGGGTTTATTGACCTCCTCACATACACCATTTTCAATGAAGACGCAAAAACGCTCTTAAAGGGGGTTTCAAGCCCTCAGGAAAGCTCAGTTCATGTTTGGACAGGGACCGCGCCAAGTCTCGCCCATTTTCCCTCCGTGTTAAGAAGACCACACATCATACGAGGTGGCACTCAAGAACTAAATTCTCAGTTTCCAGCAGCGTGGAAGATTGGAAGTCACATTCACTCTCACCGGCTAGCGAGGTTCAACAATGTAATTCTCGTGGAAATGCCAAGATGTCCTCAACTGGGGGCCAACCCGCAGGCTCAAAGGGGTTTCTCAGGGGGAAAGGGGGGAACCCCCGTGACTTGGTTGTGAATGCCGTCACAAACGTCGTGCAAGCACCGAATCACAAAAACGAGGGGTCAAAAAAAAAGATTGCTCCATACAGGGAGGAAAAAAAAAACACCCTCGTTTCAAACTCCAGGGCCGCCTCCGTACTCAAATTTGGTCAACAGCCCCGCTCAAATAGACTTTGGGGAACGTCCTCAACACATGGGGGGGGGCAAACTTGGGGGGGAATCACCAAACGGGTTCAATAGAATTTCACTTTTTTTGGACCACCTACACAGTTGCTCTCCTCAAGTGGGAATCTTTCTTGTCAGAAGGAGCAATGTTTCAACCAAGGGAAACAGGAAGAAGGCCGCGTTTCATCCCGATTCTTCTCTCCACTCCTCCTTCCCAAATTCCCCGGTTCCTCATAAACGAGGGGACATCTGGTTCCACTGGGGTTTTTTTCCAAAGGGGACGACGTCCTCAAGGGCGCGTTCGGTTGGAGTCGGGTCAAGCCACTCCATAGTCCCACGCCATGGAAGATCGCGACTGTTTGAAAAATCAACAGACTTTTTCCTCATGCAGGAAAAACAAAATTTCTGCCGCCCCCCTCCCCGCCCAATTGCTCCCCTTTTCCTCAGTTACGCTCACAATCCGGGAAAAAACCTTTATCTGCGGAGGGATATGCACCTCCCACCAATGGAAAAAAAGCACCTATGGGTCCGATCTTTCATCATTTTCCCGACCAAACTTTGAACAGTAGGTTGTGGGCCAAGGAAAAAAATCCTGAAGAAAGTCCAAGAGGTCCGCTCCTAACTTTCCATCCTTGGAAGATGCCGACAACGCCAAACGCAAACCCACGGGGGGGGGGGGGGGGGG
>Ga0179593_1658995_pt1 | contig 13991 bp, 7 predicted proteins | sample CZODoug2_1_08_16_FD_185931 | JGI IMG/M metagenome (GOLD analysis project Ga0179593, IMG submission 185931) | Vadose zone soil fungal communities from Angelo Coast Range Reserve, California, USA - CZODoug2_1_08_16fungal (PacBio error correction) | ecosystem: Environmental > Terrestrial > Soil >...
CCGCAGGGGAGGGGGGCCTCACACCAGCCCGTTGCTCACGGAAACAAGGCCCTCACAATCCCCCGCGCTTCACCAATAAGATGGATTATCTTTTTCAAAAAATTGGATACAAGAAATTGTTAAATACCTTTATGTCCGGGACTTTCTGTAAGAAAATCATTCCTTTCATGAGCAAAGATTCTTCCTCTTCTAAGCAAGGGAAAATGAAGTCTAACGTCGTTCAAAGCAGCTCCTTGGGCAGCTCCTTCCTTTCATTTTCATAAACACGCCGTCAAAAGTCTATTTGAAGCATAGTCTCACTCAACCGGAGATTATTATAGATATTCTTCGTCCTCTCGAAAAGGAAACGGCTGTCCCGTGACGTACGGAGAAAGGGAATCTCGCCACCCTCTGGGGAAAAGTAGAGGTGCTTCACGTTCGAAACTGGGCTGACTCTACGTGAGGCTATTCACCGTCTCTTCTACGAGGATTGGCCCTCCGGTAGACTGGAAAGTCGGGCAGATAAGGAGGGGAACCCAAGGGTCAGAGAAGGAAAGCGGAGGTGTTACAAGATAGATGTTGCTGCCTACGTCTGATAATATCGGACGTCCTACGGGCCGTCGTGGGATGTCTCCATTCGGCCCCGCGCTGGCCTCTACCCGAGAAGCTGGGTCTACTAACCGGACCGGGAAGGGAGGGGAAGAGGAACCCGGTGGCAAGATAAACAATCTTGCTCAGAATGGTCCCTTCGCGACCGGCTGATACGCTTTATCGGAAAAGAGGCTCTTTCGCTGATATGGTGGACGACAGAATAATTCCGGGTAAAAACTAAATACCGGGGGGGGACTAAGAGGAGGAGGCTCGCCCGCTTCCTACGGGTTCACCCCGTTGCTGCGAGCTCCACCTGGCAACAGAGGTAAGAGAAAAATACAAAACCGGGCGCGTTCGACCTGCAACGTCGGCCTACAACGAGATGCGGTGGGCCTTCGAAAGACCACGTACGCTGATCCAACGCCACTGCGCGCTGAACGGCGAGCGGCTCAGAGCGGATGATAGAGGCTGCGTCAAATTCAAGAGCCTGAGAGAAAAGTATATCGTCGAAACTGGGGGAGAGGATCCTGAGAATAGATGCACTAGGGGGGAATCACCAGGGAGTGCGCGAAAGAAACAAAGATGGAAAAGGAAAGCGAAGAGGGGGGAAGGCAGGGAGGGAAAAGAAGCCTTGTGGGGCACTGTTTTCGTTCGGCGGCTCCCTCCCGCACCTTCCGAAAAAGTTCTAAGAGGGGCTGCGAGTAGAGGATCCCCGTGCAGAAGGGGTGAGAGGAGGAGGAGGAGAACTAAATCGGAAGGGGGGGGGGAGTGGTGGTCGAAACCTTTTGCCCTTCCCCTTCGGCCCCATGCGGCTTCGCTCACCGAAGATGGCTCGGCTGCGAATGACAAAAGCCGAAGGAGAAAAAAACCAACCAGAGAACATGGGGGCAGGGGATCGGCCGCGGACCAGGTTACTCTCATCTTAATATTGGGAAGTGGCCTGACTCGATCCGCTAAGAAAGAACTCGGGGAGGAAGGATAGAACGCGACCTCTGATGGTTTGGGCAACCCCGCGGGAACCAGGAGAGATCCGTGGTCGCGGGCAATGGTGTTAAGGGAATAGCCGCTGATCACGAGATACGCCTGCGCAAGGGGGTCGAGGAGGGAAGGATCAAGAGGGAACGACGAGAAAGGTCTTCATTTTTCTAGATCCCTGCGGTCGCAAATATCGCGTTCGCTAGCTGGATGTGAGGTCGAGCGGGGGAAGGGGGGTGGGTGGAATCACTTGATTGATCGGTTATACCGACTTTCGCTGAACTATCTTTCCCGGTCCGAAAAGAAAACAAAAATGATCCTCGGGGGATAGAAATTATCGAGCTCTGGTGGAAAGGCTCGGGCTGGGTGCGCTCAAACACGGTGGGGGGGAAGTCCCCCGGAGTACGGGGTCATTATATGGGGAAAAGATAAAACGACTTAGAATCTACTTCCCAACGCTGCTGAAAGCCATAATTAAAGCGGTGCTAGAAGACGTCGAAACCGAACCAAAAGGCGGAAAAAAATGGTAAACCCTTGACAGACCTGCGAGATGTCACGTCTACGGGTCGAGAATAGAGAGGGGCGGAAGAGGGAGCCAAAAGGGTCCGGGACGAGGGTAGTGAAGAAAGGCCACTCATCGGAAATTACTTGGGGTCCTGACGACATACCAGAAACCGCTCAGAAGCAGAACAACAAAAAAGAAGGGGAAAAAGTGATTCGGAGAAATGGGGGGAGGCGCGGTCAAGACAAGCGCCTCGGGGGAAGGTGGTTCCTCGGGGATCCTAACGTTTAAAAGGTAATAATCCGAGACAGACCGAAACCTCGTAATCGGATCACAGCGGTGAAGGTCCAAACGGGCAGCAATCAATGGGGAAGACGGTGAAAAGAAGATCAGCGCGGGTCAGGGGCCGATAAAAAGCGCACCGGTCCTCAACCGTCTGTCCGTGGGGGGTCGCCATCAGACGCGGAACCTTAAGTCGCAGAGGGGAAAAAGAAGGACGAGGACAGAAAGGGAGAACACGGGAACGAGAAGGTAGCAGATCCCGCGCCGATATGACTATAGCGAGGAGTTCAACCCGGGGTTACTTGAGGGACTGAGGAAAGAGCAAGGGGAGGAATAGGGGGGGGCTTGGCGCCTGAAAGTGGTTAGACCAGCGATCGACTCGGGCAGCAATCCAACACCGGAAAAAAAAAGAAGTCTACTACCAGCAAAAGCGAAAGCTTCCCTACCCGTCAAAATATAAGCCTTCTCTCATGATGAAACAGAAATCGGGAAAATTGACCGAGGAAGGAGGGGAAATCTATCATCTGGAGAGTAAAACTAACTCTGACGATATTATGTGAGAATCTCTACCACCAAAACTCACGGTATCTATTAGGACCTGCCAAAGCATCAGAGGAGGGGGGAAGGAGACGGAAGGAGGGAGGAAGGAGCAGCGTCAGCCAAAAAAGGTCAGGGGAACCTACTTAGAGGGGAAGAGGATGAGCCCTTCCGCCTAGCACCTCGATATGAGTCGAGGCCTCGAAGCAAGGAGCTAAGAGAGAAGAAGGGTATCAGGAAGTTTTCTCTCAATAAAAGAAAACAAAGCGGTCATGTCAACGAGAATCGTGTGGGACAGGAACAAAAAAAGAGGGAAAAAAACCGCTTCGGATGAGGGAAACTAACGCATTGAGTTCCAAAGAAGGACCTCGGATCCTCCCAGGTATTTAAAATGGGATCCGAACACCCACGTAATAAGGAGGGGGGAGGGAAAGGCAAAAGAAATAGCGGGCTTAGCATAGGGCTGGGGAGGGGTAGGACCTCTTGTAGTCCTAAGCGGAAATGTAGGAAACGAAGGGGGGACATCCGGTCCAGGTGAAGTTCCGGTAGACAAAAAACAGGATACCGCGAAAGAAGAGAAGCCGTAAGTTCATAGGGCGAAGAGGTGCTCTGGCCTCTTCGCCTCAGCAGTACTGCTTAAAAAAAAAAAAAAAAGTTTAGCAAAAGGAAAGGGCGACGCGCCGGGGCGGGGAATAGGGGGTCGTAAATGTAAAAGGGACGAGAATCAAACTTTGAAAGAAGGTTATTCATCTAGAAAAGACCTTACATCCTGAAGGCAGTGACAGACCAGCGCAACTGGCACCGTTCGTCACAAAAAAACCAAAAGAACCTAGGATAGGGACAGAAGAAATAGAACTCTCAATCGGGGGGAACCCATTAAACGAGGTCGGGAAACCGCGACCGAGGCCCCAAAGGAAAGAGGGTAGGAGAAGCAAAAGGAAGGTTAGAAAAAGCCAGAAATCGAAGTCGGAGGCCCATTAACACGCCTGACAAGAAAGAACCTAAGCTGGGGCCCCAGCTACGCTATGACAGCCAACAGAAATAACGCGCGGTCAACAAAAAGAGGGGAGTGGGGGGAAGGGTCAGACGGAAAAAATCGGGGTGAAATCTTCGGGGGAAAAGTCCTTCATGGACAGTAAAAAAAAAAAAGAACACAAGCCGCCAGTACCGGGCGAGCCGCAAAGAGAAAGAGGAAGAGGGCGAGATTCAGGAGATGGACCTCCCGTAGCACAGGGCTAGGGGAAGTCCCTCTAGTTGAAGAATAGAGAGTCAACACATATTCTTACACAAGGGGGAAGACTTGCCAGAAGCGAGAACGTAAAAGGAAACCCAGACCTTCCAAGGGGCTCAAAAGAAGGGGCTACCTGGAAGCGAAAGAGACGGGTGAAAAAAAAAGCTTAGAAAGTGACATTTGATCTTCTTCGGACAATTAAAGCAGGCCAAAACGCGGGCAGAGAAGAAGCAAAAAAACTAAGCAAAGAGGGAAAGTACGGGGAAAGGGGAGCGCCAATGGTTGCTGAAGAAAAGTTTATCTGCTCTTCCAGGGAACGTGGAGGGTCAGGAATGGTCGACGTTCAAAATTGTAAAAAAAGGGGACGGCTCCACAACTTGGGCTCGAGAAAAAGACAAATCAAGGGAGCGGTGTTCCAGACGATAAATGGTGAAAGCGCAGGGACCTTATGGTGCTAAAAGTGTAAACCGGTAGAAAGGTACGATGGATGACGGCGAAAGAAGATTCTGTGTGGAAAATGGCACACGAACGGCGGCTACTTCAGGTCAATATAAGGAACTGAGTACCAAAGAAAAAAGATCAAACCTTAGAAATAAGAACACGAGCGAATACGACGAAAAAAATCCTGAAACCGTATTCCGAAAGAAATGACGGGAGGAGAGGCACACTCGCCGACAGCCTCTCGGACGCGAATAACCCGGCGAGGCTCGGCGGCTAAAAAATATATCGTCTATCAAGGAACCCACTTCTAAGGAAGGAACGACTTGGAGATGATCAGGCGTCTCGCGTCGCGTGCCACAACGACACAGCTCGACAATCGCGTCACACGTGCTACAGGACAAAGGAAGAACGGGAGGGAAAGACAAAGACCTCCTAGGCACGGGTCTTCGGCTGCTACATCTGAGCGGAATTGAATACAAGGGGGAAGGAGGGGGGCTCGGCAGCCTCAGGGGACGGGAAAAACGAGACTACTTCGAATGACGTAGTTTCGATTAGAAAAAGGGAGGTCCATGGAACATTAAAGGCAGCTTCGTCACAAGTCCCCCCCAACAACCAAACCCCGACTGCAATATATTGTAGGAATGGTTTCTACGGAGGAAACCAGAACCTATCAAAGGGTAGGGGGGGAACTTATAAAGAGGAAACGGGGGGAAGTGAGAAAAATCTGCTACGGATGCAATGAATGTCCTTAAATATCTGATACTAAGAGCTCCAGGGAAAAAAGGGAAGAGCAACCTCCGCAGGAAGGGGAGGGGGAAACAGGCTACCGAGTCGTCCGTGGGAACGGGAGGTTTCTGACCCTGAAAAGAACAATAAATAGAAGTGGGGGACTGGGGGAGAGAAGTAGGAGGACAAGGAAAGGAAGAAGATGGAATTTCATCATTCCGGGGTGGGATGGCGAAGAAGACGCTTCCCTACTGGTCCTTGAATTCGCTCTAACCGGGGATTACAGTGGGGAATCTGAAAGAGGGGAAGCTCTGGGGATAAGGGCCGATCGTATACATAGGAAAACGAAACTTAAAGGGGGGAAGCCTGCGATCCAAGAAAAGAAAAGTCCATAGGATAGGGTGGAACGGCTCGGCTGCGAGCTGGCAGAGTTTGCTCCGCACCGCCTTTGGAAATACTTTCAGGAAGAACCGTCGCCCCCCTGAAACAACAGAGAAAAAGGGGTACAGGCTCGCTCGCGTGGCCGCTAAAATGGGAACATGGGGGAGGAGAGGGAAGGAAAAGGGGAAGGGGCGGGAATCAGGGGGAGACGGTACTATTAGTCCGTGAAGGTGTCAACACGGCAGATCCGGGGACAGCAAGAGGGCAGGGAAGATGGGGACAGAGGATGAGTACCAGGTGAGATCAAAGGACAGAATAAAAAACTATCGTCCAGGAGTGTAGGCGAGGAGGGGAAGACATACAACCCATGTCCTCACATCACAGAAAGGGTATGGGAGTTGTCGGAAACGTTCAAGCGTCCAAAAGAAGCGAGAGAGGGAAAGGACCTGAGGGGAAAGAATAGGTACGGGGCAGGGACTACTTCGGCCACTGTCCTAAATCAAAGAAGGATCGGAAAAGAGGGAACTCTGAAGGGGGGAAAACAATAATAAAAATCGTGGAGGATATCTCAAGGGGACCCTTGTGGGCACGGAAAATAATCATTCTGATGGTCTGAAAGGGGGGCCACGTCTCGCCAAAAAAAAAGAAAAAAGAAAGGACTAAGGCATAAGAGAGAATATCCTCAGTGGTTGATTTCGATCTAGCCCGGAACTAGAAACAGTGTATCAAAAAAAAACACGCGATGCTCCAAGGAAGAAAACAGATAAGTACGGAAACGGACACCATGGGAGGTGCCACCGCGGGGAAATCTAGTCCGAAATAAAGTGCCACTAGGGGAGACCGTGCGCTCCGCTCTAAAGAGGAAAGAAGTAAACTGCACCAAAAAAAAAGGGGGACCTAGGGCCACCCCTCATCGCGAAATCATGAGGGTCACGTTAAAAAAAGAAAGCTCCATGCGGGGCCACCACAGTCTGTCCAGGATTTAAGAGGAAGAAAAAAAGAGGAACACCTCTCAGAGGAGAAAAAAGGAGGAAACCTCAGGTATAGAGTCCTCTACCCGGCCCACCATCCAAGCCGCGTCCCATATTCCTCGAGGGAGACTCTTTTAAAAAAATCTATTATAGAAAAATTAATCCGGATCAAGAGGTAAGACCTAGTCATTATACCGATCCTAGTTCGTTCACGACGCCAAAACGGTTATCCCTTCAGAAAAAGGAAATTGATCGAGGGGGAGGCCTGCATTCACGGTTAACAGGCTCCTCCGATCGAACTTTTCTAAGAAGAATTGCGAGCAATTCAGGAGAAGAGACAAAAAGGGTCGGAAAGAAACCAACCGAACGCTCGGGTAAAGCTCACGCGTGAAACTGTTTAAAAGAAAAACTAGGCGCCGCGAGAAGAGCTGAAGACGCAAAGAAGTGGACTTGGATGGGATGTAGCCCGCCAAACAAACCTCCGTTGGGTGGCCGTTCCAAGTCAAAACGAGAAACTACAAAAGGAAAAATCGTGGGAAAAAAGAAGGGCGGGAGGTGAAGGGAACTCGGGGGAACGAGTAGGCTAGAAGGATCTTCCTATCCGGCTCTGGTAAGGAGGTAAAGCAGAAAACAAAGGAAAAACTCGGACATTAAAGGGAAGGAAAAAAAAAAGAATCTGGAGAGGAGGAAATAAGTCGGGCTGAGAGGTAAGGGACAATCACTCGTGTATTTCGTCATGGGCGCCTGTACTAAAAAAGATTGTAACGAGAGAATGGGGGAAAAAAAAGAAAAGGGTGAAAAGAGGGGGGTCTAATTAAGAAGTCAATCTCGAACAAAGAGAGGACTGACCGGGGTTCCCTGTCCGAAAAAACACGGCTCTGAAAAAGGATAACAAAGCGATCTTAAAAAAACCGCAACGCGGCGGCTTTACTGAACGAGAAGAGAGAAGACTTTGAATGCTAAGAAAATTTCTCATCCTTCTTGTATAACACTCAAAGGGAGCTAAACCTAAGAGGTTGGTGGAGTATCCGCCAAACATCAGGGGAAGAGGCAGGGTGCCAAGGAGCGAAGTGGCAGGAAAAGTCTAGGTACTAAGCTCAGGACTCACATAGATTAGAAAAGAGGGTTCCCACAGAAAAGAGTTAAAATCCGAAAGGGAGTTATGAAGGAGATCAGGAAAATTGATCTGGAAAAATACTGTACCATTCAAAAAGATCAGCGTTAAAGAGCAACCCTGAGGCCCGCGAGCGGTCGGAAGCGAGAAAGGAAAGGGGGCCTGCCTGACCCAAGAGTACAAACGGCGAAGGATAAGACGTGGAAAGCAGGACAATCCTAGAGAAAAAAACAAATGTATTGGATTAGGAATATCGAATATTCACGGCCATCGAGGATACCGGCGAGGCCTTTAATCCGGTCCTGCTAAAAGGAGAGCTCGGCACTAGGAGAAGGAAACGTTAAGCGAAAAAAAAACGGACGGGCAGGTGGAGAGAAGAAAAGCTGGCATATAAGGCACTCCTTCTAATTCCCTTACTGGGAAAGGGCGGAGACAGATCCATTTTATATTTTACAAAACACAAAAGGCGGTTACCAAGGGTGAAGTGCCTAAAGAAGGGGCCCCAGATGTCAAGAGTAAGGCAGGAAGGAAACCGAGTTGATGTTCCTTTTGGTGATTCGCCCTTCAGGACGTCCTTCTTTGGGGGGACGGTAAAGTAGCAAGGGAGAGTGAGCGGGTTCAGAAGCGGCTGGCGCGCGTGCCGCGAAAGCGGGGACTGGGAAACCAACCTTCTAGAAGGAAAACTCGACCCTTCGGCTGCATTTGGTATCTCTATGAAAAGGGGAGGGGCCAGTACCACAGGATGTTACCTAACGATACTATAGTGGCAGAGAGAGGATCTCAACGCTTCCAGTAAAACCTGACACAAGGCTGATACACCCGCAAAAGGCTCCCGAGTCAACCCGGGAGGGAGATAAGACCTACCGTGAGAAGAAAAGAATTTTCAAAAAAGAAAAAAGAACGGCGACCGCCGAATACTCTTATCGGACAGAAGCGCACGACTGATCGAATGGGACCACGAAGCTGATTACTTAGTCGATGATCCGGGCATCTTCTCGTAAGTGATCAAAGTACGCCAGAAAGGAAGGCTAAGACTGTGAAAGCGGTCTCTCGCGTAGCAGGGAAAAGTATACCAGCGGCTAAAAGCGAGACCCCGAGATGTTATCTGTAAGTCTCTTGACTACGCACGACAAGAAAAAGGGGGTTTAGAAAGAAAGCACCGCAAACGCCGAGGGGGAAACAAGTCAGAGGATGCAGGCGGCGGTATCTGTACTGACGGAACTACAGCATCGATGCGTGCGGCCTCAGGACTTGTTTGGGGGTTGTCCCCGGGAGAAAGAAAGGAAAAAAAAGACCGCGCCGGCTAATCACAAAGGGATGCGAAGGAAGAGGCTATCAAGCAAACTTACAGTAATACTAATCCATCAAAGGAGGGGGACAGCCTTGCAAACGGAAACCCGGGGACGGGAAGGAAACTCCAAATCGGCCGGGAAAGGTACGATAAAAGGCTCTTGGACTGAACGAAAACTAGGCTTCAAAGAAGAGCCTACTGTTTGTTCCAAAACGACAGCGACGCGAAGACGGACGCGGCGCGGAGGGTGTCATCTATCAGGAAAAAATATCAACTTTCCTATGTAAGGGATGTTGCTGGAGGGGAGGCGAACCGGCCGGAGGGGGTGAAGTCTTTAAAGGCGACGGGACCGCGGTGATAATTTTAGCGTGACTCTTGGAGGGGGGATCACTAAGTGGGGAGAGTAAGCTGATACGACCCAAGGAAGAGAAGCGTGGCCGGACCGCCAGCACTAATCAGCCGTAAACTCATGAAAAGCTGGCCCAGCGCGGGAAAAGGGGCTTAGGTCTCACGTAGGAAAGGAAGAGTGAGAAAAGGGACGACAAAGACTTGTTCTCCTGAGGGGTGACGTGCTTGGGGACAGGGGTCGGAGGGGGCGCATCTCAAAAAGACCTATTCATCTTCAAAGGGGCATAAGCAGACTCTGAAAAGGGTACCGTTCAGTAGGCCTTTAAACGGAAAGAAGGTATCAAGGAGGAAAACGTTATACAAGGGACAGCGTCCACACCGAAACTTGTAGTGTCCAATTACCAAATTTGCGCAAGAGATCCTCGGGAACGAAAGAAAAACACAGGACGGAGGGAAAAACTGGTGATACGTGAAAAACTGTGGACAGAGGGCACCCAAATGCGGAAGGACCTGTCCTGAATGCTCACAAAGAAAATCGACTCAAAAAACACAAAAAGGAGGAGGGAAAAGAGGACCGGGGAGGATCGCAGGTCCAGAAGCCAAAAACCTTCTGCTCTCGTGACCCCTCGGTCAACCGGGACGTGATGTCATAGGAGTAGCTCCGAGGGAGAAAGAAGGACTATCGACCAAGGGAAAAAGGGACACGACCACCACGGCGCCAAAAGTCCCGGTTTCCAGGCCGGATCAGATTACGATCGCACCGATGTTCGGCAGGATGCAACGTCAAGAAAAAAAAGAATGAAGCGAGGAGAAGGGAAAAGAGAGTCGAAAAAAAAGGATACGCGACACAAAGTCTCCACCGGAGTAGGCGGGAATTCGCCACCAGAGCGCCACAGCCGAGACCAAAAAAGAGAGGGAGTCGGAAAAGACTTTGGAATTCTGCCGGAAAAAGGCCAGGAACGGGCCGCCAAACGAATCATGGAAAACTCAGTCCATGCCGAATCAATGAACTGAAAAAAACAGACACACAGGCCACGAGCATACGAAAACCCATTCCAGAGGTTCAAACTCGGAGGGGAGCGCCGCACTGGCAAAAATTGCTGGTAAAAAAAAGACAGAGGAATTCGTAAAAGCAAGAGGAGAAAAAAAAAAGAGCACGAGGAACACGCTACGGGACAAGCCACAGAAAAAAAGCACAAAGAAAACGCGTCAAACCAGACGAGCAATCGAGCGCAAAAGGGTTAAACCGGAAGTCAGGCGGGGAATCGTAAGAGCTAGGGGGAGACCCAGGGAGGCCTTGAAAGACGAGCCGGGAGGGATCGGAGTTAACAATTCTCAAGTCGCCGGGAGGCCTGAAGCATCAAGAAGAAAAAGGAAGTGAGGAGGGAAGAGGGCGCCGCGGAAGGGGGAAGAGAGAACTCTCAAAAAAAAAACGGGATCTACGCAAAGCGGTACTCATTGTAGAGACCCGGGACAAAAAAAAGAGTAAACACGAAAAATCTAAGTAGAATGGAGGGGAGGGATCGTTCCCAGCGGTCAAATCCGACTGACATCCTACCCTCTATTGAACTGCGCGTACGGGAAAGTCGGGGGGCTTGGAGAAGAAGAAGAAACAAGAGTCCAAGTAGGCGCGGGGGCCTCCCGTGCCCATATGGGAAAAATTTTTTCTCTAGGTCGGGCAGTTCTCCACGAGAAAACGCGGAGCATAGGAAGGGGAGGAGTCCGAAGAAGGATGGGGAGAGTTCCTGGAACATCCATCGTCACTAAGGCTGCGGCTGGTGCATCTGCCATGTCCGAGCAGAGCGAGGCTTGAAGCTCAGCTGAGAGGACTTGAGGAAATGGAAGAAAAATCTTCCCATCCTAGGGTTTTATTCGACCTTGCAGTTAACGCTCAATGATTTTCCTTCGGAGTTCTAAAGGCGAAATATTCCCTCAGGGTTAACTTGACGAAAAAACAGGAAGTAGAAGGGCAAGCAGGGCGTTAAGCCGAGCCCCTACCTTCGAGGTCTAACAATGAAGAGCGAAAGCTGCGAGGGGGGGGAAATAGTGAACGGGTAAAAAGAAAAGTGGACCGCCGAAGGTCACCAGGTGCGAACCTCCTTTTTTCAAAGGCAACGCCTGCAGAGGGGCATTGATGGAGGTACAAAAGAATAGGTCAAGTGTCGAGGGGAAACCGAGGTTCAACGGTACGGAAAGATTGCCAAGATAAGGGGGACTGTAGGCCTTTGTCGGACCCAGATACGCACTGGGAAAAGAAAAGGGGCAAAGAAGCACCCCTAATGGACTGGAACATCGCTGTGATTAGCCGGCCATTCCTTAAACGGTCCGTGGAAGAAAAGCAATAACTAGAAAGAAAGGCCAGAGAACGCAGCGAGCAGTGACTTCTGAGCTCTCCTTTTACCGCACGTAGATGAAGGTGCAAGTGCGTGGACTAGGAAATCGTCAGAGACCGAGAGATCAGACAAAAAACAAAAGAGATGGAAGGAAAAGAGAGAAGGGGGACGGCGCGCATCGCTATCTACAAAGTTGGTGGAACGTACCACTTGGGAGGAAGCAGCTCAAGTGCGCGAGAGTCAGGTCGGAGGGGAGAGGAAAGTCAGGGAAGGCAGGAAGGAGGGGAATACCTGACCGGGATTCTACGAGCCGACCTGGGCACCCTGCTGCCGACTGTTCACTGGGTGGAGTATACCACCGTTACAAGAAATCATTTCGGGGAGCAGGAAAGGGGGGGGATGCCAGGGGGAAGGGGATAAAAGCTCCGCGCGGACGAGTCCGTCTGGAGTTCTCCTTGTCTAATTTAATTCTCGCTTGCAGACGAAGATGCGGCGAAGACCGGACGGGAGAGGTTTCCTGGCTCGTGGTCACCAGGTCAAAAAAGAGCACTGTTAGGGCGAAAAGGGGAAGGGAAGGTCGAGCGGCGCGCGCGGGAGTTACCTATCTAACTGATAGGGGTGCGGGATTCGGCACGGACCTAGTGGGAGAATAAGTCGAGAGGATGGCTGCACGGACCCTAACCGCGGGACCGGGGCAGGGGCTGAGCCACCTTCTCCCTCTTCCGCGACCTACGGGCCCGGTGAGCGTCTAAAAGGCCGGAAAGCGCGGGCCTACAAACAAAGATGGCGATGGGGACATATCGCACCTCCTTGACGCTAGTATCGGGGATACGAAAAAAATGCGCGCCAAGGGGCAAGACCTAGTCGTATCGAAGCTCTTCGTCGTGTTACCCTGACACGGAGAGAGGAGACTAAACTACTGGAAAAAGAGAAAGAGAAGAGAGTCTGGAAAAGGCAGATGGCACCTAGTCGAAAAACTTGCCGCTGGGCACCGAGGATCGCTCTGGAAGGGAGCAAAAGGGACTAAAAACTTGGGGGGAAAGGGGGTGACGAGTGTCGTCTCCTAACGAGGTACAAACTAGCCATAAGAGGAGGGAAGGCAGCCAAGTCGGACGGCCCTCTAGTGCCAAGCGAGGTGCGCGATAGGTGGGGAAGGCACGCAACGGTGCGACGCGGGGGGGTTGTCCGGGGTGAGGGCGCACAAGGTGGTCAGGCCTACAATACTTCCCGCGGGGGTCTTCAAACGATCCGCTCGGAGAAAGAGGAAAAGATATTGAAAAAGCAAGACGTGATGAGCGTCTCCCGATACCCATAGGGGGACAGGTTTCATTGGACCGTATTAAGGAAGGGGGGGGGAATAGAAAGACATCTGTTATTTCAACCGGTGCCCCGAGCTGAGTCCTGGATCTCTGACCATCTCTGCAAGGGGGACCTCCGGGGACTCTTCCCGAATAAAGGGAGGGGCTCACGCAGGAGACTCTCTATAAGGGAAGAGTCTCGGAGGTTGGTAGGGAGGAATGTCAGCGGGAGAAAAGGATTTAATACTTCGTCTCTATTTTCGGTCTTCTGTTATCAGTTAAAGACGAATGAAGATGGCGTTGCAGAAGTAGGGGTGGGTGTTAAACATTTCTTAGTACCTAAGAGGTTTGGGACCTTGTAAAAGCGTTGCCGGAGGGAGGGGGCCACAACTCATTGGTGCATTGTTCAGGGGACCTACTTGGGATCAGGCACGAATGCTTGGCCGACCAAGCGAGAGGTGCCTTGGGCAGGATCCACCTTTTCGTCTCGTGGTGGGGGGGGGGGAGGAGAGGAGGGGGTGTAGAGGGGGAAGGGAAGGGAAGGGAGAGGAGGGGGAGGGAGGTGGAGGGCGAAGGGGGGAAGAAATGAGGGTAGAAAGGTGAACTCGTTCTTCTGGAAGAGTTTCTCTCAAGGGGTTCGGAAAGCCGGCCTACATCTTGTCGGCTGGATGCGTGAAGAAAGTCGTAACTGGGCATAAACATTGGCGCTTTAGCTTTTAACCCAACTGTCCTCCCAGCCCGGGGGCACGTCATGGGGCCTAAAAATTGCGTCGGCGAAAACAGCCGAAGGGCTCGGCGGAACCCTGGTTCTCTCTAAGGGGTCTGAAAAAGTTTTGGCTGGTTTTCAAAAACGCGGTTGCGATAGCATCGCGCAACGAGGGAGTCATGTTCCTAAAAACTCGGTCCCCGGTGGTCACTCAGAGTCTGGGGGGGGGGGGAAACCGATTTCAAACAGGAAAAGAGAAAGTCTTTTCTTCGCTGGGAAAGCGCC
>Ga0179593_1288811_pt1 | contig 13990 bp, 15 predicted proteins | sample CZODoug2_1_08_16_FD_185931 | JGI IMG/M metagenome (GOLD analysis project Ga0179593, IMG submission 185931) | Vadose zone soil fungal communities from Angelo Coast Range Reserve, California, USA - CZODoug2_1_08_16fungal (PacBio error correction) | ecosystem: Environmental > Terrestrial > Soil >...
TCGGGAGGATGGCGACCTGATGCAAAAAAATGGATGCATCTATCGTAGGGAAGGGTGGTACAGGGAAGGGAGAGCGGAGTATACCGATAGTATCTAAAATGCCATAAAGGAAGTCCTTCGTATGTTATTTGGGGGACGTAGATCGTTCCCGGGATAAACAGTGAGGCGGACTCACTCTCGTATCCTTGATAGCTCAAAGATGGGCACCAAAGGGGCTCTGGGAGATGAAGGAAAGTCGAAGAAGGAAAATCGGCTCAAGGAAGAAATGATTTTTGAACAGTCATCGCAGCCATAGCGCTAACCGAAAAGTTGGGCTATACTGATTCTTATTTGGGTCCGTTCCCGAGGGCTTGATTAAGGCCGCCAAACCGTTCGACTGAAAGGAGGAGGAAAAAAGAAGGGGAGAAACAACGAATTAAGGACCGTCAAGCAGAACGTCATGACCCGACTGCGTGGGGGGAAGTCTGAAATTTGGTCTCAAAGCCTGAGAGAAAAATCTTTTTGGTAGGGAAACGAAGGAGAGGGACAGGGGGCTCTTAACGTCCAGAATAACAGGCTGGGTATACTTGAAGTATCTCTGGTACGTCTTCTCAGGTCTAGCGGTGGGCTGGGCAAAAGCGGGGGGACGGGGGAGGGCTATAGAGAGAAAAGTCAGCAGATCAAGGAAGGGGCGCGGACAAGAGAGACACCGGGTTGCATGGGTCGGCAGTGACTGGCATACGAAAAAAAAATCAGGGTGCGCGCCGCAAGATTGAAACACGGAAGTCAACCGCTGAAGAAAAATTTCCTATAGAGAAAAAAAGAACAGGTACTGGTTGGTTAGTAAGGTCAGGAAACAGAAGATTACTGATCGGATGCATTTAATGCCAAAAAACCGCGATCCGCCATCGGTAATTCAAGATCAGGACTTTACTCACTCGCTCGAAAAGAGGTGAGAGAGGGTGGGAGCCGCTCATCTTTGCATTTCTGAAACCGAAGGAAAAGAGAGCAAGTGTTTTTACGATGGAAGATGCTTGAGGTGGGGGGGGGATGAGTGGATGATAGAGGAGAGCGGAAGGGAAGAGGGATTGGAAGAAGGGCGCCAGGTACAAACTCGGGTAAGTGGGGGGAGGGAGGGTGGGAGTGCCCTGCGAACACCTTGCTCAAAAGGCGATGATTCAGCAGTGGATCCACGGGTGGGGGTAGAAAAAGGATAAGGTAGAGCGGGGATGCAGTGGTCGAAGGATGGGGGGAAGGGGTGAGGGCCGAGGAGGGAAAAGAAGTAAGGAAACGAAAGCGGAGTGGGAATCTGTCAAGATGGTGGGAAAGCGGGGGGTTGAGAAGGGGGGGAGGGGGCGCATGGGGAACAAAAGAGGGGGGGATGAGGGGAGGAAAACGAGAGGGGAGGAAGAGGGGAGGAGAAGCGGTGGGGCAAAGGAAGGGGTAGGGGGGGAGGGACGGAGCACGGAGAGAAAGAAGGGAAAGTGAAGAAACGTCGGCAGGGAGGAGTCAAAAGGGGGATGGAGTGGGAGGGGAGCGACGAAAACAGATAAAAAAAAAAGGGAACGAGCGTGACCGGGAGTGGAATTCTGGGAAGTGGAAAAGGAAGGGTGCCTGAATAGGAGGGCGGGACTACGGGTTCTAAGGGGGGAGAATAGTGAACAAGAAAAAAGTATAAAAGCAGAGCCGGTCACGACGGCGAGGCAAAAGAGACCGGGGTGCAGGCGGAGCTGGGTCGGTTAAGAGAGGGAGCCGAAAGACGGCGAAGGAAGAAATAGATACGCAAAGGGATGGCGAGCGGAAGTGCGAGGGAAGGGTATTGGCAGTGCATATGATAGAGGAAGGCGGGGGAGAAAGCAATGGGGTAGGACAAGTGGGGGTGGGTAAAGCCCAGGGGATAGGTGGGGAGGGAATAGGAAGGGGGGGAATTACTTTGATTGCCGCGGGTTCGAAGGCCGAGGGGAGTGTGGCGAAGAAGGAGGAGAACGGCCAGATGAGGACAGAGAGGGGTAGGATGCGAGAGAGGAGAGATCGGCGGGAAGAGAGGGAAGAGGGGGGAACAGAATTGGGGAGGTAGAGCGGAGGGATCGGAGGAGGTAGAGGGCAAGCGCGCGGACAAATCAAGACAAGAATGGGAAGGGGTAGGAGGGGACAAAGAAGAAGGACAGAGATGAAGGCAGGATAAGAGAAATGTAGAAGAAATGCGACGGGGAAAAGAATAGCTGACTCACTCGCGCCAAGAAGTTCCGCTACCGCCTGTCATTAGGTAGAACAATTTGGGTCTAATGGCTAAAAGATCGCTAAGAGGGGAGGATGAACGCCCTTCTCTTCAGTATCCACGGGGGGACTCAGAAAAGGCTGGAAGGTCCTCGACGACAATTTTTCCTTGAGGCCGGCCAAAAATTTACCCCAACAGAACATCCTAGTTATGGGAATCGGAGGTACGACTCGAGGGAAAGGGGGACGACGGTAGAGGAAGGAGGGGGTACGCAAGCAAAAAAGCAGCTGAAAAGAAAACCTTAAAATGGAGACGTGAGGATCTTCTATAAGCAGTCGCCATTTTAAATGGATGGGAAGATACACTATTCTGTCTTGCAGGGTGTAAAAAGGGGGGAGGGGCAAACGGTGATGAAAAAGAGCAAAGGGACGCGGCCGGATATCGTACGATAGAATTTTGGGTGGACTTAGCGGGGCGGGTACTCTTTCATGTAACGGTAAAACGGAGGGATAGGATTTTTCAGTTCTTGGGGGGCTTGTACCGGAGGGGGCCACTCCAAAACGGCCGGTTTACAGATACAGCAGGAAGAAGAAGGTGTTCGAAACCATAGACTAGGTAGTCAAAACATGCAATTCGATGCGGGGGTGAGTGGAGAAGGGAAGAAAGGTCCAAACTCGGCCCGTCTTAGCGAGGAAGCTAAATACCATTGACGGGGGGCAGAGACTGAACGGCTGGGGAAAAGAAGGGCAGAAACCGGTGCATGCTACTTAATAGTCAAAGTGGTGTCACGGCGTTAGGAGTTAACCAGGGGAGGAGGGTGTCGGGACGATCATTTAAAAAAAAAAAAGGGTGGGGAGCGACGGCCCTCTACAAAAAGGTGACCAGGTTGACAAGATTTGGAGCTTTGGAAAGGGGTGCTGAAGGTAGAGAACGTGTTAGGGAAAAAATGGTAAACTGGAGGAACGCAAAACCTCTTCCTGGCTGAGGAGATTGGGACATCCTCCTATTTTCAATGCACAACTGCGAGAGAGAGGACAAGAATCTATCAATAAGTCAACCCAATTGACAGTATTGAGAGAGGAAGAAAGGGGGCGCTTCTCAGATCCTAATGAATAAAAAGGGACCCGGCTGAGGGTACGGAGATCCTAGCTGTCTCCAGCCGACTTAAAAGAAGCAGGAAAGGAAAGAAGATACAACGCGGAATGACCGGAACCGTCACAAAGCGCCATAGCTGGGGTTTTACCAAGGCTTGAAGGATCCACAGTTTGTGCCCCAGTGAGTCGGGGAAGGAAGAACGGGCCGCTGAAACGCAGAAACCGACCGTCAAGTGCAATTCCTACTGGAAGGATCATGTTAAAGGACATCAGAAGGGCTTTGAAAGAGTGAGAAGAGGTCCATCGTCTGTGAATCTCGTACATAGTGAGAAGTCGAAGGTAATGTGTAGAAGAAGCAGCGTCCGACCGCGATCACGGGGGGGGGGGAATAGGGAGGGAACTGACTACGAAGAGTCGAGCTACTTCAAACACTAAATGAACCGGAACCGTTTTCAGGAAAGGAAACAGGAAGGCTTTCTTCAAAGACCGGTACAGACCACCAGAAAGAAAGAAGGAGATTGTCAAAGGAGATGACAGATGGGAGTAGCCGCCCGCAGCCAACAAAAAGATGTAGGGTCGCTCTCTTGAACTGATTGATCGGGGCCTTCCTAGAACCTGAGACCCGTGAGCTCTACTTCCCATTCAACGTTTAAGAGGAAGCCGGACGACTCCTTCTTACAGAGAGGGAAGGAAAGCTGCGCAGACATCCAGAAGGTGCCGTACTAGGGAATCCCGCTGCTTTGGAATCCGGGGGGGGGAGAAGGTCACTTGAGGAGAGGTTAAGATCGTTCCGACATTCAAATGTTGGGAAAAGTCATCTTTCTTGAAGGGTTGGGTTTTAACCTTTCAGGAAAGAACAATGAGCGTAGGTAGACCCATAAGAGGAAGTTGTGAAGAAGGGGAAGGAAAGAATCATACCCTTAGGGGGGAGGAGGGACGCCAAGGACGCCAGGGGTCAAGGAAAGTTTTCCAGCTACAGTGTCGAGAGTATTAGGGGTGGGCTGGCGTCCAGGCCGAGGCGCTTGGGGACTGGTATTGAGGGTTGATCCGGGGAGGGGAAAACTCCTTCTAAAAAAGGAGCGCAATAAGCTCAAAAGGTCGGATGGTGATCGGGAAGAAGAAAGGCCTCCTCAGAGAAGAATGGGTATTTAGGCAATCCGGAAAGCGAAGGGGAATCAAACCGTAAGCGTGAACGAAAGAAAGGAACCAACTTCAGGGCTGGGGGATGGGGGAAAAAAACGACGAGGAGCGGGGGACAGCTTTTCCCTCGAGGCAAGCAATTTTTCAGGAAGAAGGGAAGCCCGTCCTGTCCTGGCCGTTGAAAAAGAGAAAAGTTTCTCCGTGCCAGACCTACGGGGGGGGGGGAGGATCTTCGATTGAGAAGCCTCGAGTATGACCGACGATAGCAAAAAAGGGGGGCTTGGCGAGAGGAAGGAAGGAGGCAACGGAAAAGGTCGCGTCCCAAACCTGGTATGTGGGGGCGTGGAGGTTCCCTAGCTTAGTGAGCAAGGGGAGTTCATATAATCTTGGAAAAAATGAGGGAAAAGCAAAAAACGAACAGGGTTAACAGGAAAGCGGTGCTTGACGGCAAATTGGACCGCCACCCCGAGGCTGGTTTGGTCCTGGCGGGGCCCTTAATCACCGCCAGAGCAGGGAAACACTAAGATCCGGAGGCCTATATCCAACGGGACTTGCAATTGTCGGCGGCGAAGGCAATCTTGTCAAACCGAGCTAGAGCTTTTTTGATCTGCGACATAGTCCGAATCGGGTGTGCAAGAGAAGGGAGGAGGCGGGGGAGGAGGGGGTTGGGACGGAAGGGGAGTGAAGTAGAGGAGCGAGGGGGGTTTTAGGAAGGGAAGAAAAAAGGGAGCTGGGGGAAAGCGAGGGGTAGGAGAAGGAAGGCCGAAAAAAAGAAGAGAAGCGCAGTACGGGGGGGAGGGGAGAAAAATGTGGTGGGGAGGTCCTGTCAGAAACGTGAAAAAAAAGGGAAATGAAAAAAGAAAAGGTGAGAGGAAAGGGAGGGGTGAAGGTAGGAGAGCTGGGAATGTTGACAAGAGGACGGGAGTGAAAGAATCGGTAAAGGAAAAGAGAACGAGAGAAGGAGAGGGGAAAGTAAATATTGGAAGACTAAGGGGGACAGGGAGGAAAGAGTAGGTGGAGGGTTAGAAAGATGAGGATGAGGGAGGTGAGAAAAGGAGGGAAGAGGGCGGAGGAAGGAGTGAGCATGGGGAGAAAGTGAAAGGGGAGGGGTAGTCGGGTCAGTGGGATCGGGGGGGATGCTCAAGAGGGAAAGGAAAAAAGGAAAGGACAAGGAAGCTAGTGAAGAGAGAGGGGGGAGGAGGGGAGGAGTGAGGGTTCTTAGGGGAAGAGTAAGTTACGAAAGGTCCGCAAGATAAGGAGATATATAGTGACCTTTCAACTAAAAATCTATTAAGAGCGCGAAAGGGGGGTGCATTTCAGAAAAAGTCTCAAGCAAGAGGGAGAGGACGGCTTCTATCACGGAAAGAAGGGTTGCGCATGGAAAGTCATTCCGTCAATCGCCCCAAGCTCTCAAACAAAAAAGGAAGGAAAAGGAAAAGGGAAAAGGAACTCTCAAGTAGGAGGGGGGCATAAGCCGGTAAGGGTGAGAGAAATGCAGGAGAGGGGAAGAGCTTCTCAGTGGGAAGGAGGAAGAGGGAAGCCGAGATTGATGACTTAGACATAATTTCTATGAGGAGGTTAGTTTTTCGAGGTGAGGGATCAGGCTATATGAGGGGGAGCAGTCACAGGATCGTAAGCATCGCGACCGCCCGGGAGGTACACCGAGTCGCGCTGAACCTTCATGCGAAGGTACCCGAGAGCCTACAAAAAGTGGGGGGAAAAATTTCAGTCATAGGGCCGAGCAAGAGCATCCGCGTTTATCTTAGAGGGGAGGAGGGGGGTCGGAAGAAGTTTTTTATTACCACCTAGATGGCGGAAGGGGAATAAAATGATCTTAACCGGGAGGGCAACCGGAGATACGTCAGGAAGCAAGCCCGGAAAGCATGTACCCTAGCGAAGTTCGTTTGGACGGAGGAAGAGGGATAGCGTGATGAACTCATGCATTTGTAGGGGCAAGCGAAAAAAGCTTTAACTGAAGCGCACGGCCAGTAAAACATAGTGCTGTGGGCGAAGGAGCAATCGTGAAGATGAGGCGCTAACTGAGAAGGGGGAGAAGGATGGCAGTGAAGGGAGGGAAGTCTAAAAATGGAGATAAGAATGAGTCGATCAGGGAAAATGCAGACTGGTGCCGGATTCAACTCTGAGAGGGACATAAACTCTTCTAGGCCGGTTGGAACGAGCTAGGGCCCACTATGCCCAGGTCGCAGTCCTGAGGGGGGGTGGAGGCCTTCTGCACATTCTCGCGGGTCGTAAAGCGCTTCCTATGCCAGACCTCTTCCGGACAAAAAGGGAGGGGAAGTGGACCAAAGGAGAAACGATCTACAGGATTGATTGTGATACAAACCAACTTAGTGCCTCCCAGAAGGAATCAGGGGCGATACCTCAACCAAAAGAGAACCGCGACCACATCTCTCCTGCAATGAATACGGTAAAATTCTACCAGGTGTCGGAATGAAAATGACAGAATAGGGCGAAGACGGGGTAATTAGCCGAGATTCAGGAGAAAAAACCACTTCATTAGCTTCTTACAGGTAAATAACGCCGCTCAATTGTTCAAAAGGCCTTGGCTTTCTGCAATATGGTGACACAAAATAAACAGAAGCACCGCAGAATATGGGGCTGGACCGAACAGAAACCGAAGAGGAGGAAAGAAAATTGGGGGAACACTTGAAACTTAGCGAGGGCGCTTCAGGAAAAGATAGGCGAAAGGCGCTTCAAAGCGAGACGGTCCAAAGTAGAAAAAAAAAATGAAATTGGAGGATTAACAACGGGAACGGGGGAGGGTCCAGGCAACGATCAGACAGCGCGAGACCAGGAGGGAAAGGAAAAGGCAATTTGGGTCGTGGGGACGAACGGGAGGGACGACGGGGAAGATCAACGGAGAAATGGGTTCCTTCTTGTGGTGTCAGTGTTCTGGGATCAGACTGCCATTGTCATCGCCAAGGGGGACAGCTCATTAAAGCGAGGGGGATTCGACGAGGAGTTGAGGGAGGAAAGGTCCGAAATTCAAAAACGCTGTTACGGAACCAGTAAGGGCGAAACTCATTTTGACCACAAGGGCCTTTTTGAAAGATGGAGAAAGAAAAAGGGAGCAGGGTACAAAGAAAATAAATGGGACAGAGTACGGAACCTGTCTAGACGGGGGAACTTAAAAAAATCGAGAAGGTCTAAGATGGAAAGCGAACACTGTGGGGGTCAAACTGAGTTTTGAAGGACCGGCGACAGCGGAGCAAAAAGAAAAAGACCTTTGTTAAGACGACGCAACTCAGCAGAAAAAAGGAACGGGTGGCATCTTTTAAATAAAACGGGTGAATAAATGAAACTGCGGGTTGAATAGAGTCATCTGTCAGGCAAGAGGGGAGGCACCATTAAATAAGCTGCATGAACGGAAGGGAGCCTCGACTGGACCGTTTTCTTACGTTGTTAGTCGATAATTTCATCCGGGGAAAAAAGCAGCGCTCAAAACACAACGTATGATGAGAGAGATGGGGGGAACGGAGCATCCTGCAAGTAAATACATTGAAACCAAGGGGCTCAGTCAAAAACCCTAGTATATCCTCCATTAAAAAGGGAATCAAGGTCATCGTGACACCGCACTTCGAATGAAGAGCATTCCCTAATTGGAAGAATGGCAGGAACGTGAAAAGGGTCATAAAAAACCGTAGGATGTTCTATTGCAAGGGAATATCAATACACCAGGGAGGTTCCATTGGGTTATCGAAGCGAGGAGGGGAGGAGGCGCTATCCACTAGGTGAAACAACGGGCACCTTGAGATGGAGATCGGTCCATGGAAATAACTTCTTTAAATCCGAACGGAAAAGAAAGGGTCAGGTAAGGATCTTCAGGGAGTAGAAATTACAAATTGAATTGAAGTGCGTGAGGGCACAGAATGAAGAAAGCGAAGAAACGCATCGTAGGGAAACTGAAAGAAAAAGGGAAGGGAGAATGGACATCTCGAAGATCGGCTGGGTTTGAGAAAAAGGAAGGGCATCTGGAAAGTCTATGCGGACGACAAAAGGGAAAAATCCTTGCAGGTACGATCTCAAAAAAGTCTTAAAATCGGAAAACCTACAAAATGGGACTTATGCTCACAGGGAGGGACTGAGAGGGAAAGCTCGAATCCGATACCCTTTTAATTTCAGGACCTCTACAGGCGCGCGTTCAGTGGATAGGAATAATCGATAAAAGGAAAGAAAGAGTGAGTATTCTCTAGCTGCGCTAGAAAAAAAGGAGTTTTACACTAAGTTGAAAGGGGGGATGACATTTTAGGAAGGAGGAAAAAGAGGTAATTGGGGGAAGCGCGGATGCATTTCATGAAGGAATCTTTTATCTGAAACGTCGGTGGCCGACAGAAGTAACTGTCTGAAGGAAAAAATGCGAGTAAGAAGGCCTTCGCAGATCCAGTCGCTGTGGGCTGAGAAGTAATATAAGCTCCTCAGTCGAAAATCATTTTGAACCGGCCGAGGTGAGTCCTGAGGGGGAAAGTGGTCATCGGAGAGTCTAAGGGGGAACGTTCCTGCGAGGCGTAGGGAACGAGCGGCCGGGACGGTTCTAACTCGGAGCATCCAAAGCGGGCTAGAGGTGCTTCAAGAGGGCCGACCAGAGAAAAGCTATGTAAGAGGGGAGGGATAGGAAAGCGCGATCTGACACGGATGGGGACGAACTGGAGCCACAAACTTTTGTTTTTCGGAAAGAAAACGGACTTTAAGAGCGGGGAAACTTTTCAACCTAAGACCCAGCATTTTGGGATCGGAGGGCTCTTCCAGAATGGGAAAAAAAAAAAAGCTCAACCGTTTTTGCAAAAAAGAAGCAACAAACAGCTCACAGCGAGCTGGAGGACGGGCGTCTCATCAAGAGAAAGACCTCAGAGCAGCCACGGAGAGCGATGTCAAGCAGGTGGAGGGCCCACGAAGGGTGACGAAAGGGGGGACAAAAGGAGAGGAAAGGATCCATTCTCTGAAGCGAAACAGACAAACGTTGGGGCCACGAAAAACCACTATTCCCTCGGAAATGAAAGGGGGGGGTCTCTTTAAGAGGAAGGGAATGGGCTTGCAAAAACATGAAAGGACAGATACTTGTGCCGTCTCCAAAGAAAGCGGTGGCACTTAATAACACCGCCTTAGAACGAAAACTCAAAGCTGAGCAAGTCCTTCTTTCGCAGTATAGGAGGGGCTAGGGGAAAGGAACTGGGAAACAGAAAGGGAGATCGGAGTTACTTTTTTATGAAGGAGGCAAGAGAAAAGAAGGGGTGCCGGAGCCTTAGTAAATAGGAAGAAAGGTTAAAGAAAATCGGGGGGAAGAGATCTCACGTACGGAAGGAAAGGGACGGACCCTCGCCTTGGCACCACCAACCCTTGGGCTGAAAGTTCATCACATCTCGTTCTCAAAGGGCCGGAGAGGACGGAAAAGGGGGGAATCAGCTTAGGACAATCAGAGTCGGAGACATATCGGACCCTCCGAGGGAGTGCGAAGAAGAAAATCACAACAAACGAATTAGGTGAGAGAGAATTCGGGAAAGAGGAGAGGAGAAGAAGTCTGCCGGAAATTGGGAAAGGGACAGGAACATCTTCTCGAACTTTGGTAAGGGGGACGGAGGGGATTGAAGATGGGGCTTAGGAGAAAGAAATCTTAAAATTCTAATCTGAAAAAAGGGAGGAAGGTGAAATTCCAAAGGCGGGGAAATCGCCGGGAGATTCATGGTACGCCAGAACCAAGCCCTTCTGAAACAGGGGATCGGAAAAAGGGAGGAGAGGAAAGGGCTATCCAAAACCCGCTAACAAAGAAAAACGGTTTGGTGACTAATTGTCTCATCGAGAAGGAAACCAGACTCGAAAAAGTGGAAGCAGGGGGTCAATAGGGGGGCGTTTTGTTGCGAAGAGGATGAGGGGGCACCTAAAATAAATTATCATTTACCAAAAAGAGGGGGGGGAATCAAGATAAGGGAAGGTGAAGCAACACGCCCGTCATGGAGAGACATGTTTCTTTTGTAGGCTAAGAGGGATCAATCGCGACTCCTGCAGGGGTCATCCAAACAGGAAGAGAGACAGGAAGGACCGAGCTCGGCCAAACTGGGAAGAAGGAAAAGGAGTTTGGGCTAAGACATAGACTTGAGGGTTAGAAGAAAGGCACTTTTGGAAGGCGCAGTCCGTCTAAGAGCGAAAACGCATATCGGACGAGTCTATCATGAAGGACCTGAAGGAAAAAGTTTGGCAAAAGAGGAAAAGCCTGACGGAAACAATACATTCGCAGAAGGGACGGTTCAATCGTGCAAGGACCCCTAAGAGGCCTGCGCCAGAGGGGGGAAAAACAGACGAGGACGAGGAGGGTTAAAGAGTTCTGGAATCGGCGTCCTTTCGGGGACGTTCGTCCAGAACGCAGACCTCGTCGATGGGAGAAAGACAGCGGGGGCGGGGGGCACCTCAGAGAAGATCCTCTTATTTGGAGATAAGTTTTGTTAAATTTACTAGAACAAATGAGCATCCCATGGGTTCCTCACTCTTAACTACGACCAAAAAAGCATGAGGTCAAATCAGACCCCTCGGAAAGAACAAAAAGAAAAAGACTTTCTTTTCGGGAAAAAAAGGGGGGCGAATGACCTGGGAAACAAAAAATTGTCCCGTGGAAAAAACCCCGGGAGAATCATGGGGAAGAAGTCCTGCTTTCAGGATGAAGGAAATCCTTGATTAGTTTAAGAGAGAGCTCATGGAAAAGTCGGAAAGGAATTTCATTAGGAAAGAAAGGGAAGAAAACCTCCATCCATAGACCTTAACAAGACATGGATCGTCTGACCAAGGGAGAAAACGCTCGCGAAAGAGGGCAAGCCTCTTAATCACTAAAATTGAAAATTCAACAAGAAGGAGTAAAATCTCGAAAGGAAAAGACTATGAACTGTGAGAATAGAAAAGGCTTGCTGGCTGGAATGGGGGAAAAAATTCCCAGGTGAAGGGAATAGGGAAATCCCGAGCAAAGGCGACTCAAAGGGCGGCGCCGTCAAAGATTTTTCGGGGGGGAGGAACGCTGAACAACTTCAATCCTGAGAATGAGGGAGGAAACTGGGTGTCTTGCAAAGAACTGCCAGGGGGGCCAGGGAAGCACCATCCGGCCTTTGGACAACACCAACGCCTCATGGGAACGGGAAAACTCTCAGACAGCCATAGTAAAAGGAGGAGGTGAGCGCTGGGGGGTAAGGCCGCAGTAGTCCGCAAGGAAAAAGGATTGAAGAGCCGGATGACGATCGAATACCAAGATAGTGCAGATTACCAGCGGACGACGGGGAGTGGGGAACTACTGGAGCAGGGCAGCGAGAGGAGAACGCAGGGTTGCGTTTCAACGAGGGACAGGAAAAAAGTGACTCTGAACTAGAAAAAAGTGGGAAAGGGGGAAACCTAAAAGGAACTCAACAACGGAATACGGGGTTTCAGATGGTTATTGGAAGGGGTTAAACTGAAAAGGTCTACAGGGTCGGGAATGGCAGAGGGACATAGGGAGGCGGCCCATGACAAGGGGGAAGAACTGGAAATAGCTCATAGATGAACGAGACTTGGGCGTGGCTCATGGGCGGAGAGAAAGCTTGGGGCCAAGGAGAGAAAACACAAAGGAGGAGAAAGAAGAGATTGTCCATTCCTCAATCTGGGGACGACAGGAGAAATGGCCAAGTATCGGGTGGAGAAACGTTGTCTTTCATGGGAGAGCCGCCTTCAGGAAGGGAAGAGAAATTGAAGAAAGGGCTAGAAAGGGAAGGGACAAAAGTCTAAACCATCGAATGCATTTGGGGAAGAGTCTCTGCAGACCCTGGGGTCTTTTGGGAAAACAAGTCTCTACTTACGGCCACAAAACGCAGAGAAAAGGCTAGCCTTAGAAAGTAGTGGAGGATGCAAGGATCGAGTTTGTTCAGTACGAAAAGTCGGGAAACGACGTGTCAGGTAATCAGCATTAATGTAGGTCCTCACGGCAGTTCGTCAGAGAGTTAAAATGGAAAGGGTGGTAACTGCGTAGCACCTCCTGTCCGAACTGCAACCGCGAGATTCGAAGGGGAAGAAAAGAAACGGAGTCGAGTGGCTAAGCGACGTAGATCTATCTTAAAATTTGAAATACACGTCCTTTGCTTCAAAGGGCAAGAGAGTTCAACAGGTACAAAACCCGAATAAAGAGGAGATCACGGGAAAAATACATGAAAAATCTATAATACGGGCCCGGCTTCCAAACTAAAAGTCCGGTGCCCTGCTTATCTTGAACCTGGGAAGGAAAGTCAACCTTTGGAGGAAAATACGACGAGCCCGCCACTTCCGTTTTTAGAGGGGCAGCAGAGAATAAACGGGGGCTTTACCTCTTCCAAAAGGGGGGGGCAGTAGACGAGAGGACGAATCAGAATAAGGTGTTAATGGAGGTTCCAGGGAAAAGTGGGACATCGGAGAACGGGGGCTGGAATTCGAGTCCTTGAATGTACTGGAAGGAAAGGTAATCAGGAGAGGGAACCCATGGGTCGTAATAAAAACTAAGGGGGGTAATCTTGAGAATTAGGTGTGGGGGGGACCGATCCCCGCCCGGGCCCAAGAATTCTGATCGGTCATGAACTTCAGAGGGGGGGCTCAGGAAAAAAACGTCAGAAAGAAAAATCGTCTCGCACCTCACGCTCACAGTCTAATGGAAAAGAAAAGAGGGTTAATTGCACGGAGGAAAGGGGAAGCGGCGATGGATGAAGGTTATTGTCCACAGGGCGGGGAAGGCCTCAGGATCTTTTCATGAAAGGGTGCGGGAGAACATTAGAGGAAAAAAGGAGCTTTAAAAGAAAGGCGGAGCGGTGAATTATGTTGCAAGAGATTGACCCGCGCCGGAAAAAGGGGTGAGTTAGAAAGACGAACTATCACCGGAGGGGAAGGGGGGATTCTCTAAAGCACAACGCTCAGTTTTTTGAAGGAAAAATAGGGAATTTACTTCAACGGACCGGAAGGGCCATTAGGGAACGGGGGGGGGCATTTGTCGCCGGGTTTCCATCCGGGTGGGTGGCAAAAAAAGGGCCTGCGCCCTTATCGACAAAGGGAGGGATATGGAGAAAAGGGGCATCCGGCTAAGTCAACATCCCTCATCGGAAAAAGGTCTCTAGGTTAATCAGGGAGGAAGAAAGAAAGAATGAATTCCTTCTCAAAAAAGAAAAACATGTCGGAGAGTTCCACTTCCAGAGGAAGCCCGAGCCTGGGTCTTTGAAGACAAAGATCATCCCCTTTGGGGAAAAATAGGGCACGCCAAAAAGAAAAAATTAGGCCTGAGGTAGACGGGGGAGGGGTCTGGAGAAGAAGTATTGTCTGCTATTTCCCGGGGTCCCAAAAAACGCGTTTGGAATAGAGCCGTATTTTCCTGGCTCAAAAAAAAAGAATTTAAAAAGTCATGAAAACTGGACCAATCTCGAAGTCAGGAGAATAATCCACGGGGGACGCTCTTGTTGCAGGCGATGGAGGACTTCATAGAGAGAGAGGAACTGGAAGTCGAAGCTAATGAATCGGGGTAAATAAGGCTTCTCTATCAATGTATTGAAAGGAGGGGGTTATGGGCCGGGCAAAC